>JAESFO010000436.1_pt1 | contig 38097 bp, 38 predicted proteins | sample 9269421 | NCBI WGS metagenome assembly JAESFO01 (sample SAMN14502839, study PRJNA617101) | algae metagenome | isolation source: Nostoc desertorum CM1-VF14 and co-occurring heterotrophs from rocky... | place: USA: Clark Mountains, San Bernardino, California | collected 2000-06-05 | reverse complement strand
CTGGTCACCCGCCGGTCGGCGGCGCAGCTGCGCGCCTGGACCGAGCGCGGCGACGTCGAGCCCTACCTGGACGCGTTCGCCCTGCTCGGGCCGCTGCCCGACACCGACCTCACGGAGTCCTGACCACGGTCGTCACCGGATTGTCAGCACCGTAGAGGTGACACGGTCCTGACAGTGGGTCCAGACTGGGCGGGTGAGCGTGCACCCCACCCACCCCGTCCCCGCCCTCGACGACGCGCTGACCGGGCGCGCCGTCGAGCGCGTCCGCCGCTGGACCGAGCGCACCGGTACCGCCCCGTCGTCGGGCTCCGGCCGCGGAGCGGACCCGACGCAGCGGCTGGCCGCCCTGATGCACGATCCCGCCGGGGTCGACTTCACGCTGCGCTTCGTCGACCGCGTCGCCCGCCCCGCCGACGACCGGGTCGCGGCCCGTGAGCTGGCCCGGCTCGCCGGGGCGGGCGCCGCACTGCCCGCGTTCGTCACCGGCACCGACCGGTTGCTCCTGCGGGCCGGCGGCCGGCTGGCGACGGCGCTGCCGCACGTCGTCGTGCCCGCGGCGCGGTCGCGGCTGCGCAGCCTGGTCGGGCACCTGATCGTCGACGCGGGCGGGCGCGGCCTGGACCGCCGCCTCGCCGCGGCCCGCCGCGACGGGCACCGGCTGAACCTGAACCTGCTCGGCGAGGCGGTCCTCGGCCACGACGAGGCGGACCGTCGCCTCGCCCGCACGATCGCGCTGCTGCGCCGGCCGGGCGTCGACCACGTGTCGGTGAAGGCGTCCTCGGTCGTCGCCCAGCTCGTGCCGTGGAACCTCGAGGGCAGCCGGGACCTGCTCGTGGACCGGCTGCTGCCGCTCTACCGGGCCGCCCGCGAGCACGGCGTGTTCGTGAACCTCGACATGGAGGAGTACAAGGACCTCCACCTCACCGTCGCGCTGTTCACCACGCTGCTGGCGCGCCCGGAGTTCCACGACCTGCCCGCCGGGATCGTCCTGCAGGCCTACCTGCCCGACTCCGTCGCCGCGCTCGACGAGCTCGGGGAGTTCGCCGCCCGCCGTGCCGCCGCGGGCGGGGCGCCGATCAAGGTGCGCCTGGTCAAGGGCGCGAACCTGGCGATGGAACGGGTCGACGCCGAGCTGCACGACTGGCCGCAGGCGCCCTACGCCACCAAGGCCGAGGTCGACGCCAACTACGTCCGGCTCCTCGACCGCGGCATCGGCGGCCCGCACGCCGACGGGATGCGCCTGGGCGTCGCGTCGCACCACCTGCACCACGTCGCGCTCGCCCTGGAACTGGCCGACGCCCGCGGTGCCCGGCCCCAGCTGGACCTGGAGATGCTGCAGGGCATGGCCCCCGCGTTCGCCGACGCCGTCGCGGGCGACCTGCCGGAGTCCGGGCCGGGCTCGCAGCTGGTGCTCTACACCCCCGTCGTGCACCGCGGCGACTTCGACACCGCCGTGTCCTACCTGGTCCGGCGGCTGGAGGAGAACGCGTCGCCGGAGGGCTACCTGTACACGCTGTTCGCTCCCGGCTCGGGCGGTCCGGCGACCTACCAGGAGCGGTTCCTCGCCTCGGTGCGCGACCGCGACGCCGTCGCCGACACCCCGCGCCGCACCCAGGACCGCACCGTGTCCGCACCCGTCGGGACCGACGGCCCGCTGCCCGGGGACCCGGTGCCGGCCGGGTTCCGCGCCGAGCCCGACACCGATCCGTCACTGCCCGCGAACCGGGACTGGGCCCGTCGCGCCGCGGCGACCGCCGTCGCGCGGACCGAGGTCCCCGTCGTCACCGACCCGGCCGCGGTCGACGCCGCGGTCGAGCGCGCCCGCGCCTGCGGCTGGCGCGACGTCCCCGCCGCGGAACGGGCCGCGACGCTGCGCCGCGCCGCCCGCGCGCTGGCCGCCGCCCGCGGGACGCTGCTGTCGGTGATGCTGCACGAGGCGGGCAAGACCGTCGCCGAGGCCGACCCCGAGATCTCCGAGGCCGTCGACTTCGCCGCCTACTACGCCGAGCGCGCCGCCGAGCTCGACGGCGCCCCGTTCACCCCGGACCGGGTCGTGGCCGTGACCCCGCCCTGGAACTTCCCGGTCGCGATCCCGCTCGGCGGCTGCCTCGCCGCGCTCGCCGCGGGCGCACCGGTGCTGCTCAAGCCCGCCCCGCAGGTCCGCGAGTGCGCCGAGGCCGGCGTGGCCGCGCTGCACCGCGGCGGGATCCCACGGGACGCACTGCAGCTGCTGCCCACCGACGAGGGCGACGCCGGACGCCGGCTCGTCACCCACCCCGGGATCGACCGGGTCGTGCTCACCGGCTCGTCGGAGACCGCCGCGCTGTTCCGGTCCTGGCGGCCCGACCTGAACCTCGTCGCCGAGACCAGTGGCAAGAACGCGCTGGTCGTCACCCCCGCCGCCGACCCGGACCTCGCCGTCGCCGACCTCGTGCGCTCGGCGTTCGGGCACGCCGGGCAGAAGTGCTCCGCGGCGTCGCTGGCCATCCTCGTCGGCCCCGCCGCGACCGGCTCGGCCACCGGGAGGCGGCTGCGCCGCCAGCTCGTCGACGCCGTCTCCACCCTGCGCGTCGGTCCCGGCACCGACCTCGCGACGACCATGGGCCCGCTCATCGAGGCGCCCTCGGCGAAGCTGCACCGGGCGCTGACCACGCTGGAGCCGGGGGAGCGGTGGCTGGTGCGCCCGCGCCGCGTCTCGGAGACGGTGTGGACACCGGGCGTGCGGGCCTGGGTGTCGCCGGGCAGCTGGTTCCACCGCACCGAGTGCTTCGGCCCGGTGCTCGGCCTGATGGCCGCCCGCGACCTCGACGAGGCGATCGCCTGGCAGAACGACACCGGCTTCGGCCTCACCGGCGGCATCCACTCCCTCGACCCCGACGAGATCGCGCACTGGCTCGACCGCGTCGAGGTCGGCAACGCCTACGTCAACCGGCACATCACCGGCGCGATCGTGCAGCGCCAGTCCTTCGGCGGCTGGAAGGGCTCGGTGCTCGGCCCGGGCGCCAAGCCCGGCGGACCCAATTACGTCGCCCAGTTCGGTACCTGGCACGACGGCGACCTGCCCGGGCCGGGACCGACGTCCGGCCCGGCCGCGGACCGCGTCCTGGCCGCGGCGGCCGACCTCGACCCGGCCGCCCGCGACCGCCTCGCCCGCGCCGCCGCCTCCGACGCCCGCGCATGGGACACCGAGTTCGGGATCGAGCACGACCCGACCGGGCTGGCCGCGGAGTCCAACGTGTTCCGCTACCGGCCCGCCCCGTCGGCGACGCTGTGGTGCGGCACCGGTACCGCCCGCGCCGACGTCCTGCGGGTGCTGCTCGCCGCGGCCACCGCGGGGGTCCCGGTCCGGCTGCACGGGCCGGGGGTCCCGCCGGGCGGGGTCCCGGGCGGGGTGCACGGCGGCGACGGGCTCGCTCCCGTCGCGGGCGAGCGGATCCGGGCCCTGGGCACCGTGCCCGACGGTCTGCGGGCGGCCGCCGCCCAGGTGGGCGCGTCGGTCGTGGACACCCCGGTGGTGCTGGACGGACGCCGGGAGATGCCGTCCGTGCTGCGCGAGCAGGCGGTCAGCCGCACCCGGCACCGGTTCGGCCACCTCGAACGGTGAGCGATGGCGGGCGCACCGTGGCCGTGGTTACGGTGCGTCCATGGTGGTGCGTGCCCGCGATGTCATGACCGAACGCGTCGTCACGATCTGGGCGGACGCTCCGCTGGCGCGGGCGCAGGAGCGGATGGCCGAGTCGCGGTTCTCCGCCCTGCCCGTGGTCGACCGGCGGTTCTCCCTGGTCGGGGTGATCTCGCTGGTCGACGTGCTGCGCCACCGCGACGACCCGCACGCCGTCGTCGGCGACGCGATGACCGAGCAGGTCGTCTCGGTGCTCCCGACGACGAACATCTCCATCGTCGCGCACCGCATGCGGGTCTACGGCGAGCTGCGGCTGGTGCCGGTCGTCGACAAGGGCATCCTGGTCGGAGTGATCACCCGCAGCGACCTGCTGCGGCACCGGCACTCCGGTGGGCGGTTGCGCCGCACCGCCCGCCGGATCGGCGGCGTCGTGCCGGTGGCGCCGCTGCCGGAGGCGATGGCCCCGCGCGGGGCGGGCCGGATCGGCGGCCGGCCGACGTCGTCGCTGCGGGTCGCGGACGTGATGACCGACGGCGGGCTGGTGGCGATCCCGCCGGAGCTGGCCCTCGACGAGACCGCCGAGGTCCTGTTGTCCTACCGGTTCACCGCGGTCCCGGTCGTCGACGACCGGGACCACCTGCTGGGCATCGTCTCCGAGGCCGACCTCATGCACGGCTCCCTCGACGGCGGCCGGCGGCTGCGGGCCCGCACCGTCTCGGAGGTGATGACCCGCGACGTCGAGGTCGTGCACCCGGCCGACCCGCTCACCGACGCCGAGGACCTGCTGTCCCGGCGCGGGTTCCGGGTCGTCCCGGTCGTCGACGACGAGGACGTGCTGGTCGGGGTGCTCAGCCGCAGCGACCTGCTGTGACCGCGCTCAGGCCCCCGCAGCGGGTGCGGCGGGTGCGGCGGGTGCACGGACCGCGTCACACTCCTGGGCGGCCTTCGCGACCAGCAGCGAGAACGCCACCGGGTCCTGCAGCGACTGCCCGGGCAGGGCACCGAAGTCCAGGTACTTCTGCAGACAGGCGAACTGGGCGGCCTGGTCGGCGGGGCTCAGCGGTGGCTCGGCGGGCGGGGCGGGCTGCGCCGACGCCGTCCCGGCGGTGACGGCGGCGAGGGCGAGTGCGACGGCGACGGCGCCTGCCGCGGTGGTGGCGGCACGCAGGGCGGTCCTCACGATGTGCTCGCTTCCTGCGCCGGGAGCCGGCGCGGTCGGGGTCCTACCGCCCTCCGCGTGGCGTCCCGGCCGAGCCCGGCGTCCGCGGTGCCACGATCCTGCGGCTCCGGCGGCGTCCGGCGCGCCCCGGCGGGCCCGGGTCGACCCGGAGGTGTGACCCCCGGTCGGGTCAGCGCACGCGGAACGGAGCGGTCAGGTCCCAGGCCTGTCGACGGCGCGCCGACTGCTCGGCATCGCCGGTGGGCTCGGGTCCCAGTGCCTGCACCGCGTCGTCGATGTCGTAGGCGGCCCGGTACCGCAGGACCGCGACAGCAGCGTCGAACCACGGTGCCGAGTCGGCGGGTGGGCCGAGCCCCAGGACCGTCGCGAACCACACCGGAGGCAGTTCGTGGCGGCCGACCATCTCCGTCAGCCGGGTCCGCAGCCGGATCGACAGGACCCGGCCGGCGTCTGTTCCGGACGCGACCGTCCCGGCGTCGGTGGTGCGCACGGCGTCGTCGCGCTCCAGTGCCGCCCGCGCGGTGTCCGCGTGCCGGCGGACGGACCCGGCCTGCTCCGCCAGCCCGTCGAGGGCGGACCGTGCCTCCCGGTACCGCTGCGCGAGGTCCGCACGGTGGGGTCCGTCCGCCCCGTCGCCGGCGATCTCCCGACTCGCGGTGAGCGCGGCGCGGCGTACCTCGTCCCGGCGGCGGACCCAGCCGGCGTGCGCGGCGACGGCCGCGTGGTGTCGGCGGCGCGTCGCGTCGGGCAGGTGCGCGGCCCGTCGCTCCCGGGCACGGCGTTCGGCGTGGGCCAGTCCGACGACGTCGGGGTCTGCGGTCAGGTCCGCCGTGGGTACCCCGTCGGCGGCGCGGAGGTGGTGTTCGAGCCAGCGGGTCCGCCGCTGCAGGTCGTCGATCCGCCGGGTGCCGTCGACGGCGGAGTCCTCGACCTCGTCGAGACGCCGGTCCAGGTCCGCGAGGTGTGACCGTGCGGTGTGGTCGGCCTCCGCCACGGCGTCGCGCAGCGTGGCGATGTCGCCGTCGAGGGTGTCGAGGCGGTACTCGTGGTCGGAGGTACGGGCCTCGACGCGGTCGAGGTCGGCCTGCGACGGCGCGTCGCCCAGCTCCCGCTCGAGCCGCCCGACCTCGGCGGTCAGCCACTGCTGGTCGTCCCGGCGCGCCATCTCACGCACCTGCCCGGGTGCCCGCTGCCACGAACCCGCCGGCGGCGACCAGCAGCGCGACGACCCCGACCCCGACCGGCAGCAGGCCCCCGGGCACGAGCCCGGCGACGGGCCCGGCGAGACCCGCGGCCAGCACGACCCCGGACCACCCGGCCCGGCCACGATGTCCCCGACCTGCCGACCGGGCATCGAGGACGAGCAGCGCGACTCCGGTCGCGAGCCCCGCGCCTGCCGCGACGAGGAGCGGGACATCCGCTCCGGCGAGGAACGCGACCGGGCACACGAGCGCGCAGGCGACGATCAGCGAGCCCAGCAGCACCCGGATCCGTACCGTGTCCCGCCGGCGTTCCCGGCCCGCCGCCGCCCGCCTGTCGGCGTCGTCCAGCACCTGGTCGGTCAACGACAGGATGCGCTCCACCACGTCGGCCGCGGGGACGGAGCTCTGCGTGGCGTGGCGGGCGTGGAGCTCCCACAGCGTACGTCGGGGATCATGCGTGCCGGGACCGGCCGCCGGCTCACTCGTTCGTGTCACCCGGCCATGGTGAGCGAGACCCCCGACAGTTCCGGCCGCGTCTACCCAGAACTGACGATCAACGAGGGGCGCCCGCGCCGTGGGACCCTCCCGGGGTGAGCCCCCACGACCACAGCCCCGCCCGCGAGCTGCTCTGCGCCTGGTCCCGCCGGATGGTCCGCGACGGACTCGTCGTCGGCACCTCGGGAAACCTGTCGCTGCGCACCGGGGACCTGATCGCGGTCACCCCGTCCGGTGTGGACTACGAGACGATGACCGCCGCGGACGTCGTGCTCGTCGACGCGGAGGGCACGGTCGTCGACGGCACCCGGGAGCCGACCAGCGAGCTCGGGCTGCACGTCGCCGCGCAGGCCCGGCCCGGCACCGTCGCGGTGGTCCACACGCACTCCCCGGCGGCGGTCGCGCTGTCGACGCTGTCCGACCACGTCCCGGCCGTGCACTACCAGCTCGCGATGTTCGGCGACGGCGTGCGGGTGTCGGAGTACGCGCCGTTCGGCAGCCGTGAGCTGGTCGTGAACGCGCTCGCGGCGCTGGGGGAGTCCACCGCCGTCGTCCTCGGCCACCACGGCACGCTCGTGCTCGGCGACACTCTCGGCGCCGCCTACGACGGCGCCCGCCAGCTGGAGTGGCTCTGCGACGTCTGGCTGCGCGCCCGCGCCGTCGGCGAGCCGCGGCTGCTGCCCGATGCCGAGATCAGTGCGGTGCGAGGGCGGTTCGCGGCCCAGCGGTCGAAGGTGCGGGCGACGAGCCCGGTCCCCACGCCCGCTCCTCGGTGACGATCGCGGTCACCAGGTCGAACGGCGTCACGTCGAACGCCGGGTTGTAGACCGGGGTCCCGGGCAGGGTGAGCAGGGTGCCGCCGTGCTCGCGGACCTCCTCGGCCCCCCGCTGCTCGACGACGATGTCGGCCCCGGTCGGGGTGTGCGGGTCGATCGTCTCCTCCGGCGCGACCACCACGAACGGGATCCCGGACCGGGCCGCGGCGCAGGCCAGCATGTAGGTCCCGATCTTGTTCGCGACGTCGCCGTTGGCCGCGATCCGGTCGGCACCGACGAACACCGCGTCGACCAGCCCGGCCGCGATCGCCGCGGGTCCGGCCGAGTCGACGCACAGCCGGTGCGGCGCCCCGGCCGCGGCGAGCTCCCAGACGGTCAGCCGCGCGCCCTGCAGCAGCGGGCGCGTCTCGCACGCCAGCACCTCGGCCAGCGCGCCGCGCTCGTGCAGCCGCAGGACCGCCCCCAGCGCGGTGCCGCCGTCGCCGGTGGCCAGCGGGCCGGTGTTGCACACCGTCAGCGCCCGCAGCGGACGGTTCGCGCACAGCTCCTGCGCCAGGTCCGCGGCCCGGCCGGTCGCCGCGGCGTTGACCCGGGCGGCCTCCGCGGCGACGGCGCGGGCCTGCGCGAGCACCGCGGCCGGGCCGTCGTCGAGCGCCGCCAGGGCCCGGGCCACCCCCAGCCCCAGCGGGACGGCGGTGGGCCGGGCGACGGCGATCCGCTCGGCCGCGGACCGCACCGCGGCGACGGCGACCGGCGTCGCCGTGCCGTGCAGGGACGCGGCCAGCGCGACCCCGAAGGCGCCGGTGATGCCCAGGCTCGGGGCACCGCGCACGGCCAGCGACCGGATCGCCTCGATCAGCTCGTCGACGGTGCGCAGGTACAGGTGCTCGGTCGCGCCGGGCAGCGCGCGCTGGTCGAGCAGGACCACCGCCGGGCCGCCCTCGTTGTCGCCGGCCCAGTCCACGATCCGCATCGGCCCGTACCCGCCCCGGTCGTCCGCCCTCGGGCGACCGGGGAGAACCTACCCCGGCGCCGCGGGCGGCCGGGCCGACTGCGGCCCCGGTCACGGGCGGGCTGCTCACCGGCCGGGTGGCGCCACCCGGTAGACGGCACCGGCGTCGTCGTCGGTCACGTAGACCGCGCCGTCCGGCCCGGCGACGGCCGCGACCGGCCTGCCCCAACGCGCTCCGGACGGGTCCTGGAACCCGCCGACCAGCGTCTGCTGCGCGCCGAGGCGCCCGTCCCGCCAGGGGAAGAACGACACCTCGGGGGCCCTCGGCGGGTCGGCGTTCCAGGAGCCGTGCACCCCGGCCAGGGCCCCGGCCGCGTACGGCGCGGGCAGCACCCCGTCGGTGAACGACAGCCCCAGCGGTGCCGAGTGCGCCGGGAAGGACTGCTCCACGGTGGCCAGCGCCGCACAGTCCATCGCGCGCCCGCCGGGGTTCAGCTCGGCGTCGGCGACCAGACCGACGTCGGTGAAGTCCTGCGCGGAGCCGGCGACGCCCGGGTCGGTGTCCGGGTCCGGGTTGCAGAACGGCCAGCCCAGCTCGCGGCCCGGGGTGAGCCGGGCCAGCGGTTCGGCCGGGTGGTCGGTGACGTAGGCGTCGAGGACCTTCCCGAACGACGAGGCGCCGGCGTCGCCGTAGGGCCGGTCGTAGGGGTAGGGCACGTTGTCGCGGCCGTTGACCGCGGTCCAGACCGAGCCGTCGGGCGCGGTGGCCAGCCCGGTGCCGTTGCGGACCCCGGTCGCGAACGGCGTGGCGGGCCCGCCGGTGGGCGGCATCCGCAGGATCGACGCGCGCGGGGGAGTGGCGTCCCGGTCGGCGACCGAGATGTTGCCGGTCGACCCGACCGAGACGTAGACCGCGCCGTCCGGGCCGACGGTGACCGACTTCAGCTCGTGGCCGTAGGCGCCGCGCAGGTCGGGGGAGTTGGCGTCGGGCAGGCCGGGGACGACGACCCGCCGCCCGGTCGCCGCGCCGCGGGCCCAGGCGTACGCCGACACCTGGTTCGACTCGGCGACGTAGAGGGTGCCGCCGTCCGGGGAGAACGCGAGCCCGTGCGGCTGGGTGAGCCCGTCGAGCAACGGCCGCTGCTCACCGGTGCGCGACAGCGCCAGCACCCGGCCGTGGTCGGGCACCGAGACGAGCAGCTCGCCGTCCGGGGTCCAGACGGCCAGCCGGGCGTTCGGGACGCGGGCGAGGACCGACACCGTCCACCCGGCCGGGACGAGCGCCTCGCGGGGCTCGTCGAACGGGGCGGTCGCGGCCCCGGGCGGCACCGACACCGTGACCGGCACCAGGTCCGCGCCCGCCGCGGCGACCGGGGCCTCGGCGCCGGACAGCGCGTTGGTCACCGGGTTGGGGCCGGTACCGCAGGCGGCGAGCAGGGGGAGCGTGACCAGGGCGGCCAGCCACGGGGCGATCCGCATGAACCCGACGCTACGGCCGCAACCGGTCCGTCGCGCGGCGGGGGCGCGCAGCCGCCACGATCGTCGTCGATGCGCCTGACACTGCACGCCCGCGGCCCGCAGCCCGCCGACGAGGTCTGGGAGCGCTACGCCGTGCCCGCCCGCTGGCCGGAGTGGGCGCCCTACATCCTCGGTGTCGACACCGCGGCGGACCGGATACGCCCCGGCGTGACCGGGCAGGTCCGCGGCCCGCTCGGCGTCACGGTGTCCTTCACGGTCACCGAGGTCGACGAGCGCGCCCGCAGCTGGGCCTGGGACGTCGCCCTCGGCGCCGGCGCCTCCCCGCTGAACCGGGTGCGGCTGAGCCTGGACCACGGCGTGCGGCCGTCCGGGGCCGGTACCCGGACCTGGCTGACCGTGCACGGCCCGCCCGCCGTGGTCCTGCCCTACCTGGTGCCGGCGCGGCTGTCGCTGGAGATGCTGGTCCGCCGCCCCGCCCGGGCGAGGTGATCGCACGCCAGCGTCGCGAACGCCCCGGGCACCTCGATCTGGGGCATGTGTCCCACCCGGCCGAACACGTGTGTCGTGACCTGCGGGAGCCGGCCCGCCGCGCGCAGCTGGGCCGCGGGCAGGATCAGGTCCCGTTCACCCCACACGACCAGGGTCGGCTTCGGGGCGCGGGCGAACGCGTCGAGCAGCGCGCGCCGCCAGCCCGGCCGGACCCCGCGGACGGTGCCCAGCTCGGCCGCGACCTCGGCGAAGGTCCGGGCGAACTCCGGCCGCCGCGCGATCTCCACGGCGCGGGCGACCCGCTCGTCGGTGACCAGGGAGCCGTCGACGAACAGGGACCGCTCCGAGCGTCGCGCCGCCGTGGCGTCCAGGTGGCCCAGCAGGAACCGGCCCAGCAGCGGCACCCCGATGACCCGCAGCGCGGGGGTCACCTCGGCGCCGAACCCGGCGGGGTCGGCCAGCACCAGTGAGACGACCCGCTCGGGGTGCCGGGTGGAGATCAGCAGCGCGACGGCGCCGCCGAGCGAGTTGCCCATGACGTGCGCCGGCCGGGTCTCGCCGAGCGCGTCGAGGGTGGCGAGCGCGGTGTCGGCGAGCTTCTCCAGCGTCGCCGGGCCGGGCACCCGGTCGGAGTGGCCGAACCCGGCCAGGTCGAGCGCGACCACCCGGTACCGGGACAGGAACTCGTGCTGCGGGTCCCAGTCCTCCAGACTGCGGCCGATCCCGTGCAGCAGCAGGACCGGCTCACCGGCGGGGTCGCCGCTCTCGCGGACCCGGATCCGGGTGCCGCCGACGTCGACGAAGCGGGTCTGCGGGAGGGTCATCGCGTGCGCGCCGCCTTCGCGTTCCCCGAGGCACCCACCAGCTTCGCGAAGATCCGGATGCTGTTCGCCGGGGCGAGCCGGGCCAGCAGGTCCGGGACCTTCGCGCTGATCCCGATGAGCAGCCGCGGCCGGCGCTTCGCGATCGCGTCGACGATCAGCTCGGCGGCCTTCTCCGCGGGGAAGGTCAGCAGCTTCTCGAAGTCCTTCTTGCCGCGCTCGGCCTCCTCGGCCGGGATGTTGACCCCGACCCGGGCGCCCGCGGCGATCCCGGTCCTGATGCCGCCCGGGTGCACCGTGGTGACGGTGGCGCCGACCTGGGCGAGCTCGGCGCGCAGCGCCTCGGAGAAGCCGCGGATCGCGAACTTCGACGACGAGTACGCCGACTGCCCGGGCGGGGCGATCAGCCCGAACAGGCTGGACACGTTGACCACGTGCGCGCCGGGCCGTGCGGTCAGCGCGGGCAGCAGGGCGTGGGTCAGCCGCACCGGGGCGCGGAAGTTGACGTCCATGACCCAGTCGAACTCGTCGAGGGTCAGCCGGGCGAAGTCCCCGCCGAGCGCGACGCCGGCGTTGTTGACCAGCAGCCTGATCTCCGGGTGGCCGGCGAGGATCCGGGTCGACAGCGCGTCGACGGCGTCGCGGTCGGCCAGGTCGACGGTCTCGGTGGTCACCGACAGGCCGGGGTGCTTCGCGCGGATCGCCGACGCGACGGTGTCGAGCCGGTCGCCGTCGCGGTCGACGAGCACGAGGTCGCTGCCGCGCTCGGCGAGCAGGCGGGCCACGTGCTCGCCCATGCCACCGGCGGCACCGGTGACGACGGCGGTGCCCTCGGCGAAGCGGAACGGTGAGCGGGCCATCAGGAGGCCACCTCCTGCTGTGCGGTCGCCGGGGTGGCGACGGTGTCCGCGGCGATGCCGGACGCGGTCGGGGTGGGGACGCGGGCGTCGCGGGCACCGAGCGCCGAGGCGGGGGTGAGGATCATGTCCCGCTTGAGGTCGGCGCGGCCGAGCCCGACGGCGTCGAGGAAGAAGTTCTGGTGCAGCCGCCACGGGTCCTTGCGGCCCTGGCGCGGGAACAGGTGCTCCGAGCGCTTCACGTAGTTCGACTCGATGTCGAGCAGCGGCCGGTCCGGGGACGCGGTCGGCGCCGGCGTGGCGACGGCGATCCGGTCGCGGTCCATCAGCGCGAGCAGCTTGGGCACGTAGCGGGCGACGAGGTCGGCGCGCAGCGTCCAGGACGCGTTGATGTAGCCGATGCAGAACGCCAGGTTCGGCAGGCCCGACAGCATCAGGCCGCGGTAGGTGACGGTCTTGCCGATGTCGACCTGCTCGCCGTCGACGTGGATCGTGATGCCGCCCAGCGGGCTCAGCGACAGGCCGGTCGCCGAGACGATCACATCGGCCTCCAGCTCCTCGCCCGACCGCAGCCGGATGCCCTTCTCGGTGATCCGCTCGATGTGGTCGGTGACGACCGAGGCGTCACCCCGGTTGATCGACTTGTAGAAGTCGCCCTCCGGGATGACGCACAGGCGCTGGTCCCACGGGTCGTAGCTCGGGGTGAAGTGCTTGTCCACGTAGGACTCGTCTTTGAGGAACTTCAGCGCGAGGCCGCGCAGCACCTTCTTCACACGCTCCGGGCGGCGCCGGGCGAGCTGGTAGAACGCCTGGGTCAGCGTCACGTACTGCAGCCGCAGGATGGCGTGCGCGACCTTCGCGGGCAGGAAGCGGCGCAGCTGGTCGGCGACCGGGTCCTTGCTGGGCAGCACCGTGAGGTACGACGGCGAGCGCTGCAGCATCGTGACGTGCCCGGCCTTCGCGGCCAGCGAGGGGATCAGCGTGACGGCGGTGGCGCCGGACCCGATGACGACGACCTTCTTGCCGGTGTAGTCGAGGTCCTCCGGCCAGAACTGCGGGTGCACCCAGGTGCCGGCGAAGTCCTCCCGGCCCGGGAACTCCGGCTGGAAGCCCTTGTCGTAGTCGTAGTAGCCCGAGCACATGAACAGGAACGAGCAGGTGTAGCGCTTCGGGCCCTGCGCGGTGGTGGTGTCCACCGTCCAGCGCGCGGTGGCCGAGTCCCACGAGGCGCCGACGACCTTCGTGCCGAAGCGGATCCGCTCGGTCACGCCGTACTCGCGGGCGGTCTCGGTGATGTAGCGGCGGATGTCGGCGCCGTCGGCGATCGACTTCGGCTCGCGCCACGGCCGGAACGGGTAGGCCAGGGTGAACATGTCCGAGTCCGAGCGGATGCCCGGGTAGCGGAACAGGTCCCAGGTGCCGCCGATGTTCTCGCGGCCCTCGAGGATCGCGTAGTCCTTGCCGGGCAGCTCCTGGTGCAGCCGGGCCGCGGCGCCGATGCCGGAGAGCCCGGCCCCGACGATGATCACGTCGCGGTGCTCGACGGCGGTGCTGTCCGGAGCGGGCGTCGTGCCGGCCTGCGTCATGTGGTCCTCCTCATCGGGCGCGTCCGCGCTGACTACCTCTGTCGACCGAGATCCAGTCTGCCCCAAACCTACCCGGAGTAACTTGACCTGGCGCGACAACAACTTACCCTCGTACGACATGGGCACCGGATCACTCACCCGGGCGAGGGCGTTGCGGGGGCTCGTCGCGCTGGTCGGCGAGCTGGGCGGCGACGGAGCGGCGCTGTTCGCACGGTTCCGCATCCCGATCGACGCCGTCGAGGGGACCGACCCGGACGCGCTGGTCCCGACCCGGTCGGTGGCCCGGGTGCTGGAGACCGCGGCCGCCGAGCTCGGGTGCGGCGACCTGGGCCTGCGCCTCGCGCAGCGGCAGGGCCCGGAGATCCTCGGGCCGCTCGCCGTCGCCGTCCAGAACTCGGCGACCCTCGGCGACGCGCTCGACTGCGCCTCGCGCTACCTCTACGTGCACAGCCCGGCGCTGACGATCGGCGCCGTCGCCGACCCGGAGGGCGTCGCCGGGGTGACCGGGCTGGAGTACGGCAGCACCGACCCGCTCCCGCCGCAGGTCGCCGACCTGGGCGTGGGGGTGCTGCACCGGATCGTCGGGCTGCTGTCGGGCGGGCCCTACGGGCTGCGGTCGGTGCACCTGCCGCACACCGCTCCCGCCGACGCCGACCGCTTCCGGGGTTTCTTCGGCGCCGAGGTCCGCTTCGACCGGCCCGCCGCCGTGCTGCGGGTGCCCGCCGACCTCGTGCGACGCCCGCTGGCCGGCGGCGACGAGACCGTGCGCGCCATCGCCATCGAGTACCTGGAGACCCACTTCGACCGGCCCGGGCGCACCGTCACCGACCGGGTGCGGGCCGCCGTCGACCGGTCGCTGGGGTCGGGGCCGGTGCGGATCGGCTCCGTCGCCCGGCTGCTGCGGGTGCACCCCCGCACCCTGCAGCGTCACCTCGCGGTGGAGGAGACGACGTTCGAGCAGGTCGTCGACGACGCCCGCCGGGACACCGCCGAGCGCCTGATCCTGCGGACCGACCTGCCGTTCACCCAGGTCGCGGCGATGATCGGGCTGGCGGAGCAGTCGGCGCTGTCCCGTGCCTCGCGGCGCTGGTTCGGGACGCCCCCGCGGGAGCTGCGCAAGGCCGGACCGGCCGGGCTGCCGGTGGCCTGACGACTCCGCCGGCCCCGCGTCCGCGACCGGCTGCGCGTTGCGTGGACGCTCCAGGGTGGGCGGGACCCATGATCGTCGTTCGGGAGGGGATCGGTGCCGTATGTGGCACCGATCCCCTCCGAGAAACTGATCATGAACGTCCAGCCCCGTCTCCGGTGGCCCCGATCCACCGCGCCGGCCCTGCTCCACCCGCCACGATGCCCCGGACGGCGGGTGCGTTCTGAGCGCCGCCGTGACCGACACCGTGAGCACTGGTGGCCGTGCGCGACGAGCTGCACGCCGCCGGGATGTCGATCGCCTACAACGTCGGCGTCCTGCAGTTCGGCGGCACCGCACCGCTGGTGTTCACGACCCTGCTCGAGACGACGGGGTCGCCGGTCTCACCGGCGTACTTCATGGTGTCGGTGGCGGTCGTCTCGGTGCCGGCCGGCACCGTGGCCCGGCCCCGCTTCGCCCAGCGCCGACGGTCCTACCGGGCGCGCAGCGCGTAGCGGCGCTCGGCGTAGTCGAGGTCGTCGCGCCACAGCCGGGTGGCGGCCGCGGCCATCGCCGGGCGGATCGCCGGGGCGAGCTTCGAGGCCACGGAGAACCCGGGCCGGTCCGACCCGGCGACGACGGCCTCGATCACCGCGGTCCGGGGCCGCCCGTCGCGGTCGGTGCCGCGCGGGGTCGCGTGGGTCTCGACGACCGAGCCGACGCCCTCGCCGGAGACGATGCGCATCACCACCGTCCGCGGCTCCGGGCACACGAACTCCGCCCGCACCGGGACGCCGAGCCCCGGACCGACCTTGAAGGTGACGGTGACCAGGAAGCGGTCGTCGGACTCGTCGACGTCGGTGACGGCGGGCGCGGAGTCCACCGTCAGCTTCTGGAACGAGTACGGGTGGAACCAGGCGCCGTGCCACGGGTCGAGCCGGTTGGCGACGATGTCCTCGGGCTCGCACACCCCGACCAGGGTGGTCACGGCGTCGAGGACCGCGCCGGCCGGGCGGGCCGGGACGACCGGGGCGTCGGTGGGCTCCTCACCGCCGACGTCGTCGAGCCGCGCCCAGACGAGCACCCCGTCGTCGTGGACGGGGTGCACCGCCCAGCCGGGGCCGGACCGGGCGCCCAGGCGCAGCCCGTGCCAGCGGCACACCAGCTCGCCGCAGTCGACGGCCGCCAGCGCCATCGGCGCACCGAGGTGCGGGCAGGCGCCGGGACCCACGCGCACCGTCCCGTCCTCCTCCCGCCACGCGACGAGCTCGACCCCGCCGATGCGCACGCCGAGCGGCCGGTCGCCGCGGATCTCCCGGCTCGCGGCGACCACGAACCAGTTCCCCGACGGGCGCGCCTGCGCCCGCTCCAGCGCGGCCGAGATCAGCTTCGGGTCCGCGCCGGCGTAGGTCGGCTTCTGCGCCGCCCACTTCTGGGACGGCAGCGGTTGCAGCGGCCAGTGGGACGGCCAGTTCGCGGTGAGACGGGAGAGCAGGGTCATGACGTGGTGTCCTTCGACGGGTGTCCGGTGCGCATCGCGTACTCGGCGGCGCGCCGCAGCGGACCGAGGCGGCCGCTGGTGGGGACGGTCTCGAGCGGGTGGCCGGCCAGGCCCCAGCCGGCGAGCAGCCGGTTCGCCGCCTGCCAGCCGGTGCTCGCGGCGCGCTCCATGAGCGCGACCGGCAGGTCGATCCGGATGCCGTCGCCGGCCAGCACCAGGCCGTCGACGGGGGTGGCGACGGTGGGCCGCCGCGCGAAGTCGCCGACGCCGAACATCGGGCAGTCCTCGCGCCACTGGACGAGCTCGCCGACCGCGCGGGCCCGCGCGGTCTCCGGGTAGAGCTCGTGCAGTCGCGCGACGCAGCGCTCGCGCAGCCCGGCGGTCCAGGCGTCGTCGTCGACGCCGGGCGGCGGGGCCGCCGAGTAGGCGTGCAGCTCCACCACCGAACCGCCGTGGCGGGCGGCCCAGCCGGCCGCGTCGTGCTCGTAGCGGTCGAGCACGGAGATGTTGTCGAGCGGGTCGAGCCCGCCGGTGCCCAGGAACGGCGGCCGGGACGCGTCGACCGGGGTGTCGAGCCACAGCCGCTGCACCAGGAACGGTGGCGCGCTGCCGAGCGCGGCGACGTCGGCGCGCCAGCGGGCCAGTGCGCCGGGCCCGTCGACGGTGGAGACCTGCTCGCCGAGGTCGGAGGACGCGGCGACGACCGAGCGCAGCCCGCGCACGTCGGTCGCGAGGACCACGGCGTCGGCTGCGGTACCGCCGGCGGAATGATTCACGTGGAACCGTCCACCGTCGACGGACCCCCCTCGCTCCAGTGAGGACACCGTGACCCCGGTCCGGAACGTGACACCGCGGGTGGTCAGGTAGTGACGCAGCGGCTCCCACAGCGCGGTGTCGAAGCCCGCGTCGGGCACGTCGAACATCAGGCCCTCGGAGGAGCCGAGGAAGTAGATGTGGAACATCGTCGCGAGCTCGGCGGCCGACATCGTCGAAGGCGGCGCGAAGAAGCTGCGGGAGAACACCTCGAAGGCCAGGTGCCGGGCCGCGGGCGGGAAGTTGATCGACTCGACGAAGCTCTGCGCGTCGACGTGGTCGATCGCCTCGTAGATGCCGGGCACGCTGACCGCGGCCAGCGGCGCGGCGGCGCGGGCGTCGAGCCGCAGCAGGTCCGACGGGCGGAACGTGGGGCTGCGCAGCGCGAACAGCACGGCGTTCCACGGGGGCGTGCGCGGCAACCCGCGGAAGGTGTCCCGGCGGCCCTGGGCGTCGACGAGCGGGTAGTCCTCCAGCGGCACCAGCCGCTCCAGCCCGGGGTCGCCGCGGCGCAACAGCGCGCGCAGGTTGTAGTACTGCCGGAAGAACGCGTGGAAGCCGCGGCTCATCGACACCGGCGTGCCGTCGGGCAGCGTCTCCGACCAGCCACCGACCCGGCCGCCCAGGTAGGGCTCGCGCTCCAGCACCTCGACGGCGACGCCGCGCTCGGCCAGCCCGGTCGCCGCGGCCAACCCGGCGATCCCGCCCCCGACGACGACCGCCCGCGGCCGCCGCCCCAGCTGCCCGGCGTCGCCGAGGCCACCGGCGGGCTCGTGGCGGACGCGGCGCGGGTCGGTCGGGCGGGCGGTCACGACCGCGTCCCGAGCACGGTGTGCACGACGCCGTTCTGCCAGCCGGTCATGGTCTCGGAGTGCACGGCGTCGAACCCGGCGGCGCGCACCCGGTCGCGCAGGCGGCCGATGCCGTCGAAGGTGTTCACGCTGCGCCACAGGTGCCGGTACAGCGCGGTCTCGCCGGTCGTCATCCGGCCGAGCGGCACGATGATCCCCCAGCAGACCGCGTGCCAGGACAGCCGGGCGCGGGGGGAGTCGGCGACCGAGTACTCGTGCAGTGCGAGCACCCCGCCCGGGCGCAGCAGGTCGTGGAAGCGGCGCAGCTGGGCATCCGGGTCGTCGAGGTTGCGCAGCAGGTAGGCGGCGAGGATCCCGTCGAACGGGCCCTCGACCCCGTTCTCGGCGAGTGTCTCCGCCGTGGAGTGCACGAACCGCACCGACGCCGGCCACGGCTTGGTGCGGGCGCGCTCGAGCATCCCGGCCGAGGCGTCGACGGCGACGATCTCGGCGCGCGGGGCGACACCGAGCAGCGCCGCGGTGGAGGCCCCGGTGCCGCAGCCCGCGTCGAGCAGACGCAGTCCGGCGCCGTCACGGGGGAGCCGCATCCGGGCCGCGGACGCGCGCAGGTGGTCGTGGTAGCCGGGGTTCATCCCGACCAGGCGGTCGTAGTCGGCCGCGCCGTCGTCGAAGTGCGACGGGACCTGCTCGCGGGGCAGGCCCGCACGGCCGACGGTTCCGGGGCGGGTGGGACGGGACGGGGAACGGTCGACCATGTCCGCGAGCCTAGGACCGCCGGCGTCGCACGGCGCGTCGGGTCGTATCCTGTTGCACCGCAGTCACTCGCGGGGGCTTCCCCGGTCAGGAGACCCGGTCGGCGCAGCGCACGGCCATCGCGCGCAGCACCGCGGCGACGTCGTCGCCGAGCACCCCGTCGGCGACCGCGCCGTCGACCAGCCGCAGCGCACCCTGCACCCGGGTGGCGATGAGCTCCTCGATGCGGCGGCGGGCCCCGGTCGACTCGATCGCCACCCGCGCCGCGGCGACGTCGACCGGGCCGTCGGCCTCGTCGGAGCCGTGCAGCAGCGCGTCGAGGGCGCCCCGGGTGGCCGGTCCGGCGACCTCGCGGGCCAGCACGACCAGGCTGGTGGCCTTGCGCTCGGCCAGGTCGTCGCCCGCGGACTTGCCGGTGGCGTCGCTACCGAACACGCCCAGCACGTCGTCGCGCATCTGGAAGGCCTCGCCGACCATCGTCCCGTAGTCGCCGAGTGCCGCGAGCAGCTCCGGTGCGGCCCCGGCCATCGCGGCGCCGAGCTCCAGCGGGCGCCGGACGGTGTAGTTGCCGGACTTGCGGCGCAGCACGTCCATCACCTCGTCGAGGGTGGGGACGCGGCGGGCCTCGTTGAGCAGGTCGGCGAACTGCCCGACGGCCAGCTCCGAGCGCATCTCGTCGTAGCGCGGCCAGCCGCGGTCGAGCACCGCACGCGGCAGCCCGCTCTCCCGCATCGCCTGCTCGGCCCACACCAGGCACAGGTCGCCCAGCAGCACCGCGCCGGACTCGCCGAACCGGTCCGGGCAGCCGGACATGCCCTGGCCGCGGTGCCAGGAGGCGAGCTGGACGTGCACCGTCGGCCGGCCGCGGCGCAACTGCGAACGGTCCATGACGTCGTCCTGGAGCAGGGCGAAGGCGTGCAGCAGCTCCAGCCCGGACACGGCCGCCAGCGCGGCGGGGGAGTCCGGGGCCGCGGCCCGCCAGCCCAGGTAGCCGAACATCGACCGCAGGTACTTGCCTCGGCCGACGAAGTCGCTCAGGACCCCGGCGACGAAGTCCGCACCGCGCATCGAGTGCACGTGCTCGGCGCACCGGAGCCGCACGGTCTCGTCGACGTGGGCCCGGACCCGGCCGCGGATCTCCGCGACCCAGTCCGGGTGGGTGGGGACGTGCTCGAGCCGCCGGTCCTGCCCGGTCTCCACGAACATCGCGCGGCCTCCCGTCGGGTCGCCTGGGGTGGTGAGCGGCCGGACGTCGGCGTCCGGACCCGGTCGGGGGCCGAGGGCACGACCGGGCCGGGTCTGTCGAGGGTATGGGGGGCGTCGTGATCGCGCGCGCCGAATCGGACAGACCACCCCGGTCGGGTTCGGACGGAGCGGCCACGTGGTTCGGGTGACCCACGTCACCGGCCGTCCGGGCCGGTCAGCCGGCCCGGAGGAACGACCAGGCGACCAGCCACACCGACCCGGCGACGAGTGCCATCGCCCCGGGCACGTGCACGATCAGCCCCGCGATGTCGCCGAACCACGCCTGGACGAAGGTGAACGCGAAGACAGCCGCCGCGAGGACCGACGGCCACCACGCGCCGGCGGTGACGACACAGAGCCACACCGCGGCCGCCGCGGCGAGCCCGGTGACGACGTGCAGCACGATCGCGCCGATGCCGTGCGGGCCGACGTCGCCGCCGGTGAACAGGCCCGCGGCGGTCACGAACTGCCAGGCCAGGACGACGACCGACGCGGTCGCGAGCACCCGCAGGGCCAGGACGGGGGTGGAGCGGGTGACGTCGGGGGCGGCGTGGCGGTGTGGGACGGACATCCTCGCAGTCTGCCGACAACCGGCCGCAGGTGCACGAACCGGGCGTTCAGGCCATCGCGGGCGCGAACTCCCGCGCGACGACGACGGCGGCCCAGGCCGGGAGGAAGTGCCGCACCGAATCGAGCGCGGGGGAGCCGGTGACCGGGGTGAAGTGGTGGTCCACGAACGCGCGCAGCGCCGCGGAGTGGCCGAGCCGGTCCGGGACGAACGCCACGTCGTCGCGCCAGCCGCACTCGCAGGCCGCGCGGTAGGCGACGGCCGGGGCGCGGCGTGCGTCGCTCCAGATCCCCGTCGCGCGGCCGTCGGCGGTGTCCGCGCTGACGAACCCCTCGTGGTCGTCCGACCCGGGGATCTCCACCGGTCCGATGTAGAGCACGCGCTGATCATCCCCGGGGGCCGGCGGTGCGCAACCCGCGGCGGGACGGGTGGGCCCTCCGGTTCGTCCGGCGGTCGTCCGACGGCCCCGCGTGGCAGGCTGGCCCGGTGGCGGACGACGAGCGGGGCGAGGCGGTGCTGGCCGCCGCGACCGACGCGGCCCGCCACGAGTTCGGTGACGACCTGGTGGCGGCCTACACGCTCGGCAGCCTCGCGCACGGCGGGTTCGCCCCCGCCGTCAGCGACGTCGACCTGGCCCTGGTGCTGCGGGAGACCGGCGGCGGCACGGCCTCGCGGGTGCACGACGTCGTCGCCGCGGCCCGGGACGCGGCCGCGGGCACCGACGCGCTCGCCGAGCGGCTCTCGGTGTTCTGGGCCGACCCGGACACCGTGCGCCACGGCACCGGGCGCCGACCGGCCCGCCTGCCCGCCGTCGACCGGCTCGACCTGCTCGACTCCGGCGTGCTGCGCCACGGCACCGACGTCCGCGACGGGGCCGTCCCGCCCGGCCACGACGAGCTGGTCCGCGGCTCGGCCGGGTTCCTCGTCGAGCGGGTCGACGACGCCTGGCTCGCCGGGGTCGCCGACCCGGCGGCACTGCTGGCCCGAGGGCCGCGGGCGGTGACCAAGGCGGTGCTGTTCCCGGTCCGGTTCCTGCACACCCTCACGACCGGGGAGATCGGCCGCAACGACGCCGCCGTCGCCTCCTACGACGGCGCCCACCGCGACCTGGCCCGGGCCGCCCTGCGGTGGCGCGACGGGGCGCTCGGCGAACGGGTCGCGGCCTGGACGCTGCTGACCGACCACCTGGGGGGCCTGTACCGGGAGTGCGTCGACGCCCATCTCGCGGCGCTGCCCGGTGACGACCCCGCCGTCACCGGGCTGCGGGCGCTGCGCGACGCCCTGGCGGTACTCAGTGCTTCGCGGGCCTCCGTCCCACGAACGCCCCGATCCCGGTGACCGCGCGCCCCACGACCAGGGTGTTGATCTCCTTGGTGCCCTCGTAGGAGTAGAGGGCCTCGGCGTCGTTGAAGAACCGGCCGACCTTGTTCTCGAGCAGGATCCCGTTGCCGCCGAACACCTCCCGGGCCCGGGCGACCGCGTCGCGCAGCATCAGGGTGGCCTGTCGCTTGGCCAGGGCCGCCTGCTCGTCGCGGAAGGTGCCGTCGTCCTGCATCTGGGCGACCCTGACCGCCATCCCCAGCGAGGCGACGACGGCGCCCAGGATCGACACGAGGTGGTCCTGGACCAGCTGGAAGGACGCGATGGGCTGCCCGAACTGGACGCGTTCGACGGCGTAGTCGCGGGCCAGCTCGAACACGCCCGCCATCGCGCCGACCGCGTTCCAGGCGACGCCGCCACGGGTCACCCGCAGTACCCGGTTCGTGTCGGCGAAGGTCTGTGCGCCGGGCAACCGGTTCGCCTCCGGCACGCGCACGCCGTCGAAGGTGAGGTCGGCGTTCTGCACGGTGCGCAGCGCGAGCTTGCCCTCCATCTTGGTGGCGGTGAACCCGGGCATGTCCTTCTCGACGACGAAGCCCTTGACCGAGTCGTCCGCCACGTCGCGGGCCCACACGATCACCAGGTCGGCGAAGGTGCCGTTGCCGATCCAGCGCTTGGCGCCGTCCAGCACCCACTCGTCGCCCTCGCGGCGGGCGGTGGTCTCCAGCCCGCCCGCGACGTCGGACCCGCCGTGCGGCTCGGACAGCGCGAACGCGCCGATCCTCTCCATCCGGCGCATGGCCGGGAGCCAGCGGTCCTTCTGCTCCTGCGACCCGCACAGGTCGATCGAGGTCAGCGCGAGCCCGGCGTGCACGCCGAAGAACGTGGCCATCGACGGGTCGACGCGGGACAGCTCCATCGACACGAACGAGGTGAGCAGCCGCGAGTAGGCGGGCCGGTCCGGCCACTCCCGTGCCAGCCCGACGACGTCGAGCTCGGCGAACCCCGGCATCAGCTCGTGCGGGAACTCCGCGCGGTCCCAGTACGCGTCGGCGATCGGGGCGATCTGCTCCTCGGCGAAGGACCGGACCCGGGAGAGGATCTGCTGCTCCTCGGGGGAGAGCAGGTCGACGTAGCCGAAGAGGTCGGCGGGAAGCGGTGCGGTCATGACTCCTCCATCTGCGACCGGGCGGCGAGTACGGAGGTCTCGGCGCGGTCGCGTGCGCTGGTGAGGGCCTCGCGGCTGGGGCCGTAGGCGTCCTCGGTGGCGGTGCTGATCGCCTCGACGGTGTCCGGGTCGAGGGTGGGGTCCCCCAGGTCGGCCCATCGGCGCGCCATCCCCGGGCCGAGGTGCTCGAGCAGGTGTCGCAGGCCGCCGTCGCCGCCGCCGAGGTGGAAGCTCAGGAACGGTCCGCCGGTCGCCCAGCGCGGACCGAGCGCGCCGGTGACCACACGGTCGAGCTCGGCGGGGGAGACCACACCGTCACGGACGAGGGAGACGGCCTCGCGGAACAGCGCCGACTGCAGCCGGTTGCCGACGAAGCCGTACACCTCCTTGTGGATCTCGACCGGGTCCTTGCCGACCGAGCGCAGGAACTCCGCGGCCCGCGTGACGTTGTCGCGCGTGGTGCGCTCCCCGGCGACGAGCTCCACCAGCGGCAGGACGTGCGGCGGGTTGAACGGGTGCGCGACGAGCAACCGGGCGGCGGCGTCGTCGTCGAGCCGGGCGGCGACGTCGGTGGGCAGGATCCCCGAGGTGGAGCTGAGCAGCAGCGCGCCGGCCGGGGCGTGCGCGGCCGCGGTCGCCCAGATGTCCTGCTTCACCTCCAGGCGCTCGGGTCCCTGCTCCTGGACGACATCGGCACCGGCCACGGCGCGGGCGGGGTCCGGTTCGCAGGCGACCCGCTCCAGCAGGTCCGCCGACCCGAACCGGCGCACACCGGCGTCGACGACCTCGGCCAGGTCCGGCCGCGGGTCGGTGACGACGACGTCGTGTCCGGCCGCGGCCAGCAGCACGGTCCAGGAGACGCCGATGGTGCCGGCACCGATCTCGGTGATCCTCACGATTCCTCCAGGTAGTCGTGCACGGTGGTGATCGGCGCGAGCGTGAGGTCGGTCAGCACGTGCGAGGCGGAGACGATCTCGCGCACCGGCAGGTCCGCCAGCGGTGCGAGGACGTGGTCGAACAGCTGCAGCCGGGCCGGTCCGGTGAACGCCCGCTTGACGGTCAGGTCGGTGATCCGGGTGCGGACCAGCCGGGCGTCGACCGGTCCCGATCGGCCCGGCACGAGCTTGACCATGAAGGTCGGCACACCGACCTGCGCGGCGGCCTCCGCCGGATCGAGCTCGGTGTGCTGGTAGGCCATGGTCGCGACGGCCACCGGCAGCGAGCCCTTGTGCAGGGTGCCGACGAGCGCACCGTCCTCGACGCCCAGTCGTGGTGTGCCGAACGCCTTCGGGTAGGCGCTCTGCTCGCGCCCGGCGAAGGTCGCCGGTGCGTTGTCCAGCCACATGCCGTGCAGGTACTCACCCTCCTCGCCGTCGAAGGAGCACGCCAGCGCCTGCCCGGACTCGGTGTAGGGGCCGAAGCCGTCGACGTCGCCCATGTGCATGACCTCGAACCGGACCAGCGGCTCCCCGGCCACCAACGGCTCGGGCAGCGCGCGACGGAACGCGTCGGGATCGGTGCGGTAGACGACGTTCAGGTACTCGCGGTCGGTGAACCGGTGCGATCCCGGCGTGAACGCGGGCGCGGTCAGCGGGGTGGTTCCGGCGGCGAGGACGTCGGCGGCCCTCATCGGGCGAGCACCCCGTCGGCGACCAGTGCGGCGATCTCGTCGTCGGTGCGGCCCAGCTCGCGCAGCACGTCGGCGCCGTCGGCGCCCAGCGCGGGGGCCGGGGTGCGCATCCCGCCCGGGGTGGCGGTGAACCGGACCGGGAAGCCGATGGACCGGTAGCGGCCCTCGGTGGGGTGCTCGGCCTCGGTGAGCAGGCCGCCGTCGGTGACGTAGGGGTCGGTCTCGGCGTCGTCGACGGCGAGGACGGGCGCGAACGGGACCGAGTACTGCGCGCACAGCTGCGCCCACTCGTCGGTCGTGCGCCGGGGGGCCAGCTCGCCGATCAGCGCGTACAGCTCGGGCTGGTGCGCGGCCATCGCGGCGGAGGTGGCGAACCGCTCGTCGGCGGCGAGGTCGTCGCGGCCGGCCGCGGTGAAGAAGTCGGCGATGTTGCGCGGGGTGTAGGGCAGGATGCAGGCCCAGCCGTCCTTCGTCGCGACGGCCTCGTGCCCGGCGGCCATCGACCGGTTGAACCCGGTCGGGCCCTCCGCGGGCACGAAGGTGTGCCCGGACAGGTGCTCCACCAGGTTGAACGCGAGCAGTGTGTCGGTCATCGGGACCTCGACCAGCTGCCCCTCGCCGGTGGCCCGCTGGTGGATCACCGCGGCCAGCGTGGAGTAGGCGATCGTCAGCGCGCAGACCTTGTCGGCCAGGATCGTCGGCGCGTAGGAGGGGGTGCCGGTCGCCCGGCGCATCAGGTCCACCATCCCCGACGACGCCTGCACGATCTCGTCGTAGGCGGCGCGGTCGGCGAGCTCGGAGTCGCTGCGGAAGCCCTGCGCGCGGACCTGGACCAGGCGCGGGAAGCGCTCGGCGACCCGCCCGGGGGCGAGCCCGAGCCGGTCCAGCGCGCCGGGGCGCATGTTCGTCACGAGGACGTCGGCGGTGTCGAGCAGGTCGTCGAGCACCGCGCGGCCGGCGTCGGTCTTGAGGTCGAGCGCCACCGAGCGCTTGTTGCGGTTCACGTTCAGCGCGAGCGCGCCCATCCCGGGGTTGCGCTGCGGCAGCGTGCGGCGGGTCATGTCCCCGGCCGGCGACTCGATCTTGATCACCTCCGCGCCCAGGTCGCCCAGGATCTGGCAGGCGTACGGGCCCATGACCACCGACGCCAGGTCGATCACCCGCAGCCCGTCCAGTGCGCCACCCATGTCGTGCTCCCCTCGGTCGGTCCCCATCACGTTCTCCATGAGCATGGCTAACTTCTCTCGCTCCTGCGAGCTAGCCTTACCCATATGCGTAACCACCACCGGACCGTGGACCGGGTGGCCGGTCTGCTGGAGGCCGCCGCCCGCCGGCCCGACGGCAGCTCCCTGTCGGCGCTGGCCCGCCGCGTCGGCGCCCCGGTGTCCTCGGTGCAGAAACTCGTCGACGGCCTGGTCGCCACCGGCTACCTCGACGAGCGCGACCGTCGGTACACCCTGGGCCCCGCGCCGTGGATGCTCGCGGCGAGAGCGGGGGAACCACCCGTCCCGGCGATCCCGCACGAGGCGCTCGACCAGCTCGCCCGGCACGCCGGGCTGCCGGTGCTGCTCGCCGCCCGGATCGGCGACGACGCCGTCTACCTCGACTGGGCGGGCGCCGACGAGGGTTTCGACGTGGCGCTGTCGGCGCGGGTCCGCGCGCCGCTGCCCGACACCGCGGCCGGCCGGGTCCTGCTCGCCCACCTCGGCCCGGCCGAACGCAAACGGGTCGCGCTCGCCGCGCACGAGGGTGATCCCGGCGCCGCCGCCGCGCTCCTCGACACCTGCGCCCGGATCCGCGCCGACGGGTTCGAACGCGGCGCGAGCGGCGCCCTGCTGCCCGGCGCGACGGCGGTCGCGGTCGCACTGCGCCACGACGGCCGGGTGACCGGGGCGCTCTCGGCCGCCGCCCGGGGTGCCGGGCCGCTGCCGGGTGAGGTCGTCGACGCCCTCGCCGACGCCGCAGGAGCCTGGTCCACCTGAGCCGCCGCGCCAGGTTTGCCGCCGTGTGTGCCGGGAAGGTGCGGGGGGATGCGTACCGACTGGATCCGAACCCTGAACGACAGCGACGGTCCCTTCGCGACCGTCGTGCTCGATGCCACGCACGACACCGCCGACGCCACCGAGCAGTACCGCCTGCGCTGGCGCGAGCTGCGGGAGCGCCTGGCCGACGACGGTGCCGACGAGTCGGCGCTCGCCGTGCTCGACGAGGCCGTGAGCGCCGCCGACGCCCCCGACGGCACGGCCGGGCGGGTCCTCGTCGCCGACGCCGCGCGGGTCCTGCTCGACCGGCACACCGAGTTCCCGCCCGAGCGCGGGACCGCGGCCTGGGGTGCGGTCCCGGACCTGCTGGGCGTGCTCGGCGCGGTGGGGGAGGACGTGGCGACCGTCGTCGTCGCGGTCGACCGGACCGGTGGCCGGGTCCGCGGTGTGGACGGCACGGTCTCCGAGGTGTCGACCGACTCGGGCGGCCCGGTCCACAAGGCGAGCACCGCGGGCCCCGGAGAGGGCACCGCGGACGCCCGGGTCGAGGAGACCTGGAAGCGCAACGCCCAGGCCGTCGCCGAGCAGGTGGAGAAGTCCGTCCGGGCCGGCAACGCGGGCCTGCTCGTCGTCGCCGGGGACGCGGAGTCCCGGGCCCGCCTGCGCGACGAGCTGCCCCCGGCCTCGGCCGGGATCATGGCCGAGATCGAGAACACCGGCGGCACGGTGCCCGAGCAGGTCGACGACACCGTGCGCGCCGCCGCCGACGAGGTCCGCGAGACCCGCCGCGGCGACGCCGTCGCGAGCTTCGCGACCGCGTCCGGGCGCGGCGACGGGCTCGCCGTCACCGGGCTCGGCGACGTCGCCGGCGCCACCCGCGCGCACGCCGTCGAGACGCTGCTGGTCGACCCGGCCGCGGTGCCCGGCACCGAGCTGGTCGCCGGCTCCGACCCGGCCGCGGTGGGGGAGAAGGCCGACGAGCTCGTCGGCGACACCCCGGTGCTGTCCGGTCCGGCCGCGAACGTCCTGGTCCGCGCCGCCGCCGCGACCGGCGCCGCCGTCGTGCTGGTCCACCCCGACGACGACGTCACGCTCACCGACGGCGTCGGCGCCGTCCTGCGCTTCCCGGTCGGTCCCGCCTCCTGATCGCGCCACCGTCGTGCCCCGTCCCCGGGCCGGACCGGCCGGGACGGGGCATGATCGGGTCCATGAGCGACCAGCGGATCGAGACCTCGCGCATCGTCGACGCGAGCCCGTCCGAGATCTTCGCCGTGCTCCGTGACCCGCGCGGGCACGTGGCCGTCGACAGCTCCGGGATGTTGATGTCGGCCGAGGGCGGGCCGGTCTCGGCGGCCGGGGACACCTTCGTCGTGCACATGGACCGCGAGTCGCTCGGCGACCGCCCGATGGGCCGCTACGACGTCACCGTGCACATCGCGAGCTACGTGCCCGACCGCGAGATCTCCTGGACCATCGTGGGCGTCATGCGCCCGCCGGTCGGTCACGTCTACGGCTACCGGCTGGAGCCGGTCGCCGAGGCCGACGGCGGCGGCACCCGGGTCGTCTCGTGGTGCGACTGGTCCGACATCCACCCGCAGTACCGCGACTCCGACCTGTTCCCGGTGGTCTCCGCGGCGTCGCTCAAGGCGACCCTGGGCATCCTCGCCCGGACCGTGCAGAAGTCCTAGGCGATGCGGCGGCGGCCCCGCCGCAGCAGGGCACCGGAGCCGCACGCCCACAGGGCCCACACCACCAGCAGCGGCTGGAACAGCAACCGGGTCGCGCGGGCGCCGTCGCTGTCGAGGCCGAACGCGTCGGTGCCGGTGAGGTACTGCGCCACGTTGCCGGGGAACACCAGCACGAACAGCGCCGCCGCGACCAGCCCGGCGTGCGGGCGCAGCCGGGCCGGTGCGAGGAGCACCCCGACCCCGACCGCGATCTCGACGAGCCCGGACACGAGCACCACCGCGCCGGGCGCGGGCAGGAACGGTGGCACCTGGGCCAGGAACTCGGCCGGGACGAGCAGGTGGGCGACGCCCGCGGCGACGAGGAAGGTGCCCAGCAGTAGCCGGGCGGTGGTGCGGATCGCGTGCACGGCGCCTCCGGACGTCAGCGATTCCGGGTGTCCGCGGCCCCGGCCGGACCGGGGACCGGACGGGTGCGGACACCCCGGGGTCACCCTCCCACGGAGGCCCTGACATGACCGCTCCCGAGCCCGTCCCGCCACCCGGCCGCCGACGCTGACGGGCGGTCGCGGTACCGCCGTCGTACCGACCCGCCGTCACCCCGTTGCCGCAGCGGGATACCGGCGACCGGGTCACGGTGGGCGCCGACACTGGGCGCTGCGGGTGAACCGGAGCTGTTTGCGATTGAGGCGCGCAGAGTCGGGGAATCCGGGGTGCACAACAGAACGACACGAGCTTCTGCACGGACCGGGCGCTGGGGAGCCCTCCGGTCCGTCGGCCCCGGGTCCGGGGCGCGACCGCTTCGGGGGTGGTCGCGCCCCGGACCCGTTCCTCGTCGTGCCCGGCCCGCGCGAGCCCGGTGCCGAGCCGATCCTGCGGGCTCGGATGAACTCCCGACATCGAGCGCTTACCCTGTGGGAATGACCGAGCCCGGAACCGTTGCGCCGCTGGCGCTCGACGAGCAGCTCTGTTTCGCGCTCCACTCGGCGTCGCGTGCGATGACCGGGTGCTACCGCCCGATCCTCGACTCCATCGGCCTGACCTACAGCCAGTACGCGGTCCTGCTCGTGCTGTGGGCCGAGGAGACGGTGCCCCAGCGGGAACTCGGCGAGCGGATGTTCCTCGACAGCGGCACGTTGTCGCCGATGCTGACCCGGCTGGAGGGTCACGGGCTGGTCACCCGCGCCCGTCGCCCGGACGACGAGCGCACCGTGCAGGTGTCGCTGACCGAGAAGGGCAAGGCGCTGCGCGAGCACGCCGCCGCCGCGCAGGACCAGGTCATCGAGGCCACCGGCATGTCGATGGACGAGCTGTTCCGCCTCCGCGACGACCTGCAGCGGCTGGCGTCCCGGCTCCGGTCCGCCGAGTCCGAGGTCGCTCCCGCCTGATCGGGGCGCCGCCCCGTCCGCGCGCGGCGCGGATCGTTGCACAGGTATATGCTTGCCGACAGGCAAACATATGGAGTGTGCATGAGCGGCCTCGACCCCGACGAGCTGGCGCGGCTGCGCACGGACCTGGCCCGGATCGCCCGGGGCCTGGACCGGGCCACCCGCGGCTCCGACCTCACCCGCAGCGCTGTGTCGGTACTCGGCACCATCGCCGTCCGCGGCCCGATCGGGATGGGGGAGCTCGCCACCGTCGAGGGCGTCAACCCCACCATGCTGTCGCGCCTGGCGGGCAAGCTGGAGGTCGCCGGGCTGCTCGTCCGCGACACCGACCCCGACGACGGTCGCGCCGTGCGCGTCGCGGTCACCGAGGCCGGTGCTGCCGAGCACCGCCGACGCCGCGAGGAACGCACCCGGCTGCTCGCCGCACACGTCGACGCCCTGACCCCCGACCACGCCGCACGGCTGCGGGCCGCGCTGCCCGCGCTCGACGCGCTCGCCGGGGCCCTGCGGGACGCCCGGTGAGCGCCGGTCCGGACCAGGCGTCCCGCCGGGCGCTCGCCCGCACCTTCGCCGCGCTGTCCGGCCACAACTACCGGCTCTGGATCGGCGGCCAGTCGATCTCCCTGGTCGGTACCTGGATGCAGTCGGTCGCCCAGTCCTGGCTGGTGTACGAGCTGACCGGGTCGGCGGCGGTGCTCGGCACCGTCGTCGCCGTCCAGACCGTGCCCACCCTGCTCCTCGGCCCCTACGCCGGGGTGTGGGTGGACCGCCTCGACCGGCGACGGCTGATGGTCGGCCTGCAGACGATGATGGGCCTGCAGGCCGCCGCACTCGCCGTGCTCACCCTCACCGGTACCGTCGCGCTCTGGCACGTCTACGTGCTGGCCGCGGTGCTCGGGCTGAACAAGGCCGTCGAGAACCCGGCCCGGCAGACCTTCGTGCACGAGCTGGTCGGGCCCGAGGACCTGCGCAACGCCGTCACCCTCAACTCGGTCCTGGTCAACGCCGCGCGCGCCGTCGGACCGGCCGTGGCCGGGCTGGTCATCGTCGCGGGCGGGACCGGTATCTGCTTCGCGGTGAACGCGGTCAGCTTCGTCGCCGTCGTGACCTCGCTGCTGCGCCTGGACACCTCCGCGCTCATGCCCACCGCTCCGGCGCCCCGGGCGCCCGGGCAGCTGCGCGAGGGGCTCGCCCACGTGCGCGACAACCCCGAGCTGCGGGTGCCCCTGGTGATGATGGCGCTGATCGGCTGCCTGGCCTACGAGTTCCCGGTGGTGCTGCCGGTCGTGGCCTCGCAGACCTTCGGCGGCGACGCGGCCACCTACGGCTGGCTCACCGGCGCGATGGGCGTCGGCGCGGTCGTCGGGGGGCTCGTCGTCGCCGGGCACGGGCGTACCGGGGTGCCGATGCTGGTGCGGACCGCGTTGCTGTTCGGCCTGGTCCTGGGCCTGGCCGCGGCCGCGCCGTCGCTGTGGGTCGCGCTGGCCGCGATGGGGCTGGTCGGGATGGCCAGCGTCGCGTTCATGGCCGGCGGCAACTCGACGCTGCAGCTGGCCTCGGCCCCGCACATGCGGGGCCGGGTGATGGCGCTGTGGTCGGTGGCCCTCCTCGGGTCCACCCCGATCGGCGGCCCGATCGCCGGCTGGGTCAGCGAGCAGTGGGGCGGTCGCGGCGGACTCGCCCTGGGTGCGGTGGCCTGCCTGATCGCGGCCGCGATCGGCCTGCCCACGGCGCGGCGCGTCGCCCGGGCGCAGGCGGCCGCGTGAGCGCGCCCGGCCGGCCGGCGGTGCTGGCGGCGGTGGCCGCCGGCGGGGTGGTGGGCGCCGAGGCGCGCTGGCTGCTCGGGCTCGTCGGCCCGCCCGCCCCGTGGACGACGCTGCTCATCAACATCACCGGCTGCCTGCTGATGGGGGTGCTGATGGTGCTGGTCACCGAGAGGTTCCGGGCCCACCCGCTCGTCCGCCCGGCCCTGGGCGTCGGGGTGCTCGGCGGGTACACGACGTTCTCCACCTACGCCGTCGACGTCGCCGCGCCGGCGTTCGGCTCGCCGGGGTCGCTGGCGCTGATGGTCGGCACCCCGGTGCTCGCCGTCGCCGCGACGGCGCTCGGCGCGACCCTGACCCGCGCGCTCGCCGGGGGAGGACCCCGGTGACGGCGCTGCTCGTCGCGCTCGGTGCGGCCGTCGGAGCGCCGCTGCGCTACCTCGTCGACACGGCGATCAAGGCGCGGACGCCCTCGGCGTTCCCGTGGGGCACCTGGGTGGTCAACCTGGCCGGGTCGTTCGTGCTCGGCGGTGTGGTGGCGCTGACCCCGGTGTCCGGGCCGGGGTTCGCCGCGCTGCTCGGCACCGGGTTCTGCGGGGCGTTCACCACCTACAGTACGTTCGGCTGGGAGACGCTGTCGCTGCTCGAACGGGGCCGCGCCGCGCTCGCCGTGGGCTACGCGGCGGCGAGCGCGCTCGTCGGCGTCGCGGCCGCGCTGGCCGGGCACGCGCTGCTCACCGCCGCCGTCGGCTGAGCCGGGGCGCCCGGCGCCGGGCCGGGTCAGCGGATCCGGCCGCCGGTGGCGATCCGCAGTAGGTCACGGGCGGTCCCGCGGGGCGAGGTGCCCTCCCGCCAGACGGCGCGGAACTCCCGGGTCAGGTCGAGACCGTGGACGTCGACGACGACCAGCGACCCGGCCGCGACGTCGGCGCCGACGACCGCCCGCCCCAGCACCGCGGGGCCCTCACCGGCGCGGACCGCCGCACGCAGGGCGGCGTCCGCGGCGTACTCGCGCCGCGGCGGCACGGGCTCCCCGGCACCGGCGGCGTCGAGCACGGCCTCCAGCGCGGGCCGGGCCCCGGCACCGGGCGGACGGGTGAGCAGCGGGGTACCGGCCAGCTGTGCGGCGTCGACGCCGTCGCCCCCGGCCCACGGGTGCCCGGGGGCGACGACGAGCACCAGCGGGTCCGATCCCACCGTCGCCGCGTGCAGGTCCTCCAGCGGGCCGGGCGCGGACACCACACCGACCGCCGCGTCACCGGACCGGACCGCCGCCGCCGGATCCGGGCTGTCGCGCAGCACGACCCGCCCGCCCGGACCGTCGCGCAGCTCGACCAGCCAGGCCTGCAGCAGACACTCCGCGACCACCGGGTTCGCGGCCAGGACGACGGTGTCCTCCCCGGCCGGCTCGTCGCGCAGTGCCGCGACCGCGACGTCCAGATCGGACGCGGCTGCCAGCAGCGGGCCCGCCCACTCCACGAGCAGGACCCCGCGGGTGGTGAGCCTGCTGGACCGCCGCCCCCGGCGTGCACGTTCGAGCACCGGGCCCCCGACCTGCTGCTCGGCGGCCCGGATCCGCGCGGACGCGGCCTGCACCGTCAGCCCGAGCCCCTCGGCCGCGGCGGAGATGCTCCCGGTGCAGGCGATGTCACGGAGCAGGGCGAGGGCGGTCAGGTCGGGGACGCGTGCGGGTGCGGTGGCCATCGGGACCAGCCTAGGTGGCGGGCGGGGTCACACCCCGAGCAGCCCGCGGAGGTAGGCCGCCTGACCGGCGTGCTGGAGGTCGTCGCCGACCACGCTGACCAGGCGTTCGCCGAGGGTCACGTTCTCCCCCCAGGTGGGCGGCAGGACGCGGGACAGGTCGTCGTCCGCGAGGCCCGCGAGGTGCCCGACGGTGCGCTCGTGCACCGCCGCGCCGTAGCCGGACAGCAGGTCCGCGGTCGTGCGCACGGCGTCGACCTGCGACGACGTGTGCCCGAACCCGGTGTCGGCGACATCGAGGTCCAGGCCGAAGCGCTGCGCCCAGCCCTCGCCGGTCCAGACCTGGTCGGACCCGAACGCCTCGGCGATATGGTCGTCCTGCACCCGCAGCAGGTGCCACACCAGCCAGCCGATCGGGTTGCCGGGCCCGTCCGCACCCTCCGGGCGGCGGGCGAGGTCGGCCTCGGACAGGCCGTCCACCACCTCGCGCACGAGCTCGTCGATCCGGCCGACGTGGTCGGTCAGCAGTTCAGCGGTCGTCGTCATGGGACGGGCTTTCCCGTATGCGGGCCCCCGCATGCGGGTTACGGTGGTCGGTGGTGACCGAGAACGTGAGGACCCACAGCGCGCACTGGGGCGTGTTCCACGCCCGGTGGGACGGCAGCAGGCTGCGGGTCCGCCCGCACCCGGGCGACCCGGACCCGTCCCCGGTGCTGGACAACATCCCCGCGGCCGTCGGGCACGCCGCCCGGGTCGCCGCGCCCGCGGTGCGCCGCGGCTGGTGGGACCGCGGCCCGGGCCGTGACCCCGGTCGTGGGCGCGACGGCTACCGCACCGTGTCCTGGGACGCCGTGCTCGACCGGCTCGCCGAGGAGACCCACCGGGTCCGCTCCACCCACGGCGACGAGGCCGTCTACGGCGGCTCCTACGGCTGGGCGTCGGCCGGGCGCTTCCACCACGCCCAGGGCCAGCTGCACCGGTTCCTCGCGCTGACCGGGGGCTACACCCGCTCGGTCAACACCTACTCCGGCGGCGCCGCCGAGGTGGTGCTGCCGCACGTGCTGGGCACCTTCGACGCGGTGACCCGCTACGCGGTGACCTGGGACCAGGTCGCGGCGCAGACCGACACCGTCGTCGCGTTCGGCGGGATGGCGCTGAAGAACTCCGCGATCGCCGCGGGCGGGGTCAGCCGGCACGTCGAGCGCGGGGCCATGCGCGCCGCCCGCGACCGGGGCGCGGTGTTCGTGCTGGTCAGCCCGCTGCGTCCGGACCTGCCGGAGGAGGTGGACGCCACCTGGCTGCCGATCCGGCCCGGCACCGACGTCGCGCTGATGCTGGCGCTCATGCACACCGTCGTGGAGGCGGGGCGGGCCGACACCGACTTCCTCGCCTCGCACTGCGACGGCTGGGACCGGCTGCGCGAGTACCTGTTCGCCGCCCCGGCGAAGGACGCCTCGTGGGCCGAGGGCGTCACCGGCATCCCGGCGGCGACGATCCGCGAGCTGGCCTGGCGGATCGCACACGGCCGCACCCTGGTGACCGTCGCGCAGTCGCTGCAGCGCGCCGAGCACGGCGAGCAGCCGGTCTGGGGCGGGACGGCGCTCGCTGCGGTGCTCGGTCAGATCGGGCTCCCCGGCGGCGGCTTCAACTACGGCCTCGGGTCGCTCGGGCACTACGGGCGCCCGCGCAACGCGGTGCCGGTGCCCACGTTCTCCCGGGCGCCGAACCCGGTGACCTCGTTCATCCCGGTCGCGCGGGTCGCGGACATGCTGCTGCACCCGGGGGAGACCTACTCCTACCAGGGCGCCGGGCACACCTACCCGCACGTGCGGATGGCGTGGTGGGCCGGCGGCAACCCGTTCCACCACCACCAGGACCTGCGCCGGATGCGGCGCGCGGTCGCCGAGCTGGACACGTTCGTCGTCCACGACCCGATGTGGACGGCCACCGCGCGGCACGCCGACGTCGTGCTGCCGTCCACGACGACCCTCGAACGCGACGACATCGGCGCCACCAGCTCCGACCCGCTCGTCGTCGCGATGAAGCAGCTGGTGCCCCGGCACGGCGAGGCCCGCGACGACTACGACGTGCTCGCCGCCCTGGCCGTGCGGCTCGGGCACGGCGAGGCCTTCACCGAGGGCCGGACGTCGCACGAGTGGCTGGTCCACATGTACGACCGCACCCGCAAGGGCCTGGCCGACCGCGGGCTCGACGCGCCGTCGTTCGAGGAGTTCTGGGAGCGCGGCGAGCTGGAACTGCCCCAGCGCCCCGACGACGGCGGGGTGCTGGCCCGCTTCCGCGCCGACCCCGTCGCGCACCCGCTGCCGACGGCGTCCGGCCGCGTCCAGGTCGGGTCCGGCCCGATCGCCGCGCTCGGGCTGCCCGACCACCCCGGTCACCCGGCGTGGATCGAGCCGACCGAGGTCCCCGACGACCGGCACCCGTTCTGGCTGGTCTCCAACCAGCCGGCGACCCGGCTGCACTCCCAGCTCGACTTCGGCGCCCACTCGGCCGGGTCGAAACGCTCCGGGCGCGAGGTCGTGCGCATCCACCCCGACGACGCCGCCCGGCTCGGCATCGGCGACGGCGACGTCGTCCGCCTCCACAACGACCGGGGCGCCTGCCTGGCCGCGGCGCGGGTCACCGACGACATCCGGCCCGGCGTGCTCCAGCTGCCGACCGGGGCGTGGTGGGACCCGCGTCCCGACCCGGACCGTCCCGAACTCGGCGACGACGGCCTCTGCGTGCACGGCAACCCGAACGCCGTGACCCGCGACCGGGGGACGTCGGGCTTCGCGCAGGGGTGCAGCGGTCAGCTGTGCGCGGTCGCGGTGGAGCCGTACCGCCACGAGGCCCCGGAGGTCACCGCGCACACCCCGCCGGTCACGCCGGCCTTGCCGTGACCGGCTGGGCCAGGTCCCGCTCGATCTCCTCCAGGCTCCGGCCCTTCGTCTCGGGCAGCAGCCGGGTCGCGTAGACGTAGGCGGCCGCCGTCGTCACCGCGAAGAACAGGAAGTTCCAGCCCGCGCCGAACGCCTCGAGCAGCGACGGGAACAGCAGCGCGACGGTCATGTTGAACAGCCAGTTGAACGTCACACAGAACGCGACCGCGCCGGCGCGGACCCGCAGCGGGAACAGCTCCGGCAGCAGCACCCACTGCACCGGGCCCCAGGAGATCGAGAACGAGGCGATGTAGACGACGATCCCGGCCAGCGTCAGCCCGAGCAGCAGCGGTCCCTGCTCCAACCCGACCAGGTTGGTGACAGCCAGAACGATCATCGCCACGCACATGCCGACCGCGCCCCAGCGCAGCAGCGGGCGTCGCCCGGCGCGGTCGATCAGCCACATCCCGGGCAGCGTCATCAGCATGTTCACCGCGCCGATGCCCACGTTGGCGCCGATCGCGCCGGTCGCCCCGAAGCCGACGTCGGTGAGCAGGGTCGGCGCGTAGTAGATGATCGTGTTGATGCCGACGAAGTTCTGGAAGAACACCAGCAGCATCCCGATGAGGGTCAGCCGCCGCAGCCGCGGGGAGAACAGCGTCCCGATCGCGACCTTCTCGGTGTTCTCCCGCTCGACGCGCACGCTCTCCCGGATCTCCGACAGCTCGGCCTCGGCCGCCTCCGGGGTGCCGCGCAACCGCTCCAGTACGACCCGCGCGTCCTCCTCGCCGCCGTCGGGCTTCTGCGCGACCAGCCAGCGAGGGCTCTCCGGCTGGGTGTAGATGCCGATGGCGAGGACGACCGCGGGGATCACGCCGAGCCCGATCATCCAGCGCCAGTCCCGGGACTCGGCGAAGGCGAAGTCGGTGACGTAGGCCAGGAAGATCCCGACGGTCACCAGCAGCTGCATCAGCGACGTCAGCCGTCCGCGGATGCGGGCCGGGGCCAGCTCGGACAGGTACATCGGCACGACCACCGACACGATGCCGACGCCGACGCCCATCACGAACCGGAACCCGACGAGCATCGCGACGTTCACCCCGAGGGCGGCGCCGAGCGTGCCGATGACGAACACGATCCCGCCGAGCAGGATCAGCAGCCGCCGGCCGAGGGTGTCGGCGAGCTTGCCGGAGACGCCCGCCCCGAGCATCGCGCCGACCAGCAGGCCGGACACCACGGTGCCCTGTTCCAGCGACGACAGCGGGATGTCGTCGGGGATGAACAGGATCGCCCCGGAGATGACGCCCGTGTCGTACCCCCACAGGATCCCGCCGAGTGCCCCGAAGAACCAGATCGCCCACTGCGACGGCCGCTTCGCCGTCTGCGCCCCCGAACTCATCGGCCGATCCTCCGGTGGCCCGTTACGGCCCGCAACACGAGACGTCAGGCGGCGTGTCGTGAGGCGTCGAGCCGGCGGCGGCCGCCGTCGGTGGCGGCGTCGATCTCGCGCACGCCCAGTGCCTTCGCCAGCCCCGACGGCGGCATGTCGCCGTAGATCGTCTCGAATTCCCCGGCCACGAAGGTCTCGTGCCAGATCCCGACGGCGCCGGGGTAGCGGCGGGCGCGGCGGTTGAACGCGGCCCAGGCCGGCCGGTGCGTCGCCGCGGTGTCGCTCGCGTAGGCGTAGAGGGACTCGCGATCGCGCCAGTACTGCATGAGGAACGGGCCGCCGGGGCCGATCCCCGGGCGGGTCCCGAGCAGCCCGTGGGCGGGGTCGCGCTCCAGCTCACGCAGCATCCCGGACATCGCGCTCACCACCGGCAGCCAGGCCCGGACCTTCCAGGGCCGGTTGAAGCGCATGCCGATGAGGAACACGACGACCGGCCCGTCGGTCGGCTCGTTGGTCGTGCGGGTGTACGGCGCCATCGGTCCACTCCCTCGTCACGGTGCTGTGTGGATACTGAGACTATCCGATGGCGGCGAGTGGCGCTATCCGTTCTGGTCGAGCCAGGCCCGGACCTCGGCGGAGTCGGCACCCAGCGGCGGGGGAGAGCGGCGGTAGGACGGTGGGGTCACCGACCAGGTGACCGGGTTGCGGACGGTCGGGACGGCGGCGGCGTCGTCGGCCCGGACGACCGGGTCGAGGCCGAGCTCCTCGGCGAGGGCGACACCGCCGTCGACGGTGTTGATCGGGCCGCAGGGCACGCCGGCGGCGGTGATCGCGTCGTACCACTCCTGGGCGGTGCGGGTGGCGAGGCGGGCGCGCAGCCGCTGCTCGATCTCCTCCCGGTGGCCGATCCG
>JAESFO010000434.1_pt1 | contig 38211 bp, 39 predicted proteins | sample 9269421 | NCBI WGS metagenome assembly JAESFO01 (sample SAMN14502839, study PRJNA617101) | algae metagenome | isolation source: Nostoc desertorum CM1-VF14 and co-occurring heterotrophs from rocky... | place: USA: Clark Mountains, San Bernardino, California | collected 2000-06-05 | reverse complement strand
TCATATCCCGTCCCTCTGACATAGAAGCGCACCATTGGAATGAATGGTTAGCCAGTGCTGTTGACCCTGGAATTATTGCGCTAAACGTCATTTCCGTATCGGGTAATGCCGCCTACGATTACCTGTTTTATGGTCAAAACGTCCCCCGCCGTAACGATGGACGACTTAGAGACGGGGTACTCAAGAATTATCGCCACATCGAAGGACTGAACTGGTGGTGCAGTGGCGTTGACCCGCTCAACGATTATAGCCCCATGATGTGGGGCGGCATGAAACCCGACCACCCCAGGCGCGACCTGAACAAAGTTCTTAAATTCATCAAGTATGAACATCCCCTAAGAGTGCCAACACGGGCATTCTTCCTGGCAGTACCAGATCACATCTGGGAGAGTGTGGCCGCACGATATGACTTGCCCATTAGCGATGAAGATAGGGCATTAGGCTTTTGGCATTGGGTATGGAAGTACAACATCCCAGTTGTGATTTGTGAAGGGGCCAAAAAAGCAGGGGCATTGCTCACATTGGGCTATGCAGCGATCGCCATTCCTGGGATCAACAGTGGCTACCGCAATCCCAAAGATGAATTTGGGCAACCCACAGGTAATTTACACCTAATTCCAGAGCTACAACACTTCGCTACAATGGAGCGTAAATTCATCATCTGCTTTGACCACGACACCAAGCCAGAAACGGTTCAACGGGTGAATATTGCCATTAGCCAAACCGCGAAACTGTTAACGAAGTGTGGCTGTCAAGTCCTAGTGACACAGTGGAGTTACCCTGAAAAAGGCATTGATGACTTAATCGCCGCTAGGGGGCCAGCTGTTACTGATGAAATTATAAAACTAGCACTGACAAAAGAAAAATGGCAGGTCAAAGAGTACAGCCGACTCTCAATTGAGGCGGCACTCGTCCTCAATCAGCGTTACCTGGGAGCATTGACCATCCCGGAAACCGCTAAACTGATTTTACTCAAATCCCCTAAAGGTTCTGGTAAAACCGAGTCATTTGCCGCGATCGTTGCTGAGGCGATCGCCAACGGTCAACCGGTTATCCTCTTATCGCACAGGGTACAGTTAGCAAGTGCGATCGCGGAGCGGGTAGGCATCCCCTACATCACCGAAGTCAGAAACAGCGAAACCGGGATTTTACTTGGTTTTGCGCTGTGTGTAGACAGTTTACACCCCAACGGTCAAGCCAGATTTAACGCCCTTTACTGGAAAGAACCGCTAGTAATCATTGACGAGTCCGAGCAGGTGATCTGGCACTTGCTAAGTGCCAACACTGAAGTTAAAAAACATCGAGTTGAAGTCCTCAACCAACTTTCACAGTTGTTCAAAAACGCCTTCGCCCCAGGACGTGGTAAAGTCATCCTGGCTGATGCTGACTTGTCTGATTTATCGCCAGAAATGGTTATGGGTCTTGCAGAAACCCAAGTTACCCCTTGGGTGGTGGTCAACAACTGGAAGGGTCAACCCTGGAACATTTACCACTACAAACAAACTACCCCGGTTAATTGGTTAGCTGCCCTGGAAGCCCATATCAAAACCGGGGGTAAGCCCTTTATTGCCGTTGATTGCCAAAAAGCTAAATCCAAATGGGGAACCAAAGTTTTAGAAGCGAGGTTTAAGAAACAATTCCCCGATCGCAAAATACTTCGCATTGACTCCGAAACGATTGCCGACCCGCAACACGAAGCTTACAACTGCATTGAAAGATTAAATAAGGTGCTGCTGGAATATGACATTGTGCTGGCCTCCCCATCCATCGGCACGGGAGTCAGCATTGACATTTGGGGGCATTTTACCAGTGTTTGGGGATGCTTCCGGGGAGTAGCACCAGAAAATGCCACTCGCCAAGCCTTAGCCCGTGTCCGAGAGGCGATACCGCGTCATCTTTGGGTAGCCAGTCATGGCTTAGGAAAGATTGGCAACGGAGCAATTAACCTCAAATCCCTGTTAGCCTGTGAGCATAAACGCTTTCAAGCTAACTTGAAGCTGCTACAAAATGCTTCCTTGATCATTGACGGCGATGAAATCAACATTAACCGCACTGCCTTAAACGTTTTTGGCAAAATGGCCTGTCGCATCAATGCGGGTATGATTCATTACCGCGACACTGTGCTAGAGGAATTAGGCAACGAAGGTCATAACATTGTCGATGTCCATGACAACAAAATTCGCAAAAAGTTAAACAACGAAATCACCGCCCAAACAAATGAAGTTTACAACAGCGAATGTCAGGATATCACTGCTGCCGATACAACTGCGATGACTGCTGCCAAATATGAGGCGCTGCAACAACAACGGGCTAAAACCACTACTGAACGCCACATTGAGCGCAAATATAAGTTAGAGCAGCGTTACGGTGTGGATGTTACCTCGGAACTCGTCAAAAAAGACGATCAAGGTTATTACCCACAACTGAGATTGCATTTTTACCTGACCTTGGGCAGAGCGAAAGTAGCTGACCGCGATCGCAAACTGGGTGAAAAGATGCTTGCCTGTAAGAGTGCATGGCTACCAGACTTTAACGGTGGTCAACTGGGTTTAGTAATTCATGCCTTGGAACTGTTCAACATCCCCAATTTCATCGCCGATGACCGCGAATTCCGGGGAACTGATGCAGACCTAGTACAGATGGCTAACAATGCCCTTTCTGTGAAGTGGCAGGTGAAAACCGTTCTGGGAATTACCCTAAATGACAATGACAGCCCCATCGTTATCTTACGGCGATTGCTGAAGAAGATAGGGCTAAAACTCAAATACCTTGGTCGTGATGGCACGGGCGAACGCCAGCGAGTTTATCGTGTGGTTGACGGTGACGATGGGCGAGATAAAATCTTTCAGCACTGGCTGGCATTAGATACAGCCCAGGCTTAACCATAATTCCTAACTCTCCACCTAACTAAATAGCGGGAGCAGCGTTGTAGCTTATAGACTACAGCCCAGTTACCTCATGGCTTAGTTAGGTCTAGTACACGTTTTCAAAAGGCGGATGACTTCACTTTGGTGAGAGTTAACCTACCAACAGCCTCAAAACCCCAGTTTTTCGTCACGTCCACTAACGGTAATTAAATAGATAAACAGTTTTACTGGACAAGTCCTCAAGTCCAATGGCCATAAACCCTCAAATCCCCAAAATTATATATACTGTTGCGGTGGCTTGCTGGCACATCTGACCCAGGCATTGGGAATGTGCTTTTATAGTAAATTTCTGAAAGGAGAGTAAGCCCACCGTGGAATTTACTCAATAAGCTCACCAAGTTCTTCAATTTCAGCTTCACCCTTAACACGTCTACCACTTTCATTTCGTCCAATAAAATACCACTTGGTTTTTTTGTTAATTAATTTGGCACTACCACTCCAATTTTGAAAATCAGTGTACTGATAATTAGGTAATATCATTCCTCTAGGGCAGGAATACCATTCAATAAAATCATTACGAGTAAAGGGTTTAGTTGTGAAGTTTGTGAAGTACCATTGCCCTCCAACCCAACTAAAAGCACCAAATTCTTCAATCACAACTGCTCCAACTAATGACTCAATTGTAGTTGCATATACCCAAGTGTATTGATAACCACTTAATTCGCCTCTGTGTGCTTGTACAGGGTTCGGTGTATGAGTTACTTTCAATTCCGTCGGAAGAGACGAGAGTGCTTTTAGCTTATATGAACTTCTCCATACTCTGAGCAAAAATCGCAGTTTTCGTCCTATTTCTGTTATCACATACACTACATTTAACCTAGCTGTATATACTTAAACAATGATTATATGAAAATTTTTGATACAAGCCGTGAAGTTAGACGTATACAGCAATTTTGTGAAATAGATGGATTGGGAAGAGCTTTACCAAAATTGGTTATCCCAGCGAAACGCTGACAACGATAACCTACGTTTGGATTTGGAACGCCAAGCGCGGACAGTGATACAGAATCAAAAGTTAGCAGATGTAACGTGGCACATCCAAGCCCTTGAAGGACAAACACCTGTTGAGCAAAATAAGCGGTTGTTTATTGTCAACGTCCTACGCAAAGGTAATCAAATGCCACAGTTATTATTTCTGCCCATGTTACGTACTGCGGTATATGAAAAAAATCCCAGCTACAACCGCTCTTTTCTTGAGCCTTGTATGCGGTGTTTTGGTTCGCGTTTGGTTAACTCCGAATTGATTAGTCGTTACACAGAAAATGGCACAGATTATGAAAAAGCTGGTGTTGCAAATGCCTTTTATTGGTCATTTGGTTTAAATGGGCATGGTGACATACCACGCGAACATATAGATGATTTACGCCAAAAAGTTCAATACTGGTTTTTGACAGAATTTGTTGCTAACAAAAACATAAATGTACGCCGCAGTATTGTTGCACAACTGCAACTCAATCCTTTTAAGTATCCTACCAAATTAAGCTTACAGGTTCTCAAGGCAATCTATATTGGCTGGATACATCCAGATCAGTACATTCACAACCGCATCAAAATACAATTAGGTCTTGAGCGTTCATACATGGCTTTGCCTCAAAGAAATTCTACTTAATTTTGTTGAGTGTTTTTAAATCTCTATTAACAGCTTTTGTTTTACTCATAGTTAAACCAACTTAGATTTCATCGTCACTGTAAGTTTTTGGCACAAAAGCTGACCTTTTTAGTTCTCTGGTTGGTTATGATTTCGCTTCTGTTTCCTGTGCTGCTGGCTGTTGTTTTTTACTCTTGTCTCTCGTACTCTTGACTGGTATTTTTTCAGCTTTGCTGCTTTCAACAACTGCTGACTGATTTTCAATAGCCCCCTTAACTGATGTACTACTGCCGTTATCAGATGCTTTCTGAGAGCGACGGCTGCTTTTCTTCAACTCACCCACTAAATATTTGATTCTGCTGCCAGCCAAATTAATCCCTAAACCCTTCAGCATCTCTGATACTTCATCATAAGTGTAGCCGTACTTATCAGAAGTCAGTTTCTCAATGTACCGTCTCATTTTCCTGATGGCCTCTCTGTCCGATACATCTTCTCGCTCTTTCGGCTTCTGTTCCTTCAGCAAATTGATGGCCTTATCAATCTTCTCTTTCGTAATTACTTCTGAATTCTGATGTTCACTCATGGTTATCTCGTGAATCCCGATTAACTGATAATTATCGGCTATTTGAAAAAATCTGATTCAAAATCCTCAAAAAAATTGACTATTGCGGCTACGCCGAATTACCTTTTTATACTACGGCTACGCCTTATATTTTTTAGTGTGGCAGCGTCGCTGGTATTCTTATTCAAGCTAATGCTAAAAAAGCTGACTATTACAGCTACGCTGAAGAAGAGACTTTTACTTAAAACAGCTACGCTGAATTATTTTTTCGTATTGCGGCTATGCCGGACTATTATATTGTGTGGCAGCTACGCTGAACCTAGAATTTTCATATAGTGGCTACGCCGTTTTTACCTCTTGTGCTGCGGCTACGCCGAACCAGAATTTACCTCATGCTTGATTTGATTCAAATTCCGGCTACGCCGTTGCTATCCTCCCCTGTAAGTTGTAGGATGGTCAGCATCACGGCTACGCCGTTGTACTCCCGCCTTCAGCCCCCTGCTGTGTCCTCCGTACATACGTAGAACTCGACACATCGCCTACCCCGAAAATGGGCTAGAAGCCAGCCATGCCTCAAAGCTTACGCTTTGTCTCGCTGCGCTCGAACGGCAGACTGGTTCAAGTGGGGAAACCCCCCTTGAAAAACCCCCCTCGCAATGTCCCGATATTTTCTCGATTTATGGCGAATCGCAAGCAGTCAAAAGCTCTAGTCCGAAAGCATATTTTCCCAGTTCGCTTGAGCGATATCGAACTGGACTTGCTGCGAATAAAATCACTTGACGCGGGAATGTCAGCGAGTGAACTGATGAGGCGCAATGCGTTGATGCGTCCATTACCAAAACGATTGAGTAAAATTAGTCTACAAACATATTGGGAATTAGGACAAATTGGGAACAACCTCAACCAGCTTGTCAAGGCAACCAACATAGCACTCTTAGTTGGGCGAACTTTACCTGCTGATCTAGAACTTTTACGAGAACTTTTAGAACTGCTGCATCAGTGCAGACGAGATATTGCCTCACCTGACATTGATTCTGAAGATTCGGAAGAGGAAGACGAAGAGGATGATTGGGAAGCAGACGAAGGGTAGAGGTTTTCGCAAGCTGTTGGATTATTTGGAATCACGCGAAGATGCGAAACTAATCGGCGGCAACATGAGCGGGAGAAATGCGCGAGAATTGGCGCGGGAGTTTAAGCTGTCTCGACAACTAAATTCTGATGCAGAACGTGTTGTTTACCATGTCTCATTGTCAGCAGCTAAGGGTGATAAATTAGATGATGAGAAGTGGAGCGAAATCGGCGACCGCTACATGAAGGAAATGGGCTTTGATGCCAATCAATTCGCCATCTTTCGCCACCATAACACTGACGACGACCACATCCACATTGCAGCCAGCAGAATCAGGATGGACACGGGGCTAGTAGTGCATGATTCCTGGGATTATGTACGCTCTGAGAAAGTCCTGCGGCAGATTGAAATTGATTATGATTTGGTGCAAGTCCAAGGCAGTAGAGAGAAACTGAATCGCACACCCAGCACCGGGCAAATTAGACGCATAAGGCGAGAGCAAGAAGAATTTTCACAGGGACAACGTGACTCTCCTCCACAACGCATCATCAAAGAGTCAGTTCAGCAGACAATTGACAGAGCCGGAGTTGATAATCCCCAAATGCCAACGCTGATCATGCGGTTGCAGTTAGCTGGCATTAGTGTCAGAACAGGATTAACCAGAAATGGTAAGTCTAAAGGCATTTCTTATGAGAAAGATGGGCAGGCTTTTAGTGGCACACAACTAGGCGCAGCTTACACTTTCCCTGGTTTGCAAAAACATCGCGGTGTTGACTACCAACCAGAACGTGATGATGAACCTATTCATGAATTGCTGCTCAAACCTGTTAAACCACTCCCAGTTGAGGAGTTAGAAAAGTTTCTTCAAGAAATTGAACGCAAACAACAGCCCCAGTTCACTCCACCACAAGAGGATAAAGTTGTTTGGCAAGTATTGCACAAGTATTTGAACGAGAAACGCTACATACCAGATTATATTTCGCAAGGATTACATAATAATCAGTTGCTTTACATGGATGAGCAACGAAATATTTTGTTTATCAAACGTGACTTAGATGGTGAAAAAACTGGCGCATTAATTTGGTCAAAGCCTAGAGAAAATCATCGCACTGTGGAGTACGACCAAAACACCTCTACACAAAAAGGTTGGTTTTATCTGAGGTTGGGAGGGCAACCAACGGACAAGGTAGAAAACGTCTTTTTGTGTTCTACACCAATTGATGCGATGTCAGCAGCCACTTATCTTATCTCAAGTTTCAAGGGACTACCACCAACTAGAACCATGTTGATAGTAGCTGATGACCCGAATAACCTACCTATGGAATTTCTCAGGAGTTTCAATAGGGTGGTCGTAGCATTCAATAATGATGATCTTGGTAATAAAACAGCTAGTGCAGTATTAGAATTGTTGCCACAGGGTCAAAGGCTCAAAACCCATAATCCTGATTGGAGTCAGGAATTAGAAGCTCATCTCAGGGAGGAGCAACAAAAGCAGCGACAGCAGGATCGTGGTTTTAGTCTGTGAGCCACGCGGAGCGTACACCTGACTCGTGGGTTAAGTTCAAGAAAGAATTTTTGAAACACAATTGCAACATATCATGATTACGCATTGTCAATAAGCTGGTGTCTTATTGACAATAAAAAATGCTTAAAAAAAGTGGCTGTAATTTAGACTGGATATAAGTTACAGAAGATTTTCTTCAAAAACACTGGACGGCCAAAAGGACAAAAATGACCAGTTTTTGTCCTTTTGGACGGCCGTTGACAGGTGGGCATTTGTCAACAGAGGATGACAATTGAGTAAGGTTGGCGCTCACTGGACGGCCAAAAGGACAAAAAACCACTGTTTTTGATGTTTTGGACGGCCGAAACATATCAGTGTTAGATGAGACTGATTTAATACGGTTAAACTACACTAAGTTCACGGAGTTATAAGTGTTTAGTGTAGTTGCTGCGTTAGACGAGTTTCTGTTTCAGTTAACGCTAAATATATAGAGTGACGGCTGAACTCACAGGAGAAATTTCAGATTCACTTACTGAAGAAGTTAATTGATTGAGCGGGATTTTTGAAGCACGTTTGCAACACAACCGTATTATATATTCTCAATAATTTTGAAGTTATTGAGAATGAAATCAGCACTCAAAATTTGCTGTAAGTCATTGTCAGAAAGCATTACACAAGAATTTTTCAAGAAAAGTCTTATGCTCAACTGGTAGCAGTAGGGCTACTCTATAGCTACCAGTTGGGGAATCATCAAATTTTCAACAACTCGCTTTTTTACTGCTCAACTGGTAGCTGTGTGTCACCAGTTGAGCTACCCAACAGCTACCACTTGGGTAACGTATTTAGAACTACTATTTCAATACTGGTAAACTACATAAAGCCTATGTAACAAGTGATGTTTACAGCATAGCTTTGGTGTAATTCAAGAGTGGAGTGCAGGTTTTAGGCTACAAATGTAGTACAAAGTAATATAGAAAAGATATAGTTTTGCTCAAGAGTTGATTAATAGCAATAATTTGGTTTCAAATGACGCGCAAATACTCATTTTTGATCCAAAAAGTGTGAGCGTCCTTTGGAAGCAGGACAGAAATTCTCCGCCCAAATACTCACTATTGCTACCCGCAATACTCATTTTTGTATCAAGTAGTCTTATTGTGTCTGGGCAGACAATACTGTACTGAAGATAATTTCAAGGTCAGGTTTGCTCACAAGAAAAAGAATTGCACCTAGTGGGCGAACTTGGAATGAAATTCTTATTGAACAGCAGCAAGAGGATCTGGAGCAACGGGGACGGGGTTTTAGTCGATGATCTCATGTTGACCCGACGAACTCGTGACCGCTTCGCTCTCGGAGTCGGTGGCTCTTACGGGCAGAAAGATTACTGATTGGGGCGACTAGATCCTGCAAGCCCGCAAGAGCCACTTCGCTAACGCCGACTCCGAGCCACGAGTTCTTAAATCTGGTAAGCCAATACTCTCAAACCAACAGGCAATAGCTCAAATCCAAAAAAAATTTTCTGAAGTTATTATTTCGTAAGGTTTTAATGGTTGACATTGCGACTGCTGACAGGCTGAACACTTTTGCACTAATTTGGTGTAATTATTGCACCAAGCCGGTGTTTGAGTGTATACTATTACCTAGCAGCAAATTTGCCTTATTTCCCTAATCCAAAAATCAAATCTAAACAATAAAACTAAACATTTAATCTAAACAATAAAACTAAACATTTAATCTAAACAATAAAACTAAACATTTAATCTAAACAATAAAACTAAACATTTAATCTAAACAATAAAACTAAACATTTAATCTAAACAATAAAACTAAACATTTAATCTAAACATAACGAATAAATTGATGCGGAATATAGGGGAAGGCTTTGCTGCTACAGCCCAAAACCCATCCGCCACCAGAACCACTAGTGGGAAGCAGCTGTCTATCAGTTTGTCTGATGACGCTGCTAAACTTCTAGAATTCCTTGCTCAAACCCAAGGCATTACTCAGAATGAGGTGCTTCGTAAAGCAATTGCAACAGAGGCATATCTCTAGAAGAAAGAATGCAGGGGACTAAAGTTTTACTTCAGAAGCCTGATAAGAAGATTCGTGAAGTAGTCTTTAGATAAAGCAAGATGAGGTGGCTCCTATAAAATATTGGAGTTTTTAATGCCTCAAGAAATTAATGGCTTTGCTGAAGCTGCGCTTTCTGTTACGCATTGTGAGAATCAGACTAGTTCAGCCCAGGCTCAGTTGGAGTCTGATATAGTCCTTCATAAAGAGTTGAACATTACTGACAATGTTCAGCATGTGCCATTCACTGAAAAATCTGTTAAAGACGTTTCTGATTGGACAGAAAGGCATCGGGAAACGACACGAACCAAACTAGTCATGTGGTTGATGAAGTTGCTTGGCTGTTCTCTCGTTGGAACCTTTGTTCTGACAGGAGTAGTTGCATTCAGTCCAAAAGCTGACAAGGAACTTATTAAAAATTTAATTCCTCAGCTTGTTACAACTCAAGTTACTCTACTTGGGGTAGCCTTTGGTTTCTATTTTGGCAATAAAGAGGAGTAACATTCTACAGCAAATAATTTGATCAACTGTTGAACATCTTTGAAGATGAGGGTTAGGTATTTAATTTACCTAATCCTTTATCTTGACAAACAATTTGCACAAGTGAGCGCAAAAATCAGCAATCACCGGAATTAGAGATAAAACTTGGGATGAGTTGTATATTGGTGGTGAGATTTACCCCATCCCTAAATAAACAGTACCGATTGCCCCATCACCAGTAATATTAATTGTAACGGGGCAGGTAAACCAACTCACTTATGAGCCGAATCATCGCAGTCTTTAATCAGGCGGGAGGTGTTGCCAAAACCACCCTTACCCAAAACCTGGGCTACCACATAGCGCAATTGGGTCATCGCGTCCTGCTCATCGACATAGACCCCCAAGCCAGCTTAACTATCTTTATGGGCTTGGTTCCAAGAGACATAGAACAAACTGTCAACAATGCCATTGTGGATGAACAACCTCTGCCAATTCATGAGGGAATTCATGGTATGGATTTAGCACCTGCTAACATCTCTCTTTCTACGGCAGAAATGCAATTGGTTAGTGCTTCCATGCGCGATTTCCGCCTGAAAGAAGCTATCGAACCAATTGAATCAGATTATGATTTTATATTAATAGATTGCCCTCCCAGCTTAGGGCTACTAAGTTACATCTCCCTTGTAGCTGCCACTCATGTTCTCGTGCCTTTGGAAACTCATTTCAAAGCCTTTGAGGGAACAGGCGAACTCTTAAAAACGGTTGCTACAGTACGCAACAAACCAAACCGCAAATTGCAAATTGCCGGGTTTGTGCCTACAAAATACGATGCCCGTAACTCCCAGGACACTCGCACCCTAGCAGCCATCACCGAACAGCTAGCAAGCGCCGGAACTGTCTTTGCCCCGATTCCTCGCTCCACTGCTTTTGTTGATGCTTCAGAGGAACGAATGCCCCTTGCAGTTTACGAACCAAAGCACCCATCTGTCGCCATCTTGAAAAAAATAGCCGTTAGTTTAGAATCCTTAAAATGAGACGCACTAAAGCAAGCCAACCTCTCAAAAGCAAAATTGATGTACCTTGGGACACTACAGGCGTTATTAATGCCGATTCTTCCCAGACCATCCCATTAGAGCAAATTTCTCTGCCGCCGAATCAACCGCGCCGTTACTTTGACTCCGAGGCATTAAAGCAGTTAACTGAATCCATCAAACAGCATGGGATCTTGCAGCCCATTTTAGTCCGCCCCCTTGACGGAGAAAAATACGAATTAGTCGCAGGAGAACGCCGCTATCGTGCTGCCCAAGGGATTGGGTTGAAAGAAGTTCCCGTTGTCATCAGACAATTAGACGATAACGCCGCTTTTCAACTTGCACTGATAGAAAACTTACTGCGAGAAGACCTTAACCCAGTTGAAGAAACTGAAGGTATCCTGCAACTGCTGTCTCTCAAACTAGGTCGAAGTGTTGAGGAGATACCACCGTTACTGTATCGTCTCCAACGCCTACAATACAAAGCATCTACAGTTACCCATAACGTTATGGGCGCACACGATGGCTCAGGTGATGAACCTACCCATAACGTTATGGGCGGAGTTGAAAATGATTCTACCAATAACGCTATCAGCGATGAGGAAGGTGATATTGAATTATCTACCCATAACGTTATGGGCGAAACCGAAACGGATAATTCCGACCTCAACCAGGAGCAGCCATTAAACCCAGACCTAAAAATCGTTGAATCTGTGTTTGATGGCTTGGGGTTAATGACCTGGGAATCTTTCGTTAAGAACCGCCTGCCCTTGCTCAACCTCCCAGAAGATATCCTTGATGCGCTAAGGGAAGGCTCACTTGAGTACACCAAAGCTAGAGCGATCGCCCAGATTCAGAAATTAGATGAGCGTGTTGAGTTTTTAGAACAAGCTATTGCTCAAAACTGGTCTTTAAGCGAAATCAGACAGCGCATTAGTGAGAAGAAAGCCGCAGCCTCTACCGAAAACACCGAGTCTAACGATTACAAAGAGCGCTTTACTGCTGCGACTACTAAACTGAGAAAATCACGCATTTGGTCAGACCCCAAGAAGCGCAAGCAAATAGAAAAACTACTTGCACAGCTGGAGACGCTGACAAATGTTGAGTAACCTGACATACCAAAACCAGGACGTAGAAGGCAAAAGGCTCAAATATTTTTTATACTAAGCTTTAGTGCCTAAGATTCATGTTTAAGTGACTATGCTAGAGTCAGAAAAACTTATCCAGATAGTACAAGCTTGGCTAGGCTATATCAGGTTAGAGGAACTGACTCAAGCCGAGGTCGAGCGTTCTTCAGATATTTATTCAAAGGTAGTAGATAAGGGAGTGCAGCTTGTTGGCAACAAGCTACTGTTAGATAGCGAAGTATTTACGCAATTCCAGCAACAGCAGCAAGCAGCCAAAAGAGGTAACAAAAATGATGTTCAGATGGCTGTTGCTTTCCCACAAATCTATATAATCAACGGCAAGGGCAAAGAGCAAAAGCTGAAATACCTGCCTCTTTTCACAATTGATATTTCACCCATATTCAAAGGTAATTACCGCAAAACAGGCTGGGACTTGACCGAGTACGAATTTCAGCCAGTGGTTGTTAACTTAATGCGGCTGTACGGGCTAGAAGAAGAACAAGCCGAATCACTGATTGTTGCGTCAGGAATTGGAAAATTTTTAGAAGACACTTTTAAAGGAAGATTCCCAACGCTTCGAGACTTTCTTGAACTGGTAGATTTACCCGAAGTCAAGTACAAAACCTCTCGACAACCTTATTTGCTTCGCTGCGACTTTACGCCCTACAATGCCCTTCTGAAACTTGACATACAAGAAAACCTTAAGGAACTTCAACAACCTGACTGTAATAGCGAATGGCTAACTGAAACTCACCCAGCAATGCAGTACCTTTGGGGTCAGCCACAATCACCCAGAGATGAGGTGATGTTCTGGGGTGCTTTCCCGGATCATGCACCTGATGAATTTCAAGCGTCTGTCCTGAAACACGCCCAAGAGAACTTACTAACTGCTGTTTGTGGGCCACCCGGTACTGGAAAAACAGAAGTGTTTCTGCACCTCATAGCACAGCAAGTAGTGAATCGGGCGTTACGGCTTGTTTGCGGTGAAGATGATGCAAATGATTTAATATTCTTTGTCGGCGCTAATAACAGCACCGTTAAAAAATTTCAACAACGACTGGCTATAGATTCTCCTGCTCAACAGTTTTATCTTCCAGGCGGCAACCAAGCTAATATCCGTAAGTCAACTCTACCCAAACTGCAATCAACCCAAGATTGGCTGCGTAATACTGAATTTGATCAGGATTCTTGGCAACAAGCCAAACTTGAATTGCTGCAAGCCGAGAGTGAAATTCAGCAACTTATAGAGCAAGCCCGCTTGAATACTGCTCAAAAAGTTATTGACATTGAACAGCGATCGCAACTGAATGAAGAAATCCAATCTCTCAATGACGATATTGCTGCTAAGTCTGCCGAGTTACAAGCCCAAACTGAACAGCTATCAAGTTTGTCTGATTACGCAAATTTTCCCCTTGATGCCTACCAGCAAATACGAGAAGAGTTATCCCAGGCAGAACGAGAACTACCAAAAGAGTCTGACTCCATCACAAAACGCGCCTTGAACTGGCTTAATGCTACTACGGATCAACGAATTTTTCGCCGCTTGGCTTTGCGAATCAACGCTGCTGTGTTAAACACCTTGGCGACAGGGCATCCTTTTCAGACCCCCCTTGACCGCCCTAGTTTAATCACAGCAGTGACCTCTGTTAACCAAAAACTCGATTTTTCACAGCAATGGCAGAATCTTCACCAAAAAGTCACTGAAATTCAAACCCAGCTAGCAGCTTTAAATAAAGAACTAGAGTTAAAACTTTTCAGACATCAACAAATTCAAAAACAACTTGAAAGTTACCCACAAGGGGATTTCTACAATCTTTTTTACCGCGACCACCACTCATTGCAGCTAGAACTGTTTCAACGTGCCTGGGCGTTTCTGTTGCAAGAAGTTCTCCGACGCAAGGAGAGCGTTATGAGGGCATTGTCAACTTATGGCAGCGTCTTGACGGGAGACGGAGAGGCATTGCTTAAACTGGAAAGTGATAGTGATGCCATCTTCCGTGACTTGAGTTTGATTTTCCCGGTCATTACCTCCACCCTCCAATCAATGCGTAATATGTTGCCAATTCTTCAGCCTAATATCATCAAGCTGGCATTGGTGGATGAAGCGGGGACAACTCTCATACATCAATTATTTCCTTTGCTAGTGCGATCGCAACGGGCAGTAGTGGCAGGCGACCCCCAACAAATTGAGCCAATCATTAATCTTTGCGACGATACCATCAAGCAATATCTGAAAACTGCCTTTCTGGATAGTGGCATGGGGAATGAAGACTACTATCGCTATGCCCCCACTGCCAAATACACAGCTACCGCTTATCATCGCGCTGCTGGCGCTAGTGGCACAGAATCAGACTTAGGCAACGGCATTATCCTCTCTAATCACTACCGTTGCACCCCACCTATTATTCAGTTTTGCAGTCCCAACTATCCTGGTGGTCTGCAAATCCTTTCAGATTATACCGAGGAAGCAACAGTTAAGCATCTGCTGGCTTACCACGTTGAAGGAAGCCACACCCATAATACCAATCCAGAAGAAATTGATGCTGTAGAAACTATAATTGCGTCCTTGCTAAAACATGGGTATTCTACTAACTCGGATGACAACTCAAAAACAATTGGGGTGATGTCGCCGTTTTCGCAGCAAGCTAACGCGCTCAAGTATCGACTATCTAATCGGTGGCGAAACTTTTCTTGGGATGATATTGGCACGGTTCACACTTTTCAAGGTGGAGAGAAAGCAGCTATTATCTTTTCTGCTTACCAGTGTCACCAAGAGCATAGTTTTTGGTTCCTCAACCGCAAACCCAATTTACTGAATACAGCCGTTAGTAGGGCAAAGGAATTGTTTATTTTGGTGGGGAATGTTAGGGAACTAGAATTAGCAGGCGGTGAAACTAAGCGGTTAGTTGAACACATTCGGCAACATGGAGAAATTCGCACTCTTCGTGAGCCTTGAAGGGGTTCAGCCGGGATACCTTCTCAGTGGGACACGTTGTAAAGTTTTGTAACGCATAGAAAGCGAAACCCTTGATATAGGGGGTAACGCTAAAGAAACTATCAATTACTTAAATGACTTTGTGTTGTTTCCGCGACTCATTGCTGACGATATTGCTTCCAAGTTGCATTCAGTTCGTCTGCCATCCTGTTCCATAGCCACGTTGGTATGAGTGGGGCAGAAGCACGAGCGATTTGATATTCGCTCATCAACTTGATGGCTTCTGATTCCTGGACACTTTGGCTTGCGAGAAGATTCTCGGTAGACTTCTCAATTTGCCCTGCTTTGACACTGAAATTGTGATATCCCAAGACTAAACGAAATAGATTTAATGAAAAAACTAGGGTCAGAGCAGATGTCACAATCCTTCCTAGACTGGACAGAACCTCTTTGTTGTCAATGGCTTGAACACTAATGAGCAGGATAAGCACTGCACTTGCGACCAATAAGCAAGTCCCCGCGAGGTAATAGTTCCGCATCTGCTCCGACAAATGTTTGCTCCACCAAGCCGATTCCTGCAAATTTTCCAGCGCCCGTTTTGTACCGGGGGATTCTTTGCTAGCGAAATAGTCTTCAGATAGGGCTTTTGCAATCACAAGCTTATTAACCTTCGACGGACTCCGCATCAGTAAGTCTGAAAATTCGGCACCTGAAATTGCCCAGCCGAAAGAATCACGTCCGTCTAACTTCCGTAGCCAAGCTTCCGCTGTACCCTTGTGGGTATCTGAGCGCCACGCCAGCCAATCCGCCATCATTGCCAGGATAAACACGATCACTGGAGCATAGGCTGGCACTAACGGCAGCAGAACTGTTAAAACACCAACTAGGAACCCTGTCAGTTTACAAACGAGGGAAAACCGTGCCCATCGCTTCGCTAAAGTGAAGTAAACCTGACAGAGCGCTCGCGGATTGTGCTTTACCTGATTGCTGCTGTTAGCCATAATCTGGGAACTCCGACCCGAAAACTTTTTTCCACCAATAAATAGCCGTCTTCTGGTCATTTTTAGATTCAGCTATTATTGCATGACTTGCGTGGTTTGCAGCATTTCTAAGGGCTTTGATAATTTTTTGCTTGGTGTCCCAGCTAACATTTGCATCTAATGCTTCACCAAGTCTCTTTGGATCGGGACAGTTACTCATTATGGAGGAACTGCAATGCTGGAAGAAGTATTCAAGTGCTGCTGGATAGCTAGTTATTATAGGGGCATACTGAAAAGTCTGAACTACGAGTGTCTCAAAGTAGTAAGATGACAGACTAGGTTTATGTTTCCTTGCGTTCCAATACTTTAGTAATCGCAGAACAGGCAAAAGTTCGCCTTTATGCTGAGTGTTTACTGATGTAATGCTTTGAGCGTCAATTTTTGGATTAGTTCTAATCCAGTTGCCATATCCGTCTGGAATTAAGAAATGAGTTACCTTATCGCGATAATCGTAGATAGGAATTGCTGGTACGATATCAAAGATCCAGGGATGAGACTTGAGATTTAGAGTCACTGCCTGCATTCGTCTATTTTTGTCAGCTTTCTGATAGTTAGTCACATAAACAAGATGATGCTTTATCCGATTCAAAATCTTGATTGAGTTGACATACCCCTTATTATCTGCAAATGTTTGAAGAGGAGAATGAGCATCTGTAATTTTTACCCGACAAACTGCTGTCATGTTGACTCCATAGCCGGATGCTTTCTGTTGATAAGAAATCTCGACATTAATCCCCTTTCCGTTTAACAATAGCAAGATATCGATATCATCTAAGGGGCGAATTTTTGTCTTTCTAGCAAATGAGCCAAACGGAATATAGATACCTTTAAGTCGTGGGAAATCCGAGTGATTATTGACTAGTTTTTGAACTTGCTCAAACAAGTAGTCACGGCTTGCACGTCCTTTATCTGTGGTTGACGGCTTTAAGTCAACGATCTGGGATTTAAACTTCTTAAATGCAGCTTTAACTGTACTAGCTTTTAGGTCAATATTAGGCTTACGTCCTAACTTTATATCAACTTTAGGTTCGCTAGGAAATTCATTTTCACAGCTAGTTGGTTTCTCATTAAGTCTAGCTTTCGCAGTGGAAGTTTTAGCTTTTTGGATTCGTTTACCCTTGGTTTTACTGACACTTTTAGCTCCAGTTGAGCTAGCTTTTGCAGCAGAAAACTTAGGTTGTTCAGTCGGTTTTATATCAATCTGACTGACTACTTTTTGAGTGCGTTTATTTTTTGTTGAGCTAGATTTACCAGCAGCAACCTTAGCTTTTTTAGTTGGCTGTACCTTTGTCTTACTGTTTGCTTGTTTAGTTGTCTTGACTGTCGTTGAATTGGCTTTTCCGTTTGGACTCTTCACCTTTTTAGTTGCTTGTGTCTTAAGAGCAGGATCGTCGGTCTGTTTGGATCTAGCTCTTGGAGCAGTGGACTTAGCATTATTAGCTTCCTGTATCTTGGGTTCAATGACTGTTTTTTTTGTACGCTCAGTTTTTTTTGAATTAGTGGCAGTACTAGCCTTGGACTTTTGGTTTTCTGCTTTTGTGTTAGATTTATTGACCATTTTTTTTGTAAATGGTGATGCTCTGGATTTTGAAGCCGAAGACTAAGATAATGAAGAGAACTGAAGGAGTGGGCTACGAGTTTAAGACCACCCCTCCAATAGACCAAAACTAATAGCATTACCGAGTTACGTTCAGTCTCCACACTGAACGCAATTTAGTATTAGTCTTCCTTACGAACACCCTTAAAAGGTTCACCATTCTGCTTTACGTCCATAAACTGTCCGGTTTCAGCATTACGCTTTACCCATTGTTCGGTCACAGGGTTGTAAGTTTGGCTGCGTTTGTCCACAGCACCACGGCGATAACCGTTACCTGTATTCTTTGCCATATCTTTATCACCTCCTTAAGACTGATGTAAAAGGTCTTTGACATTTTCTATTATAATTAAGTAAAGTGGGGTCAACAACTTTGACATAATTTTCTAGACCTCCCTGAACACCTCTAGTGATCGCTCTCAAGAATCAGCCATGAAAGAGATCATTGCTGCGAACCTGATCCGCTACCGTAAAAGTCTAGGCTTGTCTCAAGAGCAACTTGCAGAACAAGCTGGGGTAACTCGCCAGAGCATCAATAACTACGAGAACGCCAAAACTTTACCAGACAGCAAAATCCTCTCTGCTCTGGCGAGTGTTTTGGGCATTACACTCGATGACTTGCTACGCTCACTTGGTGTTGGACTACCCAACTTCCGGTTCCGCGCTCATGTTTCCTTTGACAAAAATGCCCAGTTTGCGGCCCAAGTGCTACGAATGCTGCAAACTTATAACGCCCTAGAACAAGCCGTTGGCTTACCGACCTACACCCCAGAAAGTACACCTTGCCATCAAGTAGAAGGCAACGAAAAGCACATTCAGACAATAGCTGCTTTGTTTCGCCATCGCCTGGGCTTGGGAGACGCTCCCATTGCCAACCTGTTTCAGTCTGTAGAAGAAATCGGTTTAAAAGTTTTACGCTCCTCCGTTCCCATTAAAGGTTTCTTTGGTCTGAGTGCTTGTAGTGATATTGAAGGTGCTTTTGTTTTGGTAAATACCCATAACATCACCATTGAACGTCAATTGTTTACCCTTGCACATGAGATTGGACACCTAATCTTTCACCGTGTAGAGTACCAAGATACCCTGATTGAAGAAGGAACCAAAGAAGAAGAAAAAGCACGAGAAAAGGTGGCTGATTACTTTGCTAGTCATCTACTTGTACCTCAAGCTGAATTTGAGCGGATGTACGCACTTACCCAAGATATTGTCAAACTTAAACGGCATTTTCGGGTGAGTTACCTAGTCATCTTGAATCGTTTAGCAGAAATGAAAATCATTGATTTTGCTAAAGAGAAAGCCAAAATATGTGCTATTTATAAAAAGCAACATGATGGTGCATCTTTGCAAAACTCAATGGAATTACCACCAGCACTGCCTGCGGATGATTATCCAGAAAATGAACGTTATGAATTTCTAATTTGGCAGTCCTTAAAATTGGGCAAGATTTCAGAAATGAAAGCAGCAGAACTTCTCAACTTAACTGTTGAAAAACTGCGGGTGCGTCGTCAAGAAAATGAAGTTTATGCAGTCGCTTAACGGAACAATTCTTGACGCAACAGCACTCATTGATTTTCGTTGGCTGAACGAGTGGGGGTGGCTACAACAGCACTACAGCCCGTTGTACATTGCCCAGGAACTTCTAGACTCAGATCAACTGGAAACCCAAACTCGTCAAGCTGCTAACCAATACTTAACACCTCTGGCTCTTTCCACAGAAGAGATGTTTGCCAGTTTTCTGGAATTTAACGTTAGAGCGCCCCTTTTAAGTGTCGCGGATCGATCTACGATTGCCATTGCCCGTCATCAATTGCTGATTTGTGCTAGTGATGACGGGCTAGTTGTTGAAACCTGCAAGGCATACGGTGTTACCTACACTAGAACACTGCGATTATTAGCTGAGATGGTAGAGACAGGACACAAAACAGTGATAGAGGTGACGACAATGGCTGATACCTTAATCAAGGAGAGGGGTAAACACATCTCTCCCAGAGTTTTGGCAGATTGGACAATAAGTTTACAGAAGTATGGCACGAGCTAAAAAATAAAATGTGGTTAGACTAAGTGCTTGAGGTGCTGTTGCTTAGATAGAGCAAAATATGCTTAGAGATTTAACGCCGTATAGAAATCAAGAATATGTTGATTTATTCTATGAATTCTTTCCAAATAATCATGATCCTTCTGATTTAAATATTAGAGGGCTTGGAGTTTATCGAATTAGAGTATACGAGAGAAAAGTTGTCATTATTTCAGATATAGGAATAGGATGTTCACTAATTAACTGTGTTAGTTCTGTAATCGAAAAAATCAGAAATGAATTAGAACTACCACTAGGATGTAAGTATATCCAGCATGAAATACCTGCTTTGTATTTACAATGGGGCTACGAATATTTTATTCAAGAAATAGAAATAAATCAAAGTTATCAAAATATTCAATCTAAAATAGAAGAGAATTTTGAGCTAATTAGAGGTAGAGAAGATAACGACAATACCGAATGGCATCGTTTAAGTAAAGAAGAAATAGAAGAGTGGATAAAATTATCATTAAATTGGGGAATATTTGTTCAATCGGAAGCGCAAGGAATTACGAAAATATCCCATCGTTCTATAAAAAAACTCAATGATAATATTCTCAAAAATAATAAAGTTTTAGATAAAAGTTTTTATCAATCATCTTTAGATTTTGTCCGCCAAAACTTTTCTGATATTCAAGATAAATATGGTAACAAACTCTACTCTCTAAACATCGATAAGCAAAAAATGGAGGAGTTTTTACGATGTTTTTACTATATCGATAATTATAATGAACTAACAAGCCTTGTATGTACACCAACAGAATGGATATCAACGGAAAGAGTGCTGTCATGTCCTTGGAATGAAGAAAGGCTAGCAGAATCGCTTGCTTATCTTAAATTAGGTCATCAAACTCCACCACCTATTCAGGTTGATGTTTACATTTTAGGAAGAAACAACTATTGGTATACAGTAATAGATGGGATGCACCGAACAACAGCAGCAAAAATGAATGGAATTCAAGAAATTCCAGCTCGAGTGTTCAGTGAGTCTTTAATGCCTCTAAACTATTTTGTACTCTTCGACGGACATCTATTTTATGTCGGTGGTAAAACACCAATATGTCTTAGTCGAGGAAAACCAGAAAAATACTTTTATGACTTAGAGAAAATTGGAATTAAGAGATTTGTCGACAATATTTTAGGCACAGTTTTATTTTTTGGCTACTTCTTTTGGTTAAAGTTACAGCAACGCATTAGACCATATAAGATTTGGTTGTAAAAGGGTATTGAGTTAAACTAGGCTGCCCCGTCACCTGATTCATTTGGCTATTAATCTGTGAACCACCCCCGCGACTGGAGATCGCATCTTTCCAGCGCAAACCTGACCCAATTTCTCTCTAGTAGTTCAAAAATCCAAAGCAGAGATAGCATTTTGCTTCTGCTTCTCAGTTACCCCCAGATAACGCTCCAAAGCTGCCAACGTGCGATGTCCCGATATCTCCTGTATGTGGCGCAAAGGTATCCCTGCATCGCTCATCCTGGTTAACGCAGTCCTTCTAAAGCTATGGGTACTAACGCCCTCAATCAAGAGTCGCACACAGGTATCTCTGAGGATTTTGTCAGCACTCACCTTGTGAATATGTAACAACCCATGCCGACCGGGAAACAAAAACTCCTTGCGGCGATTGGGGTTGTACTCTTCTATAGCGGTTCTTAGTTGGGTGCAATATAGTAGCAACAGTGGGTAAACCAACCAATAATGTCTTTTTTTAGTTGAACATAACCTAGCCCTTGCATAGATTTGACCATGATCAATGATCAGGAATTCCTTTATGGCGCTGCGTTTTTGCGACTAATTGATCATGGAGAACGCCTCACAATAATTCACGCATCTTGGATACATTCCTCGATCTACTTAGTTGAAACTTATAGCAGTAAATCGGCTATTCTCTTTAAGGTTTCCAAAAAACCCAAATCTGCATGGCCATTTACCTTAAGTAGTCAAGAAGAATTAGCCTTGAATACTCTGCATAATAATTATCCCGGTATTTCAGTATTTTTAGCATTTATCTGTTATAAAGACGGTATCTGTTGCATATCTCAGGAAAGGCTTTGGAGTATATTGGACAAAAATGCTGGTATTGCTGGTCAACACATATCTGTGTCTCGAAAGACACATGGTAGTTATCATATAAGTGGCCCAGGTAGACAACAGATGGATCAGACAGTGCCTCAAAATGACTGGCCTCGTGTACTTTTTTCCAACTAAGACAACACCGATGAGTAAGATAGATATTGCAACGGACGGCTATTGTATTAATAAGGTTATTGACAGACTTCAAAGCAAAATTGGGAATACAGCAGCAGAGCAATTAAAACAAACTGCTGTTGAAGTAGTCCAGAATTGCGTTGATGTCTACTCGACAACTTTTGGTTCTGGTGATGTTGGTACTACAGGTACAGGTATTGTTAGTCAGCCTCACAAGGGAAAAATAGCTGATGGTACTACCGGACTAATTTATGGCAAAGTCCAAAGCGGTAAAACTAATACTACTATTGCTACACTGGCACTTGCTCAGGCTAACCATTTCCGTTGTTTCATTGTGTTGACTTCTGATAATACGTGCTTAGGCGAACAAACTGCGGGTCGTTTTGCCGATCAACTTAAAGGTGGCCCGGTTGTTTTTAATTGGCAACAATGGAGAAATGATCCAGAAGACTTTGCAACTAACCAATTACTTGATTATATCAAAGATACTGGTGTTGTCCTAGTATCTACAAAGAATAAAAGTCACCTAGATAATTTGTTGAAAGTTCTCAAGTCTGTTAAAGCCAGTAGTGTGCCTACACTTATATTTGATGATGAAGCTGATAATGCCAGCCCAAATACTAACGAAGCAAAACAGGCTAAAAAAGGTAAAGATACAGTTCCAGATAGTGCAATTTTTGAAAAAATTGGTAATATTCGGAAAGAGGTAGCTAATCATATATATTTGCAGATTACCGCAACTCCTCAAAGCCTTCTACTACAAAATATTAATCATCCCTGTAAACCAGTTTTCTGTGCTGCTCTTCCTCAACCTGGTGATAGTTATATTGGAGGAGATTTATTTTTTTCAGACAACAGCAAATATTGCTGTACAAAAGTTGAACTAGAAGAGTTAGATCAATTAAAAAAACAGGGAGGAAAGATAACCCCTGGTAATAATTGGGATATTCCTCCCGGATTGAGACTATCTCTATGCTGTTTCTTCTTAGGTTCAATATATAAGATAAAATCTGCAAAAAATTCAGATGCTAAATACTCTTTCCTGGCTCATATTGACCACAAGCGCATCACTCATAGCACGTTGGAAAAGGTTATTCGTAGCTTTGTTGTGGAGCTTGATAAGGCTCTTCGAGGAAAGCTATCTGCTACAAAGCGTGAAGAAGCAATGAAGTGGCTAAATCAAGCCTATACAGAGTTAAGTGAAACAGCAAAAAATCTCCCACCACTCAATGATTTAGTTATAGAGCTAGAGCATGAGCTACGAAATGCCATACCAAAGGTTATTGATGCGAGCAATCCAGATAAAGAACTAAAGTATAGCCCAGGAATGAACATTCTGATAGGGGGTAACAGACTTGGCCGTGGTGTCACTATTGAGGGATTAATGATTACTTATTACGGACGTGATGCCAAGCAAAAGACGATGGATACAGTACATCAGCACGCACGGATGTTTGGTTATCGTCAGGAATTACTTGATGTGACTCGCCTTTTTCTGCCTCAGCATATTTTAGAAGATTTCCGAGCAATTCATGAAGCTGATGAGGGAATGCGCCAAGCTATAGGTGATGACCCTAACAATATTAACATTCAGCCCGTTTGGGTAGGGTCAAAACTGAAACCAACTCGTTCTAATGTCTTAAATCCGTCAGCAATTAATGCTTTTACACCTGGGATAGCTATTTTCCCCCCTGATCCACTCTGGAAAGCTTCGGAAATTAAGGAGCATACAGAGAATTTAACCAAGCTTTTAGAGCCGTATAGCGATGAAGATATGCTATATGAAATAGATATCGACTTTTTACTCAATATCCTATCATATATGCCAAGTCGCCCTGCTGGTAATTATCCCTGGGAGGATAAACGAGTTCAAGAGGTACTCAAGGCAATGAAGAATACGGCAGGTATTCAGCAGGGACGGCTCAATGTTCGTCGGGGAAAAGAAACAAAAGGCAAGGGACTTAGATTAAAAAATAGACCGGCAAAAGATGGGTCAGGAACGTGGAGAGGAACTTCTGGTTTTACTAGTCCTGAATGGGTAAATAAGGCAAAGCAAGAATATCCTAATGTTCCTACACTTATTGTCATTTTGGAACAAGGTAGAAAAGAAGATGGCTGGGAAGGTTTACCGTTCTATCTTCCAACTTTAGTTCTACCTAAAAACAAGTTTGTCTTCATGTTCAATTACTCAGACACTGCTGAAGAATTGGAAGATGATATAGACTTGCAGGATTCAAAAACAAGTACGTGATGTAGCGATCGCTAATTAAAACGGCTCAGACCATCGCTTAACTAAAACCTCCCCAGAACTCCTATCAGGGCTAACGTGCAGATATTTACTCGTGGTATAGCAATCCGATTTGATTTCTGAATCACTCGTAGAGGTAAGGGGCTAGGGACTGGGAAGAAGGAATAAAGGTGTACTGAGTTTTGTTCAAAAATCAAATATGAGTCCTATATCCAAACTTGTATGCCCTAAAGTAGCCTGAACCAAATGCACCGGAACACCTTCATCTAATGCGTGGGTAGCATGACTGTGCCTAAACCAGTGGGCTGAAACATTCATGGCATTCTCTAATTCTGCTGCTGCCGCCGCCCTCTTCACCACTCAGGCAAGCGTTACAGTATAGTTTAAGCTGTTAGAAGCATTTAAAGTTACTAGAAAAAAGAGGATTTATATGAGTGATTGGCTAGCAATATTTTCAGGTGCTGCATTTGCTCTAACAGTTAAGGGCGATATATACAAATTTCTTTCAAAAGTTTTTGAAGGAGTGGATGGAATTGCGATTGAAACAGTTATCAATGAGGTGAGATGTTTTAATGCAAAAAGAACAGCAAAGGCTATGGAAGAAATTTATGAAAGACTTAATCATGCAGGAATAGAACCGAAAAAAGTACCTATAAAAACCTTAATACCAATACTTGAAAATATTTCAATCGAAGAAGATGAAACATTAAGCGATAAATGGTCTAAGTTATTAGAATCGTCTATTAAAGGAACGTTTATTCATCCATCTTATATAGATATTTTGGAGAAAATATCACCTAATGACGCAAAGGTACTAGACATTATATTTAAACAGTCTGAAATCAAATCAATAAAAGATTTTTCTATAAATCGGTTAATCTCAGAAGTAAATATCAAAGCAGAAATGAGCAAAGAAGATTTAATAGAAAGTCTGGAAATATTATTGAATAAATCCTTAATAAATATAGATGGAGTAAGCAAAATGCCGAATTTATCTCTTATAGACCTTAATGATACAACACCTCAATTAACAACTATAGGCAAAAAATTTATGAGATTAGTCACAGAAAAAGAAGAGAAAAATAATAAAGATTGATCAAAATGGCATTGAGCCGAGATTTAAGTAATTTTCTGCAAGAGACACTATTTCTAGGGACTTCCAGAGAATAAAATATACAGTCAATAAAAATGATAATCATTTTATGGGGAGAGAGGGGTTGCTGACGGCAACCCCTCTCTCCCCATAAATATGCAAGACAAATGTCTGCACAAAGATAGTTCTTAAATGCAGTGAACAGAATTGATATTGATATCGATTATTTTGGCGCTTTTAACTTTTTGGAAATTACGTTACTCCACAACAGATATCAATAAACCACTTACCTAAATTTGGTAAATTATCTTCGGTAAAATTAGTCAAACGTCCAATCATATTTTCAATTTCTTGCATAGCTTTTTTAGTTAGACGGACTCCGCTAGAGTAAGTTTGAGTAACTAACTTAACAACTGGATTTTTACCATTCCACGTCATAGTTTTAGCAAAATTTAATGCAGTTTCAACTTCATCTAAAATGCTGCCATTCCAATGATTTTCCAAGGCAGCCCAAGTTCTTTCAATGGGATTATATTTACTGTGATAGGGAGGATAGTAAGCTAAACGTATATTTAATTTGTATGATTGAGCAAATTCAACTATACGTTTCATAAACTGAGTACGTCGAGAACTATTCTCTCCTCCATTATCTTGATTAATAAGTAAAGTTTTTATTTCCGAAAATCGCCAGCTTTCTGATTCCCAAAAATCCACTAAAATGTCAACGATAAAATCGCTAGTTACTTTGGATTCTGTGAAATACAAAAATAGCTCGTCAAGCTCTGGAAGGAAGATTCCATAAGGAGCCACAGTTGTTTTTGGTTTGAAGTCATGGTCCTCAGTTTTCGTTGGTACTCGATTTCTACCACCACGGTCAAAGGAGCCGATATTGACACGAGCTTTGGCATCCAAACTTAAGCGTAAAATACTCTCGTCGTCTGAAGCCTCTTGGTGAACTATAGCTAATTGCTCAAAGATTGCATCAGTTTCGGGAATTTTTTTTGAGGTTGAATTTTGGCAACTCGTTTCAGGCGATATCCTAAATCGTTTAACTTAACACGAATTGTTTCTGAAGTTGGTAATTCTTCTTCAGCATAACCAAATTTCTCAATTAATTGATGTCTTACAACAGATGCACCCAGGCGGGTATAGAGTCTTTGACTTTTAAAACTTGGGTCTATTTGACTTTGGGAATCGACTAGCTTTTTGATATCTTCTAAAAGAGTTGGTAGGTGTGATTCTGCTTTTTTTCTTCCTCTACCTTGATAATTATCCACGCAAGTGATACCACTATTTAATTCTTTAATTCCTTTACCAATAGTTACACGGTTCCATCCCAACTCTCGTTCTGCTAGAGACTGTCCTCCGTGTCCTAATGCCACAACTGTTTGTGCAATGAACCTACGTTTAGCTGCTCCTTTTAATTGATGTGCGGTTTCCTTCAATAACTTTTTCAATGAATCTGTTAATTGTATTGACACCTCAAACATCCCAAAATCGAATCATCATTCAATTTACTACAACTTGGGGTGGGAGAGGCTGCTGTTGGCAGCCTCTCCCACCCCGCCTAACAATGATTATCATTTTTATTATCTGTATATTTTATTTTCTGGAAGTCCCCTATACAGCCGTTTCCTTCCGTATAGAATCTCGTATAGAAATATTCAAAAATCCAAAGCAGAGATCGCGTTTTGCTTCTGCTTCTCAGTTACACCCAGATATCGCTCCAACGCTGCCAAAGTCCGATGCCCCGATATCTCCTGTATGTGGCGCAACGGTATCCCCGCATCGCTCATCCTGGTTAACGCTGTCCTCCTGAAGCTGTGCGTACTTACCCCTTCAATCCCCAGCCGCACACAGGTATCTCTGAGGATTTTATCAGCACTCACCTTATGAATATGCCCCAACCCATGCCGACCAGGAAACAAGAACTCCTTACGGCGATTGGGGTTGTACTCTTCTAAATACTGCTTGAGTTTGGGATGCACTTGGATTTCCCTTGTGTCCCGCTTGCCTTTGGTGTTGACACTGCGTAGTACTAACACGCCTCTAACACCGTTGCTGCCAAACACATCTTTCACCGCCAAAGTACAAGCTTCGTTGATTCGGCAGGCTGCGTAAAGGCACACGCCAAATAAAGCGCGATCACGTGGGTTGACAAAGCCCTCGTTAAATAGGAGATTGATTTGGTCAGGTGTGAGGATTTCTGCTCTGCCGAATCTGTTTATTTTCATAGGTTCTAGCCTACATGATCTAACATTAATAAAACAATGTAACTGACCAAAAAGCCTATTCTCTCGTGAGCGATGACACACCCTTAACCCAGACTTATCAATCAGCCCTCAAGCACGACCGCTACAACCCGCATGATCCCGTTGGCTGATTAAACCTGCTTATGATTGCAGCGTGATGACCACTTGCAGGTATAATCTAGCCACCCTTGAACGCTTGCTTCACACCCTGTACCATGAACTCATCTAGGGTCAATTCAACAAGAAACATCATGGATGCCACCCACAAAGCCCAGGTCATCGATAACGAGAAAAAACTCCTCTCAGCAATGAAAACCAATAACGTGGAACTTTTGGATCAACTGCTTCACGATGAGCTTCTGTTTAACGGGCCTAGTGGCGAAACAGCAACCAAAGCGATGGATCTGGAAAATTACCGTTCGGGAAACATCAACCTGCATACACTTGAATCAAGTGATCTAATGCTAAACATGGTCGGAGACGACGTTGTTGTTGCCGTCACGGTAGAGATACTAGGAAACTATTTAGGGCAAGAAATTGATGGCAAATTCCGCTATCTCAGGGTTTGGAAGCTATTTGAAAACAACTGGAAAGTGATTGCAGGAAGTGTGGTTACGTTAAACACCGACAGATGATATTTTATTCACTCACCACGGTGGCTGTAGCCTTTGGTGCTGTGTCAACAATTGCCAAAATTTTAGGAATCAGCACGCTCATATCTGCTAATCGATTCGATGGTGCTTGCAACACCAAAACAGCTAAATCTAGAATTGCCAAATTTTGCTGAAATGGCAGATTCCGATCTACCGTAATAAACACGTCAAACTCAATTTCGGCTAAACGCAAAAGTTCTCCATCTTTGATGCCAGCCCAACCCATCTGTGGCACCGTTTTCACTATATGCCCAGACAACTGCCTTGCCAGTCTTCGGTCAATACACTCGTCAATCAAAATATTCACACTATGCAACCAGCTTCAGGATCTGCGCTTGTGCGGCTTCCAGAAAAGCAATCACCTGTTCTCGTTTCACTGTGGGAAATCCCTCTAGAAAATCATCAATGGAATCTCCCGCCTTCAAATAATCCAGCAGGGTTTGCACAGGTACTCGCGTTCCTGCGAAGACTGGCGTACCACTCATCACATCTGGCGATGCGGTAATGATTGCTGACTGACTCATTATCCCCCTTATTTAAGCATTGCTAGGCTATCTCATTCTAATAACTGCCCTGACTCAAGCGGTAGTCACAGCGATTGCTCTCCCTCGATGCGCCAGCAATTGCTACCACCAACCACCAAGTAGATAACACCCGTGGGTGGAAGAAGCCTTTTAATGCTCGGCGGTACTTCCCGGTATTGGGGGACGAGCAAAAACAAGCTGTAAAAGCTAGCCAGTAGTCCCGCTCACCCAAGCGTCAGTCAACCCCACCCTGGCAAGGCGCTTTATGGGTATTAAGCAAAAAAAGTTGAAGTAATTGAGAATAAAAACATAAAAATCAATAGAGAACAATATCCCGATCATGAAAACTAAGTATGCCATCAATCTCCACAAAGGACTAACATTCTTTTTTGTACTGGGACTTATGTTTGTTTACCAGAACTTCACTGTTGGTGCTTGGGTGTATTTAGCACTTCATAGTACTTATGGCTTTCTGTGGCTACTAAAAGACCAGCTATTTCCAGACAAACAATGGGAGCAATTTGTTTCTATTCCACAAGGCATTTTCATCTTTCTTGTGGTGAGTTTATATTGGATAGCACCCTTTATTCTGATTAGTAGTGGCACAGTACCACCACTACCACTAGTGGCACTAGCTATTTCTTTAAATATCTTTGGTGTGTTTCTACACTTTGTAAGCGATGCCCAGAAATACTATACCCTGAAGTATCAGAAGGGATTAATAACAGAAGGGTTCTTTGCCCGTTGCCGCAACACCAATTATTTGGGGGAAATATTTATTTATACTGCCTTCGCCATGCTGACTCAACACTGGCTTCCATTTTTGATTCTCGGATGTTTTATCAGCACAGTATTTATTCCAAATATGTTGAAGAAGGACAAATCTTTATCTCGTTACTCTGAGTTTGATGACTACAAAAATCGTTCTGGGCTTTTATTCCCCAAACTGTTTTTAATGCCAGTTTCTAAGGAACAAGAAAAGACTGTTATTTAAAATCAGCTATTTTTTCAATTTTCTCTTCTTGCTCCCTTGTGTTGTAGTGGTGATAGTCATCTACTGACATTGTTTGATTTGATAGGTGAGCGTTAACAAGAAAGCCCCTGGTGATTCATCGGGGGCTAGAGTCTTAGTCTTGGGTTCTGTCTGGGTGTCTGTCGCCTAATTCCATTAATATCAACCATTTCTGTTGAGAGAATTAAACCCCACCACTCCCCGACTTAATCCTTTCGCTCTCCCCACCGATAAATCATTCATTCATAATCAAGTTATAGTCGATATAACCAAGCATCGCGCCTCTTTTTATCGCCTCATAACGGTTCTTGACGTGCCATTTACTGTACAAATCGCTGGCATAATGTTTGACTGTACTAACAGAGAGAAACATTTCTCTGGCAATCTGTTCAAAAACTAAACCCTGAGCCAGTAATCGCAGGACTTGTATTTGCCGCTCGGTGGGAGAGTCAAGCAAGTTTTTGTCAGCAAAATTAGGGTCGATATATCTGTTGTGATAAAGGCTTTCTAACAGTTTTTTAGCCAGCTTCGGGTCAAGTAGACATTCATTAAAGTAAGCTCTCTTGATGGCTAGTTCAATCAATTCTATATCAGCACTTTTCAGCATATAAGAATCAGCCCCATGACGGAAAGCCGAGTTAATAAAGTCTTCATGAGTCTGATTAGTAAAAATCACCACTTTACTATTAGTCTTTGTTTTAATTGAACGAGTCAGTTCTAAACCACTCATGTCGGGTAAGAATAAATCAACTAACACAACATCAGGATTCATCTGTTCAATTAATTTAAAACCTATCTTACCACTGGAGGCATCACCAGTTACTTCTATATCTGGAGATTGTTCAATAGCAGCTTTGATGCCCAAGAGCGTGAACGTTTCTGGTTCAACAATTACTATTTTCAGCATAATATTGATAATCCTCTAATAATAAAGGGCTGTTTATTCGGTTATTTATTATTGGTGTCTAGCGGACACGCTTAAGACACTTGGTGTCTGGGCGGTGTCTGGGGTAGTGTCTGCTGGTGTCTATGCTAGATAAGGCTTTCAAGCTTTAGTGTCTGTGGTGTCTGGTGTCCGGTGTCCGCGAAAAAAGGGCGTTTTTGAGGCGAGACACCAGACACTATTAGCAGTCAAATTTGATTGAGCCTGATAACACCCTCGCCTATCCAGTCAGCCATACCTGCCCCCACAATTTCATACATCCAGCCCTTGATTTGCTCAACACTAAATCTCTCACCGTTCACTTTAAAGTTGCCCTTGAACTCTCTTACATCAGCTTCAATTCGTTCAGTTCTGGTGAGATATTCATACAGCTTTTGCGCCATTGGTGATAATTTTTTCGGTTCATCTTGGGTGTCACCTGCTTTGTTACCAAGATTGAATTCCAGTTCATAAATGCGCTCTAAAGTAGCTTTATCGATGGTTGGCGGTTCATTACTGGTCACAGGTCTATCAAACCGAAAATCAATTCGCTTGTGGTCAAGTTTAGGCAGTTCAATATCAATCCATTGCCCATGCCCAGGTAATTTAATCTTGCCCTGACCACTAGCTTTTGCTTCTGTCGTAATTGGGTCAATAGTTGCGATTAGTTCTACTTCTAACAGTGCAGCATCCCGAAGTTTTGATAATCCTTTAGCTTTAGCTAAGATTTCCATTGTGCGGTCGTGAGCTACGAACAAAGGAATCATTAATTGCTTGCGAGATTCAGTCATGGCACAGCGAAACCATTTACCAATAAAATCAGGGTCAGGCTTCCATTTTTCATCTTCACAATCGTCTGGCATTGGCTCAACAATGTTATCTGTCCAAGTTGTAAACTCCTCAGCGACTACACAGAAATGTTGGTTTGTGTCTCTTAAGTGTTGCGTCCATTGCTCCTCAGTCATGCCACTGTTGCGGTAGGCTTTGTAACGGCGGCGCATTTCCTCCATGTACCATTGCATGAAGTCGGCTATTTCCCTGTAACCAGTAATCAGGTTTACCCCCCGCCATTCAACAGAAGTTCCATGTGGGTCAAGTACAAAGATTTGATTCCAACCAGCTTGACGCTTATGCCAAATAATCTCTCTAGTAGTCCAGGACTTACCCGCACCCATGCCACCAAATATTAAAGTGGGGTAGCCGATGGTGTTGTTAATCCACCGATATTTGTCACCTTCTGCGATCGCTCCTGCTTCAGATCCAGTAACCTTATCGTTGGGGTCAATCGTCCCCTGTAAAGTCTGGCTACCTTGTAAATAGGGCGTTTTCATATCACGTAGCTGTTTGATGTACTCTGCCTTCTGTTCTTCGGTCATCCCAGCCGTTTGCGCTTCAAAAATAGCGTCTGATGCCTCCATCTGGGTAACTTCAATTTCCGTGTGGGCGTAAATCTCGGCTTTTTGTATGTCAACAGTGCGGTCATTGGCGATTAGATCCAAGTCGGCTTGTAGTTGGACTTCTGCGATCGCAACATCTCGGTAACTCTCTAGTAACTCGGAACGTGCGGCCATCTCTGCCTTTGCAGCATCCCGCTTTTGGGCGATGTCTTCAAATACGGCTTTCTGTTTCTCCTCATACTGGCAATGGCGAAGCATCCACCCAGCAAGAGCAAACCCCAGGAATCCCCCAAACGCCCAAAACGGCTTGTAAGGGTTGGTCGCCTTCACTAACCCATTTACCCCCATAGCTGGGTCACGCACTACTTGGCGCGGCATTCCTTCTAACTGCCACTGTGACCAATAAAATGGGGTCATGCGAAAAGGACGGTTATCTTTGTCCTGACACACCAATGTATTCTTTGGGGTTTTGATGCAGAAGTAGATCCGATCGCTGCTGGTTCCAATCCATGCCATTGCAGCCGAACTAATTCCCACAGTCAAACTCAGCCCGATTGCAACAGCTTTTTTATCCATCGGCAATTGACCAAACCACAACATTAAACCCGATTGCTGTGACTCAGATAACTGTTTATGTTTCTCAGATAGATAGTTCATTTACCTCTTTTACCACCAAACAGAAAAATCATTAATAGTGCTACGAATATCGCCACTCCTGCACCATCCATCCAACTTGAAGATTCAGCAGTTTTTGGCTTATAAACCGACTCAATAGAAGTCTTAACTGTACTAGTAGAAATTCTCGATTCATTCCACTCACCCAACGGTTCATTGAGCGCACACAATAGGGCTAATGACGCACTGCAACCAGTCATTAAATTAGTGACAAAATTGTTAAATCCTTCACCTGTTGCAGTGGCGGTAAAGTACAAGTGTGCAGTACCAACAGCTAAGAACATTCCAACTGGGTGAACTTGCAGCAGATGAAAGGTGAAAATAACTGCACTATTTAGACAACTGCCAGCGACAATTTCACAAGCATTACCAGCACGTCTAAATGTTCTACCCCGGTTATTTTCTGGCAGTGGTTGTGGCTGTTCTGGTTGTTGATGCTGCTTAGTTGATTGTGGTGTTTGTGCCAGCCCTTCCATTGAAAAAGGGCTGACGCTATGGGAATCTTCATATCGTTTCCTTACTAGCATCAGCCTGTGTCCTTTCAACTAATAGTTATCTGTCGCCTAACTTCTGCCACAAGTTACCCAGCATTGCACCCCAACCGCGAACTGTTCCTGTTGCAGAAACACTAGACGCAGGTGCAGAAGTTTGGCTAGTAACTGGTATCACTTCCTGGGGTGTTTGATTGGGTTCTAATGCCCTTGAGCCGTACCGCGCACGGGCTAAAAGTTGTTGTCTTTTCTCTCTCAGTCCTGTTGTGATGGCTTGACGTTCAGCTTGCACAGTTTGCTTATTTTCTATGCTGCTGATTTTATTTTCATGCCGCCAAAGTTCAGCTTGTAAATCTTGATGCAATTGGGCTGCAACTTCAGTTAAAGCGTGTTTGCGTTTCTGATCAATTCGCAATAAATCGGCTCTATCTTGGGCATCTATTTTACTCATCTCTGAATCAAACTCGGAATTAAGCTTGCGAATTTTAGCGATAGCACCCGCAACATGAGAGCCGTATTGTTTACGAAGCTCTGTCCAAGTGACCTGCCCTTTTGTTAGCTTCTCCATCGCCTCAAAGACCACCTTGGCATTGTCCAAAAATGGTTCTAGTCTGTCAGATAATTCTTGGGCATTATTGGCGTAATCCGCAAACTGTTCGAGCTTATTTATATCTGAAAGATAGCCCAGAATATCAGACTCAAATCCTCCCCAAGATTGCGCTTTTTCATCAATGTGCGAACTATGACCAACTACCGGATTGCGTATTGCAAAGTCCATGTCTGTGTCTCCTTAGCGTTGGTATTTGAGTTGATTAATCAATGCGGATGCCAGTCCCAGATGTTCGCCCAAAGTCACCCTTTTATTGATACTCTGGGCAATAAGAGAAACTGTTGAAACAGCCGCCGCCGCTACTGAACTGCCTTGGAGATTTATCTCTGCACTCAACAGGTTTTGAACTACCCCATGCAATAGCAACAGTTTTTCTATCTTGCTCAGTTGTTCAAATGTGCTGCCGTACCGTTGCTGAAGCTCATCCAGGTACGAACCATCTCCAGGCATTGCTGACGTGAAATATCCTATTGGTTTACTCATGTTGCTACAATCCTTATGTCGTTTATCGTTATGCGGCGGTAGACACATTGGTAGGGCGATTGCACCGACGGCCAATCATTGCAATCGCTCTCCCCATCACTGAAAAAAGCCTTCTCTTGAAACATCAACAGTTGAAGCTGTGGCTGACCATTGCAGATTATTGAAAAACTGAATGACATCACCAATGGTTACATCGCAATCGAATCGCAAGCTTTGATAGTGGGGATGCTGCCTAATTTGGGTTAGTAATTGTTGGGCTTGTGCAACTAATTCTGGCAGTGGTTGAGTATTCATAATTCACCTCAAAATATTGATAATTGCAGTGATTCTTGGCTGATGACTCTTGCATTGGTACTCATACCTGTGACTTCATAACAGCGAGTAGTTAAAGCCTTGTGATTGAGCAATAAATCAGCCTTCTTTCGTTGTCCAGATAGAGGGCGAAAATGGTACTTTGGATGCTGGATTGTGCCTGTTTTAAAGAGGTACTGGTAGAGTGTTCGGTCAATCTGGTAAACCTTGGAATTGCTTAGTAGAGTTGAATCGTAGACTCTGCTTAAATTATTCATTGCTGCCTCTATTGACTCCAAAAGAGTACAAATGATTACGCTTTTTGGCTATCGTTGAAAGCATAAGCTTGTCCCTCGACTTGGGAATAAAACTCGATATTTAGAATCGCTTCGTGAATCTCCATCAAGGCTTGAACGGCATCGCCCATCTTTAAGTCATTCGATGTACTGAACCGTTCGGACGCTTCGATTTGCTTGTAATTGGGAGATGCTTGCACAAACCTTAAAGTCTGTTCGCAACCGAGGATGATGGTCATGATTTCGGTTGTTGTTAGCGATGGTTGTGTCTGCACAGTGTCTTGGTCGCTCATGACTTCCTTCCTTTCCTTTGGGTTTTAACTGGTGTGGGTTGGGGTTCTAGGTCAGTGCTTGGCGCTTCTGGCTGACTCGGCCTTTGAAGTACATAGCTGATTGCACCTCCACCCCCGACAGATGCGGCGATGGTGAACATATTGTTTTTACCGAAGTATTGGACTCCGAAGTAGCCAAAAGCGATCGCTGCTGCTGTTGCTCCAATGCCTAAAACCGTGTTTCTAAATCTGGATTTGGTCATGCTGCCCCTTTGAAATTAGTGACCATTGCGCTAAGTGCCGATTTATTGGGCTGTGTAGATGTTGCTGTTTCGGGTTTTGGCGTTGTTTGAACATTGCCGTGTTGAAAAATCAGCTTCTCTACACCTGCTGATAATGCTTGTGTCGGTGCATCTTGGGGTAAATCAAAAATCTTGCACAATTCAATTACTGCTAGGTAGGAGATGGTTATACGCCGAGATTCGTAATTCATTGATCAGGCTCCCAAAGATATTTGAGTTAATAGTTTCAACCCCAAGGCATTGATAAATTGGGGATTGTTCAAAATCACAAAGCCTAAATCGGCTAGGTTCTGATCCACTACTGGTAGAGAAACACCCCCACCCCAGGCGACAAGGTATTTCGCTCTATCCAGGTAATTACCTGCTGTAACGAAATTGGCGAATTTCTCAATCCTGGTACTCCACCACTGATCTAGGCACTGGCTGTACTCGGTTTCAAACTTCTTACCTGTCAGGTGATTGCCGCCGTATGTGAAAGTGCCTTCTACAATTCCCTGGTTCACCAAACTGGGCGAGTGCTTCACATCCTTGGACAGCAAGCTCACTCGGTCGTTTCGCTTGTCGAGAGATTCTGCAATCATGCTGTGCAGTTCACCACAACCACCCTCTATCAGGTGACGGTCAATCACTGCACCACTGCCATTAAAGACAGTTACCAACCAAGTTGATGAACCGATATCGAGTGCGATCGCTAATTCTGAAGGGTCAAGTACCAGGGATGCTTCACCAAATAAGCAGTGAGCAATGCTTCCAAATCCTTCGGGGTAAATGCCTGTAACAACAATCTCAACTGTCTTGGTGACAATGGAACGGGTTACAGGGTGCAGATGCTCAAAGGTGTGAGTCCCTTCGACTCGGCGTTTAATTTCATCTGCCCAGCGTTCTGGATTGTGATTGCTCAAACTAATCGAAAGCTTGACCCCATCGGGAATATTGAGAACTGCTAAGTCTGCAAGGATGCTTTCTAATGCCAGTTCTGCTTTTTTGGCTTTATCCTCGTGTAGCAGGGTGTGGTCAGTTTGAGCGATCGCTGCACTGCCCCAAAAAAATTGAACATCTTTTAAGTCAAGCCGCGTTCCTTCGACATAACGTACCCATGCCCCATCTTTTGAGATGGTTTCGTGGTGCATGAGGTTGCGGTTGCGAACAAGTGAGTATGCGGCAGGCATCATGATCGAAAAATCACCAATGATTGCTTTGCCATACCCTGCTCCTGAGTCTTTTCCGGCGATAAGGTCAGTTAGCCCGGATTTGGCTAACAAGTCTGCCTGAACTAGCCAATTTTTGGCATTGGAATATACGGTTGTCATGGTTCAGATAATTGGTAAAGTCTTGATTTTTCTAGATTTGGAGAATTTAGAGGCTGAATCCCCTTAAATACAAATATCCAGTTAACGGTTAGCCATAACATCACTTTCTGGCTTCTGTTGCCTTTGTTTTGTGTCGTTTTTTGGCTGACAAAACTATTATAGCATCTATTTCGATGCACTATGATGGTATTTAACTGCACATAAAGTTTAAAATAGATGTAGTTAACAGCAATACCGCAGCAGTTTAAACTTAAATAGGAATCACAGCGTATGATTTAGGAGGCAATTTGAAGCGAAAATGATGCATGAGCAAGCGTTTTAGTGTAACGCTACCTGATACTGTATTTGATCAGCTTGAAGCACTAGCTGAGAACCAAGGGCGAACTACTGCCAATCTAGCGGCATACCTGATAGAAGTAGGAGTACGCAATATCAAGGTAGAACCGTTGCCAACTGAAAGAGAGAAGAACAAATGACCGACTCAGCACAAGTGCAGTGCAAAGCCTCATTTCTTGAATAATCATCAACTCTTGTTGAGTAATTTCAAGTAAAAAATCCCAGTCTTGTTAGATATAAGACAGCCAAAAGTTCTGTACAATCAGCAAGTACTCAAATGAAGCGTAAAACGGAGGTGAATATACAAAAGACACAAAAATTAAAAGGACAAAGAGCCACTCAGTAGTGAACGCTTTGCCCGACAGAGAAAATTAAATATTTCAAATATTGGGAAGCGGGGTTTATCTCTAGAGAACCAAAAAAGTGGATTGTAGTTGGAAGCTCGAACCACAGATTGGCGAAAGAGATTAGTCCGCGCTGCTTACTCATATTATATGAGTTACTGTGGAAATTTCTATATTTTCACTGCGAAATTTTGCATATAAATTTATCAAATTTTTTGATAAGTAAAAATTTTCAACAAGCAAAACAGTAAATCTCGTAGATATAAGGTGTAGCAGCGCGATAACCCCCTCCAAATACTGACAAACAACGTATTTGAGGGAAAAGCTGTGAAAAATAGTAACTGTGGACTTCAAAAAATTGAAGTTACACAGAGGTACGAGATCATATCCCGTCCCTCTGACATAGAAGCGCACCATTGGAATGAATGGTTAGCCAGTGCTGTTGACCCTGGAATTATTGCGCTAAACGTCATTTCCGTATCGGGTAATGCCG
>JAESFO010000431.1_pt1 | contig 38387 bp, 40 predicted proteins | sample 9269421 | NCBI WGS metagenome assembly JAESFO01 (sample SAMN14502839, study PRJNA617101) | algae metagenome | isolation source: Nostoc desertorum CM1-VF14 and co-occurring heterotrophs from rocky... | place: USA: Clark Mountains, San Bernardino, California | collected 2000-06-05 | reverse complement strand
CCGAGGTCTACATCATGATCTTGCCGGCCTTCGGCATCATCAGCCAGATCGTGCCGGCCTTCGCGCGCAAGAAGCTGTTCGGCTACGCCTCGATGGTGTATGCCACCTCGTCGATCGCGATCCTGTCGTTCATCGTCTGGGCGCACCACATGTTCACGACCGGCATGCCGGTCACGGGCCAGCTGTTCTTCATGTACGCGACCATGCTGATCGCGGTGCCGACGGCCGTGAAGATCTTCAACTGGATCGCGACCATGTGGCAGGGCTCGATGACCTTCGAGACGCCGATGCTGTTCGCGGTGGGCTTCATCTTCGTGTTCACGATGGGCGGCTTCACCGGCCTGATCCTCGCGATCGCGCCGATCGACATCCAGCTGCAGGACACCTACTACGTGGTGGCCCACTTCCACTACGTGCTGGTGGCCGGCTCGCTCTACGCGATGTTCGCGGGCTACTACTACTGGGCGCCCAAGTGGACCGGCGTGATGTACAACGAAACGCGCGGCAAGATCCACTTCTGGTGGTCGCTGATCTCGTTCAACATCACCTTCTTCCCGATGCACTTCCTGGGTCTGGCGGGCATGCCGCGCCGCTATGCCGACTACCCGATGCAGTTCGCCGACTTCAACGCGGTGGCATCGGTCGGCGCCTTCGCCTTCGGCCTGGCCCAGGTGTACTTCTTCTTCTTCGTCGTGCTGCCGACCATGCTCGGCAAGGGCGAGAAGGCACCGCAGAAACCGTGGGAAGCCGCCGAGGGCCTCGAGTGGGAAGTGCCGTCGCCGGCGCCGTTCCACACCTTCGAGACGCCGCCCAAGCTCGACGCGACCGCCACCAAGGTGATCGGCTGAGCGCCGCACCGCCCCACGCAACCCCGACGACCGAGACCGCCACGCGATGACGCCCGAACAGAGAAGAAGCAACCGCCGCATGGGGCTCACGCTGGCCTCGATCGCGCTGATCTTCTTCATCGGCTTCGTCGTGCGCATGGTCTGGTTCAGCGGCCGCTGACGCCTCCATCAATTTCCAGGCACGGGAGCACACGCACATGAGCCTCGGTCAACGCATCCGGCGCGCCAATGTCCAGATGGTCGGCAAGCTGGCCGTGGTCGCCTGCGGCATGTTCGCCTTCGGCTACGCGCTGGTGCCGCTGTACCGCGCCATCTGCGAGATGACCGGCATCAACATCCTCGCGCTCTCCGAGCTCGAGGTGCCGGGTGGCGCGAGCGGCGGCAAGAACGTGCGCGTGCCCGACAACACGCAGATCGACATGACCCGCACGATCAAGGTCGAGTTCGACTCCAACGTGCGCGGCGGCCTCTGGGACTTCAAGCCGGCCGAGCGCACGATGGAAGTGCACCCGGGCGAGCTCAACACGGTGATGTACGAGTTCCAGAACGTGCAGAACCGCCGCATGGCCGCGCAGGCCATCCCGAGCTACGCGCCGCAGCAGGCCGCGCCCTATTTCAACAAGCTCGAGTGCTTCTGCTTCAACCAGTACACGCTCGACGCGGGCGAGAAGAAGCAGTGGCCGGTCGCCTTCGTGATCGATCCCAAGATCTCGAAGGACGTGAAGACGATCACCTTGTCGTACACCTTCTTCGAGGTCGGCGGCAAGACGCCCGCGGCGCCGGTCGCCGTCGCGCCCGCCACCGCCGCCGAGCCGCGTTCGTGATGGTCGATTCGCCGCCCACCCCGACCCCCGCCACGCAGCGCAAGGGCTCGCTGCTCGCGACGCTCAAGGCCGTGGCCTGGTCGTTCTTCGGCATTCGCAAGAAGAGCGCCTACCAGGACGACCTGGCCAAGCTGAACCCGCTGCACATCATCGCGGTCGCCTTCGTGATGGTGATCGCGTTCATCGTCGGCCTCGTGCTGGTGGTGCGCTTCGTGGTCGCGCCCTGAGACCCGAACGAACCCACGATACCCAGAACCCATCGAATCGAGAGAAGAAAGAAAGCCAGGAGCTGATATGAGTTCAACCACCCACGGCACCACGCCTTACTACTTCGTGCCAGGACCCTCGGCCTACCCGGTCGTGTCCGCCATCGGCCTGTTCTTCGTGATCCTCGGCGCGGGGCAGTGGATCAACGGCCACCAGTGGGGTGCGTGGTCGCTGCTGCTGGGCATGCTGATCTGGCTCGGCACGCTGTTCGTGTGGTTCCGCGCCGCCATCGGCGAGAGCGAGAGCGGCCAGTACGGCCACAAGATCGACCTCTCGTACCGCTGGAGCATGAGCTGGTTCATTTTCTCCGAGGTGATGTTCTTCGGCGCCTTCTTCACCGCGCTGTGGTGGGCCCGTACCCACGCGCTGCCGAACCTCGGCAGCCTGGACAACGCCCTGCTGTGGCCCGACTTCAAGGCCGTGTGGCCCAGCGTCGCGGCCGGCGCGACCGGTTCGCCGGCCGGCATCGTCGAGCCGTTCCAGACCGTCGGCCCGTTCTGGCTGCCCACGATCAACACCGCGCTGCTGCTGAGCTCGGGCGTGACGCTGACCATCGCCCACCACGCGCTGCGTGCCGGCCATCGCGCGCAGACCATCCGCTTCATGTGGCTCACCGTGCTGCTCGGCGTGATCTTCCTGGGCGTGCAGGGCTACGAGTACCACCACCTGTACACCGAACTGAACCTCAAGCTCAGCTCGGGCACCTACGGCTCGACCTTCTTCATGCTGACCGGCTTCCACGGTCTGCACGTGTTCATCGGCATGCTGATGCTGCTGTTCATCACGCTGCGCCTGCAGAAGGGCCACTTCACGCCCGAGCGCCACTTCGGCTTCGAGGGCGCCGCCTGGTACTGGCACTTCGTCGACGTGGTGTGGCTGGGCCTCTACATGCTGGTCTATTGGCTTTGAGCGAAGCACCTCGCGGCATTCCAGAAAAAAGGCGCCGTCAGGCGCCTTTTTCATGGTTCTCGTGGAACGAGCACCACCTACTTGCCGAGAGGGAGCCCGGTGGGCTGGATGTAGCCGAATTTCCAGGCCAGCAGCATGCAGAGGAACAAAAAGACCGAGAGGCCGATCCGAAAGGTGAGCGCGCGCGCCATGCCGCCGCTCTTGGCGCGCCCGTTGCGACCGTCCTTCAACATGTAGAAGAGCGCGAAAGCCAGGCTCGCGAAGATGCCCACGAACAACAGGGCAACGAAGTATTTCATGACCCGCATTATCGGCCGCCTGCCACCCGCGCTCCAGTGACTCCCGATCCCCTGACCCCGCCCCCCGCGCCGGACCGCGCCTCCTCCCGCCAGCGCAGCGACCGCGGCTGGACCTGGGCCCGCTTCTGGCTGATGACCATCGCCGCGCTGGTCACCGTGTCGTCGACCATCTCGCTGGGCCGCTGGCAGCTTTCGCGCGCGGCGCAAAAAGAGGCGCTGCAGGCCGAGATCGAGGCCCAGAAGCTCAAGCCGCCGCTCGAGCAGGCCGACTTCCTCGCGCTCGAGCGTCCCGCCGAGATGCTGCACCGCCCCGTGCACCTGCGCGGGCTGTGGCTCGCGGCGCAATCGGTCTACCTCGACAACCGCCAGATGCACGGCGTGCCCGGCTTCTACGTGCTGACGCCGCTCGCGCTCGAGGGCAGCAACCAGACGGTGATGGTGCAGCGCGGCTGGATCCAGCGCAATTTCAACGACCGCACGCAGCTGGGCGCGGTCGAGACGCCGGCCGGCCTCGTCGACGTCACCGGCCTGATCGAGCCGCCGCCGGGCCACCTGCTCGAGCTCGGCAAGCCCGCCGCGCCGGCCTCGGCACCGGCTGGCGAGGGGTCTTCGCCCATCCGGCAGAATCTCGACCTCGAAGGCTTCCGTGCCGAAACGCAACTGCCGCTGCGCACCGACGTGTCGCTGCAGCAGACCGGGCCCGCTTCCGAGGGCCTGCAGCGCGATTGGCCGGCGCCCGCGCTGGGCCTGGAGAAACACTATGGCTATGCATTCCAGTGGTTCGGCCTGTCGGCCCTCGTGGTGATCCTCTATGTCTGGTTCCAATTCATTGCCCCCCTCCGGCGCTCGCGCCGCGCACGCCGCGATGCAGGCCTCTGACGAGCCACTGGGGCTGACCGTGCACTCGATGCCGTCGCCGACCCAGGTGCTCGACGGCGCGGAGGGCCGCCGCACGGTCGTCGGGCGCTGGAAGATGATCGCCGTCATGCTGATGTGCGCGGCGCCCGTGATCGCCTCGTATTTCACCTACTACGTGATCCGGCCCGAGGGCCGCAGCGTCTATGGCCAGCTGATCGATCCGCAGCACGAGATGCCGGCGCTGACCGCCGCCGACCGCGCGGGCGCGCCGGTCAGCCTGCAGACGCTCAAGGGCCAGTGGCTGCTGGTGGCGGTGGCCGATGCCGCCTGCGACGCCTTGTGCGAGCAGCAGCTCTACCTGCAGCGCCAGTTGCGCGAGGTGCTGGGCCGCGAGAAGGACCGGCTCGACCGCGTCTGGCTGGTCAGCGATGCCGCGCCCGTGCCCGAGCGCCTCGAGAACGGCCTGCGCGGCGCCACCGTGCTGCGCCTGCCGCCCGAGCAGCTCGCCAGGTGGCTCACGCCCGAAACCGGCCACACGCTGGCCGAGCACCTGTTCGTGGTCGACCCGATGGGCAACTTCATGATGCGCTTCCCCGCGCGCATGGATGCCAAGGGCGCGGGCCGCGCCAAGCGCGACCTCGACCGCCTGCTGCGCGCCTCCGCCTCGTGGGACGAGCCGGGCCGCTGAGCTCGCGACGACGAAGACGCACGACGATTTCAATCAAGATGGACACCAGCTCGCTCTACGACCTCACGCCGATCGCCTGGCTGCTGGCGGCCGGCGCGCTGATCGCGCTCGGGCCGCTGGTCTGGGTGTGGCGGCGCAACGCGGGCGCGGGCCCGGCGCGGCGGCTGCATGCGCTGACCGTGCTTACGCTGTTCCTGACCTTCGACCTCACGCTGTTCGGCGCCTTCACGCGCCTCTCCGATTCGGGCCTGGGCTGCCCCGACTGGCCCGGCTGCTACGGCAATGCGAGCCCGGTCGGCGCGCGCCACGAGATCGCGATGGCGCAGGCCGCGCAGCCCACCGGCCCGGTCACGCACAGCAAGGCCTGGGTCGAGATGGTCCATCGCTACCTTGCCACCGGCGTTGGCGCGCTGATCACCGTGCTCGCGGTCGCAACCTGGGTGGTGCGCGCGCGGCAGCGCCAGCAGGCGAGGGCGGCACCGTCGTCGGCGCGGCGCGAGGGCGACCATGCCGCGCTCAGCGCCTGGTGGCCCGCGGCCACGCTGGTCTGGGTCTGCCTGCAGGGGGCCTTCGGCGCGCTCACCGTCACCTGGAAGCTCTTCCCCGCCATCGTCACGCTGCACCTGCTGGGCGCCGTGGTGCTGCTCGCGCTGCTGTGCATCCAGGCCGTGCGCTACCGCCAGGTGGCCGCGCAGCGCCTGCCCACGCCGGTGTCGCCGGCGCTGCGCAACGGCCTGATCGCGACCTCGGTGCTGCTGGTGCTGCAGATCGCGCTCGGCGGCTGGGTCAGCACCAACTACGCGGTGCTGGCCTGCACCCAGTTCCCGACCTGCCAGGACAGCTGGTGGCCGCCGATGAATTTCGCGCAGGGCTTCGAGATCTGGCGCCACCTCGGCGTGACCGGCGAGGGCGTGCCGCTCGATTTCGCGGCGCTCACCGCGATCCACTACGCGCACCGGCTCATGGCTTACCTCGTGTTCGTCGCGCTCGGCCTGCTGGCCTGGCGCATGCGCCGCATCGACAGCCTGCGCCCGCAGGCCGGCTGGCTCGCCGGCCTCGCGCTGCTGCAGCTCGCGACCGGCCTGGGCAACGTGCTGCTCGGCTGGCCGCTCGCGGCCGCCCTGCTGCACACGGGCGGTGCCGCTGCGCTCGCGGTGGTGCTGGTCTGGGCGCTGTGCGAGAGCCGGCGCGAGCAGGCGGCCGGCGCCCGCCTGTCGCGCGCGAAGCCCGCCGTTCCACCTGGCGCCCCCCTGCGCGGCGCGGAGGTCCCCCGATGAGCACCCCGATTCCCCTGCAGCAGGCGCATGGCGCGAGCGTGCTGCGGCAGTTCTATGCGCTCACCAAGCCGCGTGTGGTGCAGCTGATCGTCTTCTGCGCGCTGATCGGCATGGTGCTCGCCGTGCCCGGCGCGCCTTCGTGGCTCGACGTGCAGCGCGCCGTGCTGGCCTGCATCGGCATCTGGCTGGTGGCGGGCGCGGCGGCCGCGTTCAACTGCCTGGTCGAGAAGGGCATCGACGCCAAGATGAAGCGCACCGCCTGGCGCCCGACCGCGCGCGGCGAGCTCAGCGACCGCCAGGCGCTGCTGTTCTCGGCGGCGCTGTGCACGGCCGGCTCGGTGCTGCTGTGGTTCACCGTCAACCCTCTCACCATGTGGCTGACCTTCGCCACCTTCGTCGGCTATGCGGTGATCTACACCGTGATCCTCAAGCCGCTGACGCCGCAGAACATCGTGATCGGCGGCGCCTCGGGCGCGATGCCGCCGGTGCTGGGCTGGGCCGCGATGACGGGCGAGGTCGGGCCCGAGGCGCTGATCCTGTTCCTCATCATCTTCCTGTGGACGCCGCCGCACTTCTGGGCGCTGGCGCTCTACCGCGTCGAGGACTATCGCAAGGCCGGCCTGCCGATGCTGCCGGTCACGCACGGCAACGAGTTCACGCGGCTGCAGGTGCTGCTCTACACCTTCATCCTGTTCGCGGCCTGCCTGATGCCCTTCGCCTACGGCATGAGCGGCTGGCTCTACCTCGTGGTGGCCGTGGCCGTGAGCGTGGGCTTCACCGGCTACGCCTTCGCGCTGTGGCGCAACTACTCCGACGCCCTGGCGCGCAAGACCTTCCGGTTCTCGCTGATCCACCTGAGCGTGCTGTTCGCGGCGCTGCTCGTCGACCACTACCTCCGCTGACCCCATGAACAAGCGCAATGCCCTGAAGTTGATCGCCGCCGGCGCGGGCTGGACGGCCGTGTCCGCCACCGTGGGGCTGGGCCTCGCGGGCTGCAGCGAACCCAAGCAGAGCTTCAATGCGGTCGACATCACGGGCGCCGACTACGCGCGCGACTTCTCGCTGAAGGACGCCGACGGCAAGCAGCGCACCATGGCCGACTTCAAGGGCAAGGTGGTCGTGCTGTTCTTCGGCTACGCGCAGTGCCCCGACGTCTGCCCGACCACCATGACCGAGATGGCGCAGGTCAAGCAGCAGCTCGGTGCCGACGGCGACAAGCTGCAGGTGGTGTTCGTCACGGTCGATCCGGCGCGCGACACGCCCGAGGTGATGAAGGCCTACATGGGCGCCTTCGACCCCAGCTTCGTCGCGCTGATCCCGACCGCCGACGAGCTCGTCGCCACCGCCAAGGACTTCAAGGTCTATTACAAGAAGGTGGACGGCAAGACGCCCACCAGCTATTCGATGGACCACTCGGCCGCGAGCTTCGTCTACGACCCGCAGGGCCGGTTGCGGCTGTACGCGCGCTACGGCGCCGGCGTGCCGCCGATGGTGGCCGACATCAAGACCCTGCTGGCGGCCTGAGGCCATGGCGAGCGGCACGGAGGCCGAGAGCCTCGCCGCGGCCATCGCGGCGGTCGCGCACCTGAAGGCGCGCAAGGGCGCGTTCCGCATCGCGCTGATTCCTCCCGAGGTGCTGCGCGCCCTCAACGACGGGCTGATCGAGACCGTCAACCTCAACGAATTCCTCGCGCTCGAACTGCCGCAGCTGGCGCGCAGCGTGGCGGGCCACATCGGCCTCGACGCGGCGAGCGAGCGGCTGGTCGACACGCTCGCGATGCTGAGTGCCTTCAAGCCGATGCAGCGCCATGGCCACATCGCGCGGGCGCTGTACGACCTCGCCGCGCTGCACGACGAACGCGACGCCGTTGCGCACCGGCTCGCCACGCATGCCAGCGACGTCGCGCGTTGCTGGGCGGCGCAGTGGGTCACGCTGTCGCAATTGCCGCTGGCCGGCCAGCTCGAGGCGGTGCGGCGCTTCGCGGCCGATCCGCACTTCGGCGTGCGCGAGATCGCCTGGATGGCGGTGCGCGACGCGGTCGTCGGCTCGCTCGACGAGGCGCTCGCGCTGCTGCAGCCGTGGGTGCGCGACGACGATCCCAACATCCGCCGCTTCGCGAGCGAACTCACGCGCCCGCGCGGCGTGTGGTGCGCGCAGATCGAGGCGCTGAAGGCCGAGCCCTGGCGCGCGCTGCCGCTGCTGGAGCCGCTGCGCGCCGACGGCAGCCGCTACGTGCAGAACTCGGTCGCCAACTGGCTCAACGACGCGAGCAAGACGCAGGCGGAGTGGGTCGACGGCGTGTGCGCGCGCTGGGTGAAGGAATCGAACGTGGCCGAGACGCGCTACATCGCCAAGCGCGCGCTGCGCACCCTCGCCAAGACCTCGGGCTGAACGCCCCAAGAAAAAGCCCGGCGCGGGGCCGGGCTCGTTCGAAGGGGCGGAAGAAGCCGATCAAGCGTAGTCGGCCAGCGCCTTCTTCATCTTCTTCATCGCGGCCACTTCGATCTGGCGAATGCGCTCGGCGCTCACGCCATAGACCGCGGCCAGGTCGTGCAAGGTCATGCCGCCCGAGCCGTCGTCGTTGACCTTGAGCCAGCGCTCTTCCACGATGCGACGGCTGCGTGCGTCGAGGGCCTCGAGCGCGGTCGCGATGCCGTCGCTCGACAGGCGGTCGCGCTGCTGCGATTCGAGCAGCGCGGTCGGTTCCTGCGTCGCGTCGGCCAGGTAGGCGATCGGGCCGAAGGCTTCCTCGCCGTCGTCGTTCGGGCTCGGGTCGAGCAGAACGTCGCCGCCCGACAGCCGGGTTTCCATCTCGAGCACTTCCTCGGGCTTCACGTTCAGGCGCGCGGCCATCTGCGTCACCTCGTCGGCGCTCAGCGTTTCGCGGTGCGTGCCGGTGTCGGCCGCGGCCGAGTCGGCCTTGAAGCCCTGCTTCATCGAGCGCAGGTTGAAGAACAGCTTGCGCTGGGCCTTGGTCGTCGCGACCTTGACCATGCGCCAGTTCTTCAGGATGTACTCGTGGATCTCGGCCTTGATCCAGTGCATGGCGTAGCTCACCAGCCGCACGCCCTGGTCGGGGTCGAAACGCTTCACGGCCTTCATCAGGCCGACGTTGCCCTCCTGGATCAGGTCGCCGTGCGGCAGCCCGTAGCCCAGGTACTGGCGGGAGATGGACACCACGAGGCGCAGGTGCGAGAGGATCAGCGCACCGGCCGCTTCGAGGTCGTTGTGGTCGCGCAAACGGCGGGCGAAGCCCTGCTCTTCCTCGAGGGTGAGCAGCGGCAGTCGGTTGGCGGCCGAAATATAAGCATCCAGGTTACCCAGCGGGGGCACCATCGACCAGGGGTTGGCGACGGCGAGCTGGTTGGCAGAGGCTCCAGACAGGGATGTCATCAGGGGAAACTCCTTCGTATTGGCCATATTAGCACTCGGTTAGAGGGAGTGCTAAGGCAAGGGTTCCCCTAAAGTCTCTATCGGGCCGATAGGCAGGGACTGTCGGCCGGCGGCCCCGAAGGACCGCGGTCTTGTCCGACTTGCGGCCGGCAAAGCCCCGTAAGCGGGTACTTACCAGCGGATGCCCAGCTTCAGCAGCAGCTTGGACACCACGAACAGCGGCCCGACCCAGAGGTATTGGATGTCTTCGAAGAACGAAGGTTTCCGTCCCTCGATCTTGTGGCCGATGAACTGGAAGATCCACGCCACCACGAAGATGGCGGCGGAAATCGGCAACACAAGGCTGCCCATGGCATGGACCAGCGCCAGCAGGATGGCGGTCTGGAGGCCCATCGCGAGCAGGAAGACCGGCGAGCGCAACGTCAGGTAGTAGACGAGGCTGGCCAGCAGGAAGGCATAGGCAGCCCAGGGATGGATCGCGAAGATCAGCCCGACCAGGCTGACCATGATCGCGGGGATCGCCACGAAGTGGATCAGTTCGTTGGTCGGGTGCCGGTGGCTCTGTTCGTAGTGGGCGAGCAGGCGATCGACCTTGCGGTCGCTGGCGGCCTCGGGCGCGTGGGCGGTGGCGGTGTGCGGCATGACGTGTCTCCGTGGCTCGTGCGGGCCGTTCGTCGCGGCCCGCGATGGAATCCGCCGATGGTGCCCCGCGCCGGCCTCGCTGGCAAGTGCTATACAAACAATAGCATTACATCGAGCGGCCGCCGCTGGGACCAGCATGACTTCCGGCACTGTCGCCCCCTGGGGGCATCGCTAAGATGCGGCGCGTGGCTCCGCTCGATCCCTCTTCCTCCTCCACTCCCCCGTCCTCGGCGGCGCAGGCCGGCATCGCGCCGCGCGGCCGTACCGCGATCCTGGTGGTCGACGACCACGACCTGCTGCGACTCGGCGTCTGCGCGCTGGTCCAGGCCCAGGCGACCTCCTCGGGCGCCGCGATCGAGGTCTACGAGGCCGGCAACGTCGCCGACGCGCTCAAGCTCTACGAGGCGCACCAGGACGCCATCGGCCTGGTGCTGCTCGACCTCGCGCTGCCCGACACCCATGGCCTGAGCGGCCTGGCCGAGTTCCGCCTGCGCTATCCCGAGGCCCGCATCGTGGTGCTTTCGGGCACCGGCAACAGCACCCTGGCGCAGGGCGTGCTGGCGCTGGGCGCGAGCGCTTTCCTGCCCAAGTCGGCCGACCTGAAGGAAGTGGTGAGCTTCATCCGCGCCTGCGGCCTGCTCGACCCCGATGCCGCACAGTCGCCGCCGCCGGCCGTGCCGAAGGCGCTCACGGGCTATGCCGAGTTCGCCCATGCCAGCGCCTGGCAGGAACTCACGCCGCGCCAGATGCAGGTGCTGCAGTGGGTGCTCGAAGGCAAGGCCAACAAGGAGATCGCCCAGCTCGCCAACCTGAGCGAAGGCACGGTGAAGAACCACGTGTCGACCATCCTGCTGCTGTTCGGCATGCGCTCGCGGGCCCAGTTGATCAGCACCCTGCATTGAACGGCGCGCGGTGCTGAACGACCCGGCCGCCGACGTCGTTCTCGGCCAGCGCGTGCTGCGCGAACACGTCGCCTCGGTCTACGACACCTACAGCGCCTCGACGCTGACCCACCTGTGCTTCGTGGCGGTGTTCGGCGCCATCCTCTATGCGCAGCTGCACGACCCGCGGCTGCTGTTCTGGATGGCCGGCATGGTGCTGGCCGACGTCTACGTGTTCTTCACGCCGCGCTGGTACCCGGCGCGGCCGGCCGTCGAGAGCCCGTACTGGGCGCGCAAGATCTCGCGCCTGGTCACGCTGGTCAGCATGGTCACGGCCGTCGTGCCCTGGCTGGTCGTGCCGGCCGGCAACCTGCCGATGACCTCGCTGCTGATGGCGGTCATCGTCGGCAGCTGTGCGCGCGCCTCGCAGTCGCTGTGGCCGCTGAAGCCCGCGCTGTTCGGCTACACGCTGCCGATGTCGCTGGGCATGATCACCGCGCTGGCCTGGCAGGGCGACGGGCTGCACCTGTTCCTGGCCGCGGCCGGTGCGGCCTACCTGATGCTGACCCTGCACGCGGGCATTCGCCAGCACCGGCTCCTGACCGATTCGCTGATGCTGCGCTTCGAGAACGAGGCACTGGCCGCGCGCCTGGGCGAGCAGATCGCGGCCACCGAGCGGGCCAGCCTCGAGAAGACCCGCTTCCTCGGCACCGCCAGCCACGACCTGCGCCAGCCGCTGCATGCGATCGCGCTGTTCGGCGCGGCGCTCGAGAACGAACTGCGCCACCGTCCCGAGGGCCGCAACGCCGAGCGGCTGATGCGCGCGGTGAATGCGCTCGGCGCCTCGCTCGACACCATGCTCGACGTGTCGCGGCTCGATGCCGGCGTGGTCGTGCCCGAGGTGCAGGCGGTGCAGCTCGACGCCTTGTTCCTGCCGCTCAACCACACTTTCTCGGCGCGCGCCGAGCAGAAGTCGCTGCAGTTGCGCGTGCGCGCCAGCGGCCTGTGGGTGCGCAGCGATCCGCAGCTGCTGCACCGCATGCTGTCGAACCTGATGGACAACGCGCTCAAGTACACCGCCAGCGGCGGCGTGACGGTGATCGCGCGCGACCGCGGCGAGACGGTGTGGATCGAGGTGCGCGACACCGGCATCGGCATCGCGCCGGAGCAGTCGGGCCGGATCTTCGAGGAGTTCTACCAGGTCGACAACCCGGGCCGCGACCGCTCGCGCGGGCTGGGCATCGGGCTGTCGATCGTGCAGCGTCTCTCGCGCCTGCTCGGCCATCCGGTGCAGATGCATTCGCGCCTGGGCCGCGGCACGCACTTCCGGCTGGTGGTGCAGGCCGCGAACGCGCAGGCCGGCGCATTGGCCGGGCCCTTCTCGCCGCAGGCCGCGGCGACCGATGCCGGGGAGCAGCGCCACCGCGGCGCGGCGCGGCTGCCCGCGCGCGTGCTGCTGCTCGACGACGAGCAGGAGATCCGCGAGGCCATGACCGGCCTGCTGCGCTCGCACGCGGTCGAGGCGCGGGCCGTGGACGACGAGGCGGCGGCCGCGCGGGCGCTGGCACAGGCGCACGGCGAGGGCCGTCCCTTCGAGCTGCTGCTGTGCGACTACCGGCTGGCCGATGGCGTCGACGGCCTCGACGTGGGCTTGCGCCTGAGCCGCAACGGCGGGCGTGCCACGCCGCTGCTGCTGATCACCGGCGAGACCTCGCCCGACCGGCTGCAGCGCGTGCGCGAGTCGCGCGTGCCGGTGCTGTTCAAGCCGGTGGTGGCCGACCGGTTGCTCGAGGCGATGAGCGAGGCGGTGCGCGCCGGCTGAAGCGGCGGGCCTTCAGTTGCCCAGCAGCGCCTGCGCGAACTCGCGCGCGTCGAAGGTCTCGAGGTCCTCGAGCTTCTCGCCCACGCCGATGAAGTAGACCGGGATCGGCCGCTCGCGCGCGATCGCGCACAGCACGCCGCCCTTGGCCGTGCCGTCGAGCTTGGTCACGACCAGCCCGGTCAGGCCCAGCGTCTCGTCGAAGGCCTTGACCTGCGCCAGCGCGTTCTGGCCGGTGTTGCCGTCGATCACCAGCAGTACCTCGTGCGGCGCGGTGGCGTCGGCCTTGGTGACCACGCGCTTGATCTTCTTGAGCTCGTCCATCAGGTGCAGCTGCGTCGGCAGCCGCCCGGCGGTGTCGACCAGCACCACGTCCTTGCCGCGCGCCTTGCCGGCGTTGACCGCGTCGAAGCTCACGGCGGAAGGGTCGCCACCTTCCTGGCTCACGATCTCCACCGTGTTGCGGTCGGCCCAGACCAGCAACTGCTCGCGCGCCGCGGCACGGAAGGTGTCGGCCGCGGCCAGCAGCACCGAGGCGCCTTCGTTGGCCAGGTGCTTGGTGAGCTTGCCGATGGAGGTGGTCTTGCCCGCGCCGTTCACGCCCGCGACCATGATCACGGTGGGCGTGTGGCGGCCGATCTCCAGCGGCTTCTCGAGCGGGCGCAGCAGGTCGGCGATGGCCTCGGCCAGCAGCCGCTTGACCTGCGACGCGTCGGTGGCCATCTGGCTCTTCACGCGGCGGCGCAGGTCGTCGAGCAGGTATTCGGTCGCCTTCACGCCGGCATCGGCCATCAGCAGCGCCGACTCGAGTTCTTCGTAGAGCGCGTCGTCGATCTGGGCATTGACGAACACCGCCTGGATGCCGGTGCCGGTCTTGCGCAGGCCGGTCTTGAGCTTGTCGAGCCAGCCTCGGCGCTCGGGCGCGGGCGGGGGGGCGATCTCGAGCACCGGTGCGGGCACGGGCGCGGGGGCCGGCGCGAGGATCGGGAGGTCGACGGCGGGCGGTGCCGCGACGGGGGCCGGGGAGGGGGCCGGCGCCACGGGTTGCACCGGAGGCGCGGCCACCGGCGCCGGCGGTGCGGCGGGCGGTTCCACCGGTGCGGGAGGCGGCGTTTCCTTCGCCGCCGGTTTCGCGCCGAACCAGCTCGAGGGCGAGAACACCGAGCGCGAGGGCGCGCTCTCCGCGGCGGGGGCAGGTTCGGCCGGCGGGGTCGCTGGCGCCTGCGGGGCCGGTGCTTCGGGCGTTTCCGCGGGTGGTTTTTTCTTGAAGAAACTGAACATCGGGCGCTTTTTAGAATCGGAACCATTCTATGAAACACCCCTCGCCACGCCGCGCTGCGTCTGGTGCGGTGCTGGCCCTGGCGTTCGTGGCGCCCTGGGGCCTGCCCGCGCAGGCGCAACAGCCATCGCCCCCGGCCACCGCCGCCACCGCTTCGGCTCCAGGTCCCCAGCAGTTCACCCTCTCCAACGGCATGACCCTGATCGTGCAGCCCGACCGGCGCTCGCCGACCGCGGTGCAGATGGTCTGGGTGCGCGTGGGCTCGATCGACGAGGTCGACGGCACCTCGGGCGTGGCCCATGCGCTCGAGCACATGATGTTCAAGGGCACGAAGTCGATCAAGCCCGGCGAGTTCTCGCGCCGCGTGGCGGCGCTGGGAGGGCAGGAGAACGCCTTCACCACGCGCGACTACACCGGTTACTACCAGCAGATCCCGGTCGGCAGCCTCGAGCAGGTGATGAAGCTCGAATCCGACCGCTTCGCCAACAACCAGTGGCCCGACGACGAGTTCAAGCGCGAGATCGAGGTGGTCAAGGAAGAGCGCCGCATGCGCACCGAGGACCAGCCGCGCGCCCTGCTCGGCGAGCAGCAGAGCGCGGCCGTCTTCACCGCCTCGCCCTATCACCGGCCGGTGGTGGGCTGGATGAGCGACCTCGACGCGATGACGCCCGAGGACGTGCGCGAGTTCCACCGCCGCTGGTACGTGCCCGCCAATGCCGCGATCGTGATCGCCGGCGATGTCGACGTCGACAAGGTGCGCGCGCTGGCCGAGAAGTACTACGGCGGCATTCCCGCGCGCGCGGTGCCGGTGCGCAAGCCGCGCATCGAGCCGCCGCAGCGCGGCATCCGCCGCATCGAGTTCAAGGCGCCGGCCGAGCAGGCCTACGTCTCGCTGGCCTTCCGCATCCCGCAGCTCGAGAGCATCGATGCCGAGAGCGACGCCTGGGCGCTCGAGGTGCTGTCGGCCGTGCTCGACGGCTACACCGGCGCGCGGCTCGACCGCGCGCTCACGCAGGGACCCGAGCGCGTGGCCGATTCGGCCGGTGCCTATTCGGGGCTGATCGGGCGCGGCCCGCAGCTGTTCGGCCTGGCGGGCGTGCCCGCGGCCGGCAAGACCGCCGCTCAGGTCGAGGCCGCGCTGCGCGCGCAGGTCGCGCGCATCGCCAGGGAAGGCGTGGGCGAGGCCGAGCTCGCGCGCGTCAAGACGCAGTGGGTGGCGAGCGAGACCTACAAGCGCGATTCGGTGATGGCGCAGGCGCGCGAACTCGGCAGCAACTGGGTGCAGGGCCTGCCGCTCGATGCCGACCCGCGCATGATCGCGAAGCTCCAGGCCGTGACCGCCGCGCAGGTGCAGGCGGTGGCCGCCAGGTACTTCGGCGACGACCAGCTCACCGTGGCCACCCTGGTTCCGCTGCCGCCCGATGCGCGGCCCCGTGCCCGCGGCTTCGCCGCTCCCGCGGGAGAACTGCGTTGAACGCCGCCGCATCGCTCGAAGGCTCGATCCCCATGTCCCTCTTCCCTTCCAAGCCGGCCGCCGCCGGCCGCCTGCTGCGCACCGGCGTGCTGGCCATGCTCGGCTTCGCCGGCCTGGCCGCGCAGGCCGCGCTGCCGATCGAACACTGGACGCTCGCCAACGGCGCCAAGATCTACCTGGTGTCCTCGCAGGCGCTGCCGATCGTCGACGTCGAGGTCGACTTCGATGCCGGCAGCCGGCGCGATCCCGCCGACCAGGCCGGCCTCGCGAGCGTGAGCTCGACCATGGTCGAGAAGGGCGTGCGCGCCGGCCGCAACGGCGAGCCCGCGCTCGACCAGAACGCGCTGGGCGAGGCCTGGGCCGATCTGGGCGCCGAGTTCGACGTCAGCGCCAGCAACGACCGCACCAGCTACACCTTGCGCAGCCTCGCCGACCCCCAGCTGCTCGACAAGGCGGTGGCGCTGGCCGCGCGCGTGATCGGCGAACCCATCTTCCCCGACGACATCTGGCAGCGCGAACGCGAGCGCCTTTCCGCCTCGATCCGCGAGGGCAACACCAAGCCCGCGACGGTTGCGGCGCGCGCTTTCGCGACCGCGGTCTACGGCGGCCATCCCTATGGTCAGCAGACCACCGAGGCCACGCTCGCGAGCATCGACACCGCGGCCATGCGCCAGCGCTACCAGCAACTGATCGTGCCGTGCCGCGCCAAGCTCAGCATCGTGGGCGCGGTGACGCGCGCGCAGGCCGAAGGCATCGCCAACGCGATGCTGTCGCGGCTGCCCGGCCCCGAGGCCTGCACGCCGCTGCCCGCGATCGCACCGGTGCCGGCGCTGGCCGAATCGAAGGAGCTGCGCATTCCCTTCGAGTCGGCGCAGACCCATGTCTACATCGGCCAGCCCGGCTATCCGCGCAAGGACCCCGACCACTTCGCGCTCAACCTCGGCAACTACATCCTCGGCGGCGGCGGCTTCGTCTCGCGCCTGACCGACGAGGTGCGCGAGAAGCGCGGCCTGACCTACAGCGTCTACAGCGGCTTCGCGCCGGGGCTCGACGCGGGCGCGTTCCGCGTCGGCTTCCAGACCCGGCCCGACCAGGCGGCCGAGGCGGTGAAGGTGGCGCGCGAGGTGCTCGCGAAGTTCGTCGCCGAGGGGCCCACGCAGAACGAGCTCAAGGCCGCGAAGGACAACCTGATCGGCGGCTTCCCGCTCCTGCTCGACAGCAACCGCAAGCTGATCGGCAACGTCGCCAACATCGCCTGGAACGACCTGCCGCTCGATTACCTCGACACCTGGACCGCGCGCATGAATGCCGTGACCGCCGCCGACATCAAGGCCGCGTTCGCACGCAAGCTGCAGCCCGACCGCATGGTGACGGTGGTGGTGGGCAGCGACCCGCAGGCCAGGCCGCAGGGCAAGTAGGCCCCCCTCAGGCCAACGCGTGCGGCCCCGTGCGCGAGGCGGCGCGCACGCAATCGCCGAGCCGTGCGAGCAGCCGCGGCGCCGCGCGCGCCTGCTGCCAGTACAGCGGCACCGGCAGCCGCGAGCCCGGCACCAGCTCCACCAGCGAGCCGTCGCGCAAGGCCTGCGCCACCATGCTCAGCGGATGCATGCCCCAGCCCATGCCCGCGCGCGCCGCCTCGACAAAGGCCTGCGGCGAGGGCAGCCAGTGGCGCGGCGTCTCGACCTCGCGATGGCAGATGCGCCGCACCCAGCGCGCCTGCAGCGCGTCCTTGCGGTCGAACACCAGGCTCGGCGCCCGCGCCAGCGTGCGCGCGCCCACGCCCGTGGCGAAATGCGACTGCACGAAGGCCGGGCTGGCGGCCGCTACGTAGTGCATGGTGCCCAGCGCCTCGCTGTTGCAGCCGGCCACCGGCTGCGCGAGCGCGGTGACCGCCGCCAGCACCGCGCCGCTGCGCAGGCGCTCGGCCGTGTGGTCCTGGTCGTCGACCGTGAGGTCGAGCAGCGCGCCGTGCTGCTGCGAGAAGGCGGCCGCCGCGGCGACGAACCAGGTCGCGAGGCTGTCGGCATTGACCGCCACCCGCACCGTGACCCGTTCGCCGGCCTCGCCGGCGCTCAGCACCGGCAGCGCATCGCGCAGCTCGTGCTCGAGCATGCCCACGCGCTCGACATGCCGGCACAGCTGCAGCCCGGCCTCGGTCGCCACGCAGGGCTGGCCGCGCACCAGCAGCGCGCCGCCGATGCGTTCCTCGAGCAGCTTCACGCGCTGCGACACCGCCGAGGGCGTGACGTTGAGCGCGCGGGCCGCGCGCTCGAAGCTGCCTTCGCGCACCACGGTGGCCAGGGCGTTGAGGGCGGCGTAGTCGAGCATGGAAATGAAGCAAAACTGAATTGGCTTAAGGAAGTTTAGTTTGAGTTAATTCCGGGACGGCGGCAAGCTCGCACCATGTCTGCCGAACTCGTCACCACCGCCTTCCTCAACGGGCTCCTCATGAGCCTGGTGCTCATCGTCGCCATCGGCGCGCAGAACGCCTACGTGCTGCGCCAGGGCTTGCGCCGCGAGCACGTGAGCGCGGTCGTGCTGTTCTGCGCCGTGAGCGACGCGGTGCTGATCTCGGCCGGCGTGGCCGGCATGGCGCAGGCGCTGCAGGGCCGGCCGATGCTGGCCACCGCGCTCGCCGGCTTCGGCGCGCTGTTCCTCGCCGGCTACGGGCTGCGCGCGCTGTGGCGCTCGCGCGCGGCCGGTGCGCTGCGCACGGTCACGCAGGGCGGTTCGCTGTCGCGCACCGCGGTGCTGGCCCAGGCCGCGGGCTTCACGCTGCTGAATCCGCACGTCTACCTCGACACCGTGCTGCTCGTGGGCAGCACCGGCGCGCAGTACGCGGGCTCGCTCAAGGGATGGTTCGTGGCCGGCTCGGCGCTCGCGAGCGCGCTGTGGTTCTCGGCCCTCGGCTATGGCGCGCGGCTCCTGGCACCGGTGTTCGCGCGGCCGCGCGCCTGGCAGATGCTCGATGCGCTGATCGGTGGCACGATGCTGGTGCTGGCGGCGCTGCTCGCGCGGCGCGCCATCGCGGGCTTCTGAGCCCCGGCGAGCGCGTTAAGCTCGCCGCATGCCCCGCAAGCCCGCCGCCGCGCCCTCGCGCACCCCAACGACTTCTTCCCCCGCGCGTCCGGCGCGCGCGCACGAGGTGCGCATCATCGGCGGCCAGTGGAAACGCACCCGCCTCGCCGTCGCCGACAAGCCCGGCCTGCGGCCCACGCCCGACCGCGTGCGCGAGACGCTGTTCAACTGGCTCGCGAGCCTGGCCGGCGCCGGTGGCGGCGAGCTGCCGGGCTGGCAGTGCCTCGATGCCTTCGCGGGCACCGGCGCGCTCGGCCTCGAGGCCGCGTCGCGCGGCGCGGCCGGCGTGCTGCTGTGCGAACAGGACGCCGCGCTGGTCGCGCAGATCCAGGCCGCCAAGACCAAGCTCTCCGCCGAGGCGGTGCGCGTGGAGCGCGGCAACGGCGTCACGGCGCTCGAGCGCGCGCCGGCCGCGAGCTTCGACGTGGTCTTCCTCGACCCGCCCTTCGACAGCACCACGCTCTACGAACCCGCACTGCGCGCCGCCGCGCGCGCGGTACGCGCGGGCGGTGCCATCTATCTCGAGGCACCGCGCCGCTGGAGCGACGAGGAAGCGGCCGCGCTCGGCCTCGTCGTGTTCCGTCACTTGAAGGCCGGCGCGGTGCATGCACACCTTTTGATGCATGCCGCACACGGCACTGCATAATCCGCCGACCCAAGCCGCATCGGCTGCATGAGGAGGTAGCAACCATGGCCAGCAACGTGATCGCGGTTTATCCCGGCACTTTCGACCCCATCACCCTCGGGCACGAGGACGTGGTGCGGCGTGCGACCCAACTGTTCTCGAAGGTGATCGTCGCCGTGGCGGCCGGTCACCACAAGAAGGCGCTCTTCACGCTGCAGGAACGCATCGAGATGGCGCGCGAAGCCGTCAAGCCCTACAGCGACCAGGTCTCGGTCGAGAGCTTCTCGGGCCTGCTGCGCGACTTCGTCGTGGCGCGCGGCGGCAAGGCCATGGTGCGTGGCCTGCGCGCCGTCACCGACTTCGACTACGAGTTCCAGCTCGCGGGCATGAACCGCTCGCTGATGCCCGACGTCGAGACCGTGTTCCTCACGCCCAGCGACAAGTACCAGTTCATTTCCAGCACCTTCGTGCGCGAGATCGCGATGCTCGGCGGCGAGGTGCACAAGTTCGTCTCGCCCAACGTCGAACAGCAGCTCGCGGCCAAGGTCCGAAGCCTCGGCAGAGAGTAGGCGCCGCCGATGAGCGGCGCCCCGGCGCCCCGTCTGCACCTGCTGGGCGACGCGGCGCTGCTGTGCGACCTGCCCGGTCCCGCCACGCTCGCGCAGCAGCAGAAGATCTGGGCGCTGGCGCGCGAGGCCGGCCGCTGGAGCGGCGTCGGCGAGGTGCTGCCGGGCATGAACAACCTCACGCTGACCTTCGATCCGACGTCGGTCGACCTCGAGGCGCTGAGCGCGCGCGTGCTCGAGGCCTGGCCGCGGCTCGAGGCCGGCGGCATCGAGGGCCGCGACATCGAGATTCCCGTCGCCTACGGCGGCGAGCACGGCCCCGACCTCGCGGACGTGGCGGCCCACACCGGTTTGTCGGCCGCCGAGGTGGTGCGCCGCCATGCCGCGGCCGAGTACGTGGTCTACCTGCTGGGCTTCCTGCCGGGCTTCGCTTTTCTCGGCGGACTTCCCACTGCACTCGCGACGCCGCGCCGCGCCGTGCCGCGCACGGCCGTGCCCGCGGGTTCGGTCGGCATCGGCGGCGAGCAGACCGGGATCTATCCGCTGCGCTCGCCGGGCGGCTGGCATCTGATCGGGTGCACCGAGGTCGCGCTCTTCGATCCGCTGGCCGCATCGCCGACCCTGCTGCGGCCCGGCGACCGCGTGCGCTTCGTCGTCGAAAGCCTGCAGCCATGACGCTCCTGATCGAGAAGCCCGGCCCGCTGGCGTCGGTGCAGGACCTCGGGCGCCACGGCCATCGCCAGCTCGGCATCTGCCCGGGCGGCGCGCTCGACACGCTGGCGCTGTCCATCGCCAACCGGCTGGTGGGCAACGCCACCGGCGCGGCCGGGCTCGAGCTGACCCTGGGCGGCAGCGTGCTGCGCTTCGAGACCGACACGCGCATCGCGCTGGTGGGCGACGACTTCGGCGCCACGCTCGACGGCCAGCCGCTGTGGCCGTGCTGGAGCGTGCCGGTCGCGGCCGGACAGACGCTGCGGCTTGCTGGCGCAAACGCGAGCGTCAGCACGGGCGGCGGCAAGGCCGGCCTGCGCAGCTGGCTCGCGGTGGCGGGCGGCATCGACGTGCCGCCGGTGCTCGGCTCGCGCAGCACCGATCTCAAGGCCGGTTTCGGCGGCCATGAAGGCCGCGCGCTGCGCAAGGGCGACCGGCTGCCATTGGGCGAGTCGGCGCTGGCCGAGGCGCAGCGCGCGCGGCGCGCCTTCGGGGTGCGCGGTCCCGAGTGGGAACGCGATGCCGCGGCCGATGGCGCCATCGCCCTGCGCGTGCTGCCCGGCCCCGAGTTCGAACAATTCACCGTCGCCTCGCGCGACCAGCTCTGGAGCGAGCGCTGGCGCATCACGCCGCAGAGCAACCGCATGGGCAGCCGGCTCGCGAGCGCCAACGGCGCCGAGCTGCGGCGCAAGCGCGCCACCGACATGCTGTCCTCGGGCGTGATCCCCGGCACGATCCAGGTGCCGCCCTCGGGCCAGCCGATCATCCTGATGGGCGATGCCCAGACCACCGGCGGCTATCCGCGCATCGGCGTGGTGATCCGCGCCGACCTCTGGAAGCTCGCGCAGGCGCCGCTCGACGGCAGCCTGCGGCTGGTGCCGGTCGATGCCGCCACCGCGCTCGAGGCCTGGGCCGCGCAGCAGCGCTACGTCGCGCAAGTGGCGCAAGGCCTCGCGGCGACGGGCTGGCCGACCCCGGCATAGACTGCGGTCTTTCCATCCGCCGCATCGCTCCAGGAGTCCTCCCATGCACATCGACCTCAACGCGGACCTCGGCGAAGGCGCCGGCAGCGACGAAGCGCTGCTCGGGCTCGTGAGCTCGGCCAACATTGCCTGCGGCTGGCATGCGGGCGACCCGAAGACCATGCACCAGTGCGTGCGCTGGGCCGTCGCGCAGGGTGTCTCGATCGGGGCGCATCCCAGCTTTCCCGACCGCGAGAACTTCGGCCGCAGCACCATGCACCTGCCGCCCGACGAGATCGTCTCCAACGTGCTCTACCAGGTCGGCGCGCTCGCGGCCATCGTCAAGGCCGAGGGCGGCCGGCTCGCGCACGTGAAGGCGCACGGCCAGCTCTACAACCAGGCGGTGAAGGAGCCCGAACTCGCCGATGCGCTGTGCGAGGCCGTGCGCCGCTTCGATCCCGCGTTGAAGTTCTTCGGCCTCGCGGGCAGCGGCATGATCGACGCCGCGCGCCGCGCCGGCCTCGTGCCGGTGGAGGAAGTGTTCGCCGACCGCGGCTACATGCCCGACGGCAGCCTGGTGCCGCGCAGCCAGCCCGGCGCGCTGATCGAGGACGACGCGCAGGCCATCGCCCAGACCCTGGCCTTCGTGCGCGAGCGCCACGTGAAGGCGATCGACGGCAGCATCGTGCCCGTCAATGCGCAGACCGTCTGCCTGCATGGCGACGGCGCGCATGCGCTGGCCTTCGCGCGCCGCATCCGCGAGCGGCTGCTGTCCGAAGGCATCGAGGTGCGCGCGGACTGAGGCGAGCGCTGCCTTCGCCGCTCAGGCGGGCAGCGCTTCCTCGCAGGCGGCCGCGCCAACCCAGCGCGGCCCGATCTCTTCGCAGTAGTCGGCCACCACGGTGCGCGTGAGCCGCGCCACCGCCTGGACCGCGGGCGCCGTGCCTTCGGCATGCGCGAGGCTGATCGCCATCGGCGGCAGCGCGGGGCCGTCGCGCACCTCGAGTTCGCCCGCGGCCAGTTCCTGGCGCACGAACACCGGCGGGATCGCGGCCACGCCGAAGCCGCCCTTGGTCAGCTGGATGATCGACTGCACCGACGGAAAGCTGCACACGCGCGGTTCCGCGGCGCGCCCGGCGAACAGCGCCTTCACGTGCGCGCGCGGGCCCGAGGTGCGCGAGAAGGTCAGGAGCGGCACCCGCTCGAGGTCTTCGAGCCGCAGGGTGCGCGCATGCGGCAGCAGCGCCGGGCGCGCCACCCAGCGCATCGGGAAGCTGCACAGCGGCAGCAGCACCGACTCGCCGCTGCGCGCGAGCTCGGAGACGTCGTCGTTCTGGATCAGCAGGTCGAATTTGCGCTGCCGGAACTGCTCGCGCAGGTTGTGCGCCGTATCGACCGTGATGTCGGGCTCGACCGCGGGCAGTCGCTCGCTCAGCAGGTGGATCAGCGGCGTGAGCCAGGTGTGGACCACCGTCTCGATCACGCCGATGCGCACGCGCCCCGAGGGCGGCGCATCGGGCTGCACCGAGCGCTTGAGCTGCTTCTCTAGCGCCAGGATCTGCTCGGCCTGCGCCACCACCTGCTCGCCGATGCGCGTGAGCCGCAGCGAGCGCTGCGAACGGTCGACCAGCTGCACGCCGAGCTCTTCCTCCAGCGCCTCGATGCGCTTGGACACCGCGGCCTGGGTGGCGCAGAGCATCTGCGCCGTCTCTCGGAAGCTCTTGAGCCGGTCGAGCATGACCAGGGTCTCGAGGAATCGGGTGTTCATCTTCTGCATCTCCCTGAATCGAGCATCGTTGAACTTTTGTTATCGGATTGTTTAACAAAAACTCGTTCGACGCAGTCAATCGATCATGTTTTCATCAAGTTGTCGCACACGTAAGCGGTGCAACCCGCCCCCGGCGGCGGCGATGGCTCCGGCCGATCGCTGCAGAAGTCGTGCCAGTGGGTTCACTTTTTGTTTTCATTGCTGTCAGACACAGGCAGGGAGAGATCGAATGAAGGGATCGAAAGCGAAGCGGCGCCTGCGGATCGGCGCCACCCTTGGCGCCTGCGCGCTGGCGATCGCCGGCTGCGGCGGCGGAGGCGGGGGTGGGGGCGTCGACCCCGCCGTGCTGGCGGCGATGGCCGCCGCCGCGGGCGCGCAGCCGCCCGCTCCACCGGCACCGCCGCCGCCCGCGCCGCCACCGGCCGTGCGGGCCAAGTGCGCGATGGACAGCACCGTGGCGGCTTCCTACGAGGAGCAACGCCTGCCCAACAAGCTCTCGGCCAGCGACGCGCTGAGCTTCTCGCAGCAACTGCTGCAGGCCAGCGGATTCGATCGCTTCGGCCCCGAGTTCGCCGCGAGGCTCTGCAGCGACGGCCTCGCGGGCGCCTCGAGCTATGACGAGGCGGTGGCGCTGCTGCATGCCGAGGGGAAAAAGCTCTGGCAGGCGGCGCTCGATCGCGTGCAGGGCCGGTCGGTCCAGGGCACGCTGCCGAAGAGCGACGACCGCATGCTCTATTGGGCGCGGCTGACGATGACGCTCGCGCTGCGCCAGTGGAAGCCCGAGTTCGCGCTGACGGACGAGCAGCGCGCCGGGCTGCAGAAAGAGTTCGAGCGGGCGTCGCGCGGCCAGCTCTCGATCGACTTTCCCGAGGGCGCCGGTTCCAGGCGGGTCCTCGTCAGCGGCTTCGACCCGTTCACGCTCGGGGGCGCCGGCCAGAACGGCAACCCCAACATCCGCATCGGCAATCCCTCGGGCGCCACGATCCTGTCCCTCGACGGCAATACGGTGGCGCTGCCCGACGGCAGCACGGCCGTGATCCGGACCTTCATCCTGCCGGTCAACTACGGGCCGTTCATCGACGGCATGCAGGAGGACACGCTCGGACCCTGGTTCAAGTCCGGCCCGAAGCGCGTCGATGCCTCGATCAGCATGAGCCAGGGCGGCGGCGCCTTCCACCTCGAGCACTACAACGGCCGCTACCACTACGCGGCGTTCCCGGGCAACGACAACCTGAATCCGCCATGCAGCGAAGGAGGCGGCTTTCCCGCCGCGCTCGATTGCGACATCTCGCCGCCCGAGCGCTGGCTCGGCTTCGCGGCCAAGCCCTGGCGCCGCGATGCGCCGCCGCAGTTCACCCAGGCGAGCCTGCCGTTCCAGCAGATGATCGATGCCAGGACCGGCGAGGGCATCGTCAACCGCGACACCGGCGCGACCGGCGGCTGGAGCGTGGTGCGCCGCGACAGCTACGGCGTGATGGCCTGCACCCAGGCCGCGAGCGATACGAGCGCCGCCTACGATGCAGCGAAGGCCGCGGTCGACAAGGCCTTGGCCGACTACTTCGCCGGCTTCCAGACGCCGGGCGCCGACATGAATGCCCTGCTCCAGAAATACCTGGCCGCCAACGACGCATTCGGCAAGCTGACGCCACCCAGCCCGCTCGAAACCAATTGCGCCAGTTCGGGCGGCGGCGGAAACTACCTCTCCAACGCCAGCGCCTACCGCAACACCCTGATGCGCGACACCTTCGGCCTCGCCATTCCCGCCGGCCACATCCACACGCCGGTCATGACTTACTTCGGCACGGGCAGCGACGGCAAGATCACCGATGCCACCTTCGAGGGCTATCGCGATTCGATCGTGGCCCAGGCCCGCAATCTCGTGTTCGCGGTGGCCCGCAGCCTCGTGTCGCCGCCCGCCCCCTGACGTCCACGGAACATCGCCATGACATCCAAGCTTCTTCCGCTCGCCCTGGCCCTGCTGTTCGCGGGCGGTCCGGTCCTCGCTCAGCCCAGCGGCGGCTTCCATCTCTACCGCAGCACGGTCAGCGGCAAGCAGGTCTGCTCGCAGAATCCGATCAGTCCCGACTGGGTGAAGCAGGGCGGCCCCTACAAGGACCAGGACTGCAAGGTCGAGGAAAAACCGGCGCCCGCGCGCACCGACCTGCCGGCCAGCCCGCTCGACCTGGCGCCCAAGCCGCAGCGCTAGCAGGACACGGCGCGCGTGCCTGCGGTACCCTCGCGGTCCCGTCCCGCGCGCCGCCGCCATGCCATCGCCGAAAAAACCGCCGCCTTCGTCCGTGCTGCTGACCGGCTTCGAGCCCTTCGGCGGCGAGGCCATCAATCCTTCATGGGAAGCGGTGCGCGCGCTCGACGGCTGGACGCACGCCGGCGCGCTGGTGCATGCGCGCCAGATGCCCTGCGTCTTCGGCGCGGCCATCGAATCGCTGGCCGAGGCGATGGACGAACTCGAGCCGCGGCTGGTGCTGTGCATCGGCCAAGCCGGCGGCCGCGCCGAGGTCACGCCCGAGCGCGTGGCGATCAACATCGACGACGGCCGCATCGCCGACAACGCGGGGCGGCAGCCGGTCGACGTGCCGGTGGTGCCCGAGGGCCCCGCGGCCTATTTCTCGACGCTGCCGATCAAGGCCATGGTGCGCGACCTGCGCGCCGCGGGCGTGCCGGCCTCGGTGTCGAACACGGCCGGCACCTTCGTGTGCAACCACCTCTTCTATGGGCTGATGCACGAGCTCGCACGCCGCGCGAAGCCGGGCGTGCGCGGCGGCTTCATCCACATCCCCTACCTGCCCGAGCAGGCGGCGAACTTTCCGGGCGCGCCGAGCATGGCGCTCGCGACGCTGGTCGAAGCGCTGCGCATCACGGTGCGCACCGCGCTCGAGGTCGAGCGCGACATCGCCGAGACCGGCGGCCAGCTGCACTGACCCCGGCGTTCAGGCGGCGAAGAGTTTCGCCAGCCAGCCGTTGAGCGCGTCGTTGACCAGGGCCGGCTTCTCCATCGTCAGCATGTGGCCGCACTGCGGCACCCAGATCACTTCCGCCTGCGGCAGCAGCGCCGCCAGTTCGCGCGTGCATTCCGGCGGCGCGAGGCGGTCGTCGTCGCCGCACATCAGCAGCACGGGCGCGCGCAGCGACCCGAGGTGCGTGCGCGCATCGGGCCGGCCCATCACGGCGCGGTTCTGGCGCGTGAGCTGCTCGGCGCCGGCGCCCAGCACCATGTCGAGGTAGCGCTGCACCAGCACCGGGTCGGCGGCCTGGGCCGGATGGAAGGCGAAGAACACGTTGGGCTCGATCACCTCGCGCAGTTCGCCGCGCGCGAAGTACTCGATCGCGCCTTCGCGCAGCGCGCGCATGTCGGGCGTCTCGGGCCGCGCGCTCGTACCCAGCAGCGCCAGGCCCGCGATGCGCCCGGGCGCCTGGCGCGCGGCCTCCATCGCGACCATGCCGCCCATCGAGGCGCCGCACAGCACCAGCGGGCCGGGGTTCTCGGCCAGCACGGCCGCGGCCATGCCCTCGATGGTGGCGTGGCGCAGCTGGACGTCGCTCACGCGCGGCGAGAGCGAGGAGGGGAGGGCGGGGAGCTGGGCGTCCCACAGGCGTGCATCGCACGCGAGGCCGGGAAGAAGTACGAGGGTGGCAGGCATGCCGCGATTCTGCGCGAGGACCCGATGTCGGCGCATCGACATAGGCTTCCTGGCCAGCAGCCAGACGCGCCGCGGCTCGACATACTCGCGCCGCCACCCCTTCTCCTTTTCCTTTCGACTGCCATGAACCTGGTTCAACGCGTGCAGGACATCCTGCTCAAGCCCAAGGCCACCTGGCCGGTGATCGACGCCGAGCCCGAGGACGCCGCCTCGCTCTACAAGAACTACCTGATGATCCTCGCGCTGATCCCGGCCGTGGCCGGCTTCATCGGCCTGTCGGTGATCGGCATGGGCGCCTTCGGCGTCAGCTTCCGCGTGCCGCTGCTCGCGGGGCTGGTCAACATGGTGGTGGGCTACGTGCTGTCGCTCGTGGTTGTGTTCGTGGTCGGCCTCGTCGTCGATGCGCTCGCGCCCACCTTCGACGGCGTGCAGAGCCCGGTCGCCGCGCTCAAGCTCGCGGTCTATGCCTCCACCGCCTCGCTGGTCGGCGGCGTCTTCAGCCTGCTGCCCTCGCTGTCGGTGCTGGGCGCGCTGTGCGGCCTCTACGGCATCTACCTGATCTACCTCGGCCTGCCGGTGCTGATGAAGTGCCCGGCCGACCGCGCGCTGCCCTACACCGCGGTGGTGGTGGTCTGCGCGATCGTCGGCGGCTTCACGATCGCCTGGGTGCTCTCGCTGCTCACGCCCTCGCCGGCGCTGCGACTGGGCGCACTGCCGCTGGCCTTGGCCTGAAAGCGCACCCTGCGCTGGTGCCGGTGGTGGGACAATGGCGGTCGATGCCCACGCCCAAACCCGACACCACCACCGACATCATCCTCATCCGCCACGGCGAGACCGCCTGGAACCGCGAGCTGCGCTTCCAGGGCCACGCCGACGTGCCGCTCAACGACATGGGCCACGAGCAGGCGCGCCGCATCGGGCTGCGGCTGGCGCAGGAAACCGCGGTGCGGCACGTGATCAGCAGCGACCTGCTGCGCGCGCAGCAGACGGCGGCACCGGGCGCCTCGCAGCTTTCGCTGCCGATCGCCACCACGGCCTCGCTGCGCGAGCAGTTCTTCGGCATCGCCGAAGGCATGCGTTCCGAGGAGATCCAGTCCCTGCATCCGCGTGCCTGGGAAGAGTGGCTGGAGTTCCGCGAGGACCACGCCATGCCCGAGGGCGAGACGCCGCGCGAGTTCCATGCGCGCATCGTCGCGGCGCTCGGCACCATCGCCGGCGCGCACCGCGGGCAGCACCTGATCGTGGTCACGCACGGCGGCGTGCTCGACATGGTGTGGCGCACCGCGCACGGCCTGAGCCTCAGCGGCCCGCGCCGCAGCGAGATTCCCAACGCCGGCTTCAACCGCATCCGCATCGCCGATCCCGCGGCGCCCGAGGCGATCGAGATCGTCGAGTGGGCCGACACGCGGCACCTGGCCGACCTGCCGCCGCAGCCGACCTACGACCAGACGCGGCACCTCCAGCGCAAGGACTGAAACGGCTCAGCCGCAACTGCCCGCCTTCGGCGTGCGCAGCAGCGGCCGGCCCGCGCCGACGCCCGTCGGCTGGCCCTGGTCCACCGCGAGCTGGCCGTTCACCAGCACCGTGCGCACGCCCTCCGACAGCAGCGTCGGCTGCGTGTAGGTGGCACGCGCGGCGAAGCGCGCGGGATCGAACACCACCACGTCGGCGTAGTAGCCGGGCCGCAGGTGGCCGCGTTGCACCAGCCCCAGCGTGTCGGCCGTGAGCGAGGAACTGCTGCGGACGAACTGCGCGAGCGAGATCGCGTGTTCCTTCACCACGTACTGCTCGTACTTGCGCGCGAAGGTGCCGTAGGCGCGCGGATGGCCCTGCGAGGAATCCGACGAGGTCATGACCCAGGGCCGCTTCATGAAGGCGCGCACGTCGTCGTCGCTCTGGTTGAACGAGGCGATCATCAGGTCGCCGTCGCGCAGCACCGCGATGGCGGCGTCGACCGGGTCGGCGTTCGTGTCCTTCGCGACCTGCGCGAGCGTCTTGCCCACGTACTTCGTGCTGCCGGCCGAGAACAGGATCGCGTCGGGCCCGCCGCGCAGCCGCAGGTTCTCGCGCATGCCGCCGCGCAGCCGCTCCTGCACCGCGGCATCGTCGAAACGCTGCAGCAGCGCGGCGCGGCCGCCATCGATGGCCCAGGGCGGGATCAGCGCGGCCGAGAAGCGCGTGCTCGAGGCGGTCCACGGGTAGTGGTCGGCCGTGATGTCCAGGCCTTTCGCGCGCTCGCGTTCGATGCGCTCGATGATGTCGCCGCTCTGGCCCTGCACGTCGACGCCCAGCGCCTTGATGTGCGCCACGTGCACCGGCAGCTTGGCCTCGTGGCCGATGCGGATCACCTCGTCGATCGAGCCCTTGAGCCCGATGTTGTACATGGACTCGTCGCGGATGTGGCTGTCGTAGAGCCCGCCGTGGCGCGCCGCCACCTTCGCGAGCGCGATCACCTCCTCGGTCTTCGAGAAGTTCTGCGGCGGATAGAAGAGCCCGGTCGACAGGCCCAGCGCGCCCTCGCACATGGCCTGGCTCACGTGGCGGCCCATGGCCTCGAGCTGCTCGGGCGTGGGCTGGCGGTTGGCCTCGCCGAGCTGGCTGGTGCGCACCGGCCCGAAGCCGACGTACATCGCGACGTTGGTGCCCACCGGCACGGCGCGCAGCTTTTGAGCCTGGGCCGCGATGTCCCAGCCGCCGAAGCCGTCGTTGCCGATCACGGCGGTGGTCACGCCCTGGGTCAGGAACGGGATGTTGAGGCGCTTGCGCGCATCGTTCGAATGCAGGTCGGTGTCGGCATGCGTGTGGGCGTCGATGAAGCCCGGCGCCACCACCATGCCGGTGGCGTCGATGGTGCGCTTCGCCTTGAACTGCGCGGGCATCGCACGGCCCGCGAACACGATGCGGTCGCCCGCGATGCCGACGTCGCCGACCACGGGCCGGTCATCGTCGCCGGTGTAGACGGTGCCGCCGCGCAGCAGCAGGTCGAGCTCGATCGGGGCGTCGGCCGGTTGGGCGTGGAGCGAGGGCGCGAGGAAGGCGAGCGCGGCCAGGGCGATGAGCGAGGTCTGCATGGGGCGGTGGGACGGCTGGTGGAAACGCCGGCCAGTGTGGAGTCGCCCCGCGCATGCCGCCAATTCCTTTTGCGGCACGCCCCATGTCCTGAACTCATGAGCGCGCGGCGATCTCCGGCAGGCCCAGTTGGCGGTAGACCTTGGCCGCCTGCCGGCGCAGCCGCAGCGATTCGGGCTGGCCGTTGACCTGCTGCTGCAGGATGCCCTGCGCGCCGGTCAGCGTGGCCTCGGTGCCGCTGCGCACCAGCGCGTCGAGGTAGACCTGCTCGAACAGGTCGCGCTGTGCATGGCTGCCGCCGATCTCGATCATGCGCGGCAGCGCGGTGCCGAGGCCGTCGATCGCTGCGGCCAGGTCGCCGCGCGCATGAGCGCGCAGGCCGTGCGCGGCCGGCACGCACACGCGCTGCCAGGCCGCGCGCGTCGAGGCCGGCGCATGCGGCGCGAAGGCCTCGATGTTGGCCAGCAGCGTGTCGGCCTCGGGCCGGCCCGCGCGCGCCAGGCCGTAGAGGTACTGCAGGTCGAGGAAGGGCAGCACGTGGTCGGCCTGGCGCTGCAGCAGGTGCTTTGCCACGTCGTCCCAGCGATCGCCGACCTCCACGCCCGCGAGCTCGAGCCGCGCGAGCAGCGAGACGGCGCCGATCTGGTCCTGCGAATACTCCTTGACCACGCCCCAGGCATGGCGGTCGTAGACCGCGAGCGCCTCGTCGCCGCGGCCCAGGTCGATGAGGAACAGCGCCACGTGCCACCAGTTGTGCGTGACCATGAAGGAGTTGAGGCCGACCCAGGTGTCGCTCACGCTCTGCATGAAGGCCAGGCCCTCGGCGAGGCGGCCCTCGGTGAGCATGACGTGCGCGAGCGCATGGTGGGCCCAGGGCTCCTTGCGACACAGGGCGATCGCATGGCGCGCGCTGGCCTCGGCCTCGCGCATCAGGTGGCACTGTTCGTAGCCGAAGGCGGTCATGCCGTGCACGTAGGGCACGTCGGCCGCATGCGGCAGCACCGCGAGCGCGAGCCGCAGCATGCCGGGGCAGTCGCCGGTGTTGAAGCAGTGGTACTGGCCGAGCTTGAGCGACACCAGGTCGCGCGGATGCTCGCGCGCCTGTTCGGCATGCAGCGCGATGGCGCGCGCGATGTCGCCGTCGGCCCAGGCCTCGATGGCGGCGATGTAGCGCTGCTCGCGCGGCGTGGCGCGCGCAGCCTGCTCGCGTGCCCTGGCGAGGAAGGGACGCGCATTGGCCACGGCCTCGCGCGATTCGGCGAACAGGTGCAGCGTGGCGCCGTAGGCCTGCACGATGGGGCTCGCGTCGTGCTCGGTGGCGGCGAGCAGGTTGACGGCGCGGGCCTCGCTCGAGATGAAGCCCATGACGAAGTCGTCGACCAGCGGCAGGCTGGCGGCGTCGTCGAGGGTGAGGGGATTGCCGAGGCTGTCGGCGTGGCGGACGGTGTTCGACGTGGGGCTGGCGGAAGGCATGGCGCATCGTGCCATGCCCCCGCGGCGGCTTCAACGCGCCGTCTTCAGACGCCGGCCTGCTGGTGCCGGTACTCCTGGGTCTTGCCGCCGTAGCCGTAGGCCGCGCCGCGCGCGTCGATCACGTGGATGTACGAGACCTCGTGCAGGTTCGGCCGCAGCCTGGCCATGGCCGCATGGACCTCGCGCAGGTAGCGCGCCTTCTCGGCCTTGGTGTTGGTCTCGTCGGTGATGCTGATGTCGAGGTGGAAGGCCGACTTCCCGAGCGCGGCCAGCGACTGGCCGCCGATGAACCAGGCCTCGGCGGCGATGTACTGCACGGTGATGGCGATCACCGGCAGCTGCTTGCCGAGCACGCTCTGCGTGAGCTCGGCGACGGCGTCGACGGTCTGGCGCGTGAGGTCGGCATCGGGTTGGCCGGAGAGGTGGACGACGATGTGGGGCATGGCGGACTCCTTGGTGGATGGGTGGTCGATGGGGTGATTGTGGGCAGCGCCTCGTCATCGGAAAAGCGGGAAGATATGATGAAAGCCATCGGAATATCGGATGGATGAGCCATGCAGGGATTCGATCTGGAACAGCTGCGCACGCTGGTGGCGGTGGTCGACGCGGGCAGCCTCACGGCCGCGGCGCCGCGGGTCTTCCTCTCGCAGTCCTCGGTCAGCGAACAGATGCGCAAGCTCGAGGAGCGCGCGGGCCAGTCGCTGCTGACGCGCAGCAAGGCCGGGGTGTCGCCGACCGAGGCCGGCGCGCGGCTGCTGGTGCATGCGCGGCGCATCCTGGCGCTCAGCGACGAGGCCTTCCGCGACCTGCATGGCGAGACGCTGGCGGGCGAGCTGCGGCTCGCGGTCACCGACTACTTTCGTCCGGGCGATCTGACGCAGCTGCTGGCGCGGCTCGCGCAGGGCCATCCGCGCGTGCGGCTGCACGTGAGCATCCTCAAGAGCGATGAGCTGCGCGCGGCCTACGCGCGCGGCGATTTCGACGTGGCGCTGGCGATGCACATCGCGGGCGTGTCGACACCGCCGCCGGGCAGCCCGGCGGTGCTGCGGCGCGAGTCACTGGCCTGGCTGGGCGCGGCCGGGATGCGGGTGGTGCGCGGCGAGCCGGTGCGGCTGCTGGTGCTGCCCGACACCTGCTCGCTGCACCAGTTCACGGTGGCGTTGCTGCGGCGCCGGCACGTGCCCTACGTGCTCGCGCACGTGGCCTCGGGCGTGGCGGGGCTGCAGTCGGCATTGGCGGCGGGGCTCGGGGTGGCCTGTCTCAACGAGTCGGCGATCGGCGAGGGGGTGGCGCGGCTGGCGGCGCCGCATGGATTGCCGGCGTTGCCGCGCGTGGCTTTCCAGTTCCTCCCGGGGCGCAAGGGGGAGACGGAATTCGTGGCGCGGGTGCGGGAGATGCTGGCTGTGCAGCTGGGGTGAGTTCCTTGCTGGCGCCCCGTGCACGAGGGGCGCTGCGTTGCGCGGCGGGTGCTATCGCCGCGCTCGGAGGAGGCTCGTCGTCAACCCCAGGACAGGGCCGACAGGTCGTTCACGAAGATCGGGTTTTCCTTCCAGATGCCCTTGACGTTCTTCTTCGCCACGGTCGGGAACTGCGGCTGGTAGAGGAAGCCGTTGGCCGCGTCGGTGGCCAGCATCTTCTGCGCGTCGCCCAGGAGCTTGTTGCGCTCGGCGGTGTTGGCGGTGGTCTTGATCTTGTCGAACAGCGTGTCGAAGGCCTTCGACTGGTAGCCCCAGTAGTAGTCCGACTTGGCGTAGTTGCCGAGGTCGAAGGGCTCGACGTGCGAGACGATCGACAGGTCGTAGTCCTTGTTGCCGTAGGTGCCGCTGAGCCATTGCGCCCACTCGACGTTCTGCACCTTCGCCACGATGCCGATCTTGGCGAGCTGGGCCACGATCACCTCGCCGCCCTGGCGCGCGTACGGCGGCGGGGGCAGGGTCAGCTTGAGCTCGAGCGGGGTCTTCACACCGGCCTCGGCCAGCAGCTTCTTGGCCTTCTCGATGTCGAAGGGGTTGATGCCGGTGGTGTCGACATAGCCGGCCGCGCCGGGCACGTAGTGGCTGCCGATCGGCACGCCGAAGCCGTCGGCCGCGCCCTCGATGACGGCCTTGCGGTCGATGGCCGCGAGGATCGCGCGGCGCACGCGCACGTCGTCGAGCGGCTTCTTGCGGTTGTTGATCGCGAGGATGGTCTTGGCGCGCGAGCCGGCCAGGATGGTCTGGAACTGCGGGTTGGCCTTGAACTGCGGCACCACGCGCGTGCCGATGCGCGGGAACATGTCGACGTCGCCCGAGAGCATGGCCGCGGCCTGGGCCGCGGTGTCGGAGATGAAGCGGAAGGTCGCCTTGTTGATCTTCGCGCTGCCGGGGTTGCGGAAGCCGTCCCACTTGCTCAGCGTGATCGAGGAACCCTTGACCCAGTTGTCGAGCTTGTAGGGGCCGGTGCCCACGGGCTTGGTGGCGTTGCCGTCGGCGCTCTTGGGCTCGACGATCACCGCGGTGGCCTGGCCCAGCACGAAGGGCAGGTCGGGGTCGATCTCCTTGTTGATCACGACCACCGTGTAGTCATCGGTCGCCTGCGTGCTGAGGTTGGCGAAGGTGCGCTTGTCCTTGTTCGTGCTCTTGTCCGAACCGGCGCGGTCGAACGAGAACTTGACCGTGGCCGCGTTGAAGGGCTCGCCGTTCTGGAACTTCACGCCGCGGCGCAGCTTGAAGGTGTAGGTCTTGAGGTCGGGCGAGACTTCCCAGCTCTCGGCCAACAGCGGCGTGACGCTGCCATCGGCATTGATCTTGGTCAGCGTCTCGAGGATGTTGTACTGCACCACCTCGGCGATCGCGGCCGCGGCGCCCGCGGTCGGATCGAGGCCCGGCGGCTCGAGCGCCATGCCGATCACGATGGCGTCCTTCCGTCCCTGGGCCAGGCCGGCCAGCGGTGTGGCCAGGGCCACGGTGGCGCCAGCGGTGGTGAGGAGGGTGCGACGGTTCAACATACGTGGTGATCTCCGGAAAAACGTCTGGAAAGGCAAAGGGCTGCGCCCAGGGGCAGGGCGCCCCGAATCAAGGCGCGATGCCGCGAAAGACCAGCAGCGCAGCAGGAAAGATGCCACGCCGTGCAGCCAAAAGCATTCTCGCGCAGCGGGCTCGCCGCCGATGCCGCGGCGCGGCGCTTTTTCCTCGGGAGGTTCCCGGATGCGGGGCGCTGAGAAAGGTCAGCGGCCACTCACGCCCAGGACATCGCGGCGATGTCGTTGGCGAAGATCGGCGCGTCCTTCCACAGGCCGCGCAGCCCGCGCGCGGCGATGGTGATGAGCTGCGGCTGGTAGAGGAACACGTTGGCCGAGTCCTCGGCCAGGATGCGCTGCGCCTCGCCCAGCAGGCGCAGGCGATCGGCCTCGCGCGGCGCGTTGCGCGACTTCTCGAACACCTCGTTGAACTTCGCCGACTGGTAGCCCCAGTAGTACTCGGGTCGCGTGTAGTTCACGAGGTCGAAGGGCTCGACATGCAGGATCACCGACAGGTCGTAGTTCTTGTTGCCATAGGTGCCGCTGATCCACTGCGCCCACTCCACGTTCTGGATCTTCGCGACGATGCCGACCTGCGAGAGCTGCGCGGCGATCAGCTCGCCGCCCTGGCGCGCATAGGGCGGGGGCGGCAGCACCAGGTCGAGCTGCAGCGGCAGCTTCACGCCGGCTTCGGCCAGCAGGCGCTTGGCCTTCGCGGGGTCGTAGGGATTGATGCCGGTGGTGTCGACGTAGCCCGGCGCGGTCGGCACGTAGTGGCTGCCGATCGGGATGCCGCGGCCGTCGACGGCCGCGTCGATCACCGCCTTGCGGTCGATCGCGGCCGCGATCGCGCGGCGCACGCGCACGTCGTCGAGCGGCTTGCGCTTGTTGTTGATCGCGAGGATGGACTTGCCGCGCGAGGCGTTGAACAGGATCTGGAAGCGCTTGTCGTTCTGGAACTGCGAGAGGCTGCGCGAGACCGAGGCATGCGGGAACAGGTCGATGTCGTTCGACAGCAGCGCGGTGGTCTGCGCGGCCGGCTCCGAGACGAAGCGGAAGCTCGCGCGGCGGATCTGCACCGCGTCGGCATGGCGGTAGCCGTCCCACTTCGCGAGCACGATCGACGAGCCCTTGGCCCAGTTCTCGAGCCGGTAGGGGCCGGTGCCCACGGGCCTGGTGGCATTGCCCTCGGCCGACTTGGGCTCGACCACGATCGCCGAGGCCTGGCCGAGCTGGAACAGCAGGTCGGGCTCGATCTCCTTGGCGATCAGCACCACCGTGTTCGCGTCGAGCGCCTGGGTCGTGAAGTTGGCGAAGAAGCGCTTGTCCTTGTTGGTGCTGTTGGCGGCCGAGGCGCGGTCGAACGAGAACTTGACCGTGTTCGCGTCGAAGGCCTCGCCGTTCTGGAACTTCACGCCGCGCCTGAGCCTGAAGGTGTAGGTGCGCAGGTCGGGCGAGACCTCCCAGCTCTCGGCCAGGAGCGGCGTGACGCTGCCGTCTGAGTTGATCTTGGTCAGCGTCTCGAAGACGTTGTAGAGCACCACCTCGGCGATCTCGGCGCCGGCCTTGGCCGTGGGATCGAGGCCCGTGGGTTCGAGCGTGAGGCCGAGCACCAGCGTGTCCTTGCGGCGTGCCTGCGCGAGGGCGCCGGTCGGCAGCACGAGGGGCGCGAGCGCGGCGGCGCCGGTGGCGAGGAGGGTGCGTCTGTGAAGCATGGGCGGGCGGTCCTTTGAGCGGTGACAGGGGGCATGCGCCCTCCGGGCGCGCCGCATCATCCGCGAGGAGAGGCCCGGTGCGCAACCAGATGCTTATGCTCTGGTTGCATGACGGGCGCGCTCAGTGCCCCGGTGCCTGCAGCACCGCGCCGAGCAGCGTGCGCGTGTACGGGTGCTGCGCGTTGGCGAAGAGCTTCTGCGGCGTGCCGCGCTCGACGATCTGCCCCTTGAAGACCACGCAGACTTCGTCGCACAGGTGGGTGACGACGGCCAGGTCATGGCTGATGAGCAGGTAGCTGATGCCGAACTGCTGCTGCAGGTCCTGCATGAGGTTGAGCACCTGGGCCTGCACGGAGACGTCCAGGGCGCTCACGGGCTCGTCGGCGACGATGAGCTTGGGGCGGGTGATCAGGGCGCGGGCGATCGCGATGCGCTGGCGCTGGCCGCCGGAGAACTCGTGCGGGTACTTGTCGAGGTCGGTGGGGCGCAGGCCCACGGCGGCGAGGGACTCGGCGGCGCGCTCGCGCTGCTCCTTCTTCGAGACCTGGGCCAACGCTTCGAGCGGCTCGGCCACGATGCGCGCGACGGTCTGGCGCGGGTCGAGGGAACCGTAGGGGTCCTGGAAGACCATCTGGAAGTCGCGCCGAGCGGTGCGCAGTTCGTCTCTTGAGAGGGCATGCAACTCGCGCCCTTCGAGCTTCACGCTGCCCGAGGTGGGCTTGTCCAGAGCCATGACGAGCCGTGCGATGGTCGACTTGCCCGACCCGGACTCCCCGACGATCCCCACGCTGCGCCCGGCCTGCACCTCGAAGCTCACGCCATTGAGCGCCTTGACCGTGGGCGGTGGGCCCAGCAGCTTCTCGCGCGGCAGCGCGTAGTGGCGAACCAGGTCGGTGACTTGCAGCAGCGGTGTCTTCGTTGGCGTCATGCCACGGCCTCCGCTTCGATCTCTGCAATCTCTCCAAGCCGGATGCAGCGCACCGCATGGTCGTCGGGCAGCATCACCGCCGGTGGCCGCGTCGACTGGCAGGCATCGACCGTGTAGCTGCAGCGCCCCGCGAACGGACAGCCCGCGGGCAGGTCCACCAGCTCGGGCACGCTGCCGCGAATCGTCGCCAGCCGCTGGCCTTTGGGCGCCCCGATCACCGGCCGCGCCGCGAACAGCCCCTTGGTGTAAGGATGGGCCCGGTTCGCGAAGAGCGCGCGCGTCGGCCCGCTCTCGACCACGCTGCCGCCATACATCACGAGCATGCGCTGCACGCTGTTGGCGATCACGCCCAGGTCGTGCGAGATCAGGATCAGCGCCATGCCCATCTCGGCCACGAGGTTCTGGATCAGGTCGAGCACCTGCTTCTGGATCGTCACGTCCAGTGCGGTGGTGGGTTCGTCGGCGATCAAGAGATCCGGCCCGCAGGCCAGCGCCATGGCGATGCCGATGCGCTGCCTCTGGCCGCCCGAGAATTGGTGCGGATAGGCATCCAGGCGCGAGGCCGCGTCGGGAATGCCCACGCGCTGCAGCAGGTTCAGCGCCTCGGCGCGAGCCTGCTTCGCTGTCAGCCCGCGGTGCAGCCGCAGCGGCTCGCCGACCTGGCGCGCGATGGTGTGGACCGGGTTCAGGGCCGTCATCGGCTCCTGGAAGATCATGCCGATGCGGTTGCCGCGGATCCGGCACAGGGCCGACTCGGGCTGCCCGATGAGCTCCTGGCCGTCCAGGCGGATGCTGCCGGTGACCTTGGCGGTGGCGGGCAGCAGGCCCATGAGGGACATGACCGTGATGGACTTGCCGCAGCCCGACTCGCCCACGATGCCGAGGGTCTGGCCGCGCTCGAGCGAGAAGGAGACGCCGCGCACGGCCTGGGCGGGGCCGCGCTGGGTCTGCAGGCCGATGTGGAGGTTGTCGACTTCGAGGAGGGGCATGTCAGAAGGCGGGAGCGGGCAGCCGGACGCAGAGGACGCGAAGGATTCGCGAAGGACGCGAAAGAACAGCCTGAAAGGGGTGGGGTGCGCGCGTGCGCAAGCCCTGCCCCGTGGCGAGAAGGCGTGAGCGAAGGTGGCGCGGCGTTCGCCCGGCAACAGCCCACTTCATTTGGTATTCCTTTCGCGTCCTTCGCGTAACCTTCGCGTCCTCTGCGTCCGGCTGTCCGAATTCAGTCATCACCCACCCCCTTCACCGAGCCCGCGCCAGGCGCGGATCGAGCAGGTCGCGCAGGCCGTCGCCCAAGAGGTTCAGGCCCAGCACCGCCAGCGCGATGGCCATGCCCGGGAAGACGGCCAAGAGGGGCTGCTGGAACATCAGGGTCTGCG
>JAESFO010000430.1_pt1 | contig 38562 bp, 39 predicted proteins | sample 9269421 | NCBI WGS metagenome assembly JAESFO01 (sample SAMN14502839, study PRJNA617101) | algae metagenome | isolation source: Nostoc desertorum CM1-VF14 and co-occurring heterotrophs from rocky... | place: USA: Clark Mountains, San Bernardino, California | collected 2000-06-05 | reverse complement strand
TGCCCTCCCGAGCGGGCGAACGGCAGATAACCGAGCTCGTCGAGCACGATCAGGTCGAGCCGCGACAGCTGCGCCGCCAGGGTCCCGCCTTTGCCGATCCGGGTCTCCTCTTCGAGGCGTGTCACCAACCAGCTCCCCGAGCTGGCCTTGCTTCCTTGACTTCAGCGCTTTCGCCTTGTCGGTAAGCGCTTGGAGTTCGGCATCGAAATCACGCGGTTTCCGCATCGTCTGTCCTTTCCATGAAATGGGGTCGGACGATCCAGCTATGTCACGTTTCGCTGGCGCGCAAGCGGCTGAAATCTCATGCGACTTTGTGATCCCGAGCGCGATGAAATCGTGTGAGGGCGCGCTTATACGTCGTGCCGACGTGCTCGTTTTGCCCTAAATGGATAGCCCTCATGGCGCTCTATCATTTCTCGGCAAAAGTCATCTCCCGCGCTGTCGGTAGCAGCGCGGTCGCCGCCGCGGCCTATCGTTCGGCCGATCGGCTGCACGATGAGCGACTCGGTCGTAGCCATGACTTCTCGAACAAGGTCGGCGTTGTCCACAGCGAGGTGCTGCTCCCCGAAGGGGCGGACGAACGCTGGCTGGACCGCGAAAAGCTCTGGAATGATGTCGAGGCAGCCGAGCTTCGCAAGGACGCGCAGCTGGCGCGCGAGATCGAATTCGCCATCCCGCGCGAAATGAGCGAGCAGCAGGGCATTGGGCTCGCTCGTGACTTCGTGGCTCGCGAGTTCGTCGATCGCGGCATGATTGCCGACCTCAACGTACACTGGGACATCGGTGGCGATGGGCTCGCGAGGCCGCACGCGCACGTCATGTTGACGATGCGCGAGATCCGCATCGGCGAAGACGGCCGTGCGCAATTTGGCGCGAAGGTGCGCGACTGGAACCGCACCGAGCTTTTAACCCATTGGCGCGAGGCTTGGGCCGAGCATGTCAACGAACGCCTCGCGGCTCTCGACATCGACGCGCGTGTCGATCACCGCACCTTAGAAGCGCAGGGCATCGATCTTGAGCCGCAGCACAAGATCGGCCCCGCTGCGTCACGCATGGCGGCCGAAGGGCTGGAAGCCGATCGTCATGGCGAGCATCTCGAGATCGCGCGATCGAATGGCGAGAAGATCATCGCCAATCCCGCCATCGCGCTCGACGCGATCACGCACCGCCAGGCGACATTCACGAACCGGGACCTCGCCATGTTCGTGCATCGCCACAGCGACGGCAAAGAGCAGTTCGACGCGGTGATGGGCGCGTTAAAAGCATCGCCCGACTTAGTTGCTCTGGGGCTGGACGGGCGCGGTGAGGAACGGTTCACCTCTTGCAGCATGATCGACACCGAACAGCGCCTCGAACGTGCGACGGCGACGCTCGACGCGCGGCGTCATCATGGCGTTGCCGATCATCATCGCGAGCGGGCGCTCGTGCTTGCCGCCGAACGGGGTCTGGACCTCTCGGTCGAACAGCGCGGCGCGCTCGAACATATCACCGACGCGCGCGGTATCAGCAATGTCATTGGGTACGCCGGGACGGGGAAGAGCGCGATGCTCGGTGTCGCACGCGAGGCGTGGGAGGCGGCCGGCTATCAAGTGCAGGGTGCCGCGCTGTCGGGCATTGCAGCCGAGGGGCTTGAACAGGGCTCGGGCATCGGCTCACGCACACTTGCGAGCCTTGAACATCAATGGGCCAATAATCGCGATGGGGTGACCGACAAACATATTCTCGTGATCGACGAGGCCGGCATGGTTGGTACGCGCCAGCTCGAACGCGTCGTGTCCGAAGCCGAAAGGCAGGGCGCGAAGGTTGTCCTTGTCGGTGACCCGCAGCAACTCCAGGCGATCGAGGCCGGCGCTGCGTTCCGGTCCGTCGCCGAACGCCACGGCGCCGTCGAGATTATGGACATCCGGCGGCAGCAGGAGGAGTGGCATCGCGAGGCGACGCGCGAGCTTGCCACCGGGCGCACCGGCGAGGCGATCGGGCGCTATGCGGACGCGGGTTTCGTACATGCCGCGGAGACGCGCGAGGCCGCGCGTGCCGAGCTTGTCGACTCCTGGGAACGCGATCGGCAGCATTATCCGGATGCCAGCCGGATTATCCTGACCCACACCAATGACGAGGTGCGCGCTCTCAACGAAGAAGTGCGCGATCGCCTGAAGGCGAGCGGTGCGCTCGGCAATGAGGTTGTGGTCACCATCGAGCGCGGCGAGCGCGGGTTCGCCGAGGGAGATCGCGTCATGTTCCTGCAGAATGAGCGCGGTATGGGCGTCAAGAACGGCTCGCTCGGCACCGTACAGAATGTCGACCGGATGCGCATGGCGGTGATGCTCGACGACGGGCGCAGCATCGCCTTCGACCTGAAGGATTACGCCCATGTCGAGCACGGCTATGCCGCGACAATACACAAGGCGCAGGGCATGACCGTCGACCGGGTGCAGGTGCTCGCGACGCCGGGGGTAGACAGCCACTCGACTTACGTCGCGCTGTCCAGGCATCGCGAGCAGGTGAACCTATATTATGGCCGCGACGATTTTGCGAGCCAATCGAAGCTGGTCCGCGCCGCATCGCGCGAGCGCGGCAAGGACATGGCGAGCGACTACCGCGTGCAGGAATCTGCAAAGAGGGTAGAGTCCAAACGATCGATGTTCGACGGGCTCAAGCTCACTGTCTCGCGCGCGGCGCTCGAAGAGCCGACGCCTGCATTGCGACGCTCACCCCATCTTTCCGAGGTGAAGATCCGTGGCCGCAGCCTCCATCCCGCACCGGCGCGCTCGCCGATCGAAAAGGCGGTCGAACGTTTTGCGCGCGTGACCAAGGAGATCGTCGATGTTCGGCGCGCCGGCGGCAAGGAACTGCCGCATGAAATCGACGCCTATCGGAAGGCGCGAACCGAGCTCGATGCGTTGCGCCCCGGCGGCGCAAACGATCTGCGCGAGGCGTTCGGGAAAAGTTACCACCTGACGAAGGACGCCGCAGAGGGACGAACCACGGGCGCGATCGCGGCGATGGACCGACAGGAAGCGGAGCGCGCAGCCGATCGCGCGACGCATGATCGTGCGCGGCTGGCCGTTCAGGCGAAACAGCTTACCGCCGAGACCGAGAAGCGCGCCGAACTGTTTATCGCCTCGTGGAAGCAGAAGAGCGCCATGGTCCGCGACGCACCGACCTTTGCCGCGCGCGACGAAGCGCGCGCCAGTCTATCCGACATGGCGAAAAGCCTCCATCGCGATCCGCAGCTCGAGTCGCTGCTCCGGGATCGGCGCATCGAACTGGGCCTGAAATCTCGTGCGACGGGAAATTTGTCTCATGATCTCCAGCAATGGCTCGGCCGCTCGCGGGGAATCGGGATATCGATGTAGGCGGATGCCATGACAGAAGAACCGCTCCGCTCGCCCACGCCCTCCGCCAATGCCGCCGATGCTTTCGATGAGTTGCGCAGGGAAGTGTCTCTCCTGCATGCGGCGATTGAAGGGCTCACGGCAGCGAAGGACAAACTTCCCGACTACTCGCCCACGCTTCGCAAAATCGAGGCGCGTCTCGAGTGCATCGATCGACATGTTGAAAGCATCAACGACAAACCGGCGATGCGCCTAACGCCGCTCACCCTTGCCGCCGAAAGCTATGAGGCATCGCGATCCTTCGGTGCCGAGGATCGCAAATCCGTCGGCGAAGCCCGAGAATCACTCGCACGGTCACTTGGGCTTGTGGAAGGCATGATCAAGCAGCGCCGATCGACCGAAGAACAGGACTGGTGGGTGACTTGGGCGGCCACCGGCGGATTGCTATTGGGAATTTTCTTTGCGCTCATCAGTGTTGCCATTGTGACGTAGGATTAATTTCCGCGCCCGCGGCATACAGAGCGTCGAATCGAGCGCAAGCGCGGCGACGGCGAAATCGACGCAACCCAGGTTAACTTGCTGCAACCGCTGTAAGAGGGGGCGGTTTCAGCAGCATGATACCGCCAACCGATGACAGTTCCCATCCTCTGGCTCAACGCTTCCAGGACTTTATCCGTTCTGCGGATTTCCCATGTGTTGGAGCGAAGTCTGCGCTAGCGAGGCGCCAAATCCGCTTCGTCGTCGCCCGCGATATGCGCTCGGCTTGGGACGATCTGCGCATCTTCCCCAATCTCCTGGATCTCGCCTGGAGCTACGCGAAGTCGCCGAGCCTCTTCCATTCGCTCGTGGTGATCTTCGAGGAGGATGGCGGCCTCGACGAGGAAGGGTTCGAGGCATGCCTTTGGGAGCGCCTCGACTCGCTGAGCCAGAAAGACGACTGGGCAGGCCAGCCGCCCGATCCACGTGTCAGCCACAGCCCCGAAGACCCACATTTTTCGCTGAGCTTCGGCGGCGAGGCTTTTTTCGTCGTCGGTCTTCATCCGCGAGCGAGCCGTCCTGCTCGCCGCTTCGAACGCCCTGCGCTGGTTTTCAATCTCCACGATCAGTTCGAGAAACTGCGCGAGAGCGACGTCTACGAGACGATGCGCGGTAAGATCATCGCGCGCGACATCGCCTTGGCTGGTAGCGTGAACCCTATGCTCGCTCGTCACGGCGACGTGTCGGAGGCCCGGCAATATTCGGGGCGGGCGGTCGGACCCGATTGGCGTTGTCCCTTCTCCGGGCGCAGCACGACGCCCTGAGCGCTTCGGCGCCGCCTCAAAAGGGGCGGTGCTGCGCCAAGTCGAAACAGTCTCCCTCGCCAAGCGCATGGAGCGTCGCGCCGTGAAGCGACACGATGTCGTCGGGCTTCGCGCCCTTCGCATTGCTACGGCTCGCGCGCGACGCGTCGAGGATCGTGACGCCGCCGCTTCCGATCACGCGCGCGGTGCCAGCCTCGATCCGGAGCGCGGTGTCCTCGTCAATCCCGATCCCGAGACAGTCCGGACGACGGTTGACCGCGCCGAGAAGCCGCCCAATGCGGCCGCGCTCCGCGAAATGCTGATCGATGATGCAAGCGGGGATAAGGGCAAATCCCGGCGCCAGTTCGATGTCGCCGAGGCGCGGTGTCTCTTCGCCGCTTCCGCCGACGAGCATCGTCTCTCCTTGCGCCGACGCACCTGCCGAGGTCCCCGCGACAAGCCCCCCGCGCTGGTGGAGCGCACGAATGGCCGCCGCAATAGGGGTATCTTCGGTTAGCTTCATGAGGCGCGATTGATCGCCGCCAGTGAAGAAGATGCCGTCGGCCTGGTCGATCATACGGGCGCGCGCTGGTTCCCAGGCTTGCTCCCGATCGTCGAGATAAAGCTCGACGATCCGGCCGATCCCTAGCGGCGCAAAGCCCTCGCAATAGGTCTCGAAATATCCATCACGCTTCGCGCTGGCGATGGTCGCAATGACGAGCGTGCCTTCGCCCAGCTCCGCAGCGATTGCGCCGAGGATCTTGCGGCTGCCTTCCTTGTCTTCATGGCCGCCGATCACGAATAGAGGGCCGCTATTGGGCATGCTGGTCCTTCCAGACGATGGCGGAAACCGCGTCCATTCCCTCACGCGCATAGGCGGCGGCGAAATGCGGACTGTTGTGGGCGATGCCGAGCGCGCCGTCGCGGTCGAGGAGAATGACGCCCGCCTCGGCTCCAAGGCGCGCCATCGGCTCGGAGATTGTTGCCGCCGCCGAACTGGCATTCTTGGTCTCGAGCGCGCGCATGACCCGCGCGGCAAGCAGCGTTCGTGCGATCGCCTCGCCGTCGCCCGAAAGCGACACCGCTCCGATGCCGTCCTCGGCGTAGAAGCCGCAGCCGGGCAGCGGTGCGTCACCTACTCGGCCGGTGAGCGTGCCCGCCAGTCCCCCGGTCGATGTGGCTGCGGCAACATGTCCCTCGCGGTCGCGCGCTACGCAGCCGACGGTATCATGATCGCTTCCATTGTGCGTCGCCGGGCGAATGCCCTCCTTGCATTCGGCGATGCCCCTCGCTGTTGCGAACGCCTCGGCGCCGGCGCCAACGAGGAGGACGGGCGGCTCGCGAAGCATGGCATGCGCCGCTTCGACGGGGTTGTAGAGGAAACGCACGCACGCGACGGCGCCGACGTCGAGCGTTGCGCCATCCATGATGCCCGCGTCCATCTCGACCTCGCCATCGGCATTCGCCACCGACCCACGGCCGGCGTTAAACAGCGGATCGTCCTCGAGAAGGCAGACCGCCGTCTTGACCGCCTCGAGCGCTCCGCCGCCACGCTCCAATATCGATCTGCCGGCCTCCAGCGCCGCTGCGCATCCCTCGCGGCGCGGCACCTGCAACGCGGCAGGGATCCGGCACGCTCCGCCATGGACCGCGATTGACCAGCGGCCGTCAGCCATTCGCCGCCTGCAGCAATCGCACGTCCTCGGGGCCGGGGTCGGCCGCCCAAGCTTCGACCAGTCTCCATATGCCATCGACGTCGGTCGGGGTCAGCACGACGATGTCCCCGGGCCGCGCGGCCGCGAGGCACGCCGCCGCCGCGTCATACTCGCCGTCGTACAGGCCGATCGCCGCCGCATCGAGGCCAGCCGCGAGGGCGCCCTGGCGCATCAGGGCATTGGCTTCGCCGGGCGGACGTCCCCTGAGGTCGACATTCTCGCGTAGCATCAGCACATCGAACATCCGGCCCGAAAGGGCGCCGATATCGACGAGATCGCAATCGCGCCGGTCGCCCGGGATGCCGATCATTCCGATTACCCGGGCATTGCGCTCGCCGCGCATCGAGGCGAGCAGGTCGGCGAGTGCGGTGAGCGCGGCGCGGTTGTGGGCATAATCGACGACGATGCGCACGCCGTGCGCCTCGGTAAGGCTGAGGCGCCCCGGCGAATCCTCGAAGCTCGGACGAAAGGATGCCAAGCCGGCGGCGATCGTGCCCGGAGCAATTCCATAGGCCGCTGCCATCGCGGCGGCTGCAGCGGCATTTTCGATATTGAACCGGGCAGCGCCGTCCAGCGTCGCGGGTATATTGGCGGCGGGGATGAGGACGGCCTCATGACCGAGGCCGCGGCGCGGATCATCATTCACCGCCTCGATCAGCCTGGAGATGCTGCTCCTGCCGTCGCCGGTCACATGCGCGGCGACGCGCTCGGCCACCGCGACCACCGCGTTGCCGACGACGAGAATGCGGTGATCGGTCCCGATGAGCTGGCGCTCGACGATGACGCGCGGCGCGATGCCTTGCGCTCGTTCGAAGGCATCTCGGAGCGCGCCATCGTCGGCGACACCAGTGGTGACGCCGCGGCCCTGATTGCCGTCGAGCGGTTTGACGACGACCGGCCAGCCGAGTTTTGCGGCGGCGCGCTCCGCCTCCGGCGCCGTCCGCACGAGTTCGCCGGCCGGTACCGGGGTGCCGATGCTTGCGAGCATTTCCTTCGCCGCCTGCTTGTTGGCGGCGAGTTCGGCTCCGATCAGCGACGTCGCGCCGGTCACGCTCGCGCGAATGCGGCGCTGGCGCTGACCGGTGCCGAGCTGGATGAGGCTTGCCCTATCTAGTCGGAACACCGGGATATGCCGGCGCCGCGCTTCGGCGACGAGCGCGGCGGTACTGGGTCCGAGCCCGTTCTTGCGGACGAGCGCTCGAAGCGCGCTCACCCTCGCTTCGATATCGGTCGCAGCGCCATCCAGCGCGGGCGCGACGCGGTCGAGTCCTGCCGTGCCCTGCATCGCGCTCGGCAGAAGCGCGTCCACCAGTTCGATCGCCGCGCGCCCGGCGGCAAGACCGCTCGGCGCATCGGCATAGCAATAGAGAATGTCATATTGGCCCGGCTTGCCGCGAACCTTGCGCGTCTTGCCTCTGGTGACCGCTGACCCGGCCTTCGTCTGCAGTTCGATCGCGACATGCTCGATGATATGTCCGAGCCAGGTTCCCTCGGCGAGCCGGCGCAAGAAACCGCCGGGCTCGCCATAGCTGCAGCCATGGTCCGCGAGACCGGGGAGCAGGGATCGCAAGGCTTCGCCAAGTCCGGGGAGACGATCGCTGGGATATTGGTCGAGTATCCCGAGGTCGACGCGGATGCGGATCATCGGACGACGGCTGTAAAGGTTGGGGCCGCCATAGACGGAGCGTTCGAGCACCCGCAGCGGAGCGGTGGTCAACGCGCCGGCCTTGCGCAGCGCAGCGACCGCAGGCTCCGGACATCGAACACGGTTCGGACGGCAGTACGGGAGGAGTTGCGGCCGGAAAGCGGAAGGCCGGAGAGGAAGAGGGGGGCGGGCGGCATGCTTGTCCTTGGGTCTGATCCTGCTGCTGCCAACGCCAGCGGCTGGCGCCCGGTTGCGCGGGTTAACCTGGATCATGGCGATTGTTTCCAAGGGGCCGGCAACCGCGCCCGTGGGGACGCGTTGGGTAGGCAGGCGATACGCATCTCCTCCCAGACCGGACGCGCCCTTCGGGCGCGACGGTTTACCTGATCGACCAGTCTCGCAGGGAATGAAGGAAGGTCGGTGCGCGCGCCTGTTCTTCATTCGGGGGGACCGGACAGAAGGCACGACAATGAAATTCGACAGCGAGACCAGCTTCCTCACCGCATTCGATAATGAAGAAGGCCGCCATAGCGGCCCCATCGACGGGATCGCCGCACGCGTCCGGCGCCTCGCGCTGATCGGCTGCTTCCGCCCGCGCCAGTGCGGGATCGCGACCTTCACCGCCGACACTTACGACCAGCTGAAAGCCGCGCGCCCCGACATGGCGATCGACGTCTATGCCATGGCGGCGCGGGCGGGCGATGCGAGCGACGCCGCCGCCGCCCGCGGGATCGAGGAGCGCGACGCCGACGGTTACCGCGCCGCAGCCGAGGCGATCAATGCGAGCGGCGCCGACGCCGTCTGGCTCCAGCATGAATTCGGCATCTTCGGCGGACCGGCGGGCGATATGGTGCTCGGCCTCGTCGACCGGGTGGCGCCGCCGCTGATCGTCACCTTTCACACCATCCTCGCCGAGCCGAATGCCGACCAGCGGCGCGTGATGGAGCATCTCGTCGCGAAGGCGGCGAAGCTCGTCGTGATGAGCGACTTCGGCCGCGAGACGCTGATCGGCGTCTATGGCGCGAAGGCAGAACGCATCGAGCTGATCGAACATGGCACCCCCGACCGGGCCTTTGCCGACTGCTCGCCGCTTCGTGAGCGGCTGGGCCTTGCGGACCGTCCGGTCGTCTCGACCTTCGGTCTCCTTGGCCCCGGCAAAGGTCTCGAAGCCGCGATCCGTGCGCTGCCCGCCATCGCCGCGCAATATCCCGACATCCTCTATCGTATCGTCGGCGCGACCCACCCCAACCTCGTCGCGGCCGAAGGCGAGGCCTATCGGCAGAGCTTGGCCGATCTTGCAGAGGAACTCGGCGTCGCTGACAACATCGCCTGGGAAAACCGCTTCCTCGACCTGCCCGAACTTCTCGAACAGATCGAGCTTTGCGACATTTATCTCGCGCCCTATCCGAACCTCGCACAGATTACCTCGGGCACGCTCGCCTATGCCGTGGCGCTCGGCCGCGCGGTCGTCTCGACGCCCTTCGTCCATGCGCGCGAGCTGCTCGCCGACGATGTCGGTATCCTCCTGGGCGGCGCCGACAGCGATGCGATCGCCGAGGCCGTGTTGCTCCTGCTCGCGCACCCGGACGAGCGGCGCGCGCTGCAAGAGCGCGCCTATGCGCGCGGCCGGCTGACCGCTTGGCCGGCGATCGCGGCGCGCTTCGCATCGCTGATCGAAGAGGTGGCGGCGGCACCGGCGCGGCGCGAACCGCGGCGGATGTTTCCCTCCTTCGCCGCGATCCGCGCGCTCTCGGACGATGTCGGCATATTGCAGCATGGGGCGGGGCTCATCCCCGACCGGAATCATGGCTATTGCATCGACGACAATGCGCGCGCGCTGATGCTCGTCAATGCGAGCCCCTCGCTCGGCGAGGAAGAATATGGCCTCCTTTTCGCGCGCTACGCCGCCTTCCTTCACCATGGCTGGAATGCCGATCGCGGGCGCTTTCGCAACTTCATGGGCTATGACCGGCGCTGGCTTGAGGACGAAGGCTCCGAAGACAGCAATGGACGCACCCTCTGGGCGCTGGGTCATGGCGCGGCCCACGCGCGCTCGCCCGAACTCCGCGCCTGGTGCGCGGGATTATTTGCGCGCACGGCACCGCTCGCGGCGGGGCTCAAGAGCCCGCGAGCGATCGGCTTCGCGCTGCTTGGAGCCGACGAGCTGCTGACGCGCGAGGCGGACCATGCCGAGGCGCTTGCGATCGTCGAGCGCGGCGGCGCCTTCCTGCACGCGCTCTGGCGAAGCGCGCGGCGAAGCGATTGGGACTGGTTCGAGCCGGTGCTCGCCTATGACAATGCGCGGCTTGCCGAGGCGCTCCTGCGCGCGGGCCGGCGGCTGGACTCCGTTCCGATGGAAGAGGCCGGCATCGCGGCGCTCGATTGGCTCTGCGATATCCAGACTAGCAGCGAGGGGCATTTCCGCCCGATGGGCTGCGAGGGCTTCGGCGCCGAGGGCGAGCTGTTCCCCTTCGATCAGCAGCCGCTCGAAGCCTGGGCGACGATCGATGCCGCCGCCACCGCTTACCGGTTGACGGGCAAACTGCGCTGGCATGACCGCGCCGAGCGAGCCTATGGCTGGTTTCTCGGCGCGAACGACCGCGGCGCGGTGATCGCAAGCTCGGCGACGGGCCGCTGCTGCGACGGGCTGACCCGTCACGGGGTCAATTCGAATGTCGGAGCGGAGTCCGCGCTGGCTTTTCACCTTGCGCACCGCGCGATGGCCGATACATTCTGGACGCGGGGGACAGCGAAGGACACCAGCGCGAGCGATGTTGATCTGCAATCCCAACCACACGCCGCTGCACATTCTTCATGAGAAGCTCGCCGCCGACCCCGCGCGGGTCGTGCTTCGGCCTTTCCACCTCGCCTGGCAGTCCAATGTCTCCGAACCCTCGCGCGCGGCGCAGCTCGCCGGCGACATATTGGCGATGGACGAGGAGGAGGCCGAGGCGCAGCTCGGCCTCGTGTGGAAGGATTTCTCCGAGCGCCACTGGCAGATCGGGCGTATCTTCGACGAACGCTTCGCCGAGGTGGCCGAAGATCTGGAGCTCGATCCGGCGGGTGTCTCGCCCGTCAAGCGGCGGCTGATCGGCGCCTATTTTTGCCACGAATATAGCTATGCCGCCGCGGCGCTCATGAACCCGAGCGTCGTTCCGCATCCCGACCAGAGCGGGCTGGCCGCCGACCAGCAGCGCTTCCTCATGTCGATGCGCGCGGTGGGCGAGGGGCATATCAGCTCGGTCGCGTTCCGCGAGGGAATCATCGGCGAGGGCGGCGACTTCACGCTGTGGCCGCAGTCGGGACCCGCGATGGCGGCGGTCGCCGACGACCGCCACCGGCTCGGCGAAGACGGGAAGGTGAACGTGCACCGCCAGCCCGACAGCGCGATCTCGAACAGCGTTCTCTTTCCGATGACCGAGGCGCAGCGCGGCGGCATCGAGGATCTGCGGCTCGTGCCTTTCGTGCACGACGACGGCCGCACCGAATATATCGGCACCTATACGGCCTATTCGGGGCAGGCGATCCGCTCGGAACTGCTGCGCACGACGGATTTCTCGGGCTTCTCGCTCGAGCCGCTTTCGGGCCGCGCGGCGCGCCACAAGGGCATGGCGCTGTTTCCGCGCAAGGTCGGCGGCCGCTATCTCATGATCGCACGGCAGGACGGAAAGAACATCACGATCATCGCGTCGGACAGTCTCACCGACTGGGACGATGAGGGACAGATCCTCATGCGTCCGGCCTTTGCGTGGGAGCTGGTCCAGATGGGCAATTGCGGCAGCCCGATCGAATGCGACGAAGGCTGGATCCTCCTCACCCACGGCGTCGGCGCAATGCGCAAATACAGCCTTGGCGCGGCCTTGCTCGACCGCGACGATCCGACGAAGCTCATCGCGCGCACCGAATGCCCGATCCTCTCGGCCGCCGAGAGCGACCGTGAAGGTTATGTGCCGAATGTCGTCTATACCTGCGGCGCGATGCGAGTCGGCGGCGACCTGTTCATTCCTTACGGAATTTCGGACAGCGCGATCGGCTTTGCGACGACGCCGATCGAGCGGCTGCTCGCGAGCATGAGTTAGAAGCCTTCGGCTATTTCGGGGGCTCGGGACGCTCGGTTTTCCGCCGGGCGTCGACCGAGGCAATCAGCACGGCGCAGCAAAGGCAACCATCCTCGTCGGTCACCTCGATGCGGAGCGTATCGACGTCGTTGATGAGTTCGGGATTGTCGCCGAGCAGGTGGCCGGCGTAGCGCGCCGCCTCGACCCGCGCCGCGGCCGTATCGGGAAGATCGACGCCTTCATCGTCGAGCTCGCGCTGCCCGCTGCTGCTGTGGAAATAATAACGGGGCATCCAACTTCTCCCACCTTCGGCAACTCACAAGTCTGCCTGGGGTTTCGATCCGGCCACCGCCCCTTCGTCACTGCACCACGACACATGGCGATCGGGCGGGCCTCACGCCCGCCTATGCCGTTCAGGCTGCAGCAAATCCAGCCTTGTTCATCACCGCGGTCACATGTTTGTTGCCGTCGTCGCCGAGTGCCGCCTTGAGGCGGGGGAAAAGGCGCTGCTCCTCTTCCTCGACATGCGCTTCGATCTCGCCGCGAAATTCGCGGACCTTGGCCATCCAGGCGGGATCGGCGGCGTCCATTTCCGAAAGGTCGAACAGATATTGTTTCACATAGCCATGATCGTGGACGAGCTTGTCGGCATCCTCGATCTGGCCATGATCGCGCATCGCCGGATAGACGACATTCTCTTCTTCGAAAGCATGTTTCGCGAGCGCGTGCTGGAGCTGGACGAGCAGCGCCTTGCGCTTGCGCACGTCATTATCGTCGGTCGCTTCGAGTGCGTCGAAAAGCTTCAGCGTCAACCGGTGTTCCGCCTTGAGGCCCTCGTCCCATTGTCCCTTGAGTGCGGTAAGGCTCTGTACCGCGGCCTTACGGCCGAAGTTGGCGAAGAGGCCGACCGCAAATCCCGCCGCGGCCGCACCGAAGAGGAGGGCCGGATTGTCGAGCGGCGTGCGTCCGTTCGCGAAAATGTTGAGGGACATGGGGGAGGCTCCTTCGAAGGTCAGGGATGGTCGAGCCGCGTCTCGACGCGGATGAGCGATACCGCGGTGCGCCGCGGCTGGACGAGCATGAAGTGGGCGGCGACCGCGATATCCTCGGCACGCAGCATCTGATGCTTGCCGATCAATTCCTTCTGCTTGTCGGGCGGGAATTCGGGATATTGGAAGTCGGCGCCGGTGAAGCCCGGCTCGATCAGCCCGACCTTGATATCCTGCTCGGCCAGCTCCTTGCGAAACGACTGGACGAAGCCCTGGATGCCGCTCTTCGCCGCGACATAGATCGAGCTGCCCGGCCCGCGCGAAACCGCCGTCATCGATCCGATGACGATGATGTCGCTACCCGGCGACATGCAGCGCGCCGCTTCCTGGGCGCAGATGAGATAAGCGGTGAAATCGGTCTCGAGCTGGTAGCGCGTCTCGCTTTCGCCCGCATCGGCGAGCGCCGCTGCGGGAACGGCGGCGTTGATCACGGCAATATCGATGTCGCCAAGATAGTCCCTGGCCGCCTCGAAAAACCGGTCGACGTCTTCCGCTACCGACAGATCGACATTGATACCGTCGCCTTCGCCCACTTCGCGGATGCGCTGGAGCGCATCGCCCAGATGCTCGGGGGTACGGCCGCAGATGAATACTCTCACCCCATAGCTTGCCAGCAGGACTGCGATCGCGCGGCCGATCCCGGTCGTCCCGCCGGTGATGATCGCGCGCCGGCCCTTGATGTCGGGAGCCTCGGTATGCGCGTCGGCTTCGTCGATCATGGCACTTCCTCTGTAGACGCGGAGATGGGATCGTCGCTCGTTCTCGCCGCCGACGCGGCGACGATCCAGTAGGGATTGTCCTCGTCGGCCTTCAGCAGACTGCAGAGCGGCATGCCGTCGACGAAGAGGCGCGCAGTGCGGCCTGCCGCTTCTGCGGCTGCGATTTCAAGCGCACTGGCGGGACTGTCCGCCTCGAAAAGCAGGCGCTTCTCGAGGCCGATATCGTCCTCGTCATAGTGGAGCGCGAGCGTGGGTTTGCCCGGGGGCGCTGGGCTGGCGTCCGACGTCATCGCGGATAGTTGATCAGGGAGGCGAGCGCTCATTGTCCCCGCCTCAATAGTGGCCCGGCGGATCGCTGCTCGGAAAGGATTCGTCGGCGGCCTGGTCGACGCGGTCCCATTCGCGCCGGACTTCGTCGCGCATGCCCTCCGGCCCCGCCGAGCGGGTCTGGTCGAAATTCTCGGGATGCGTCTCGCCGTCGGCGAAGGCGGCCGAATGGCCGTCGTCCTTGGTGTCGGTCGGCGCCGGCTTGCGCGTGAACCAGAAGAGCGCGCCGAGGACGCCGATGCCGAGCAGCTTACCGAAGCCTGAAGAGCGCCGGGGCGCCGTCATTGTGTGCGACATGGTCTGTCTCCATCTTGTGAGAAAATCGGGAAGTCTGAAAGGGCAACGGGGGGGCGGCTCCAAAGTTGCCGCCGCGCCCGCGCCGATTAACAAATGTTGCGCTCTTTGTGCCCGGCGCAGCGGCAGATGCCTCAATCCCAGCTGAGAACGAGGCTGCCGCTCGCCGGAACGAGAAAGTCGAGCCTGTCGGCGCTTGTCCCGTCGGGTCGGATCGCGTCGCCGTCCGCTGCTGCGACGCGTAACGCGGGAAGCTTGCGCCGGTTCTTCCGGATCACACCGATCCGCGCCGTGCAGCCTTCGCCGCCGTCGAGGCGAAGCGAGAGCCGCGCCGGCCCCATGCGTTCGACGGCGCGGACGAAATGATCGCAGTGGAGATCGAAGGGGGCGTCCTCGACGCGGTGAAAGGCGCGGGTCGCGAAGATGAAAGCCGCACCGGCGCCGTAGATTTCCTGCCCCACCTGCCCGGCGGGCTGACCGTCGGCATAGAGGTCCTCAAGCGGGAAGGAGAGGGCGGGATCGACATGCCCGTTGCCGGGGCGCTGTTCGTCCGAGACGGCTTCGGCGGGGAGCGCGTCGGGATAATAATACCAGGCCCGGTCGAGCGCGTAGCGGCAATATTCCGAAATCAGCATGCGCGCCGCGGGCTCGAGGTCGGGGCCGCTGTCGGCTAGATAATGTTCGAAGGCGGCGAAGCTGTCGAAGCATTCGTAGATCGCCATATAGGGCGCGTCCTGCAGACAGGTCGCGCCAAGGAAATTGCGGTGGTGGACGGCGAGGCCGATCTCGCTTTCCCAGATCTCGGTGTGATGGAAGAAGCTCGCGAGATAGACATAGCTCTGCTCGCGGTACACGGCTCGGCCGGTGATGCGCCACAGCCGCATGCAGGCGGCGGCGCCCCAAGCGGTGAGGTTCGCCTGGTAATTGATGTCGAACCCGAGACCGACCGCCGCATCGATCGCCGCGCATGCCTCGTCGAGATAGCGTTTCTCGTCGGTGAGTTCGAAGGCTTCGAGCATCACCCAGGCATAGACGCCGCCGACATCGGTCTGACCCCGCCCGTCGGCCCCGGCGCTTTCGGTGATCACCGAGAAATCGGTGATCTTGTACTGGATCGGCCACTTGTACGCGAAGTGCCGCGCGGCGCGGATGGGGTAGGGCAGCGACTTCAGGAACAGCCGCCGCGCCGCCCTGTCGCCGTCGAGCGCGAGCTTTCCGAGATTCAGGAGCGGATGGTAGAGATACCAGCTGTCGACGGCATCTTCATCCTTGTCGTCACCGACATTGGGCAGATAGCGGCGAAGCGTCTCGAGCTTCGGGTCGTAGAATTTCCCAAGGCCGGCCTTGAACTCATCCTCGAGCGGGTGAACCTCGCCGCGCCATTTGCCCCAGTCATGGAGCGCCTGTATGATCGACATCTGCACCATCGCGTCCGGATATTCGGCATCGGTATAGGGACGCACATAGCGATGGCCATAATGGCAGACCGTCGCCTCTGGCGCGGCGGCAAGATGCCGCGCCGTCCGCTCGGCTCTCTGCCGCCAGTCGCGATATTCGGTCGGAGGCAGGGACAGCGAGCGATAGGCGGCTCCGAGCATTTGCAGGAACCGCCGCGCACTGTCGCGTTCGTCCGCCGGAGCGCCGTCGCGGACGACGAGCCGCGCATCGCTCAGCGTATAGGTGACGCCGCTTGCCAGCGGCGCGGCTTCGTCTGCGGTGTGGGGGGCCTGGCCGGGAAGGCGGAAGCCGAGTTCGGGCCAGCTGCCTCCCACCGCCGCATCCGGATTGGTGCCCGTCGCCCGAAAATAGGGATTGAGCGCCGTGAAATCCTGGAAGTAGAAGTAACTGCCGAAGGCGGGATCGGTAAGTTCGCCGTAGAGGAGCCCGGCGTTGAGACCGCGCTGAACCGCCTCGACGGTGCCGCCTGTCCCCAGCGGATCGCCTTTCGCGTCGAGCGGAAAGAGATCGCGCGGCCCATGCGGAAGCAGCAGCGGCGCGGAGGGGCGCAATGCCGATACAAGGCGGAGACAGGGGAGTGGACCGCTGTGCACCGCAAGTCCGACCTCATGCGCGCCGATCGCACTGTCAACATGGACACGGGCGAGTTCGCCCTCCGCGCGCTTGACGCGCCGGACCTTCGCTTCGCCGGGCCATGCGGCTGCGCGCAGGGCGATGCCGCCGGCTTTTGCGCGCCGGACGAGCAGCCAGAGCGCTTCGGCGCCCGCAGCAAGCTCGACCGAGAGATCGCCCACTTTATGCGAGGCGATCGGGGCGGCCGCGGCGAGGTCAGTGCGAACGCGGACGAGCTCGGGCGTCAGCAGCACGTCCCGGCGCGTCTTTACGCGCTGGTCAGCCACCGAAACAGGCCTTTGGAACATGGGTGATCCGGCAAGCAAGATCGGCTTCGCCCGACGCGACGATATAATGATCGCCGCCATCGGTGATGCCCGTCGTGAAGACGACGTCGCGTATATAGAGCTTGTCTTCGAGTGGACGCGTAAGCTCGGGGCTCGCCTCGAGGAGCGGGCGGTGATCGGTCCGGAGGACCACCGAGGGATCGTCGAGATCGAGGAGCGACCAGTAGGTGCGATAGATACCGACAATCTCTTTCGGTTCGACGCCATGCCAGAGCGATAGCCATCCCGCGTCGGTGCGGATGGGCGGTGTGCCGCCGCCGATGCGCGCGGTCGCGACCGTGTCGGCATGCGGACGGATGCCGGGCGCCTCATAAGGCTTCCAGTGCAAGGCGTCGGGCGACGTCGCGAGATTGATCGAGGGGCCCGAGCGCCACTCCGAACCCGGCGGATAGGCGAAGTAGAGATCGCCGAGCGGCCGCGTCTGCGCCCAGTAGCGGCCATCGATCAGTCCCTCGAAGATCAGCATGTCCTTGTTCTGATGATCGAGAACGATTCCCTCGAAGACCCAGTCGAGGCCGTTCGCCGAACTGTAGAGCGTCGTCGAGTGGCGCTCGGGGCTCACCGAACAGGTGGTCATCAGCCAGCGCCTTCCGACCCGGCTGATGCGCGCATCCTCGACGCCATAGCATTGGAATTCGGCGCCCGGATCGACCGCCTTGTCATAATGAACGGCGACAATCTCGAGCCCGTCGGGCGAGAGCTCGACGGGGAGCAGCCAGGAAAGCGACGTCAGCGCCATGACCCGCCAGCTCCCGCCGCGCACCATGAACTTTCTGGGGTCCGACGTGTCGCAAAGCTCGAGCGGCCATCGGTCGACCTTGTAGCGGCCCGCCTCCCACCGAATCGAATGGACATGGCCATCCTCAATCGGGGAACGGAGCGCTTCGGCGACGCGCACCATCATCAAAAGATTGCCCGAGGGCAGGCGCAGCAATCCCGGGTTGAAGGCGCCGAGCACATAGGTCTCGCGGCCGAGTTGCCCCGCAAGCGGCGAGCGCGAGAGGTCGACATCGTCGGGGCCGAAGACGAGCCGGTCGGTCTCGAAGCGCATCGGTGCCGCTCCTTCGGGCCGGTCGGTCATTGTGCCGGCTTTGAAGCCGGTTTTGATGACCGAGCCGACGCCGCCTTGCTCGCCGATGTCTCGCCGCCTTCCTTCGCTCCGCCTTTTGCGTCGAGGTCGACGCCGGCTTCACGCGGCCAATGCCGAAGCGTGGTGCAGGCATCGAGGAAGGAGGTGACATCGCCTGGTTTTGCCAGCGCGATGCAGGCTTCGTCGAGCTTGTCGGCGAGGCCGGCGGCCGCGAAGATCGGTGCCGCTTCGGCGCTATGCCCGATATATTTGCAATGCGCGAAGGCGTCGCTGACGAAATCCTTCGCTGCCGCATCGCCTGCAAGCAGCGCCGCGCCGTCCTCGCTGAGGAGAAGCGCGACCGCATCGAACAGCACGGAGGGGCCGCCGTCGATCTTGTGCCGTCCCGCGACGCTCGTGCCGTCCGAAAGCGTAACCCCGCCGATCTTCGGCGCGACGAGGTCCCAGACGGCGCCAGCGGCGTCGACCGCCTTGGTCAGCGCCTTGAAAAGCTTTGCGTCGGCGCCGTCGGTCGCGAGGATCCCGAGCTTGCGGCCCGCGAAGCTCGCCGGACCGTTGAGAAGGATGCTGAGCGGCCGGGAAGGGGGAAGGTCGGTCAGTGGCTTTTTCGCGGCCTTGGCCGGCGCCGGAAGCGGCAGTCCCAGCCCATCCGCGACGGTGGCTGCGAGGCCGCGGTCGATGTGGAGGAGATGCGACACCGTGCGGGCGCGAATGTCGGGGCGCTCGACCTTCGACAGCTCGAAGACGAGCGCGTCGCCGATATGCTTCTGCTCGACCGGGGTCTGGCTGACGAAGAATTGCCGCGCCTGGCTATAGTGATCGGCGAAGCTCTCAGGCCGGATGCGGCGCTTGGCGCCTTCGGCCTCTTCGGGAAAGCTCGCAAAGCCGCGGACGGGATCCTCGCGCGGGCCGCCATCACTCGGTCCCCAGCTGTTCGGCTCGTAATTGGCGCGGCCGACGGGGTTCCGCATCGCCATATGGCCGTCCTGCTGGAAATGCGCCATCGGGCACTTCGGCGCATTGATCGGGATATGGGTGAAATTCGGGCCGCCGAGCCTTTTGATCTGCGTGTCGAGATAGGAGAAGTTGCGGCCCTGGAGCAGCGGATCGTTCGAGAAATCGATGCCCGGGACGATATTCTGGGTGCAGAAGGCGACCTGCTCGGTCTCGGCGAAGAAATTGTCGACGACGCGGTCAAGCACGAGGCGGCCGACCGTGCGGATCGGCACCTGCTCTTCGGGAATGAGCTTGGTGGCATCGAGCACGTCGAATTCGAACCTGTCCGCGAAGGCGTCGTCGAAGAGCTGAACGCCGAGTTCCCATTCGGGAAAGTCGCCGCTGTTGATTGCATCCCAGAGGTCGCGGCGATGGAAATCGGGATCGGCGCCGTTGATCTTGACCGCCTCGTTCCACACCACCGACTGGAGGCCCTGCTTGGGCTTCCAGTGGAATTTGACGAAGGTCGATTTGCCCTTGGCGTCGACGAGGCGGAAGGTGTGGACGCCGAAGCCTTCCATCGTGCGGAAGGAGCGGGGGATTGCGCGGTCAGACATCACCCACATGATCATGTGGAAGCTCTCGGGCATCAGGCTCACGAAATCCCAGAAATTGTCGTGGGCCGATTGCGCCTGCGGGAAGGCTCGGTCGGGCTCGGGCTTCACCGAATGCACGAGGTCGGGGAATTTCATCGCATCCTGGATGAAGAAGACCGGGATATTGTTGCCGACAAGATCCCAATTGCCTTCCTTGGTGTAGAGCTTGACCGCAAAGCCGCGCACGTCGCGCGCGAGGTCGAACGAGCCTTTGGAACCCGCGACGGTCGAGAAGCGCACGAAGGCGGGCGTGCGCTCGCCGACGCGCTGGAAGATGTCGGCGCGGCTTACGTCGGCGAGGCTGTCGGTGAGCTCGAAATAGCCGTGCGCGCCATAGCCGCGTGCATGAACGACGCGCTCGGGGATGCGCTCATGGTCGAAGTGAAAGATTTTCTCGCGGAAATGGAAATCCTCGAGCAGCGTCGGGCCGCGCGCGCCCTGCTTGAGGCTGTTCTGGTCGTCGGCGACCGGCACGCCATGCTGGGTGGTGAGCGGCGCATGGCCGGCGCCCGCCTGATGCGTCTCGCCGCCGGTTCCACGATCCTCGCTATAGCTCTGCGTTATCGCCGCATCGGCCGGAAAGAGCGGTGCCTTGCGCGGGGACTCTCCGCCTATGTCCTTTCCTGCAATCGCAGCGGCGCCCTGCCCACGGCGCGGCTTCGGCTTCGCGGCGTCCGCGCGGGTGGAAGAGGGGGCGGTGGGGGATTTGGCCATGTCGGATCTCGCTTTGTCTGAAGGTGCGCAGCAGTTGGGCGGAACGCGGTCCGCGGGCGTGCAAGCACGCCCTCCGGACCCGGCGATGGAACGAGTTTGCGCTTTGAAAGTTGCTGCACCGGGCATGCGATTAACCTCGATCATGACGATTCCGCTTCCCTTGTTGGCGGTTGCCGGGCTTTCGGATGATCGCAGTTGAGCAGGCCCGCTCACGCATTTCGGACGAAACAGGGAACGTCAGTGATGTTAACCGATCGCTTCTTGAGAGACCGTCGCGGGGTAAGCCTCGAGGCCGGCGAGCGCGCGCGCCTCGAAGCCGCCATCAGCACCACGTCGACCGTCGAGGCCCGCAAGATCATCGCGCGCGCCGGCGAGTGGCTCGACCAGAGCACGCTCCTCGTCGAGGGTATCATGTCGCGCTATCTCGACGACCGGGACGGTCTTCGCCAACTTGTCGCGATCCACCTGCCGGGCGACTTTGTCGACCTCCACGCCTACCCGCTGAAACACCTCGACCATGATGTTGGTACGATGACCCCGGCGACGATCGCGATCGTCCCGCATGTCGAGCTCGACGCGATCACCGAGGAAATGCCCGAGCTGACGCGCAAGCTCTGGTTCGCGACCTTGCTCGATGCCGCAATCCACCGCGCCTGGCTCTTCCGGCTCGGCCGCCTCGATGCCATCGGCCGCGTCGCGCATTTCTTCTGCGAGACCAATGTGCGTCTCCAGTCGGCGGGGCTGAGCGACGGGCGTCAGTTCACGCTCGGACTGACGCAGGCCGATGTCGCCGAGATCTGCGGCCTGACGACCGTGCATGTGAACCGGGTCGTACGCCATCTTCGCGAGGAAGGGCTTTGTACGTTCCGCAACGGCAAGGTCGAGATCCTCGATGCCGCGAAGCTGGCGCGGCGCGGCCAGTTCGATCCCGCCTATCTCTATATCGACGATCCCGCATCTCCGCCGCTCCCAGACCAGAGGCCCCGCCGATGACCGATGATTTGTCTTCCCCCCAGCCGCCCGAGACGGAAGCGGGGGTCGCCACCGCGGAAGATGGCGTTGTCCTGCTCGATGGCCCCGACGGTGTCGCGGTGACGATGACCCCGGCGGCGGCGCGCAGTACCGGCGAAAGCCTTATCGAGGCGGCGAGGCGCGCGGAAGCACAGCTCGCGGCCAGGCGGTCCTGAAGGATCGCCTGATCGCGCGCGTACGGGGGCGACGGGGCCGTCGGCGATTTGGCACCAGGGAGCCGACGCACAGCGCGCGGCGCCGATAAACGCATTGATCGATGTTGCATCGCCGCCGTCCGGGGGAACGCGGTGATACGGCGGCGGGTTCTGCCAGTAGCGGCGCCAACGGGTGCCGCCGACCGAGGAGAGCCGCACGTGGAAGAGGCCGCCGGACTGATTGCGCCTGCCGCGACGATGATCGCGGCGATGATGACGGCAGCCAATCTCGGCGCGCGAGTGACCGGCTCGGGCTTCGTCGTGTTCACTTTGGGCTCGCTCGCCTGGTCGGTCGTCGGGTTTACATCGGGCCAGGCCAATCTTCTTGCGACGAACCTGTTCCTGACGCTGGTCAATCTCGTCGGAATATGGCGATGGCTCGGCCGCCAGCGCGGCTATGAGGATGGCGCGCGGCGTGCCGCAAAACGGAGCCGGATCGCGGCCTCGCCCTCGCTCTTCGCCGCGAGTGCGCTAGGCGGTCTTCCGGTGAGCGATATCCGCGGCGAAGTTGTCGGCCAGGCGGTCGATGCGATGATCGAATGCGAAAGCGGATGCCTCTCTTATGTCGTCGTCGCGAGCGGCGGGCTCGGCGGCATCGACGAGACGCTGCGCGCGGTACCGGCGGCGATGCTCGACTGTCATGCCGACGGGCTCGTGCTGCTGATGAGCGCGGCGGAATATGAGAAGCGCGATACGCTCGACGGCGCCGCCTGGCCTGCGCGGCCCCCACGCGGACAGGTAGCCACGGAGGCGTTGCTCGCCCCCGCGGCGGCGGCGGGCGAGGGGCCGCGGGGCGCCGGAAAGGAAGTGGCCCATGACGCGGCTCAAGGATAATGGTCTCACCATCGTGCTGCTGCTGCTGTTCGCAGCGTCGATCGTCGGCCACTGGGTAACGGGGTGGCACGTCGCGCTCGCGGACGCTGCGCGGTACCATCAGCCCGGTCTCTCGCTCTGGGCCTATGGCGGCAGTCCGCAATTTCTGTCCTCGGTGTTCGAAAACTGGGAAAGCGAGTTTCTCCAGATGTCGGCCTATGTCGTGCTGACAGCGATGCTCTTTCAGCGCGGTTCGTCGGAATCGCGGGGTCCCGACGCGCGGCTGCGCGACGCCGATCTTGCCGCGCAGGCGCGTAAGCCCGGTGCCCCTGCGGTGCTGCGCAAGGGGCGTCTCGCGCGCGCTCTTTATGCCCGCTCGCTGGGGCTGGTGCTCGCGATGCTGTTTCTTGCTTCTTTCATCCTCCACTGGACGCAGAGCGCGCGCGCGGCCGCCGAGGACGCGCGCGAGCATGGCGAAATCGCCCTTTCCACCTTCGCCTATCTCGGCGACCCCGGCCTCTGGTTCGAATCCTTCCAGAACTGGCAGAGCGAATTTCTGTCGACCGCCGTTCTCGTGCTCTTGTCGATCTTCCTTCGTCAGAAAGAGTCGCCCGAATCAAAGCCCGTCGCCGCTCCGCACGCGGAGACGGGATCGTGACGGCGAATGGCCGAGCGAACGGGCGTGCGTGTTACGGCCCCGCTGCCCCGGTGCCTGTCTCGCTGGGCGCTCGGAGCGCCGATTTAATCCTCGAACCGCGGAACGATCGCAGCGGACGGGCGTCAGTCGTTCATCGCCCCGAAGCCGGGGCCGCTTCCCCCGACCGGCGCCGGCCCCGCCGACGCTCCCCAGATGACGCCCGGCCTCTGCCCGGGCGGGAGATGATCCATGTCCAGATCCAAGAATGACCTTCCCGATCCGTTGATTCTCGCCGCCGCGGGCGCGGGCATCGCCGTGCTCGCAACCGGCGCGGCGCTCTGGCAGCGCCGTCGGCACCGCAAGAGCCGAGGGCAAGAAGAAGCAATCGCGACCGACGCGCCGCATTGGACGCTCGACAAAGCCTCCTCCCGCGCGATGTTCGGCAAGTCGGTGCTGATCAATCGCCCCCGCGCCGAGCTCTATGCGGCGTGGACGCCCGAACGCTTTCCCGACTTCATGGAGAATGTGGTCGCGGTCGACGACCTCGGCGACGATGTCTCGCAGTGGACGATCAAGGCGCCCGCCGGGCGCGAGGTGACACTGGTCAACCGCATCACCGAGCGCGTCGAGGACACATCGATCTATTGGCAAAGTACGCCGGCCTCCGACATCGCGAACAGCGGCGACGTGCGCTTCACCGACGCGCCGGCGGGGCGAGGCACCTATGTCAGCCTGATCCTCGCCTATGACCCGCCCGCCGGGAAGGTCGGGCGCCTCGCCGCCAAGCTCCTTCAGCGCGAGCCCGAAGTGCAGGCGCGGCGCGACCTTCACCGTTTCAAGCAGCTCATGGAAACCGGCGAAGTGACGACCAATGCCTCGCCCTCCGCGCGAGGCGCCGAGAGCCCTGCCGAGCCGCACATCTGAACGCCGAACCGCAGCAAAATCACATCAAGGAGAAGGCCATGCGCGCCGTTACCTGGCAGGGACGCCACAAGATCAGTGTCGAAACCGTTCCCGATCCCGAAATCGTCAACCCGCGCGATGCGATCATTCGCGTGACCTCGACCGCGATCTGCGGCTCGGACCTTCATCTTTACGACGGTTATATTCCGGGCATGCGCGCCGGCGATATCGTCGGGCACGAATTCATGGGCGAAGTCATCGAGACTGGCGCCGCCTCGACGCTGAAGCGCGGCCAGCGCGTCGTCATTCCCTTCACGATCAGCTGCGGCCAATGCTTCTTCTGCGAGAAGCAGCAATATAGCGCCTGCGACAACAGCAATCCGTCCGAGACGCGCGATGCATCCGAGCTGATGATGGGTCATGCGATGGGCGGGGCGTTCGGCTATGCGCATCTCACCGGCGGCTACGCCGGCGGGCAGGCCGAATATGTCCGCATTCCCTATTCGGATGTCGGGCCGGTGGTCATTCCCGACGGCCTTGCTGACGACGACGTGCTCTTCCTCTCGGACATCTTGCCGACGGGTTGGCAGGCGGCGGTCAACGCCGACATCGAGCCCGGCGACACCGTCGCGGTGTGGGGCTGCGGCCCCGTCGGCCTGTTCACGATCCAGTCGGCGCTGCTGCTGGGCGCCGGGCGCGTGATCGCGATCGATCACTTTCCGACGCGCCTCGCGCTCGCGAAGAAATATGGTGCAGAGATCCTCGACTATACGAAGGTCGATGTCCGCGAGGCGCTCGCCGAAATGACCGGCGGCATCGGGCCTGACGCCTGCATCGACTGCGTCGGCATGGAGAGCCACGGGTTCACGGTCGACAACATCCTCGACCAGGTGAAGGTCAAGCTGCTCTCGTCCACCGAGCGCATCCACGCCTTGCGCCAGGCGATCCTTGCGTGCCGCAAGGGCGGCCGCCTTTCGATTCCCGGGGTTTACGGCGGGTTCGCCGACAAATTCCCGCTCGGCCAGCTCATGGAGAAAGGCCTCACCGTCAAGAGCGGTCAGACGCATGTTCAGCGCTATTCGGGCGAGCTTCTCGACATGATCCAGGCCGGCAAGTTCGACACCGTCTCGCTCATTTCGCATCACGCATCGCTCGAGGACGCCGCCGACATGTACCGGCACTGGCACGACGAGCAGGACCTCTACACGAAGATCGTGCTCAAGCCCGGCCTCGCAAAAGGGGCCGTCTCGGCCCGACAGGAGATGGAACATGCCTGATCGCAAACTCGCTATCGTCACCGGCGCCTCGAGCGGCATCGGCCGAGAGATCGCCATACTCGCCGCGAAGGATGGTTACGACCTCATCGTCGCGGCCGACGAGCCGCTCGTCGATGCTGCCGCGGGCCTCCTTGCCAAGGGCGTCGAGGTCGAGGCGGTCGAAGCCGACCTCGCGACCGTTGCCGGGGTCGAACGTCTTCTCGCCGCTGCGGGCGGCAGGCCGATCGACATTCTCGTCGCCAACGCGGGTCACGGCCTCGGCCACGGTTTTCTAGACCAGCCCGTCGACGCGTGGCGTCACGTCATCGACACCAATATCACCGGCACGCTGTTGCTGCTCCAGCCGGTCCTGAGGGCGATGGTCGCGCGCGGCGAAGGCAAGGTGCTGATCACCGGCTCGATCGCCGGTCATCTCGCCGGCTCTTTTCAGGCGGTGTATAACGGCACCAAGGCCTTCGTCGACAGTTTCGCCGCGGCGATCGGCAACGAATTGAAGGACAGCGGCGTCACTATCACCTGTCTCAAACCCGGCGCGACTGAGACGCGCTTTTTCGAGCGGGCCGGCATGCTCGACACGAAGGTCGGGCAATCGGAAAAAGACGATCCCGCCGATGTGGCGAAAACCGGATGGGATGCGCTCCTCGCAGGAGAGCATGCGGTCGTTCACGGGCTCAAGAACAAGGCGCAGGTCCTCGCCTCGGGCGTTCTCAGCGAAGCGGCGACAGCCGAGATGCACCGGAAGCTGGCCGAGCCGGGGTCGGGGACGCAAGGCTGATCTGGCCGATCCGGCCTCATTTGGTAAAGAGGAGACGATCATGAACAATCGCAATGACAGCAGGGATGGGGGCTCCGCCGGGGACGGGTCGCTGCCGCAAGAGCCCGTGGAACGCCGGGAGAATGTCGGAGCGACGACGCCCGACCGCTATCCCGCCGGGGAGCGCGAGGCCGGCGACGTATCGGGCGCCGCCAACCGCGGCCATCGGCGCAGCCCCGGCAGCGGTCCTGTCAGCGGAAGCGGCGCGGGTGCCGGCGGCAAAGGCAATGCCGAGGATTATGACAGCGACCCGCAGGGAGGCGGCGGGCGCGCCGCCGAACCCGATACGCCCCCGCCCGGCAAGGGGGCGGACGCGCCGGTCGGCGGGAGCCGTTAGGCCCTCGCGGCGGTCGGGAGGCGCGGCGCAATCGCTGTGGCAGCGCTGTACCCGCCGGTTCACTCGATCCGGTAGTCGATCGGCTTGAAGCTGCCGCCGCAGCTGTCGTAGGCCGAGCAGGCGGTGAGCCCGACGATCAGGTCGTCGAGCGCGCGAAGCCGTATGAAGTCACCGGCCTTCGTCGTCGGCGGAAGGACGCGGATCTTGCCTTCGCTGCCGACCGGCACATTCATGAACAGGTTGAACGCGACGGGAATGGCGTCGGCAGCAATCCCATATGGCTCGAGCGCTTCGACCAGATTGCCGAAGCAGCCGCGATGAACGGGCTTGTCGGCGTAGAAATGGCGAAAGGTCGCCTCGCTGCATGGCGTCAGCAGAAAATCATGCACCCCGCAGCTGTCCTCGACGATCTCGAGCAATGCGTTTGACCGGTTCGACCACAAGCGGTTGCCGGTCGTCAGCCGGATCGTCTCTTCATAGTCGAACGTTCGCCCGTTCGAGATCGCTTCGCGGGGATCCGCCGCGCGAAACGCAAGAAGGTCGCCGACCTGGCCGCCATCGGGGTCGGTCACGCAGAGAATCGTGTCCTTGGGAAGCGTGAAGGCGACGCCGCTGCGGGGCGCGATCCGGTCTGTCATGAATGCTCCTGAACTGAGAAGGTGCGGCAAGGGTAAAAGGAAGCCGCGCGGTGTTGCCGGGCAGGATCAGGGGCGGCAACCGAAAGCCGCCGCGCAAAAGCGCGCGGCGGCTTTGAAATGCCTGTTCCGAGCCTCTGTCAGGTTGCCAGCTTGCCGAGTTCCGCTCGGTGCGCTTCCACCACCGGCACAATCTCTGCTGCCGCCTGCTTAAGTGCGACCGCCTCGCCCGAGGCGGCATAGCCTTGGTGCAGCGCCAGTGCCGCACCATGCGCGGTCTTCTGGTGGTCGAGATAGATTTTGTCGATACCCGCGGCATCGGCGGCCTTGATGTCCGCCAGCATCTTCTCCTGCTCGGGAGCAAGTGTCGGTGCCGGCGCCTGGACCCCGGCGCTCGCGGCGGCCGCCTTCACTTTCGCGGTCGATTTTCCGTGATTGTCGATCATCATCTCGGCAAAGGCCCTGACCTTTGCATCTTTCGATTTGGCGAGCAGGGCTTTCGACGATTCGATCTCCCAGAGGTCGCCGGCACCCGCCTGCGCGATATAATCGGCCGTGCTGACTGCTTGCGCCGGCGTTGCGGCGGCCGGACCGGGCTCGGGTGCCACAACGGCCGTGTCAGCAGACGCGGCGGCTTGCTCCTCGTCGCGCGTATCGGGTCCGCCGCATCCCGCGACGATCGCGGCGATCGCCGCGGCTCCAATCCATGTCTTCATCTCGTCTCTCCTCAAATGATCTTCTGCGCTTCGGCCTCGCGGCTTTTCCGCATGCAAGACCGGGCCGCGGCGCGCGCGGCCCGGTCTTTCACCCGGAAAGCGGGGGCGAAGGTCAGCTGCGCTGTTTGCCCTGGTCCTTGCTGCCCGACTGCTTGTCGTCTCCCGACTGGCTCTTGCCGCCGTCCTGCTGCTGCTGGCTGCCCTTGCCGGACGAGCTGCCCTGCTGCTTGCCGTCTTTCTTGTCATTCTGTGCCATGACGCATCCTTTCCATGCGGCCCGAGGCGGGCCAATATGGAAACCCCGCGCTTGTCCGGCTTGTTGCGTGAAAGAGGAGCCGGGTTGATCGAAGTTATACGCTTTTGGCGTGCGGCAACGGTCCGGGGCGCCGTGCGCGTTCCGGCCGCCTTTCGGGACGGCACGGCCGCGCGGCAGCGGGGCGGGCAGGCGCGTTTGGGGCGTCGCCGGCCTCATCATGCGTTCGGGTGGCCGGCGGCGCGGCGCCGGTGCGGCCAAAAGAGGCCTGCCGCGTGGCGCGGCTCGCGGTCGCCTGACGCACCTTCAACCGAGGCAGGCGACGATCGCCTCGATCACCGCGATCGTCTCACTGGGGTCGCGCACGCGCACCGTGTCGAGCCCGAGCAGCTTCGCCGGATAGTCGTTGCCGCCCGGAAAGATCGCGTCGCCGATGAAGATCATGTCGCCGAGCGCGATTCCGCTCTCGGCGCTCAGCTTTTTGAGGCCATAGCCCTTGTCGACGCCCTCGCGCGTGACGTCGATCGAGGTCGCGCCGCCCATGTTGATCGACAGGCCCGGGAGCCGCTCGCCGAGATCCGCCTGGATGATCCGCCGCTTCGCGAAGTCGGGATCCCAGACTTCCTTGGCGGCGATCGGCGCCTGCTGGCCGAGCGCCGAGAAGGTGATCTGGCTGCCGCGGTCCTCGATGCGATCGCCCCAGACTTCCTCGGGAACGAACCCCGTCGCCTCGAGCGACGCGTCGAAGGCGGCGAGGATGCGCGCCTTTTCCTCGTCACTGAACAGCTCGGCATAAAGCGGCGTCCAGCCGCCGCCGCGGTGGACGAAAAGCTTCGTGCCCGTCGTCGGCATCAGCCAGAGCCGGCCCCGATCGGCGTCTGCCGGAAGTCGGCTCGCGACCTGCTTGTCGAATTGCGGCCAGTCGCCGCCCGAAATCACCGCGACCTCGGCGACGCCCAGGAGCTTCGCGATCGCCGCGCCCATCTCAGGGGCGAGCGGCTGCTTGCTTTCCGCCAGGGTTCCATCGAGATCGAAGGCGACGAGTTTCTTCATGATTGTCTCCTCTGTTCGCTGTCGCCGACGCTGAGCCGACAAAGTATCCCAATCGCCTGAGGCCTCTCGAAGTTCCTGCGGGCACCTCTCCCCGACCTACCTCGCGGGCAAAATGTCAAAGGCGGGGCGACGAGCACGGCGGGAGCGGGCGTGGCGGGGACGGATGGCGGGCCGTCGTTTTCGGCATGCCGCGGCCGCGGCAAGGTCGGGGCCGCTCGCTGGGCGACCCGCGAGCCTAACGCAACGAGTTCGGCTTTGGAGGCGTTAGCGTCTCGATGACGAGGAAGACCATTCGATGACCCCGCGCTGGCCTTCGGTGCTCTGGGTGGTTCGCCACGGCCAGAGCGCGGGCAATGTCGCGCGCGATGCCGCCGACGCGGCGGGTGACCTGCGCATCGCGCTCGACCACCGCGATGTCGATGTGCCCCTCTCGGCGCTGGGCGAGCAACAGGCACAGGCGCTCGGCGCCTGGTTCGCCGCGGGCGAGGAAGACGGCCGCCCCGAGATCATGCTCGCCTCGCCCTATGTGCGGGCCGTGCAGACCGCCGAAATCTTCCGCAGCGCGGGAGGCTGCGCGGCCGAGGAGAAAATCTGCATCGACGAGCGGCTGCGCGAGAAGGAGTTCGGCATCCTCGACGGCCTCACGCGCCGCGGCATCGAGGCGGCGCATCCCGATCAGGCCGAATTCCGGCTGGCGCTCGGCAAATTCTATCACCGCCCGCCGGGCGGCGAAAGCTGGTGCGACGTGATTCTGCGCCTCCGCTCGCTCCTCGACACCGTCTCGCTCCATTATGGCGGGCGGCGCGTGATGATCGTCGCGCACCAGGTCGTCGTCCTTTGCCTGCGCACCATTATCGAAAATCTGGGAGAGGCCGAGATATTGGCAATCGACAGCGAGGGCGACGTCGCCAATTGCGCGATCACCGAATATCGCTTCGACGCTGACGTGGGCCGCGACGGCAACCTCGTCCTGTCGCGCTACAATGTGACTGCGCCGATGGAGGGCGAAGTCCCGGTCACCCGCGAACCCGATGCGATGGTGGCCGCGCGTGGCTGAGGCAACCCCGCTCGACACCGCCTGGCTCAAGGCGCATCCGCTTCCCGATCATCATGACAATGTCGACAAGAACGGCCGCGGCCGGGTGCTCGTGATCGGCGGTTGCCGCCGGGTGCCAGGCGGCATGCTGCTTACCGCCGAGGCGGCGTTCCGCGCCGGGGCGGGCAAGGTGACGATCGCGACGATCGCCTCGGCCGCGATCCCGATCGGCATCGCCTTTCCGGCCTGCGCCGTCGTCGCGCTCCCCGAAACCGAAGCGGGCGAGATTGCGCCCGAGGCGGCCGAACTGCTGCTCGCCGAGGTGGCGCTGCACGACGCCGTCGTCTTTGGACCCGCGATGATCGACGCCGACATCGTCCGGACCCTGCTCGAAGCCCTGCTGCCGGCGCTGCCCGAGGACATCTTCCTCCTCCTCGACGCCGTCGCGCTGCGCGCGGCGGCCGCGCATTCGGATGCGATCCGGGCGCGCGCCGCGCACACAATCCTCACCCCGCACGAAGGCGAACTTGCCGCGATGCTCGATGTAGCGAAGGAGGAGGTCGCGAGCGACCCGCTCGCGTCGCTCGGCAAGGCCGCCGACCGGTTCGGCGCGGCGGTGATGGTCAAGGGCGCGACCAGCCACCTGATCGCCGAGGGGAGCTGCCTAGCTTATGCGGGCGGCGGGCTCGGCCTTGCCGTCAGCGGCTCGGGCGACGTGCTGGCGGGCCTCATCGCCGGGCTCGGTGCGCAAGGCCTCTCGCCCCTGCAGGCGTCCGCCTGGGGCATCTGGCTGCACGGCGAAGCGGGGCGGCGGCTCGGCGAAACCATGGGGCCGCTCGGCTATCTTGCGCGCGAGCTGCTGCCGCTCGTCCCGGGGCTGATGCGCGGTGTCTGAGCTCGATCTCCTCGATCCCGATCTCCTGCTGCCGATCGCGGGCGCGGTCATCGCCGGCGCGATCATCGGCGGCGAGCGCGAATATCGCGCGAGCCCGGCGGGCCTGCGCACCCATATCCTCGTCGCGCTGTCCTGCTGCCTCCTCATGCTGTCGGCCGTCCACCAGATGGAATGGCTCACCGACACGCCGACCGAGGTCGTGCGCATCGACCCGGTGCGCATGGCGCATGGCGTGCTCACCGGGATCGGCTTCCTGTGCGGCGGCGTGATCTTTCGCGAGGGGCTCAACGTCCGCGGGCTTACCACCGCCGCGTCGCTCTGGATGACCGCGACGCTCGGCATCCTGTTCGGGGTGGGCTTCTACGAACTCGCCATCTTCGGCGGCGTCGCGACCTTCCTCGTGCTCGCTGCCGTCACCTGGACCGAGCGCCACGCGCCGCAGCGGCGTATCGCGCATGTCACGCTCGATTATCGGGCGGGCACGAGCATCGCCTCGGCCGAGGTCATCGCCTTGCTCGGGGAACATGGCCTCAAGGCGATCACCGTCGAACAGCGCCGCGCCGGCGGCGCACCCGGCTTTACCGCGATCGCCGCAGGCTATGGCGAGGAATGTGCCGATGCGCTGGCGGCGGCGCTCAGCGGGGACGATCGCATCGCCGCCTTCGACATCAGGCCGCAGCAGGGATGAAGGGTGGGGCCGGAACGGGAGCGCGCATGCCCGCTGGCCGCGACCCCTCAGGCGAGCCCGCTTATGATGCGCTCGTCATCGGCGCCGGACCCGGAGGGCTCACCGCTGCTCTCTATCTTGCGCGCTATCGCCGCCGCACCCTCGTGCTCCATGACGGACGATCGCGCGCGCTTGGCGCGCCGATGGCCTGGAATGTGCCCGGATTTCCGGACGGGATATCGGGAGCCGATCTCGTCGCGCGGCTCACCGATCAGGCCGGGCGATACGGTGCCGAAATCGAATTGGCGCGTGTCGACTGTCTGTCCGCAGGCGCCGGCGGTGCCCCCTTCGCGGCGCGGCTCGAGGACGGCCGCCGCCTGTCGGCGCGCGGGCTCATTCTCGCGACGGGCGTCATCACCAACGAGGCGGTGCTTGCCAGCGGCGACCATGACGCCGCCGTCCGGAGCGGCGCGCTGCGCTACTGCCCGATCTGCGACGGATTTGAGCATCGCGGGCGCAAGATCGCCGTACTCGGGTCGGACCTTCATGGCGCCGCAGAGGCGATGTTCCTGAGGCAATATACCGACGATGTGACCCTCATCCCCAGGTGGCAGGTCGAGCTCACGCCCGCGCAGCGCGCCGAACTTCTGGCAAGCGACGTGCGGATCGAGGAGCGGCAGCTGCTTCGCCTCGCGCACCGGGACAGACGCATCGCGGTGCAGCTGGAGGGTGCAGAGGACGCGCTTCTCTTCGACACCCTCTATCCGGCGCTCGGGTCCGAACCGCGCAGCGAATTGCTGGCGGGGCTCGGTCTCCAAGGCGACGCCAATCGCTGCCTGCCGGCCGATGCCTTTGCCGAGCCCTTGATGCCCGGCGTCTATGGCGCCGGCGATGTTCTCGCCGGGCTCGACCAGATCAGCACCGCGACGGGCCATGGCGCGGCGGCTGCGACGCGGCTTCACAACTGGCTGCGCCGTGTCGAAGGGCATGTAATGGCGGACCAGCACTGAAGGGCACGGGGCAGGCTATCGCTTCGACGGATGCACGAAAGCTGCTCGGCCGGGCGCGTTCGGCCCACATGGTTGTTGGGCAAAACCTGCCTCGATGGATCTGGCGACGCGACGGGCGGATGGGGCCCAGCCCGCCGCACCGCGTGCAGGATTGATCTCGATCATCACGATTTTCGCGCCTTGGGGTGCCAAATCTGCTATGCAGAAGTGGCTGAGTCCCACCCTCGTCGGCGTGTCTTGCCGCTGCCTCATTTTGCGGCCCGTCCTTACATGAGGCCTGCCGATTGTCGGGTGCTAAGAGCAGGGTCGTGCTTGCTCCGGAACAGGAACGGAGCATGTCATGCGCCTTTTTCATCTTCTTTTTCATGGCGAGGATGCGCGCGAGCCGCGCCGCGTCGAATTTCGCGCGCCCGACGCCTATCAGGCGTTTCAGTTCGCGCTCAACGATCGCGGCAGTGCCGAGGTCGAACTATGGGACGGCGAGCAGCTTCTCGTTCGCATGAGCAAGACCGAAGCCAATCTCTGGAAGCTGCACGGCCTCCCCCATCCCAAGGCACCGCGGGGCCCTCTGCTCAGCCAGGCGCCGCCGCCGCCTGACTCGCGCTGCGGAGGTGACGGGCGCGATGGATGCGGGGCAGGTGGATAATGCCCGCTTGCCCGCCTCAGGCGGGCCGGCCGTCCTGCCCGGCGCAGAGGCCGAGGCATGCATCGACGAGCGCGCTCATCAGCACGGGTTTCGAGAAGAAGAAGCTGCCCTCGACCTGTCGATCGGCAAGCGGCACATTGGCCGAGGCATAGACGACGCCGCCGCCCGGATGAGCGTCGCGATAGGCTTCCGCGAGGCTCCATCCGTCGAGAGCGCCGGCAAGCCGGATATCGGTCACGAGAATATGCGGTCGCTCCTCGCCGATCAGGAGGAGCGCATCCTCGGCGCTTTCGACCTCGCGAGCCGCGAACCCGGCTGCCTCGAGCGCCTCGACGACGTCGATGCGGACGAGCCATTCGTCTTCGGCGACGATCGCCGTGCAGAGAGGGGCGGGGGACGGGTTTGGCACGCTGATGACTTTCGCCCTGAAACATGGATCGAAGTTGAGAGGTCGCTCGGCGTCACGGCTGGGCGCATGGCAGTCTCGGCGGAACGCATCAACCACTCAAGGGTTTCTTTGCGATGGCGAATTCCAGTTTCGGGAACGCCGGGGCCATCGGAGGGGCAGGGACCATGACATATGCGTGAGACGCTGATCGAGGACGAAGCGGCGCAAGGGGGCTTAGCCGTGCGCGAAAGTGCCGCGCACCTCGCGGCTCTCGTCGAGGGCTCGGACGATGCGATCATCAGTAAAACGCTCGATGGTATCATCACCAGCTGGAATCCCGCGGCCGAACGCATGTTCGGCTATTGTGCCGACGAGATCGTCGGCCGCTCGATCCTCACCCTCATCCCCGAGGAACGCCGCAGCGAAGAAACCGCGATCATCGAGCGCATTCGCGCTGGCGAGCGCGTTCCGCCTTTCGAGACGGTCCGGCGGCGCAAGGACGGCAGCCTCGTCGATCTCTCGATCACCGTGTCGCCGGTGCGCCGCGCCGACGGCACGATCATCGGCGCTTCGAAGATCGCGCGCGACATCTCGGAACGAAAGGCGGTCGAGGCGCAGCTCGCCCGCCAGGCCGAGCGGCTGACCCACCTCAATCGCGCCGCCCTCCTCGTATCGCAGGATCTCGACCTCGAACGGATCGTCCAGGCGGTGACCGATATCGCGACGGAGCTCAGCGGTGCGCGCTTCGGGGCCTTCTTTTACAATGTGCTGGGCGACGAGGGCGAAAGTTACCTGCTCTTCTCGCTATCCGGCGCCCCGCGCGAGGCGTTCGAGCGCTTCGGCATGCCGCGCAATACCGCCGTCTTCGACCCGACGTTCCGCGGAGCGGGGACGATCCGGTCGGACGATATCCGCAAGGATCCGCGCTACGGCCTGAGCGCGCCGCACCACGGCATGCCGGAGGGGCATCTGCCCGTCGTGAGCTATCTCGCGGTTCCCGTCATCTCGCGCTCGGGCGCGGTGCTCGGCGGTCTTTTCTTTGGCCATGACGAGCCCGCCATGTTCAATGCCGAGGTCGAGGAGCTTGTCGAGGCCGTGGCTGCGCAGGCGGCGGTGGCGATGGACAACGCCCATCTTCACGAGGCGGCGCGCGTCGAGATCGCGGCGCGCGTGAAGGCCGAAGAGGAGCTCCAGCTCACTCTCGCCGAAATGCGCCACCGGGTGAAGAACACGCTCGCGATGGTCCAGGCGATCGCCGCGCAGACGTTTCGCGAGACGCCGGCCGCCGAGCGCCAGTCGTTCGAGGCGCGCGTCCGCGCCCTCTCCGACGCGCACGACCTCCTCACCGAGCGCCACTGGGGCACCGTATCGGCCGGTGAAATGATCGAGCGCGCGCTCCACGCCTTCGACAAGATGAAGCCAGGCCGCATCAGCCTCGCGGGGCCGGACGCCGAGGTGCCGGCTTCAAGGGCGCTGCTCGCGGCGATGGTGCTGCACGAACTAGGGACCAATGCGGTCAAATATGGAGCGCTGTCGGGCGATGCCGGCACGGTCGCGGTCGAGTGGGACATGGTGAACGAGAGCGGCCGGGATCGGCTCCGCCTGCGCTGGAGCGAGCAGGGCGGTCCCCCCGTCGCGCCTCCCGCGCGTACGGGGTTCGGCACGCGGATGCTCGAACGGGCGCTCCGCGGGCAGGGCGGCAGCGCCGCGATCGAATTCAGGCCCGAGGGTGTCTGCTGCACTCTCGAGCTTCCCGCATGACCAGCATCTTGCGCGCGGCGGGATCGCGCGAGGTTCGCGCGCTTCGTGGGTCGAGGATCGAAGGTGCGGGCCGAAGGTCGATGGTCGAGGGGAGCGGTTCGCAGGGCGGGCGTCTCAAACCTTGCTCGTGGCTGGCGAGTCCGGCGCGGCTCGGTTAAGGCGTAGCCATGGCGGGAATCGGATCACGCATCGACGAGTCGGGAATGCTGCTGCGGGTGGCTGGCGGCTTCGCGCTTCGCCGCGACCTCGGCGGCCGCTGGCGGCTCGACCTTCGCCGCACCCCCGTCGACCATGTCGAGAAGCGCGTGCGCATCACGGGCACGCTCGTCGGCGACGATCTTGTCGAGGTCGACGGCGTCGCCCCGGAAGGCGCTACCGCGGCGGGTTATGCTCTTCCGGACAGCGGCTCGCCGATCGAAGCATAGCCGCGCCGCCACTGGCCGAAGCCGCCTGGCGGGAGGATCGTAAAGCCGGATGTCCGCAGGCGGTCCGGATGCCTCTCAATTTTGACCGGCCCAAGTAGCGGAACAAAGTTGTGCGACGCCGGTTAGAGCTGCATGACCCAGACCATCGCAACCCCCGCACCCGCCGCCGATCCGGCGCGTTTCATCGTCCTTATCTGTGCGCTGGCGCAGATCGGAGCTGCCCTCTTGCCCGTGATGGGGATCGGCACGCCGGTCGGCGAGCGTTCGGACGCCGTGCAGACGCTGATAACGCCCGCGGGCTGGGCCTTCTCGATCTGGGGAGCGCTTTATCTGGGATCTCTGGTTTTCTCGCTTCTCCAGTTTACGTCGGCCGGGCGCGATAGCACCTTGTTCGCCGCGCTGCGCTGGCCGGCAGCCGGTGCTTTTCTCGGCAATGCGCTCTGGGCCACTTGGGTGCAGCTAGGCGACATCGACGCGGTATCGACCCTCATCATTTTCGGCTCGCTTGTCTCGATCCTCATCGCCTATCGCCGTATCGCTGCCTGGACGGCGCCCTTTTCGGCGGCCGAGCGCTGGGGCGCCATCCTGCCGCTGTCGGCGCTCGCTTCCTGGTTGACGGCGGCGTCGATCGTCAATGTCGCCGCCACTTTGCGCTACTATGGCGTCGACGCTGCGCCCGATGTCGCGCCGCTCATCTCCGCCGCGATTATCGTCGTCGGCGGTCTGATCGCGGCCGCGGCCCTTGCGCGGGGCAAGGGTAATCCGCCCTTCGCACTCGTCTTCCTCTGGGCGCTGGCAGCAATCTTTGCAGCCGGCGGACAGGAGGCGGCTGCCGTCGCGGTGGCGGCAGCGATCGCGGCGATCCTCGTGCTGATCGGAATTTCGCTGGGCTGGCGCGACGGCGGCGCGCACCATTGGTCCGGTTCGAGATCGTAATTCTGTCTCGGGGACGCTTGAGCGTCTTCGCCGCAGGCGGTTTGATTTCGAACTTTTCCAGGGTCGATCGCTTGATCGGCACCTTCTTACGGCCAGGGGCACCGGGCGTCGCCGTTTCCCCGCGGCCAGCCGCGATCCCGACCCGCGCTTGAGGCGTCTGCCGGGGCGCGGCCCCGGCGCAACGGGCTTCGCCCGTCCTCCACTGCCGTTGCGGCCCTCTGGGTGCGCCGGCGCCTGGCGGCGCCCCGGCTGCCTTTCTGCGCCGCGGGACGGGCTCGCGGGCAAGGGCAGGAGACACATCATGGGAGCCATCGGCTTCGTCAGCGGCACGATCGAGAAGGGCTTTGTCGGCGAACTTCGCACCCTCTCGATCCGGGTGCCGATCGAAATTCGCATCAATCGCGGCAAGGGGAGCGAGGTGCAGCCCGACTACCGCGTCTACTCCGACGAAGTCGAGATCGGCGCGGGATGGGTCCGCCTCGCAGCAGTGTCCGAGCGGCGCTATGTGTCGCTGGCGCTCGAAGCCCCCGAGTTCGGGCAGCGACGCCTTTATGCGAACCTTGCCCGCGCGGCGGGGCAGGACAATCCCGACGCTTACGCGCTGCTCTGGAATCCCGCCGACTGACGGCGTGCAAGAAACACGCGGCTTATCCTCGCACTGGCTGCAATAGCTGGTGCGCGGAAGCCGCCGCCTTGATAGGGTGACGACGATGAAAAGCGGTATCGACCATCTTCCCCCGCACAAGCAGCGCGAACTCGAGCGCGTCGTCGAGATCGTCTTCGAAGAATTCGAGGATGCGCTGGCGCTCGCGACGCAGGGCTGGAAGAAGAAGGGCCGCATCTCGAAGATCATTCTCTACGGCAGCTATGCGCGGGGAGGGTGGGTCGACGAGCCGCACACCGCCAAGGGCTACCAGTCGGACTATGACGTGCTGATAATCGTCAACGACAAGCGGCTCACCGATCGGGCCGACTATTGGTCGAAGCTCGACGACCGGCTCATTCGCGAACTGTCGGTGACGAAGACGCTGCGGACGCCGGTGAACTTCATTGTGCACAGTCTGGACGAAGTGAACTCCGGGCTGTCGCAGGGGAGATATTTCTTCATGGACGTCGCGCGCGACGGGATTGCGTTGTACGAAGCCGAGGACAGTGAGCTTGCCGAGCCGCAGCCGAAGACGCCGCATGCGGCGCTGGAGATGGCACGGGAGTATTTTGACGAGTGGTTGCCCAGCGCGGAGAGTTTCGTACGGGGGTTTCGTCACGCCGTTGATGATCGTGATCTTAAGAAAGCCGCGTTTGATCTGCATCAGGCTACCGAGCGTTTCTACCATTGCGCTTTGCTAGTCTGCAATTTCTACACGCCACATGTTCACAACCTCGCGTTCCTGCGAACGCAGGCCGAGCGGATCGATCCCCGGCTAGCAGAAGTGTGGCCGCGAGAGGCGAAGCTCGATCGGTCACGTTTTGAGAAGCTCAAGGAAGCTTACATCAAGGCGCGCTACTCGAAGCATTATCGGATCTCCGAGGATGAGCTTTCCTGGCTCGGCGAACGCGTCACAATACTGGCAAAGGTGGTGGAATCGGTTTGCGCCGAGCGAATCGCTCAGCTGGAATCCACCGCAAAGCAGGCAGGCTGATAGGGCTCGACCGTTCGCTTATTTGCCGCGGAACCGTTTGAATTTCTCTCGGGCTTCCGCGGTTTCGACTGCGATGCTTGCGTTCTGGCACTCATCGCCGCGGTGAGTATCATTCGTAACCGTGTCCTGAAGGTAAGCGCTGTTTCCGGGCCACCTTGCGTCGTGGGGTGATCGCGTCAGATGATGGGCTGTATGGATGACGACAGCCTTGCGAGCGCACTGGACACCTACACTGGAGTGGCTCGGGAGCCTGTTTGTC
>JAESFO010000429.1_pt1 | contig 38706 bp, 41 predicted proteins | sample 9269421 | NCBI WGS metagenome assembly JAESFO01 (sample SAMN14502839, study PRJNA617101) | algae metagenome | isolation source: Nostoc desertorum CM1-VF14 and co-occurring heterotrophs from rocky... | place: USA: Clark Mountains, San Bernardino, California | collected 2000-06-05 | reverse complement strand
ATTGCTGCGGATATAGGGAGACTAATTATATTTGTACACCTTGAGCGCATACACAACTTCTTTCAATGACCAGCTAATTATACTTAAAAATGCCACAGTTTAGCTTGGCACTAACTACACCCGTCTTTCATAGTGAAAGATACCTAAACGATTCAAAGTGTGGACAAGCTTAATTATGCAAACGCCTCCTGACTGGACAATAGATCCCACAAGTAATCAATTCGTTTCCAAGCGATCGCAGCTTGCCGTGGAGAACAACTCAAGCCATAAGCGCGACGGGCATCATAATTACCCTTAATTCCCTTGGCTACTCCAATGGGAATCCCAAAAGCCACCTCACGAATGCCGGGTTGATAGCTTCGGTCTTCATGAGAGAGCCGTACTTGCGTAATCTGATTTCTAATTTGGTCTGCCCAGGGGGTTGGCTGTTGACGGTGGAATAAGCCATCGGCGTAGGCAATGATAAAGACTCTTTCTCTTTCATGTGGCAAGCCGAGGCAGTACGCGGGTATAGTTGACCATTCACATACGTACCGGATTTGGGAAAGGTCTTCGAGGTTTGTGCTGATGATTGACTGAACAAAGCTAAAACCTTTCCCCCTTTCCCTTTACCCCACTTTCGTCACGAAAGCGAACTAGTGGTCTGTCCCATTAATTTTGCTGGGTTATAATCAAGTGTGATTAAATAGCAATGTGGATGCATTGGTACTCACAAGCAGACAAGCGATCGCAGAAGAAGGAAAAAGGGTGTATGAACAAAAAGTATCAAATTAATCTGAGTGAATCACAGAGGGAAGAACTACTGGGTCTAGTCAAAAAGGGTTCAGCAAAAGCCAGAGAAATTCGGCGTGCACACACATTATTAATGGCTGCGGATGGCAAGACTGATGAAATAATAGCAGAAATATTACACATATCAGTAGCAACAGTTGAGCGAACTCGTAAACAGTTCTGTAGTGAAAGTTTAGCAGCGACATTAACAGAGAAAAAGCGACCGGGAAAGCCACGGAAGTTAACTAATTTTGCGGAAGCATATTTAATAGCAACAACTTGTAGTAATGCACCTGTTGGAAGTACACGTTGGACTTTAAGAATGTTAGCCTCGCAGCTTGTGAGTCTAGAAATAGTTGATAGCTTGAGCAAAAGTACAGTTGGTAGAATCTTAAAAAAAACGAACTGAAACCTTGGTTAAAAGAGCAGTGGTGTATCCCAAAAATCAGTTCAGAATTCGTATATAGAATGGAAGATGTGCTTGATTTATATGCCCAAGCTGTTGACCCAAAACGCCCACTGGTATGCTTTGATGAAAGATTATGCCAATTAATTTCAGATGTACATGAACCAATACCACCTATCCCAAAAACCGAAGATAAGCCAGGAAGGGTTGCCAAATTTGATTATGAATATGAACGCAATGGCAGTTGTAATTTGTTCGCCTATTTTGCTCCTTATTTAGGATGGAGACACATCAAAGTAACAGAGCGTCGTACCAAAGTCGATTTTGCAATTTGTCTGAAAGAATTGGTTGATATCCACTTTCCAGATGCCGAGATAATTGCATTGGTAATGGATAACTTAAATACACATACAATCGGTGCATTATATGAAGTTTTTGAACCAGCACAGGCCAGACGGATTGCCACAAAATTAGAAATTCACTATACACCTAAACATGGGAGTTGGTTAAATATGGTTGAATCAGAGCTATCTGTACTTGTCCGTCAATGTCTCCAACGAAGAATTCCGAATATTGAAACTTTAGAAAAACAGGTTTCGGCTTGGGAGTGCGAGCGCAATATTAATCAAGTTCGTGTAAATTGGCGTTTTCGTACAGAAGATGCCAGAGTTAAGCTTTCAAAGATTTATCCAACCCAGCAAAATTAATGGGACAGACCACTAGCGTAATATAACTGTGGAGGCGATTGGGTTGGGTTTTATGGCTGGAGCGTCTGGGAAATTGTTGGTTCAAAAAGGGGAACAAATCATAGAACGCAGAATCCTTGATTTAAGTGGCGAATGTCTGTGGGTTCTTGAAATCAAAAATTGTTAGTCATGCGTTAGTTAATTTTGTTTAAGATGAAAGGGGTATAGCTAATATCTATATCCCTGCTGATGACAATCCTTAAAAACAGGAAATGCTGACTTTGCTGAAGCGGGGCTTTATCGCCTGATCTTCAAGTCCCGTAAACCAGTTGCAAAGCGGTTCCAGGTTGGGTCTTTCATGAAGCGCTGCCTTTTTTAAGGCGCACTGGCAGCCGCTCTCTGCCTTTGTTTTAGTCAACAAAATATTTGTTTACAAATGAATCTGTAAATATTGATTATATAAATTACAACGTGGTAATACGCTATCTCCTTGCAATTTTACCAGTCCAAGACTGTGCAATTTAAATTTAGTTACTGTCGGGAGCTTGGCAGACTTATTAATAATTACATCCTTCATTGCATTTGCTAATTCCGGATTCTGCGTAAGAATTAAACTTTGGCGACGTAAATGGTCTGCGTAGATACTCGAAGAACTTGTGGGATTTTGTAGGATCTGTGTTAAAGTAACGTTTTTATTGGCTATATGATAAAGGCTAAAACGTACTAGAAATGGATGCCCACCCACTAGCATCATTAATTTTTCAACTTTTGTTTCATCCAAATCTAGTTTATACCTTTGAACTAAGTCCAAAATCTGTTTATTATTAAATTCAGGCAGTTCTATAGACAACCCTACATTAAACGGTGATTGATTAATATCAAGAGGAACATAAACTTCTGTAGAATGTACAATCACCAATCGCAGTCTTTTCCAAACCTCTCGTCGTTTGCCTTCTTCGTGTAAAGCGCGTAGCAATCCAAAGAAATCTCGGTAAATTTCGGGATATTCAAAAACTTTATCAACTTCATCTAAACCAAGGGTTAGCGACTTATTAATTGTTGGTAGTAGATATTCCTCAAAATAAGCTTTACATGCCATGCTACTACCCAACATTTCCGCTAAATCCCAATATTCAGTAAGTTTATTGGGGATATTCAAAGCTAAACCAACACTTGCACAAAACCAGCGTAAAAACTTATCTGAATTAACGAAAATCTCCTGGGCTGCAAGTTGGAAATCTAAGATGACGGTACAATCTCCTTGAGAATGGGATTCATTAATAACTCTTGCTAGAAGAGACGTTTTACCCATCTGCCTTGGTGCTTTAATTCTAATTAAAGCACCGGGTTTATGAATTTGTTCATAACATCGTTCTTCGATTGGGGAACGTTTGATATAAAATGGTGAATCTAATGGTACTTGCCCGGATGGATGCTCTAGAGAGTGGGATGAAAATATTTCTTGAGTTTCTTTGTTATTCTCCTCTATAGTGCCTACTAAGGGTGATGAAAATATATTTTTCCCACTTTCCACTGTTAAATCAGTAGTTAGATCAGCAATATCTTGCCATTCCAGCCCTAAAACACGACAAATTTCTCTAAAGTTAAGGTAATCTACAGCTCTGCCATTAAGAAAACTGCTGATAGTAGATTGAGATATTTGCAAATGTTCTGCCAAATCAGTTTGACGAATATAACCATTACGCGGTAGCGCTGACTTTACCTGTGATATGAATTCAGGACGTACTTTAACCGAACGTGGCATTTTTGATATTACAACTGCTTATTTTCTTTTTTTGACAAAATTTTCAAATATTCAATCTCACTACAAAGTCGATACCTACTCGATATACCCCTATGCGAACTCAAGTGTAGTCAAGGTTAAATCGGAGCAGTAGGAATAAGGTTCGAGGTGTAGCCTGTGAACGCTAGTCCTACTTTAACTGAAAATCTTTCCGGATTATATAATTATGAAATTTGCCTTCCCTATACCTTCCTTATTAGCTTATGTATCATCTATTTTACTGCTAGGTTTTTCGATACCATTAGTTGCACAAATACCGACTGATAATGCTTCTACTGAGTGTCGAACTCCTAAACCACCATATCTTAATACAGTAAACGATTTCATAGGCATGGGACACTTTCAAGAGGACTGCCAAAAAGACTCACTCGCTGCGGTTTCTTCTTTCACGCAGGCAATTCGGCTCAATCCTAAAGCTGAAGAACCCTACTACCATCGTGCAAATGCTTACGCTGCAATTGGGAATTACAAAGCCGCAGTGGCAGACTATACTGAAGTAATCAGGCAAAATACAGGTAAATTTGGTTTTAACCGTCCTGCATATTGGAATAGGGCTAGGGCTTATGAAAAGTTAGGCGAAAGACAAGAAGCGATTTCAGATTTGACTCAATTAATTGGTGATAGTAGTCCCAATGCTGAAGAGTACTTTTTTAGAGGCAATATGCACCGGGATTTAGGGAACAAAGCAAGTGCAATTGCAGATTACAAAGCAGCAGAAAAACTTTTTCAGCAATATCTAAATGGGGTTTTTGGAACTGGTCATATGGATTCCAAAAATCAAAATATGTTAGATCAAGCCAGAAATGAATTATCCCGCTTGGGGGTAAATATTGCAGTCCCGCAGATTACAACTGGTACTATTTTAAAATCAATCGCCAAAATAGAAGTCGAGCGAGCATTAAATTTAGCACGCTTTCTACCTCAACATCCAACGATTCAGCATTTTGACACTCAACTCCAGGATTTGTATAAACAAATAGCTAGCACACAACCGCAAGTAGATAAAACTGTTTTAAAGAACTTGATAACAAATGCTGCATATGAGAAAATTAACGATTTAAAAATAGAGCGTTCACAAATGCTAATAAAATTTAATCCACAGACTCCGATGGTAGGCTTAATTGATAATCAATCAAATGAATTAGAAGCCTTAATTCGCCGAAATAGGTTTTAGTTATAAGGTATATTACGGTTTGCGTAACATACCTGAAATAATTAATAGTTCGTTAAACTTAGTTATAACGTACCCAACGCTCTTATTATTTCTATCCAGATGCTTACTGAGCAAAATATAAAAAATGAAAAACAATTTTACATATAAAGTTGGTGGAAGTCTGGCAGAAGATGCTCCCAGCTACGTATTTAGACAAGCAGATTTTGACCTTTACAATGAATTACAACTTGGGAACTTTTGTTATATTTTTAATTCCCGACAAATGGGTAAAACTAGCTTGCAAGTTCGTACAATCAAACGGCTACAAGCCGAAGGGATCGCTTGTACTACGATTGACATCTCTGGACGCGGTAGTAAAGATATAAATCCGGAACAGTGGTATGCAGGTATCGTTTACACATTGGTTGCAAATTTTGAAATAGCTAACCCTAGCGAATTTATTAGAACTTGGTGGAAAGAAAACTACGGCTTGTCGCCAATACAGCGTTTAGATATATTTTTGGAAGAATTTTTGTTAAAAAGAATTCAAAGTAAAATAGTTATATTTATTGATGAAATTGATAGTATTTTAAGCTTTAGCTTTCAGGGGGATGATTTTTTCTCTTGGATTAGAAGTTGTTATGAAAAACGTAATCTTAATAATGAGTTTAATCGGATTACTTTTGCTCTTCTAGGAGTAGCAACACCTAGCGATTTAATTGCAGATAAAATCCGAACGCCATTTAATATCGGTCATGCAATTCAGCTTAACGGTTTTCAATCGTCTGAAGTTTCGCCTTTAGCATCAGGGTTAAAAGGAAAAGTTGAAAATCCGCAAGCTGTTTTGAAAGAAGTTCTAGCATGGACTGGAGGCCAACCCTTCCTTACACAAAAGTTATGCGATTTATTAGTAGCTCCCCAGAACTTTATTCTTTATGAATCACTGGAAACACGGACAGAAATTACAGAATCCGAATGGGTAAAAAATATTGTTATACAGCAGGTAGTTGAAAATTGGGATTCCCTTGATGAACCACCCCATTTAAAAACAATTCAGGATAGAATTTTGATGAGCAGATATAATACAGGCGCGTTGCTTGGTTTATATCAGAAAATTTTACAATTAGGACAAATTCCTGCTTCAGATAGCCCAGAACAGATAGAGTTACGCCTATCTGGATTAGTTGTAGAGCAACAGGGATATTTAAAAATTTATAACCAGATTTATGCAAATGTTTTTGATTTAAACTGGGTTGAAAAAGCCCTTGCCGATTTAAGACCTTATTCAGAAGCATTATCAGCTTGGTTTGCTTCAAACTGTCAAGATAATTCTAGATTATTGCGTGGTAAAGCATTAGAAGATTCAAAACTTGGGTGGCTAATAAAAGTTTAAATCAGCAAGATTACCAGTTTTTAACTGCCAGCCAGGAATTTGAAAAACAAGAAATGGCTACGGCACTAGCATTTCAAGAAGAAGAGAGTCGCATCTTAGCACAAGCTAACGAGACTTTAACTACGGCACAGCATCAAGCCAAACAACAAATTCGTATCGGTGGTGGAGTTCTTATTTGTTCTCTTATTGGAGCAGCTATTGCTTTTGTCGGAGCAACTATATCAACTAACCAATTACGAGAAACCCAGTTAGGTATAAGATTAGAACAAGCAGGAATTACAGCCCTAAAACAGTTTGAAACAAACCAACTTGAATCTTTAGTGACAGCAATGGATGCAGGACAAAGGTTAAAAGAAATAGTAAAAGATGGACGACCTCTAGAAAAATATCCTGCAAGTAGTCCAGTCTTTGCTTTACAAACTATACTTGATAATATTCATGAACTCAAGCGATTTGTTGCCTCCAAAGACAATATTACAACTGTGAACTGGAGCCATGATGGTAAGTACATCGTCACCGCTTCTAATAATAAAACTGCTAGTATTTGGAACTTGTCAGGTAAGCTTATAGTCGAACTAAAAGGGCATCAGGACGGAGTTTTTATTGCTAATTTTAGCCCAGATGGAAAGCAAATTCTCACTAGTTCTAGTGATAAAACAGTTCGACTTTGGAATTTTTCGGGTAAGCAATTGGCGATACTTAGACATCAAGAAAATGTAACTAGCGCCAGTTTTAGCCCAAATGGGAAACGTGTCATTACGACTTCTGGAAATCCACTTGTTATTGAAAGAGGTATGGATGGTAAAACTATAGTTAATATCCCTAATGATAAAACAGCCCGTATCTGGGATTTATCTGGTAATTTATTACTTCAACTTCAACATCAAGCTAAAGTTAATAGCGCAAAATTTAGCCCAGATAGTAAATATATTCTCACTGCTTCCGACGATAAGACTGCCCGGATTTGGGATAGATCAGGTAAACTATTGCAGACATTCACAGGACATACAATGGCTGTTAACAGTGCTTATTGGAGTCCCAATGGAAAATATATTCTAACTAACTCTAATGACTCCTATGTTTGGGATATTTCCGGTAAACAAATCACACAATTTAAAGTAGATGATAAATGGGTAACAACGGATGCTGGTTTTAGTCCCGATAGCCGACGTATCTTCGTGTCAACGCCTTACAAAACTTATGTTAGGGATTTATCTGGTCGGCTAATTAGAGAAAATAAAAATGAGAAATTACTAAATGGTGATGCAGAATTTAGTCCAGATGGTCAGCGCTTTTTTACAACCGATGATACTATAAAAGTGTGGGATATAAGAGATGAAGCTGTAAAACCGTGGGATTTATCAAGTAATTTAATCACCGAACTAACAGGGGATCAAAGTAGCCCCCGTTGGAGTCCTGATGGTAAATATATTGTTACTTTTGGACAGGATAAAATTGTTCGCATTTGGGATTTATCCAATAAAATACCAGTAACTAAAGTAGCTATCAATTCAAAAGACGCTATTACAGGAGCAAGTTGGAGTCCAAATGGCAAATATGTTGTTACTCCAACTAGAAAATCTATATTAATTTGGAATAGTTATGGTCAGCAGTTGGCAAGATTTATCGGACATGAAGATGTAGTTAGTAGCGCTAATTTCAGCCCTGATGGAAAAAAGATTGTCACAGCATCAGCTGATAAAACTGCTCGTGTTTGGGATACATCGGGAAAACAGCTATTATTACTTTCTGGACATGAAGATGGAGTAGAGTATGCTGCTTTTAGTCCAGATGGTAAATATATTTTGACTACAACTTATAATCATAAAACTAGAATTTTCTCAGAATCGGGTAAGTTAATAACTACGTTTAAAGCTAGAGGTATTACTTGGAGCCATAATAGCAAATATATTTTGGCTATGTTTGATTATGACGGCAAAAACTACTCTAGTTTGTGGAATATTTCGGGTGAGAAGATAGTAAAATTTCAAGGAAGTGAAAATAGTTATTTGGGTGCTAGCTTCAGTCAAGATGGGGAGCGTATTGTTACGACTGATGGAAATATAGTGACTATGTGGAATACATCAGGTCAAAAGTTATCAGAGTTGAAGGCGAATCAAGAGATTTATAGCCCTAGCTTTAGTCCGGATGGGACATTAGTTATTGCTACTTCCCTAGATAATAAGGCGATTATTTGGGATACTTCTGGTAAACAATTACTGGAAATACCACATCAAAGTAAGGTTGGATTTGCTGTTTTTAGCCCGGATGGTCAGCGAATTGTCACAGCTTCAGATGATAAAATTTATCGTGTTTGGGATATATCAGGTAAGCAACTTGCACAGTATAAGTATTCATCTACATTTATATCGCCAATACATTTTAGCCCGGATGGGAAATATATTCTCGCCCATGTTCAGGGTAATTCTCCTGAGCAGAACAAGGTGCTGATTTGGCGGATTGACGAATTAGATGGGCTATTAGCACGGGGATGCGACTGGTTAAAAGATTATCTGAATACCCAGCCTCAAATACGGGAAAGATTAAAAGTTTGCTGGGTAAATAGTTAACCGTGTTTTAGAATATTCATTTAGGGGCAGTGGTTGCGTTAATCCCATTGCTTTTCCTTTTTGCCCTCTTATTTGCAGCTTGTGTCACTTTCGGTTCTTCTGACTTACTGGAGTTAACCATTTTCACCAAGGAAGAATTGAGATAACTTTGTGCAGAGATATACAAACTTTCCCAAATCTCTTGATTACGGCTAATTTTTGTGCCGACTGTATTTCCTGCTGTTTTCTCGGATACCAAGTATTTGCGGAAATAGTTCGTCCACAAGTGTTGAAGAAAATCTTCAGCGAATTCGTTAAACGGCAGAATCCATTTATAGTCTTTGTCCAAAAATACCCGATATGATGCAATTATCGGTAGTGCCAAGTCGGTTGGCGCACCAAAACCGAATGAATACTTGCTGTCAGGCAACAATGTAGTTTTACGTATATCAATTGATGCTAGGTCGTTAGCACCCTTTCTTCTGGGGCTGCTGATATGTTCTTGAATTATTTCGTACAATCTTTGCTCTATCCACAAAGCATGAGTTAGCAAAGGCAGTAAAGCGGTTAATCTCTCCCTTTCTGCGTCTGTGATGTTACTTGGAAGACTCATCCCTACTGGGTGTTTAGTTCGTTTATTGCCGTCGGGATTGTATTTATTTCTGTCGAGGCAGTAAAGGAGCTTGAGCAAATGGGTAACATTGCACTGAGCGTTTCTGGGAGCGCCGCTTTGGTTTTGGTAATAAGCGATGCGGAATTTTCTATCTTCTGCTCTTTCTAACTGCACTAAATACTGCTTGATGAATTTGTAATCACCCCTGGCGTTGACTTTGGAGCGAGAATCTACTGGCGTTGTGGTATTTGAAGCTAGGGCTATGTCCTTGGCTGATTCTTCAGTCAGTCCAATGTAAATCGTAATTTTTACTCTGGCTTGGGTTAGGTCATATTTGTAATTTTTTGCTTGCTCAAAGGCTAAAACTGTGTGACCACCGTTGATAATCCCATCGCTACCGCCCTCGTTAGCTTCTAAAATTTCTAGTTCGAGTTCGGTTTTATTTCTGTTGGACTTAACTTTATTGGCTGACAGAACGATTCCACTGTGGCGAGAGAAGAATTTTGCAGGTTCGGTCGTCAGCGAGTCGAAGATTTGTCTGTAGGTTGCGCTTTTGCGGTTGGGTTCCCTGATGTTGGGTTCTAGGGGGAAGTCTATAGGGAAGCTGTCTACATGGGCTGTGGCGATGATGCAATTGGGGTTGGCTTGAAAATGGTTATCTATTTTTATGTTCCAAGTCTTGGGCATACTTTATTTCTTGATGGAATTAAATTCTATGTTAGCGCTGCCCTTAATTATTCTCGAATTCTGCTATCGCTGCCAAGCTACGCAACCGACTGGTTGACCGACAAAACTCAAGTAGCATAGCAGTATGATTTGACCTTAAACTCTCTCTGATACCGCTGTTGAGCCTGTTTTCGAGAAGCAATAGCAGGTTGTGGAAGAGGAGTACCGAAATGCTGCAAAGAATGGAATGATTCCCACCCCCGATGCAAGCAACCCTTAACCCACTGCCAACCAATTTTCAAATAGCTATTGCCACGCACCTATACTAATATTATTTACTAACTTTATTATGTACTGTCCAATGGGTTTAGATTGTCGTCAAATGACAGGAGTTGATTATCAATGTTCCAACATTTCTATTTGTATGCACAACTCTCCTAAACCCTCGATGGTGAAAATTATATTTTATGTGCTTCACTAACAAATATGTGATTTAAAAGATATTAAGATCAACCAAAACTACTTAATGAGTTACTTGAAGAAAATCAGCAAGATGTAGAATCTTTCTTAGAAAATTGGGAGGAGTTAGATAATTTACAATAATCCAACTTTTTTCAAGCGCGATAGTAATCCAGTCCGGGTGCTATAATTTTTTTGCATCTGCTTAATAGAAGCTTTGAACTCCTCTAGCTTTCCTTGATATTCAGCCAATTCCCGTAAGTCAACTAGATGTGCAACTGCTTGGTCATAAGTTTTGGATTGCTTGAATTCAAGTAACTTATATATATCTGACCATACTTTATCTTGATTTTTAGCTAGAACTTGTAACTTGCGGATTTTTTCCTGTTGTGCTGCTAGTTTTTCTCGTTGCTGACGTTGTTGCATTTGCTCATTAGCATTTTCTAGTAACTGTGAGAATGAGCGTCTGTGAACATCATGATTACTATCACTTTTCGGAATCTTAAATAGTTCTCGCAGTCGGTTTACAAGTTGTATTCCAACATTAATTTCACCTGTTGCCACTTTCAAAAGAAAATAGTCTTTTTCCTCTGATGATAAAGCTGTAATCCACTCTTTTATGGGTTCAGGATTTTCTTTTTTATCAATACTTACTTGAGATGCCGATGCAATCAAATCCTGGTCAATATCAAATAACTCTATAAAAGCCTCAATCGCATCAGGTAACTTTTTCAAGTTTGCTGGGACAGGTGGTTCAACTAAATCTTCTTCATCTTCCCCTTCTTCAATTGCTATTGAAGCTGCTTTTAACCAAGCCAAATAGAAAACTCGATAATCTCCTTGCAAAATATCATCACGCAATTGCACTAATTTTGTTAGCCATCCCTCCCCTTCTATCCAATCACCATATTCTTCATCCTGGATACTGATATCCACAATTACATAGTTTTTGCTACTTGATACAGTAATTTTATCAGCTAAACGATAAGGCTCAAAAACTGATGAGGAAGCCACTGTTTTAGGTAAACGAAACATTAGTTGTCGCGTCCCCCAATTCGCCATATATAACATGATGTCGAAACACTTTTCTAGAACTTCCTTGGGTTCACCTCGAAAGTCTCCATAGCTATAGGTAAAAATTGCGTTTGTTGCACTCAGTTGTACCCGACTAGATAAACTACTTATATATGCTTGCTCTGATGCAGTTAATGGTCGGTCTAATGCCTGAAATTCGTAATACTGGTACTCACTCATAGTTTTCTTTATTTTTACAGCACTTCCGCCTGCTATGAGGTACGCACACAGTCTCAAAAGTTAGGATAGGAAAGGGATATAGGTAAAATTGTGCTTCGTAATAGCCGGAAGTGCTGTAATGTATGTACTTTTTGAATATTTGGTATTTGTCAATTAATTTTTATTTGCCCACGATAAATTAATGCAAAATTAATAGCTGAAAAGGGTTTGCTACCTAAAAACCTATCGTGAGCAGAAAGTGGTAAAGGATGTTCAGTCCTAATGCGACTAATGCCATGTCACAATCTATTGTGACTGTTGCAAGACTTTTTAATGTAGTTCAAAAAATGACTCTTGTCCCAAATGCTTCACATAATTTTCTACTAGACCCTGGAGATTTCCTTGCGTACCGATTTCAATCCAGTCATCGATTCTTCCCAAAAAACAATATCTTTGAGTCAGAAATGTTCGTTTCACCCGATCAATCAATACGAAACGAAGCATCGGTGAGTAAGAAATAGAAAGCCTGAGTTTAGTTTTTGCTTCTGTCATATCGTTCCTTACAGAAAAATTTAATAGTTCTGATAACAGATTCACGTCTTGATCTGCTGTATACACAGTGATAATTTCCTTTTTTATATCTATTTGGTAATTTTGTAAGCTAGAAAATCGCTTTATTCCTCCTTCTACAATCATCGCCCTTTCCTCATCGCTAATAATCTTCGGCTGAACCTTTCTCAGAAAAACTTGAGCGTTAGGATTTTCATAAATTTCATAGCCATCAGGCATAGTTTCAACCAAATGTCCTTCACTTTTCATAGAAAAGAAGTACTTTGGCTTACCCGTTTTCATTATGCCTTGATAAAGATAATATGTCTGTCCTTTTCTATTGTCGTATTTTATCGGCATTCAATCTATTAACTCAATACTTTTCTTTGAGCAGCGCTTTTCTTAAGACCGTTACTAGACAAACGTGGGTTCATTGAATACTCATTTTTTCTGGGAGCGGTTTTTTCGACGAGATTGTGTTTGCATCTTTTTCTTGCTTTTAGCTTTATTCTTATATTGTTTTGGTGTCGATAAAGTAAATCCTTCTGGGCTAATTAACCTGTTATCCGGTTTTTGTAGTTTTTCTGGCTGGAAACAAGCCCAACCTTCCATTTCTGATATCACATTTTCAATGAAAGAATAACGTCGATTCTGGCGCAGTTTATTTAAAGCTACTTCTGTTCCCAACTCAAAACAATCATTTACATCCTCTTGCCCAATAAAAAACTCTTCTACTAAATTTTCTTCAAAGGCTTTATCAATTTCTGATTTCAGTTCCTTCGCACAAATCTCCATACTATTAATAACTAACTTAGTCCAAGTATAATCATATTCTTTCCCACCTCGATTTGAAAACAATTCTGCATAATATTCTATGACTTTTTCTCTAGAAATGACTTCTTCAGCCACTAAAACTAGTAACGCTTCTAATGCTGCACTTCTGACGTATTCATTGATTTGTTGATTTGATATTAGTTGTTTTAGTGGTTCAATATTTCCATGACTGACAGAAGCAAATATTCTCCCTAAATCCTCAGTTACTATATCTCCGGTTACATCCATTGAGATGTCCCCTGGAGCCGAAAAAGACTTGACAATCAGAGGATAAGCTAATGGTTCCCTAAATTGTGCTAACAGATACAAGGCATAAATATGTAAGATATAATCATTTTTATCCAATAACTCTGACGGGTTATTGCTGAAGTTTTCTAAAGTTGTTAATAATATAGGGGTTATAGCCAACTGTTCTTCAATAGCCCTTTCCAAAGCCAAGCGGGGGAATTTCCCGGTATTGTTTTCTAATTCAGATAAAATTTCTTCTAGTTGCATCTTTTCAAATTTAGCTGTCTTTTTAATCAACGGTAATAGTTCTGGTACTTCACTTTACTCAAATTAAAATTAGTCTAGAAAGGCTTGCACTCCCATAGACTATACTTTTGAGTTACATCTGGAGCTAGTATTCATGTATTAGCTGACTCCTACTTAGTATCTAGCAGCCTATTCTCCCACAATGCGATCGCTTGGACAAACCTATCAAATCGCTTATCGGTTAGATAAAGGCTATTGCCTATTCGAGGAATCTTGACAAGCTTTCGTCCCAAAGCTCCCGGATATGGGATAAGTAGTTGCTATCAGCTAAGACTTTCGCAGTTCCTTACATCCTCAATGCTGTTAAAGTCCCTATTGATTAGCTCTTTGTTCACTAGCTCGATCAACTCGTTGCCACAGTTCACGGTCTTCTCGATAAATAGCTAACGCTGCAATCGCATCTTTTGCATCTGCATCAATGTCTTTTCCTTGAGCCACTAGTGAAATCAGGAAATCTATTGCTTTATCTTGTCGCAGCATCCCAATTGCTAGTAACAATGTGCGGCGAAGTTCTACGTTCCTTGTTTGCCCCCAGCAATTTCTGAGAAGATCGAATGCTTCCTCTAATCGTGATTCACCCAACGTCAATGCTGCTAACTCACAGATTTGCTCCTTTGGGTCAAAAAGAAAACCAGCTACTATTGCAAGTGAATCAGCCGGAGCTAGTTGTAACAAAGCACTGAAGCACTCCGAAATCACCTGTGGTGCTTGATCACCGATGCGGGTTTTTAAGCGAAGTAAAGGTACACCTTGGGGATTTCCTGTGTAGGCGATCGCTTTTGCAGCAACAACTCTTGCTTCTGGTTTGGGGTCAGCTAGTAGATCGGCTAATTCATTCATTACATCTGAGTAGTTCATTCTCACCAGACCTAAAGCACATATACCCCGAAGATGGGCAGCAGTGTCTTCAACTCCTCCCCATACTGGCTCCATCTGAACATGTCGAATCCCTTGCAGAAAAAGGTTTTCATCGCTGTATTCTAAGTGATACAGTGTTTGTGCTATCTCTTTCTTGGCAAGACAATTTTGGTCTACTTGTGCGGGTTTGACCATCATTCGAGCAAAAGCTTCTACAAGATCAGCAACCAACTCAGTGATAGTGGATTCGGCAACTATCTTGGCTGCTTGAGCGACAGCTATAGAATATTTACTCTTAAGGCTTTGGCGTAAAATTATGATCCTTTCTTCACTTGTCGGATGCTGTCGAATTTGGGCAAGAATAGATAAAGTTTCTTCTAATTTTTGTGATTTTGCCATATACCATCCTACAACCAGGCGCTCTGTTATGATGAACTTAAAGCATTTACCATAAAAGTAGGGAATTAGAATTTGTCAAAGCCCATTCCTCACTTTTTAACTGCGAATTGTTAATAAATATTACTGTCCCAAATAACCACAAAGCTCTTGATAGTTATTTTGTACTACAATTATCATTAACTATTTCATTTTTTAAAGATATTGCGACCACGGCAGCAAAAAAAATTACTTGACTGACATCCCATGTTTACTAACAGATGTCTGAGTACAAATGATGAAAACTCCATTTCAGTTTGAGATGAGTGTTGACCAAGGCTTACATACATATCTTTATGTAGCTGGTGATCACTCAATTGTAACCAAAAATTGGCCAGGGCTTTTTCAGGAATGGACTACAACGCCAACCCCATATAGCAAGTTTAACGTCAATAATAATAATATGGAGGAAATGGCTGTCTATCTTGGGTTTGTTTGGCAGCTATGTGAAGAAAAACCTTGTTACGCGATTCCAAACTATTATCGTGATTTGGCCAAACAATTAACAGGGCTGGATTTTGATTTTGTCAAATGGGAATATGAAATTGAAGCAGAAGAACCTGGTTTAGCAGTTGATAAAGGCTTTGTTCGCGCTAGAGCCTGTACTAGTCTACCTCCATCGGATTGGGAAAGTAGACATAAAGATGAGGCGGGTTTATTCCAAATTAAGTCATTTGAGCAGTTAATCTCACTTCAAAACACCACGCTTGGGGATGCTTCATCTGAGATAAGTTTGTTTTGCATTCCATTTGAACGGAAAACGGATCTTCTCCATCTCTTAAACGGCGACCAATGTCCTATTCTCATCTACTTTTTGAAACCAGGAGAATTATTTGTAGATATTGGAGTAGGAGTAGATAGAGGCTATTACGACTTTATTTTGATCAAGTCAGCAATTGACATTAAGGATAAGTTGCAAAACCTCCTATCGCTGTACACACAAGCCATTGCTGATTATGAAGGTAATATTTCAAACTTAAAAACAATGGAAGATGCCCTACAAGCTATAACTAAATTAGCTCTAGGTAAGTTGCAAGAGGTTTAATAATCGGGGGGGTATGGACACAGAGGCAGAACTCAGTGATTCTTGGTGGGAACGGGTCAAATATTATGCTCATTTAGCAATTGAGTGAGTGGAACACGGGATTGATACGTTTAAAGAATTACTCAGTACTCTAACGATTGATGAGCGGTGGGGCGTGATCTTGAAGTTTGAAGATATTGAACCGGAGAAGTTTGGTCAACTGATAGCCAAAGCGCCCGATTGGATGGAGTGGATGGCTTGAATTATCTGTTGATTATTGAAGATCAGTCGTGGGAGATAATTGATTGTTGGAAGGTTGGACAGATGAATTTGGCACGGTGATGCCAGTTTGATCTGCTGTTTGGAGCGTTACGCTATCTTCCTAACATTAGTTATCTATGGGACGACAACATGAGAGAATCGATTTGACTTAGAGCCTGTCAAGAAACAACTTTTACAATTTATTATTTAGAAAGCATTTATAGCTCAAAAGAGGCAAGGTTGTTAGATGACTTGCTCTTACCGTTATCTGTGGACAAACGCAAGGTAGGGTAGCCCAATAAACTTTTAGGTTACTGGAATCAGCGTCTACTAATGAAGGAGGATTGATGAATCCCAATACAAGAGAACTGATGCAACAACTAGGGCAACAGTACGAAGGTGCTGTGATCAAGCCCTTGTATACAGCTGTGGTCACTGTAACCCCAGGGCAAGAGGGACATGCACGGATGTCGGGTCATGCTCGTAGTGACGATGGCTTACTCGACTTGAACCTTGCTTTTCCTACTAAACTTGGTGGACACGGGCAAGGAACCAATCCAGAGCAACTTTTTGCAGCAGGTTATGCAGCCTGCTTTCATGGAACGCTGGCTTTGGTTTCAACAAAAGCAGGTATTGATGCTTCAACTGCCACGGTTACATGTGCTGTAACCATTGGCAGAGATCCAGCCGATGGTGGATACATACTCTCTGCAAAATTAACTGTTGCTCTTCCTGGGGAAGACCGAGAGAAATCTGAACAGGTGGTTGCCCAAGCATACAAGCTCTGTCCCTACTCCAAAGCTATTCATGGCAATGTTGATGTGGAAGTGACGGTAGCTTGAATCATCTGGACATTATGACTATTGATAGCTTTTTGTAATAACTTTTAAGTGACTTGCCATCTGACGCAATCATGAGGAGCAGAGCCTTGTATAGTGTCCATAAAAAAACGCGGTCGTGGGACAGGTATAGCGATCGCGGTCATTTTCTAACCCATGACTGAAAATTAGCTGTATCTGCTATTGAGTAAGAACTTTGGCTCGACCGTGCCGATTGATTTTCATGTCCCAACTGTATACCCTGTATCACAGCCTACACCTGATCTAAGCCTCAGCGATACCCGTTTCTACGTCTTTGGATACAAGTTTATTTAATTTTGAGAGATTAATGAGATATTAAATTGAAAAACGATTCTTCAGATAGAAACTTATGGCAACCGAGCAAGAGCTTCAATCTCTTTTTAATAAATTAGATACCGATCAAGACGGCAAAATCTCCATTAATGATCTTTTTTTAAGTCCTGGCTTAAGTACAATCATTTCATCAGAAACAAATATCAGTACTCCCCAGGAATTGCTAGTAAATTATGATTCAGACTCTGACGGTAGCATTACCTTTGAAGAGTTAAAGTCAGCCGTTGAGAAAGCAGATAATTTAACCTAGCTGCCAAAAAACCCAATACCAAATATCAATACCCAAAATCCCTCAAAGCGTAGGCGCTTTGAGGGATTTGCAATTTTCATGGTCATTAGTGACTCGCTAGCCCCGATGGATGACCTTGGATGTGAAAGACTGGCTTTTTGCGATTGAAAGTTTGCTCAACTGCTTTTCGATACCCCACAGTGGCTTGAGTCTCAAGCCCTTAAATACTGATTAGACAGCCAGGGGTCTGTCTGCAAAGGCGATTTTATAAAGAATTTTTAAGAAATTAACATTCTTCAGAAAAGGAAAGACCTAATGCTGAAGTAATCATGTCGAAACCTAATTATTAGTTTTTCAATTTGTTGGAGTCGAGAATAACCCTGTTCTGTCACTTTGGGAGAAGCCAATGCCTGAAAGCCTTTGAGAGCTTTATTTTTCAGATTTTGGCTATAAATTTTAGTTTCTGTTAGAAAAGAAAAGCTCAAAACTTTATCAAATCAAAGTTTCAGAGTTTCGCTCCGATTATTGTTTTCCGAAAGTGACAAAACAGGGATAATGTTGAAGTTCACCTGTTTAATGATTGTTGGGGCAGTATTGTCGATTAGTGCGCCAGCTGTGGCTGAAAGTCGTGCGGTTAATATCAGTATTGGCAGTATTGGTGGTGCCTTAGATAATGGAGCTTTGAGAACAGTTCGTCAGATTATTGGGTTTGGGGTTGGCACTGGCACTGTTGATAAATTCATTGTATATATTCCCAGTACCGGATCTATTCCCATCGAAGGAGGTTTATCTGCTTGTGCTGAAGCTGGCTTCGGCACAAGCAATACAACATTTAATGCTTTTATTCAGCAGTTGCGTTCAATTAATCCCAAACCTGGGACTTTCTACAATGTAGAACTTACCGCAACCTGCAAACAGAAATAAGAATGTCGTTTGCACTCAAGCGCGGTAGGATGGGCTGAGGTAGCAAGCCCATCCATCGAGTTACACTCTACGCGATAAACGCAAAACTCCATATTTTGAAATTGGAGATGTAACATCAATCTTGGTTTTAATCAGGTTTAACTGATTGGCTATTGCCTCCATCCTGTCCGCCTTTGTGATCTGGCGTTCTGCTACTGTTTCCGCCGAGAGCTTACGGTCATAAACTGATGCCACTGCCCGTCATCGCCCAGTACATGAGATGTCATCACTCGATGATTATCACTCTTGAACTCGATTACATCTCTGTACTTTGCCATCTTCTCATCGCCCGTCATCGCGGGCCCGTCAGAATTGAGCGTTAGCATGTTTTTAGCTGCGTCCAATTCACCGTCGTACAACCACAGATAAGTCATCATTGACCCAACCCAGGTGCCTACATAGCGTTGCTTGTGCGGGTCATATCCCAGCGTTATTATCATTGTTGCCGCACCACCGCAGGGCATTTCGCCCTGTCCTTCACCTACAACCCAGAGTTCACCAATTGATCGCACACTTTCCGTTCCTGTTGCTCTCTCAGGCGGTTGATCTGGACTCATCATCGCCTCTGTTTCATAAGTCCACTCACCGACGAGTTTCTGTAGCCACTGATGTTCCTTTTGTGGCTCAGTATTCATTGTTGGCTCCTGTTGTGTTTTGGTTGTCTCCATTGCTTTAGCTCCTTTTGATGAATCATTGAGGAATGTAATTAGCGCGAAGCCCAACTCTGTAGGCGAAGCCGCCCCAAAGGGCTAAGAACCGCGTGAAATAATGATGAAAAATCAAGATTTTAGTAGTACATAAATACTATCATGGCTCAACTGATTGAGGTTTTTAACTGGCAGATTGACGAAAACTTTGGTATTCATGATTTCTCCTTTTGAAGTTGATTGCAGAGTAAAGAATTATCAAAAAGTCGCTGGTGATTCGAAGTAAATGACATCCGTGGTGTAATAAGCCATGATTCGGTCTACGTCTTTGGCGCAGATGGCACTTTGTCGATCGACGATGAGTTGTCGAATCTCGGCTTGGTCATGTGTATTGGTGCTTTCCGTTGTCATCTGGGTAGCCATATTTTCTCTTTTTGAAAATTCATCAATTGGTATCTTTGCCGTCGTGATTGCTGCTGCGCTTGACCTCCGTTGTTTCCCTTTGTAATTAAGTCGAACGACAATTGCTCAAATCGACACCTCTGGTAAAATTTTTTCCGGCGTCAGCTATGACCTCAAACGCACGAACAGATGTAACAATCACGATCACCTCCATTTATCGCACTGAGTGGGGTCGGATTACCGCTACGCTCATCCGGCTGGTTAGGGATTTCGATGTAGGTTTATATGCGGCACAGGAAGCCTTTATCGCTGCCGTGAATCAGTGGCATTCCACAGATATTCCCGATCTCCCCCGTGCCTGGATTATTAAAGCAGCTCGATACAAAGCCACTATAGAATTTTTACGTTTTTTCTATTCTCTATGACCTCAATTAAGGCTTGAATGATTAGGTCAAGTGTACTAATCTAGTCTCAATTCAACTAAAAAGCGGAGATCAATTGTGATTGATCACACTGGTATCATTGTGAGTGATTTTGAGCGAAGCAAGTCCTTTTATGCTGCGGCATTAGAACCAATTGGACTGTTACTCATTGCAGAGTATTCAGCCTTTACCACTGGAAGTACCGATATTGCTGGTTTCGGTCAGCCACCAGAAGCTGAATTCTGGCTCAGTCTTGGTAATCCGGGTTCTGTAAGAGTTCATGTAGCGTTCAGAGTTCATAACCATGCTGCTGTTGAGGCATTCTACAACGCAGCTTTAACTGCTGGTGGACGAGACAATGGTGCGCCTGGTTTTCGGACTCAGTATCATCCTAACTACTATGCTGCTTTCGTTCTTGATCCAGACGGGCATAATATTGAAGCAGTCTGTCATCAACCTGAATAAGCAGCATTTTCTAAATTAAATTAAAGCCACTGTTAGTAGAACTCTTGCAAGGAATAATAAACTTGTATCCAATTCTAGGAAAACTCAAAGCGTGATATTCCTCTCTATTTTTACTCCTGAGATTTTTACTTTTTTTGCTCAAAACAGCGATCGCATCTTCAATGGCTGGGGCTGTGGGCTGTGCTAATGAATCTCATGGCTGGGGTTGAGAGCAAAATTGCTCATAGTTTCAGCTTGCTAGAGGAAAAGTTGCTGCTAACATCCATCCAAAGAATAAGGCATTACCAATGGCATAGCTCCAATATTCGTTAAGTAAGACCCTTTGCAAAATTATTTTCAATACTTAAGTATTTGTTCTCACGAGAGGATACTGTTACGTAAGCTTTCTTACTTCTCAGGCATTCTCTTAAGATCAACGCTATTTTGTGATTGCAAAATTACAGGCTTCTGGTAATTAGAAGTATAACCTGGTAAAACTTTTACCCCTGGTTGAGTCAACCTTAGCGTTAAAGAAAGTCTGACTTTACCGCTATTATTACGTATTGAGCGATGTAATAGTGTATTAGTAAATAGTACAAACTCACCAGGACGTAACACTACAGGAATAGCTTTTTTTGCAACTTCATCAGGGATTTCAAAAAAGTTATTTCCACTAAAAGGATCGGTTCCTTTTATCTGGCAACTTTTTAAGTAAATATTAGGTATATACTCAAATCCATTATATTCATTAACTTCTGTCAAAGCTATATAAGCATTAATAGTTTTACCATTTCCTTCCAGGAGTTTAGAATAAGAGTCTTGATGCCAAAAAGGAATTAATTGCTGGGCGGGATAATTTACCCATAGTTCTGACCGCCATAATACTAAATTATCCCCTAAATGAGCATTAAGCCTCTCTAATAAATTTTTATCCTCACATAATTGCAAAATTACAGGTGAATCTAAATGTCTTTCCATGTAAAAACATCTGGTAAACACTTGAAGCAATATAACGAATAACGACCCAATATCAAATCTAATACATGATTTAACTACCTGTTCTAAGAATATTTTTGTTGGGATTTTTAAAATAATATTATCAAAAATATATTGGCTAATCTCAGCTATTTCATTACTGCTTAAACTCAGAGAATTTGGCCCCCATATTTCATCACTACCATCATAATTAATTTTCTTTGTATTCTGCTGTTGGTTGCAACCAGCCCATAATAAACTACATTCCCATAATTGCTGTGATAATTCTTGATTTTGTGCTATTTCAGGTAATATAATTTCTTGAGCGTGACTATCTAAAAATTTTCCACTAATATTTTGATAATTTGGGGAAGTAGCACAAGCAAGGGTACTATATGCTCCGGCTTCCGAAGAAATACCTAAACCTAAATATTTACTGAGACGATGCCATATAGTAATATTTGATTGTACAAAGCCTGGATGTATGGCGTTAACGGTGACTTGAGAATTATTTAATCGCCCAGAAAGTTCTCTTGTTAAAAGCAATAAACAGAGTTTTGAAACAGCATATAATTTTAGGAAATTTAAAGGTGTCCTTTTAACTAATAAATTCCAGTCAATACCACTTGGAGATAATGCCAAATCTGATGCTAACATAATAATGCGGCTAGGAGCAGATTTTTGCAACTTTTCTAATAATAAATAAGTCAGCAAAAAATGACCTAAATAGTTCGTTCCCCAAATCAGTTCAAAACCTTCGTTGGTTGTACCTCTGTTGTTGAATATCCCCGCATTATTGACTAATATATGTAATGGCAAATTGTAGCCATTAAATAGTTTTACACACTTACGAACTGAATCTAAAGAAGCTAGATCAAGAGGTAAAAATTTCACATTTTCATTTCCGGTGGTTTGACGGATGTAGTCTATAGCTTTTGCGGCTTTGTTTGCCGAACGACACGCAATAAATACATGATTGCCTAATTTGGCTAAACCTATAGCAGTCATTAAACCTACACCAGAATTACCACCTGTAACCAGACACACTTGCATAATTTCCGCTCTCTTAGTATTTATTTCCAACTAATTGCCAGAAATATAGCCAGTATTAATATAACGTTAAGTATTTCATCATCTTGCATCATGATTAAATCCCTCTATAATTTTCGTCTGCAAGGCATTTATTACGGTGCATTCTTCCAAGACAACCTGTCTTTAACAGATTGGGTTAATAGTCAACGTCTTCTTTACCCTCTTGTCTGCTTGGGAGATGGTCATGATGGGGTGTGGAATCTGTTTCAGGAAATTGGCACTCAGCAACAAAGGCAAGAAATTTTAGATTGGTATCACTTGAAGGAAAACCTCTGCAAGGTCGGTGGCTCAATCAAACGTCTTAAAGCCGCAGAGAGCCTCCTTTGGCAAGGTCTGGTTCCGGAAGCGATCGCTTTGTTTGTTGATTTGAAAAAAAAGCCTGCCCAAAATTTCATCAACTACCTCAAAAAGCATTCAGAACGAATCGTTAACTACGAATATTTTTCTTCTGAAGGTTTCTGCTCTATTGGTTCTGGTGCTGTTGAATCTGCTGTCAAACAGATCGTTAAGCGGTTGAAAATTTCTGGCGCACAGTGGAAATTGGAAAATGTTCCTCGAATGTTACAACTTCGATCTGCTTATCTCAATGGTCAACTTGCTTGCTGATATTTTTGCAAAGGTGAGATGCTCCCAAGCTTTAGTTTGAAATTCTGCACCTTTAATAGACTGACTAGTGGTTAATGCTTGTGTCAACAATGATAAAGCTTGCTGTTGTTCGCCAATTATCCGAGAATAATTAGCTATTCTAGTTAAACTTTGAGTTTTTGCAACACTGTAACTACTATTCAAACTCTGGGTTAAGCTTGTTAACGATGTCAATAATTGGCGTAGCTGCGGTTTTTGGCTAGGCTCAATTTGTTGAGCTAATCTTCCTAAGAGTGACTCTTGGGGTAAGTAACTATCGACTAGCTGAGTGAGAAAAGTTCTTGTTACTGTTGGATTTTGGGCTTTTAGAGCAATTTGTATAGCTTGGTTAATACGCGAAATTGCTTGTTCATTTTTACCAGCAGGAATATCTTGTTCTAAATCCGACACAAGTATATTAATTTGAATTTGGGTATCTTGTTGCTGCTGTTGTTGACAAGTGGTGGTTTGGGCTAATGTCGGCGATAAAAATATAAAACTAACAGTATCTAACAAAGTTAAAAGTGATAAGGTTACAATAAAAACCTGGGAATAAGCTTTTTGCATACAAAAGATTGTACTGTTTTAGTCAAGTCTTCTTTTTGTTATACAAGCTATTTTGCGGTTATTACGTAAAAATCATAAAATACTTAATTTCTCTAACCGCAGAGGGGCTAGGGTGCAGAGGAGAAATTATTTGTATCATTCATTTGGTGAAATGGTATTACCTGTATTAAAATCGCCGGGGCAAAGATGGTAGAATGGCGCAGCATCTATGTGGGGGTACGATGTCCGTAACCAACTCGTTGCAGATGTGTTTTATGACAATGATGCAGAATTCATCAAGTTCACCAACGGCAAAGAAATAACGGTAGAGACAGCTTGACGTTGGGATTGGGAACGATTGCTAAAATATGCGACTAATCGATAGCACTCGCTACTCCTCCCACTTCACAAACACCCCATCAACAACCGCAATCCACCACTGGGGAAACTTCGCCAACAACTTCTTGATCATAATCCGCAAAGCCGGATCTTCATTCCAACACTCTTGCAAGAAGTCAAACCCCGGATTATCACCTGAATTCGCCGCTCGATTCAGTTTTTCCCTTCTTACAGATCGCGTATTTGACAAAAGCAACAATCGCCTCATGCGACCATTTTTCAGGACTTGAGACAGGGGCGGCGGAACAAGTCTCTTCACAACAGCCTTTCACTTCAACACTAGAAACTTGGTTTTCTCTCGATAAGGAAGTTGAATTTCCCTGTTCTACTTGCCCCTGTATTTGATTAGCGATGGTTACGCCCGCCGCAGGCATCGCTGAACTTAAACAAAATTCATTCTTAGCGATAGGTGCTGAGGAAAAAGTACCTTCTCTACGAGACGCTACGCGAACGTGACAGTCTTTCGGCTCAACTTCACATTCTTGGTTTTCAGCTAGCAACGAAGCGGGATTACTTTGTACAGCCTCCACTCTTCGTCGCGTCGTGCAGTCCATTGCCACAGGCAAGTCTTTCTCTTTCTTTGACTTCGACTCTCTGCTAAACTCTGCTTTTAAGGAACCTAGATAACCAAATATTGATAATGTCGTTAATTCCAAATACATTAGCAACCTTTATAGCTCTTTTCCCAATTGCCAATCCGATAGGTGCAGTTCCGGTTTTTTACACTTTAACAGCAACAGAAACATCATCACAGCGCCATCAGCAGGCATTACAAACTGCTATCAATGTAGTTTTAGTTTTAGCTGTGTTTTTAGTAGCTGGCAGATGGATACTAGAATTTTTTGGGATTTCACTTCAGGTGCTGAGGCTAGCAGGTGGATTACTTGTTGCTCATACAGCGTGGGAAATGGTTACAGTTTGTCAACGCTTAACTCCATCAGAAAAGGATGAAGCTATGGAAAAAGAGGATATTTCTTTTACACCAATGGCAGTGCCGTTGATCAGCGGCCCTGGAGCAATTGGTGTAGTAACAAGTTTATCGATTAGCTTTAATCATTGGGTAGAGTATCTAGAATCTTTAGTGGGAATTGTTTTAATCGGAATTAGCCTTTACCTGTGTTTTGTCTTAGGAGAGCCATTAATTAAAAGGTTAGGAAGAAATGGTGTAGGAGCCTTAAATCGAGTTTTTGGTTTTTTTATCCTAGCCATTGGTGTACGGTTTATTGCTGATGGCTCTATTTCTTTATTGAAAGAGGCATTTCCTATTAAGTAAAATCAGCTTTGCTCTATCGCAAGTTAAAATCAAAAGGACTACAAAAATATGTTGGTCGTCTGAAAGAATTAAAGCGATTACACCGTCGGCATAGTGCCTTTTGGATTGGAATGCAATGGTCAATTATGGGTAGGGACAATGGAATTTTGGGCTGATTTAGCCAGCACCCCATCTACAATCGCAACCCCCCCACTGGGGAAACTTCGCCAGCAGTTTCTTGATCACGATCTGCTTTCGCCGGATCGTCATTCCAGCACGAGAGCAAGAAGTCAAAACCCGGATTCTGCCCTGAATTCCCCGCCACTTTCAGTTTCTGCATCCGCGACTGTCGCATATTTGACCTCGCTACAATCGCCTATACGACCATTTCTCAAGAGTGGGGGCAGGCGCGGCGGAACAGGTATCTTCTCTATAAGACGCGCAAGGGACATGAAGGGCTTTGAGTTCAACGCAACAATCTTTTATTTTAAGTAATCCATATCAGATTAACTTTGTCCCCTATCATCCCCATACGTACTATAAATTCATGTCCATCATCAGCAAAACTCAGCTTCCACAAATAGGTTTGAGTTTCTCCTTGTTTGAGATCACCGAAATAAGTGGTTGTATAACCCTCAGACATCCGAGGAATTAGTGGGGAGCTAACTTGGTCAAAAATTTCTTTGGTAATATCTCTTCTGTAGTCGGAATCACCAACGGTGAGAAAAAGGTCGTAATTTCCCGTAGCCGTGGCATCCAAAATAGTTTGCAAACAATTAATCACGTTTTCAGGGGGACTTGTTGAATTCATAATCATGCTCTTATGTTTGGTGTGGCTAGGTGTACTAAGCTTTCGCCCCAAAATTCAATTTTTTTGCATCAGGTCAAAATTATTACAAAACTTTGCATTCTTCTTTTTCAACGCATCACACTTGTTACTCATTCTAGTGAACTAGTACCCCGTCCACAATCGCAATCCCCCACTGCGGAAACTTCGCCAGCAATCTCTTGATCACAATCTGCAAAGCCGGATCATCATTCCAGCACTCCTGCAAAAAGTCAAAGCCTGGATTCTGCCCTGAATTCGCCACTACTTTGAGTTTCTGCATACGCCCCGGTCGCGCATTTGCCCTTGCAACAATCGCCTCATGTGACCATTTTTCCGGAGTGAAGACAATTTATAGCTTAGTCAATTAACCATTGTGATAATAAGTGAGACATAAATGCTATCCAAAAAAAGCTAAATAATAATATCCATGTTAATACCATCAAACTTAAACGCAGCCATTGGTGATTTTTGTGAAATACCCATTGCTGCCAAGTAATAAACGTGAGATTGCTTGAAAGTAAAAAAGCTAAAACATTAGCTCCCCACAACCAATGTGACTCTGTTATACCTTTCATCCAAGGAACTAACGAACCTCCGTTTGCGCTATTGGGTTGAAAAGTTGGCTCTCTTAGCGGTGAAACTAAGTATACAAAAACTCTACTAGTGATAGTCAAAACCAGCAAGAGCATCAAACTATAAATAGATTTGCGTTCAATTCTGGGAAAAAGCACTCTGGCTCACCTTTAGCTTACTTGTTTACTTGGACTTGATTGTAACTAATCATTGGCGAGCATAATTTTGAGAGTAACTTAAAATTTGAGGCACAAATCCTTAATCTAAATATTCATATAGATTAAGCCTTTGCAAAAAACAAAGGGAAAATTATTACTTTTTTGAAATTCACTTCCGAAAAATGAAACAGTTCTTTTCTTTACTTATTGGTTTAACTTTCACAAGTCTATTACCATCTCAAGGATTCTTAAAAGAAGCTAACTACAAACTCAACTCTATCGATAATCAAGCTCAAATCCCTGCTATACCTCAGTCTTATTCTCCATCAAACTTTTCTGAAGGTCTAGCACGAATACAAATTGATGAAAAATGGGGCTATATCGATAAAACAGGTAAATTCGCTATTCCACCACAATTTGAGGGTGCTACAGATTTTGCTCAAGGATTAGCACGAGTCTGGGTGAATCAAAAGTGGGGTTATATCGATAAAACAGGTAAATTCGCTATTCCACCACAATTTGATTACGCAGCTAACTTTTCCGAAGGGCTGGCTCTAGTTAGCATTGAGAATCAAGCTAGCTACATCGATAAAACAGGTAAGCGTGTTCTCCAGCCAAAGTTAACTGCCTTTACTAATTTCAGCCCACAAAGAGCAGATGCCGCCAACTTTTATGAAGGATTAGCACGAATAAAAATTGCTGACAAGTCTGGCTACATCAATAAAACAGGTAATATTGTCATTCAACCACAGTTTGATGTTGCTGAAGCTTTTTCTTCTGGAAGAGCATGGGTGCAAATCAAAGGTTCTGGGCGTGGTAAATATGGTTATATCGATAAAACAGGCAAGTTTGTCATTCGGTTCGACCAGCAGCAACTATCCGGTGCTTCTAAATTTTCACAAGGGTTGGCTGTAGTTGGCTCTAATAGTAAGCTAGGTTATATGGACACCACAGGCTCCTTTGTGATTAAACCACAATTCGATTATGCCTTTAACTTCTCCGAAGGAATGGCATGGATTGGTGTTGCTCAGAAGTCTGGCTATGTTGACAAAACAGGTAAAATTGTCATCAAGCCCCAGTTTACGAGTGCAACAGATTTTTCTGAAGGATTAGCATCGGTTAACATCGGCAATAAATGGGGCTACATCGACAAAACAGGTAAAGTACTTGTTTCACCACAGTTCGATTATGCTGCTAAATTTTCCGGCTCTTTAGCACTAGTGAGCATTGGTAACAAATGTGGTTATATCGACAAAACTGGAAAAATGACGCTTCAACTACACTCTAGTTTGGCTCCTAAGATCAGTGAGGGAGCTTGGTGTAGAGTCCAATGGTAGTAGGAAGCTCATCTTTGGCGCATCTTCAATTATTCCTCGTTCATAAAACAGAGCTATGCACCAGAGTCTAGCTTGAAAACGAGCAGCGATCGCCTCACTCGACTATTTAAAATTTTAGGCAGATACAAAACCGTACCCCTGCATCCCAAACCGTCGCATCATCTCGGCTAAGTCCACCGCCTCCCCATCTGGCCCAAATACACGACTTCACCCGAGTCTAGATTAAAGCAAAAGTACAATTAAAATAAGCATTCATGCTCAATTTCTTGCCGATTGTTTTCATGCAAGACGGAGGTACAGCAGGTCTATACGCCGCTTTTGTCTTGGGACGATCTTTGTAGACGTGCCTTAATTATTGGCTTTGGCAAACTCCGCTTACTTTCTTATTGGCTTCCCTACATGAAAAATCAAAAACCAGCTTTTGTTTTCGATCAAAAAGCCGCTTCTGACTATGATAAAAGGTGGGCTAAGTTGGCTCCAATCCGCGACTCTCTTGATTTGTTTATCCAAGCCATACTATTAGAACTTCCTGCTGATGCCCGGATACTCTGCGTTGGTGTAGGAACTGGCTTGGAATTGATTGCTCTTGCCCAAGCATTTCCACAATGGCGATTCACTGCGGTAGAGCCTGCGATTCCTATGCTTAATGTTTGTCGCCAGAAGGTTGAAGAAAGTGGCATCACGGCACGCTGCACTTTCCACGAAGGTTATCTCGATTCGCTGCCTGCATCAGACTCGTTTGATGCGGCGACTTGCCTTGTCGTTTCTCACTTCCTCATGCAGAAAGAGGAGAGGCGCAACTTTTTTAATCAGATTGCTTTACGGCTTCGCCCCCAAGGATATTTGATTAGTTCCGATATAGCTTATGATATGTCTACTTCAGCCTATCAAAGCCTTCTTAATGTTTGGTTGCGAATGATGAAGTCTGCCGAACTGCCGGAGGAAGATATTGAAAAGATGCGCGCGTCTTATGGTCGTGATGTTGCTGTGCTGCCACCCCAAGAAGTTGCATCACTCATTGCATCGGCCGGCTTTGATACACCCGTGCTATTTTTTCAGAATCTACTTATTCATGCTTGGTATTCAAGGCGAACATCACCCAATTAAAAGGGTTGTGTTGCAGATGGTGATGCCGGGTCGGACTCTGCCATCAATTGCATAACAACAATGCAATTGATGTAAACTGATTTATAAACCCACCTCTTCACCTATCCAATCAACCAGTACCCCATCCACAACCGCAATCCCCCACTGCGGAAACTGCACCAGCAATTTCTTGATCACAATCTGCAAAGCTGGGTCATCATTCCAGCATTGTTGGAGGAAGTCAAAACCAGGATTTTCCCCAACTTGAGAAGCCATCTTCAGTTTCTCCATTCGCAATAATCTAACTTTGGATCTAATGGCGATGTCTTCTCTACGAGACGCTCCGCGAACAGCAGTAAACAACGCCTCATTAGATTCTTGCACCTGATAATTGACTACAGATAGATTCCACTGCTTCTCAAACTTGCTGATTGTTGCCCGAATGCTGGCGTAATACTTGCTGTCTAGCAGATATTGAATTACCCACAATGGGGGGCATTCTCCAAGGTTTGCTCTATCCAACCATTCAAATATCTCACTTTGATCTAATGACACGGGCACTTGATTAGCGATCGCAGAATTTAGAGAAAATTCATTTTGGGCAACAGACGCGGCGGAATAAGTACCTTCATGAGAGACTGCCGCCTCAACACCACAATTCTGGTTTTCAGCCAACAACGAAGCAGATTGACTTGTTGCAGCGTCCACAAGCGCCAGCGTCGTGCAGTTCATTGCCGTAGGCAATTCTTCAAGTTCTGACGCGCTTTCGATACGTGAAGGCGACGCGCCCCTCAAGGGCGCATGAGCCGTTTCCTCAACACGCGGATTTCGAGCAAGCGCGTCAGAACCAACTACCATACCAACAACCTTAGTTGGTTGTTGGTAGGTAGTTAACGGGTAGTTAGAAACGTTGTTAGGTTTTTGGAACCCTTGCAAATCCTCACTTTTTTGACCATTCATTTGGAATGATTCCAAATCAGCCTGGATTTGTTCCACGCCAGGGTGATTTTCATTCCATCCGGGCTGGTTTACTTTCTCCCCAGCGTGGACGGCTTTTTCGTCACAAGAATTGTTTTCCCCAGACGTGGACGATTCCCAGTAAAACCGATTGTAATAACCGTGAAGATTGCGGACACGGTAGCTAATCAACCCAGGTCTACCAGAGGGTAAGCGGCCAAACACTTCCTCAAACTGAAATAATCCTTGGGCAGTCAACGCCGCACCTGCTTTTTGCAAAGACTTGTAGGTGAGGTTAGTATCGAGTTTATGGGCAGAACCCCCGAATTGTTCAGCCGCTACGCTATCTAACCAAAGCTGCTGCACAGATGGAGATTGCTGACGAACCCAGTTGATATCCTCAATTGATACTTTGCAATGTGGTCTAATCGATTTATCTGCGTCTGGCTGTTTACGCTCGTTTCGCTGTTTGCTGCCACCGTTGATTGCTTTTAACGCTGTAGTCATATTCTTCTCCTAAATTTTTCCATGACAATGTGAGCGACATTGCACCCATGCCGCGTTTAAGTTTTTTAGCTATCTCAAAGTGAGTCTTTATTTACTGCTTCTCGCCCTTCCAAAAGCGCAACTCACCTCGGAGATATCTGTCAGCCTTTTTTGATTGCTCCTTCCAACAATCCCAGGCAACGATTACCTCATCTCCCAAATCCTGAATTACTTCTCCTCTGGCGACATACAAAGTACGATATGGATCGGCGTGGGCAACAATAGAACCAACGCCAATGATGTCCGGTTGAGAGGATGCTTTCTGGAGAGCAGTAATTAAATCAGTCTCTTGGATGGAAAGTTCAGCCCAGTAATCCGATTTAATCACCTCGTACTCTTGGGCAACATCCCAAAACTCCTGCCAGCTACACCCAGGTTTTGACAGCACCCATCGAATATCGCTAACCGCTTGGGGTAGCATTTCCAATTGCTCGGCTCGATATGCGATCGCAGTTGGTGTAGGTTCACTTCCTAAAATGATTGCCGCAGCTTCGAGGGCTTGGGTATTGTTCATAGCACTGGCGAGATTCTTCAAAGCCATGCCCATGAGCCGCAGACATTCCTGGGCATTTTCTTTGGGTGGTTCCTGCGCCAGCGATCGCAAATCAATTGTCTTCTCCAGTGCAAGTTTTACCTGTTTATTCAAAGCTTTGGTCGCTTGCTGGGTCATGGTATTTCCCCACTGTTGAACCGGATGCTGTTGTACGGCGTGTTCCAATTCCTGAATGCGCTGCTGGAGTTGTTGATTCTCTGTTTCTAACTGCCGCAGACTTTCCATCTCGTCTAGGCGCTGCTGCAATTGGATGTTTTGCTCCTTCTGTTGCTTGTAAAGTTGTTGCAAGGATTGGATTTGCTCTTGCACTTGGGCTTCTGCATTGGCTGTGGCTTCTGAAAGCAAGCCAACCTTCAAATCCTGCTCCAGTCGCTCTAACTCCCGTTTATGGCGTTCTTCAATAGCAGCGATCGCTGAGGTATATTCTAGTGGATAGTTCCGCTCTCTGGGGAATGGAACGCTTGGGGCATCCAAATCAGTATTGTTGATCAACAACCTCTCGCCATCAGCAAAAGTGACAATCTGTTGCCAGCGATTCGGTGCGTCTGCCTCAATGGTTCCCTCTTCTCCATACCTTGGGTGTGACTGTTGTGAAACAGTGACAATGCCTTTTTGAGGAACCACTGGTTCTTGAATTTCGGGAACCATTGGTTCCTGGATAGATTGTTTTTTGCGTGGAAGTTGAGGAACCACTTTTTGGGCAGCAGCCGCAAAGTCTGATTCACCAGGGGATGGGTTATCTTTCAGAGCGAGCGTTACAGCAGCTTTAAGTTTTTCTGGTTCCTTGACTAACCGTAGTAACGGACGAGCTTGACGCTCATTTTTGATGTGTCCGCCCAACTCGCCAACTGCGTCTATGACCTTTTTGGCTCCTAGCAGTTGGTTGATTCGTCGGTATCCACCCCAGGCGTATAATTCACGCTGGCAGTATTCTTCAAAGTTTTTATATCCAGCTTGCAAGTAAAGCTGCTGTTCCCTCATCTGGAGGATTTCATCTACCGCTTGCCACTCGAACCTATCGATGGCGGTGAAGGTTTCGTGGATGCTGGTGTTGAGGTTGCTGTAATCGAGTGCTGTTGTTTGTTCTCTGTCTAGTGTCAGCATATTTATTGCTCACTATGGCAAATACTAGGAATGTTGCAGGTAGTAAGGAACTTGCAGGAGCCGTTAGGCTTATCGCTTTTAGTGGTTATTAGGCAACTTCAGCAAACCTTACGAATCGATTTAAGTCTGGGTAAACCGCTTTAAAGTAAATAATTTCGTTCTCTTTGTGATCAAGATGAAGGTATAAATGAACTTCGTCTGGGTCTTTCCTGAAAGTACTTTTTCCTCGCCAGCAGTTCTGTTCTGATTTCTCCCAGTTAGTAGACTCAGCATAAATGTCTGCAATGACTGCCTTTGCTCCACAACTTTCAACTGTAGTGACTGAAGCGTGAATATTTATTTTGTCCTTATTCACCAAAAACAAGTTATATGCAGGTGCGATCTGAACAAGCCTGACAAAAAACTGGATGATTTCTGGAACTGCTTTTTGAAGAATGATGCGATCACTCTCCAGCGTGAGCAGTTGATCCTCTATTGTCGGATAGGAGAACAAGCGATCGCGGATTGAAATGTTTCGCTGGCTGACTCCAGAGATGGCCAAGTTTTTCTGAATATCCTGAATATTGTCTCTAATCCTGTGGTAGAGGAAAATTTCAGTACCAAAGTTAGGGCCAAACATCTTACCCATACTGTCGTAGAACTGCGCCCCTTCATGTACGGATGATGGGGCATCCAAACACCAGCCTTTAGGGTCTGTCATGATCCGGTGAATAATTTCATCATGTTTGGCATCACCGTTCCCAAGCCCAGCAAGCTCTAAGTAAACTTGTCTGTCTAACAATGAAGGGTAAATGAACTTATGCCGTTTGGGGTATTTCAGTCTAAGGCAGTCTTGCAGCAGTGAGGATAAGCCTTTTGTACTGAATAAATTGGGATTGTCTTGGAGGAGTAACTGGAAAACTGGTAAATTAGACATACTATTTCTTTGCTAAAGGATTAGTCTGGGCGATTGTTCTTCTTGGCGGGAGGCGATCGCTTTTAACTTAGTCCCAGAGTAAATATGTCAATAAAGTTTTCTAGTGACTCAAATAAAGATGGCGTGGGATTCATAACTGTATAACCTCGTACATAACTAAGAAAATATGTTAGCACGAGTTAGTACGCTGTGATCTATAAAAAACAAAACCCACCTAATGCTCGGCGGGTTTGTCCTTGATAACAGTGTTAATAATGTGATCACGCCATTGCCTGAGAGTGGTGTTCTCCTCTCTCAGGCGACTAATTCCCCCAGGCATTCCTCTACAAGAGATTCAAGTCTTTGAACTCTTTGCTCAATCTGGGCTACATCATGGCCATTTTCGGAATTTTCTGTCTCTACATATTCTTTAATAAATTTTAAAAGTACATCTGTAACAGTTTTGCCCTGCGCTTCGACTTTAGACCGAAAAGCTGTCCGTATATCCTCTTCAATGCGAATTGTTAGACGAGACTCAATAGCCATAGACAATCTCCTTTTGTTTTAGGTTATCACAAGCCGTTAGTACGATTTATTCTATCAGGAAATATATTAGACTGGGGTTTCGTACTAACTATATTGACAAACGTACTAACTTGTACTAACATAGTAAATATAAAGGAGGAAACAAGCGCAACGCCTCCTAGTAAATAAAGATGCGCTCACTACAGAACTTTGACAGCACAATCCAAAGTGACCGCTTGAAGAGCAACTGAGGCACTGGCACAACCAGAGAAGGCGAGGGGTACACAGTCGGGAAATGGATTTGCACTAAATAAGAAATTACCAGCAGGACGGCAGTTGAAGCTTTTGAAGCCGTACACGTCGCCTGATACGCTGTATCTCCTGTTTTGGTATCACTCAAATGCCACTGGCTTTGAGTCACAAATATATGGCTACGCCAAATCTAATTGAGAGCGTTGTGCTGAACCACAACGTTGTTTGCACACATAACAAAGGCAATCGCCCACCCTGAGAAAGTTTGCGATCGCCTTTTACCCTTTTATCAAGGAACTCTATTATGCCTTATACAACACATACACAGCAAGCTTCTGTTGATGAACAAACCTTAGCCCAAGCAGAACTGTACAGCCACCTCGAATCCCAAGCTGAAGCTGTAGCCCCAACCCAAGATCCTCTCACCAGCAGAGATCGCCGCATCATTGGCGAGATTATTCAAGTGGAACCCGAATCAGTTCGCACAATCTGGATCGAAGGCGGGATTACAGTATGGGTGCAGTTAATCGGTGGCGGACGGCTACCCTTCGATCGCAACTGGTTCGCTACAAGAGTTGCAGAAGTCAAAGCGACGCTACCGGAAACCCCACGGGAAAGGAATCACCGCTTGGAGTCCGAGTTGAAAGAAGCTTGCACTGTTTTCGGTTTGTACCACGGTGAGATTGACTATCTAGTATTTAGTACGAAAGTCTATCGCCAGGGCAAGTTACTTGGCTTCGTTGGTTGGGATGAAGAGGGTTGGTACGCAAGACCAAGACAGTACGGAGTCAATCGTGTGGCTCCTAGCGCTGAACAAGTGATTGCATCGTTAGGAGTCCGAGCGGTAGTAGCGGCTTAGTTGCTGAAAGAGAGAAAGGCGATTGCTCCCCTAAGAGAAATACAATCGCTTCTAAATTCCATTGCTCAACAAACATTGATCATCACACAAAGTACACGAAGCAACCTCTCCCTTCAAGTAGGTGACTGTCAGAAGAAAATTCTCCTACCTGCTACAGATGCGAATGCAGAGGTCATGGAAATCCCTAATCCTAAAAGTGAAAAAGGCGATTGCAGTCCAAGAGAAAAGCAATCGCCGTTCAACCGAAATTTAGACAATCGAAATCATCGTGGCACACAGAATATGATTACCATACTTTCTCTTCAAGAAACCCAGTCAGATGATCCAAGAGAGAAAATTCTCCTTCCTCCAACAGACCCCAATGCAGAGGTCATTCAAATCTCTGGTTACAAACTAGTTTACGTTAATGGAGCTTGCCCCAGAAATTATCGAGTGTACAAAGCTGATTCAATGATTGGGGTGATATTTCAGCATATCACCCACTGGTCTAACGGAGTGGATTCTCTTCGATACCCCGAGCCGGTTGATGCAGCAGTTGGGTTGGATGAATTTTTGAAATTGGCAAGGATATCAACAACGGCAGCAGAACAACCGTCCACGGAAGAAGAGTTGCTAGATAAAGAATTCGATTCACTGACGAATGACGAGTGGGAGCGGCTGAAAAGGTACGTTCCAGAAGCGAAACATTTGGTTGCAGCGTAAGAAAACGAGGTGGGCAGTAAGACCCACCTGTTACCGAAGAATAAAGCTAAATTATCAGTTTATCGAAATAGAACAAAACAACTCATCGGATAAACCAATGGAACCGATAGAAATATTGAAGCAGTTCAACTCCTGCTACCTGAAGATTCAGGCGATTGCTCAAGATGAAAACTGGCTTTTGTTGATTGCCGACAAGAAGATTGACCCAGAGGCCGCAACTCACTTAGCCGATGTTTTGCATTACTTGGGTGAGGCAATGGGTTGTGTAGAGGAAATTGTCGAGGTCAAATTTAATCAGGAATCAGAAGTATGAAACTTTATGCAATAAGTATTCCTCAAGCAAAGCCCAAGTTGGGCAACTGTTATATCGAATAATGCAGGTTTAATTGAGGTTGAAATCGATGATAAAGACCTTGCCTTTCATTCAATCATTGAGGAATTATCTACTGAAATTGAGCCAGGAATTATTGGTGTAAAAGCTAGCGATTTATGTAAAAGACTCAATATTGAAATGGTTGATACTAGCGAAGAGAATTAACAACCGATATATACCAAACCCGACATCTTATGAAATTCACAACTGTATCTGTTAGCTACTCTAGGAAATTTAATCTTGGCGACTACGAATCACTGGAACTGGGCTGCTCTCTATGGGCGCAAGTAGAAGATGGGGAAGACGCTGATGGAATAACCCAATTCCTCTATCACCAAGCCAAAGCTTCAGTAAAACTTGCTGCGATGCCTGTCTTGAAAGCCTCAGAGTTTCAAATAAATAAAGCTAAGTCTAGCAAAAAAGTGTCTGGTGATATCAACGAAAGTGATTGGTAAAAGAGGATCTGGACAATGCAAGAACTAATCAAAGCTTTAATCAAGGCAAAGGCAGAGTTTAATCCCATTCAAAAAGACGGCACTAATCCTCACTACAAGCGCAAATATGCAACACTAGATGCTGTCTTGGATGCTGTCACCCCCGGACTCAGTAAACATGGATTAGTAATAATTCAAACCACCGAAATCTTTGAAGGCAAAACCGTACTACGGACTCATATTTTTCATGAATCTGGAGAGAGTATCACCAGTACTTATCCTCTACCTGAAATTAGTGATTCTCAAAAGTTTGGTGCAGCATTAACTTATGCACGACGATATGCGGTTTGTGCAATTTTATCGGTGACGGCTGATGAAGATAATGATGCTGAAGGCGTTGCTACTCCTCAAAAGCCTGAACAGCCACAGAATAACATTAGACCCCGCAAAGACAATCAACAGCCTAGAGTTCAGCCAACAAAACAAGCTGTAACTCCATTATCAACCAATCCAAAAGATTTGCGAGTCAAAGAAGTTCGTACACTTTTAAATTATTCGTTGGATTCGGTGAAAGAGTGGCTGCATTCTCGAAATGTTACGAGTCCAAGTGAGCTTGATTCTCTTCAAATTGACGAGTTAGTGAAAACCATGTGTTTGGCTTGGGCTGGAAATAAGTTTGTCCATCCTAATCATGCTGCTAACTCTTATCAGAAACACGTAATCGATGCTGTACTACGAGGTGTTTCTGAGATGGAAGCGATTCAAGCATGGATGGAAGGCGCGCTTGCACAATTGCCTGAACTGAATTGATAAGAGAAATCATACTTCAAACTAGGGGGTAATGAAAAGATGAATCTTTGGGAAAGAATGGATTTAATTGTATTAACAAATGAACGCTTTCTAGGAGACTATTACGATTTTATTTTTGATGACGATGGCGGATGGATGATTAAGTTTTTCTATCTGATTAAAGTGAATATTGCTCTGTGGTTTGGATGGGAGTCACAGCCGGAATATGATGGTTGGCATTGGGGACTGGGGTACTTTGGAGAGGAATACCGAGATGACTGGAATGCCCCAATAGGATCTTGTGATTGGCAAGAAATCTGTACTCCCGTCAGTTTTTTAAAATGGCAATATGGTATCGGTGAAAACTCGAATTACTAACCAATAATAGGCTGGACAGCCAAGGATTAAAAATGGCTAATGTTCCACCAATTAATTCAGTTGTCAAAGTCATTAAAGCACTGACAGAAAAAGACCCCAGGTTAGGGCAAACAGGTGCAGTAATCCAGTATTCAGAACACGGCATGGTTTGCGTTCATTTCTCAGATATGCCAACTGGTCAAGGAATTTTTTTCAATCCACATCATTTACAAATCATAGAGTCATAGTCAAGATTATGCCAAGAAAATCCACTCATCCCACTCCTACTGATAATTCCTCACTATGCCTACAGTATCTCCGTCGTTGTGGGGGTAGCGCTCGATTATGCACCATCAATTTTAGCCTTAGTGTGATTCAAACCTTGGTCAATCAAAGGAAGGTAAAGATTACGAATACAGGTGCAGGTTTCTATGTTCAATTGGAGGATATAAAATGACTAATCACAAACAAGTTGTTTACCAATCTCAATTAGACCATAAGAGTAAATTGGTTCTTCGCCGCCGTACTAGGAGAAGATTTAACCCCAAAGTATTCATTGACCGTACCATAGAAACAACTGCAATTTTCTCTCTGCTTTTAACTGGGTTTTTAGGAGTTGGAGCAATGGGATGTTGGGGAATGGAGATTATCGAGACAAATGCTAACCCCAACATCATCATTTCTGGTTGGCAGCAACAGAAAAATATCTGCCTGGGTGCGATGCTGATAAGTTTTTCTGCCTTCTTAGGCCCGGATTTCTCACAAACTCAGAAAAAAGCGGAGCTTCAAACTGATAAAATGTATATATGGTAAGCATTTGAGCAGTTTTAACCTATGAATCTACCCGCAACGCGATCGCTCCCAAAACAGTTCAGATTTGAACAGCCAAAATCACTTCCAGTCGTAGTTAATTTCCAGGGTGGACAAGTAACATCTGATGCAGGTTTAAACTTAATTGCTG
>JAESFO010000428.1_pt1 | contig 38713 bp, 43 predicted proteins | sample 9269421 | NCBI WGS metagenome assembly JAESFO01 (sample SAMN14502839, study PRJNA617101) | algae metagenome | isolation source: Nostoc desertorum CM1-VF14 and co-occurring heterotrophs from rocky... | place: USA: Clark Mountains, San Bernardino, California | collected 2000-06-05 | reverse complement strand
ACTTGGTTAATCATGCTTATGCCTCCTGACTGGACTTTAGACCCCACAAGTAATCAATTCGTTTCCAAGCGATCGCAGCTTGCCGTGGAGAACAACTCAAACCATAAGCACGACGGGCATCATAATTGCCTTTAATTCCCTTGGCTACTCCAATGGGAACCCCAAAAGCCACCTCACGAATAGCGGGTTCAAAGCTTCGGTCTTCATGAGAGAACCGTACTTGCGTAATCTGATTTCCAATTTGGTCTGCCCAGGCGGTTGGCTGTTGACGGTAGAATAAGCCATCGGTGTAGGCAATGATAAAGACTCTTTCTCTTTCATGTGGCAAGCCGAGGCAGTACGCGGGTATAGTTTCCCATTCACATACGTACCGGATTTGGGAAAGGTCTTCGAGGACTGTTGCCATTCCTCTAGAGAGTAGCCCTGTTGGGTTTTCGATGAGAGTGATTGCTGGTCTACACTGGTTGATGATGCGGAACATTTCGTGCCACAGTCCTGACCTGGGGTCGTTAAGTCCTTTTTTATCTCCAGCGTTACTGGTGCCGCTACAAGGGAATCCCCCACACAAAATGTCGAATTGTCGTCGGTGGCAATGGTAGTTGGTGATATCTGCATGGATTGGAATTCCTGGTTGTTCATGGCGCAATTTTGATTGAGAATAAGGGGAGATTTCGACAAATTGCTGGACTTGGAATTTGTGGGATAGACCTGCGGCTGATATTCCGTGGTGGCAGAGTCCGCCGATGCCAGAGAAAAGCGAAAGGACTGATTTCATAAGGCGATCGCACTCCTGACCAAATCATCCGGTACTTCAAAAATCCCCAGTTGGCCGATGTAAGGAATTGGTGTAACTTCTCGTGGATTCGCCAATTCCCAGTGGTACTGTTCAGCCATCCCCCAGCCAGATGCAACTTGTGAAAACTTGCAATCAACTATTGTGACAATGCCAATAACTTGACCGCGACGTAGAGAGATCAACTCTGGGATTATTACCCCCATGCTTTGACAAAATTCTTTCGCTAACTGGTACTCTTTTTTGGTACAGGTTTTGGCTGCATGAATGAGAATATCACCTCGGTAATTGATAGGCCAGCCACGGTTTTCTATGTCTTTAAGAGCATAAATTATTGCCCATGCCCAAGGCTGACGAACAGATAGCGCTTTCATCTTTTTTAAAACTCCAGCAATTGAATGTATGCATCCAGCGCTGCAAGTGCCGTGTGCGGATATGGCTGTGAACGCAGTCCGTTGCAGATTGTGGCGATAGTCCCAAGTTCTGTAAAGTTGAAGCTAATACTGGACTGTCGAGCCGCACAGTGATAAATAATCGTTAGTAACACAAAATTCAACAATTGAATTGTAAGATCACGCCGATTAGCCAAATGTGTTTCTAAGTTCTCAGTAATAATTTGGCGACTAGCAGTAAGAGAATTGCACCTTTCAACATCTGGTAAAATTCGGAGCTTGAACTTTTAATCCCACTCAGTAGATAAACATTCATCAGGGGCAAGAGTTGCCCATTTATGGAAGAGTTGTTGGATAGTTGTACTCATAAAGTCTGTAGTTGTGAGTTTCTGCGAGAATAGAAAGAGAAAGGAGGGATTATGACAAACGCTTTTCCACCAGAAGATACCAGTGTAAGGTTTGATAATATTGATACTCGTCTAGAAGAGATCGGTGACGAACTGGATTTGCTCAGGACAGTACAAAATGCTAATAGGCGGGAAACACGGGGAAATTCGCAAACCATTGCAAGGTTGGAGCGTACCATTAGGGAATTGGCTGACATTGCGCGTCTCCATCAGGAAGGATTACGTGCTGCTCAAAGAGATGCTGAACGTGACCGTCAAACCATAAGGGAAAATGAAATTCAAGCTGACCGCGACCGAGAAGTTTTGCTTGCTTCCTTGCTTCAAGCAGAGCGCGACCGTCAAGCTTTTCAAGAAGAAATCCGCAGAATTTGGGAGTATCTGCGTGACCGAAATGGTGGCAGTAGTACGCCGAATTAATTAACTTCATCCCGTTTACCTCGCCAAGTTCAAAAATTTCGAGGTCGATAAGTCGCACAACATCGTTGCAGTGCCGAGTTTACCGTAAAGGCGGTTTTTCTCAACAATCAACTCAATAGTGCGATCGCTTGAGTCTTTTGTGTAAACAGCATCGCGGTAAAGCATAATTAACTGGTCGCAAACCTCGAAGATTTCGCCAGAGTTGCGAAGTAAATGACGATTGGGGCGTTTATCAGCCGTAGTTTGATTTCCCCGATTGATTTGACAGCCCAAGAAAACAGGGATTTTGTGAGACTTGGCAATATCCCGAATCTGACGGGTAATCTTGCCGACTTCAAAGGCCATGTTTCCGCCGGATTCCAGAGGAATCTGTTGCAAGTAGTCAATAAACACAGCACCAATAGAACCACCAAATTCGGCAATGGCACGGCGCACAGCAGAAGCAATCATTGTGGTTGTAGGGGAGGAATGCTCATAGACTTTCCAAGGCAGTTCCACCATCTGTCCTATGCCTTGTGCTATTTGCTCCCAGTAGCACTGAGTATTGGTTTGAATCATAGAAGCGTCTACGCCTGTGATTCGGGCTAGCATTCGGGCATTGAGTTGATTCTTATCCATTTCTGGAGTTACATATAGAACAGGTAAGCCAAGTTTAGTCATGATTTCGTAAGCGTAAGAAATCATGAAGTGAGTTTTGCCCATGTGGGATTCAGCAGCCACCACTACCAAGCTGCTTGGATAAATCCCCCCGGTGATGTTTTCGAGGTCGTACCAACCAACTCTGTCGCCTGCCATATTCCCCATCTCCAGCTTTTGAAAAAGTTCAATGCCCATGTCTTGTGCTGAGAAAACCTTGCAGCGTTCATCGCTTTGATTTTGGGTGACAGCGAAAACTTCTGCCTCGGCAAGATTTAGTACAAGTGGTAGTTCAGTTTCTGTTTCGTAAGCAAGTTTGACAACTTCTGAACCAGCTTTAATTAACTGCCGCCGTCGATATTTCTCCATCACCAGATCGGCCAAAGCATCGATGTTGACGGCTGATACAGTTCGGTCTACCAGAGTTGCTAACTTATTCCTGCCACCAATGCGGTTTAGCAAATTGTGGTCAGCCAACCATGCAGTGACGCTTAGTAAATCTGTGGGTTGGTATGTAGCATGAAGTTGGACTGCGGCTTGATAGATATCTTTGTGGCCGCTGATGTAAAAGGCTTCAACGCTTAGGCGATCGCTGACTCTGGTTATTGCTTCTGGGTCAAGCATAATCCCGCCCAAAATCGCTTCTTCAGCTTCGATGTTTTGTGGGGGCAAACCTGAAACTGGATAGTTAGAGCCAAAAGGAATTACGTTGTCTTGATTAGGATGCATAATTATGCTCTTAGTGCTAATTTTAACTGCGCTTCAACTTCTCGCAAATTCGTGGAAGATGGTCTGGTGTTACTCGGAACTCTTGGAGCGTTGGCTGCGGCTTGAAGTTTTGCTTTTAGCTCCAGCATTTGTGGGCTATGTTGATACTCATTGGATGGAACCCGAATGGATTGCTCTTGCTGACGGCGCATTTGGTCTTGTGCCAACGCATCTTCGAGCGAACTGCTAATGGTATTGTTTGCTCTGTGAGCCAAAGCAGTGTGCTGTTGAGGTAGGGGCTGTTTTTCTGTTTGCAATAGTGCTTGCTGATAACGCTGCATCAGGTTCGTCTACCCACCTTTGGTTTTCTCCCAGGTGTTCATTACTGCGATCGCATGAGTAATTTCGAGTTGTGCCGAGCGTTTCGACTTAGTAGATAACTCAGCAGCCAAGAAGTCCACGACTATCGGGTTGAAGTTCTGGTACAAGTTATTCAGCTTTCGCTCTCCACTGTGCCAAGGCAAAACCCAGCGATTCCACTTGATTTTTTCTCTGACAACCAGTGGCACATAATCATCAGCAAAAGCAGTCGGATCTGTAATCCACGCATCGATCAGTTCTTCCACGTTCTGCGCCCTCTTGTAGGGACAGGTTAGTTGTGGCTTATTCGATTGTTCGGATTTTGCGAACGACCCCGCCGCAATAGTTGATCCTCTTGAGGGGTTATCGGTTTGTTGCAAAGACTCGGAATTTTTTGACAACGAAGTGGGTTGTTGTGGGGTTGGTTCTTCTGGGGTTGATTTTTCTAAGCTTGGTTTTTCTGGAGTTGGTTTTTCAAGGTTTAGTTGTTCAGTTTCACACACACACGATTTTTGGGTGGGAAATGCGTTCTGAGTTGGGGGTGCTTCTTGTATGTGTTTTTCTTCTAATTTATTTTCTTCTAATTGTTTTTCTATATGAGGGGTGGATGACCCACCTATGGATAACCCACCTATGGATAACCCACCTATGGACGATCCACCTATGGATGACCCACTTACGGATGACTCACCTATGGACGACTTACCTATGGATGAATGATTTTCTCGAAATAACTTTGTGTCTTCTTTGCTGGTAAAAATGTAATATTGCCAGTCAAACTTACCATTGTTCGGGTTGTTCTCTTGAACTCTCACTAAATAGTCATTTTGTTCAGCGTTTTTGATAGCATTACGGATTTTGTCTCGTTTGTACCCCAAATGTTTTTCGATTACCGTAAAACTAATATCAAAATTTTCGTCGTGAGAAGCTACCCAAGAAATCAACCTAAATGTTGAATCAGTAAGGTTGTGATCACGAATTAAACTGTTGGGAATTGCTGTAAACTGTTTAGAGGGTTTACCATTACGAAATCCCATATAAATCCTCCTTAAATATTAATAATCTTGGATATAAACCTCACCAAGAGCGAGAACAAGAGGTCATCTTTTACCTCCAATGTGTGGTCGAAATGTCAGATTAATACGGGTACTGACAACTTTGGTGGTTTTGGGTACTTGATGCAGATGTGTTGATTGACAACCTGGGTGCATCACCAGTAAACTCCCGTGTTCCAGCCAAAAATCAGTAGACTTACCCCCAATGAGCTTGATTTGGAATTTCCTCATTGAACCCAGACTGATGGATGCGATGGCTGGGTTCAATCCCATCGAAGCTTCACTGTCGTTGTGCCAGCCGATACTGTCTTGTCCAGTCCTGTACTGATTGCCGATGACAATGCGGAAGCTGTAACCAGTGGCAGCTGTAATCCTATCTCGCAGTTGAGCTAGCGATGAAGTCCAAGGCAGTGGTTTAAGTAGTACGCTCTTAGAGTAAAGGTAATCACAGCCTTCATCGCCATAAATACACTCTAAGCGCGGAACAGGCATCGTTTTACCCAGCATTCTGATTGTGTTTTGCTGCCATTGCAGTTCTTGGCAATGTTGGTAGAGTTCGTCAGCTTCAGTAAGAGTGAGAAACTCTGGATAATAGTTGACTGGTAAAGTAGGAGCAGATTCAGGAAACAAAGTTAGTTGTTGCATAATTCTCCTTTGGCGATTGCCCGAACAATTTCAATAGCCCGTTCTTGTGAAATAGCCTGTTCTGGATTTTTGTAAAACCCAATAATTTCTGATTTGGGACGAATAATAATTTGTTGCCCTGTTGCGCGTTTGTCCCACACAAAGCACGAGATGGTAACGTTATCGGTAGCCCAGCGAGTACCCCTTTTATCCTTGCGAAAACAGAAGCGCGGCAGAATCAGTACAAGCGAGGGCGGGTGCTGCTGCAAGAAATCAGCGCGATCGTCACAAGGTTCCAGAAAGCTGGTAAGTAAAAAAGCAGCGACACCGATACGCGCTTTCTGGTAGGCATTCTTGATGATTGGGGATGCAAACTCCGAATATGGCGGATTGGTACAGATCCAATCGCACTCTGGAAATTCTTCCCATGATTCGGCTAATATTGCATCGTAGTGAAAATGTGCCTGCTTGTTCGGATCAATGTCGTTAGTCCAAATATGTTCTGCATGAGGGCACACATTCAACAAAGAAGCGATCGCCCCATGTCCGACACATGGCTCACCAATGACACCAGATAACGGAACGTGCCGTAGTAGTTCCGTTGTGAACCAGGAGGGAGACTCATAGAAGTTTAGAGGATGTCGGGTGACAGTTTCGATGACGGTGATTTCTGGTGCTAATAATGGTGCAACAGTCATACTTCATCCTCACTAAATTCAATGTGGCTTAAAGTCTGAAGTTCAACAGCTAATCCGCTTAAGAAGTTTTGGAGTTCAACTGTTGCCAATTCTTTGGATATCTCTTTTTCTGATGTATAAATAAGTTGCTTATGATGCCCAAAATAAACTTCTATACGAGTTAAGTTTTGCTCTGTATCAGTTAACAGAGTCAAAGTAAATCTTCCCAGTTTGCAGAAGTAATACTGACGGCGATCGCAAGGGTTGCCTTGATGCCAAGTAATATAAGGTTTTGAATCAATGTGAGCGCTAATAGATTCAAAATCAACGTGGAAAATGTTCATCTCAGTCAGCATCTCGCCACTGTTATAGCGGTCTGTTATATGCTGCTTAATTGCTGTTACTGCTAAACCGTCAGGAATATTAATGTGAGCTTCCGATGTGATTTTTTCAACTACTGTAACTATGGCTTTCATTGTTGTTACTCTAGAGATGCAATGAGTGTTTTTGTGTGGCGATTGTTACTTATTGAGCGGCAATCGCTTTTTATTTTGATTGTTATGAATCTTGAAGTGACGACACTTTCTCAGATACGTATTATTTGCTAGAGAAGTCATCCTTGTAACAAATAATTTCAAAATACTGTTAGTTGCTTGACTGCATGAAAGAAAAACTTTTAATGTTATTGGTGATATTTGATGCTTTAGCAAAAAATTCCATCTTTAGTTAACGAACGTTTCTGTGGTGGGAGCGTTCGCTTTCACTTGGTCAGCACTGGTTCCTTTTTGCTAGCGAAAGCCCCCGCCTGCCTTAGCGCTGCTCCAGGACTAGGATGAGCGAAGAACTCTTCTATAGCTTTGGTCAACCCAGCCGCAACAGCCGGATCGTGGCAAGCGTAGACATAGATGGGCTGTTGAACGCCATTAACCAATCGCGTTTCTTGGCGATCGCCTAACTGTGGGTAAAATGTTCTCACCCATGTGCCCAAGTGTCCCCGATAGTGAGCGCCGCTCAGGGGGACTTTCTTTCCAAGTTCGTTCTCTGCAAAGTTCACAACCCCCAACCATCGTTCTTCCGAAGGGGTTAACAATTTTCTGTTGTGTTCTGCCAGAAGATTCCCGGCATAGTCTTTAAATTGCTGTTCCATGTATGGGTTGAGTCTGCCACCAGTTAACTCAGCTAAAGTTTTCATTGCCAGGACAAGAGTATGCAATCGTTGTTCCACCGGTGGGAGAGCAGGAACAGGTGCAGGAGTTTGAGGAGTGATGCTGGGAACTGCTGCAACCAAGTCTAAAATGATGGTTCTAACTTGCGCTGCTACTTGAGATTGCTGCAAGATCATTGCGATCCTTAATGCACCCAAAGCCGAAAAAACTCTAACTTGGGAAGTTCTCGATGGTAGACAGAGTGTCTGTCGAGCATCACGTAAGTCCTTCCCAGCAAGGGTTTTAGTTTCTTGGGTTTGGAATTCAGATTGATTTACTCTTGTTAGTTCTTTGACTGCGGACTCTGTAACTAAAAAATATTCCGCTATTTGTGCAGTAGTTGCCCAGCCGCTACCGTTCCATACAGCGAACACTATTGCCTTTGCTTTGCTGAGAACTTCTTGGGCACGAGAATCATCTAGGTTAGAAAGTGCAGAAGTTCTCAATGATGGAGACTCGACTAAAACATTTTGATTTAAAGGTAAACTCATCCTGTTCGACTCCTAAGTAAATTTCAAAACTTTAGGTATTCACTCGCAGCAAACTTTTCTCACCAACTAATGAGAAACGATTCGATATAGTTGGTGTCTTAATTAACGTTGGCGACATTAATTCAACAAGGTAAAACCAAGAATCATGCACCAGCGCAATCCCCAAAATCAGCCGTTGCTTTGTTCCTTTGTCGTGAGAACAGAGGATCACTCTTTCGCCCAGAACGAAAGCAGGTTTTTGCACAGTGATGGCTTCTAACTCTCCAGTCCCGATGATTTGGTTTTGTGTGGCGTGCAGTATTTCATTACGGCAATCAATTGAATAAATCCAGCACTCATGCTTACATTGCATACCGCAACAGTAGCCAAATGTTCTCGTGGTTCTCAGGTACACTCTTTCCAGTAAATTCACCTCAACAGGTGGAATTGTTTGTCCCCAAGGCGGAGAGAGATACCAACTTGTTTTGAGTGCATTAATGTGGTCAATCATGCTTTTCTCCTCTGGGATTAATAACCTAAAAATCCTCGGCAATCTCCAATAAAAAGCCGCGTCTCGTGTTCTGTACTTGCACCAGTTCTTTATCCAGCAGTGTTTGAATAACTGAATCCGAAAATTGGAATTGCAGCCGATGTAATGGAACGCAACCACCACAAAGCCGAATCGAACGCAGCAAATGATTGGCTCTACGGTCAAAACTGGGGTCAACCGTCTTAGGCATTTGTGAAACCTCCGGTTAATACGACTAACTGTTGTTGCAGAATAGAGATTTGCTGTTGATAAAACTTAATCTCTGCGGTAATTTCTGAGAATAATTCTTCTGGTGTGAGCGGTTTAATTTGATCCTCTTTCAAGTACGATATTTCATCAGAATTCTTGTTAGGCTTCAGAGCATAACGCCAACCATCATCAAATTGTTCAGCCAACTCTGTACCCGATGGGTAGTAGTAAAGTCCAAGAATCGTGCCTTGTTCTGTACGCTGTTCCAAAGTAAAGCGAGGGTATGCCCAGTGTTGAGGAATGGATATTGTGGGTCTCATAGATTTAATTGGGGATTGGTGAATAAATAATTAGGAAAAGGGGGAAAGGGGGAAAGGGGGAGAGGGCAAAGGGGAAGGGAATGAAGAAATTTACCTTTTCCCTTTACCCTTTAACCTTTTCCCAGGCGAAGCCCAAAACTTACGCTGTGACTAACTCCGCTCTCTCCAGCAGCCGTTGCAATCTATCGCCAGTTAGCTGTTCTAACGGTTGGTCTAAAAAATATTCATCAAAAATGGATTTATCATCAGTAGATACGTCCACCATCGACAATGAGCGCACAGCATCAAGCACCGAGTTAGAATACTGCTGCTGGACTGAATAACGCCTCTTCACCCACCAGTTACCGTTAGTGCATCCGACTTGCCCCAGTTTCACGCCGTTGTTGTTGTAAATGCCATCATTAAGAATTTCAAACCCGTAATTCTGGCACTCGTTGAAGATATGCGCCATGATTTGGTTTTCGGTCGTAGAAGAGGACAAGGAGCAGGGTGCAGGGCGCTGCAACAATTCGCAATTGTCAGTTCGCAATTCGCAATTCTCTAAACTGCGAACTGCGAATTGCGAATTGCGAATTGGACTAACTGCCCCCTGCCCCCCTGCTTCTTCTTGCACAGGTAATGAACCGTCTTTGTAGTGAGTGCAGATGAAGCGATCGCAACGCATTAGAGTGTTGGCACGAAATATTTCTTTATCGTTAACCATGACTACCCAGCGTTGGGTTAGGTGGTTGTCGTCATGGCTGATGCTGGCTACCAATTTGTCATCAGCGTAATATTCGTGATGGTCAAATGAGATTTCGACTATTGTGAGGGGTTCGGGAGCTACAACTTGGGCTTGGTCAGCGATGTAACTGTCGAGTTCGGCTTGGGCGAGGGCTTGGTTATCGGGGGTAGCAGGGGCAAGTTTCTGAATCTTGCTTGCCTGATAATTAACAATGGCAGAAATCCACGCGTCCTTACAGCGTTTGTCGCTTACTTCGACTGTACAAGCAATTTCGCTGTAGATTTGCTTGAGCCGGGCAATGGATTTCAGTTGCAACTGTTGATAAGTGTAGATAGCGTGAGTCATAATTAGTAGGTTCTTCAATAGGACTAGAGAAGCGCTTCAGATTACCAGTCCAGGCGCTTTCTCTATCTCTATTAAATCAAGTTCATTTGTAGTTGTCAAGTTGATTTGTAGTCCCAATTTGTAGCTTTACTTTTGTAGTAGAATTTTGTATAGATGAGTTCGGAGCATCCATTTATGAAGTTAAGAGAGTCTTTGGGATTAACCCAGAGGCAAATTGCTGAAGTGGTGGGAGTAACAGATCAAACTGTTTCTAACTGGGAGCGAGGAGTTAATTTGCCACGACTTACTCCAATGCAGACAGCAAAATTATGTCAAATCACCCGACTATCAATTGAAGAGCTTGCACAATTGTTTAACCAGTAAAACAAGAATGATTACTGGTCAAACTATTAACTTGCTTTCTTTGTTGCCCTTTATGCTGTAAAAGCAATCACATCTACTTTTTTCCTTTCCTGTCTAACCACTTATCGGCTGCTTAGTATGACTTTAAGTGGGTAGATACAAGGACATTTGAAGGACTTATCAAAGACAATTGCGTTTAATACAATCGCAGTTGAATACTACAGCCAAAATTTATTTGTAATCAACTCTGAGCAAATACCACTGAGTTAGAAAAAGTGGCCTTGTGAATAAACCACCTTCTAATCGCAAAAAAGCCACCTCTGCCACATCTAGGGATAGCACACCGTCAGATGATCAAGACCTTGAAGATATCTCCCAGCAAGTAGATCCAGGTTCAGTAACAATTACGGTTACTGCTGTTGAAGTTCCAGAGTTGACCCAGGAGGAGCAAAGCGATCGCCTACATCTGGAGAGGAAAGTGGAGCGGGCGTTTTTTGAAGCAGGAAAGGCTTTGATGGAACTTCGCGATCGCAGATTATATCGCTCTACGTACAAAACCTTTGAGGAGTATTGCCGTTCACGGTTTGGTTATACACGAATGGCAGCAACCTATAAAATTGCTGCGGCGACAGTTATGGAGAATTTGTCAACCATTGGTTTACAGAATGCGGAAATAATCACAGATGGTTTACAGTCTCCAAAAATGTCAACCATTGGTTTACAAAATGTCGAAATGTCAACAAGTGGTTTACAAATACTGCCGACAAACGAACGTCAAGTACGCCCCCTAGTTGCCCTAGAGCCAGAAGTCCAGCGCACTGCATGGCAGCAGGCAGTGCAAGTTGCTGGCGGGAAAGTGCCAACTGGTAGAATCGTGAAAGATGTTGTGCAGCGCATCATGGAGCGTACCCAAGTACCCAATACGTACCAAATCGGCGAAGTCTGCCAAATCCTTGCAAAAGATAACCCAGAACTCAGAGGAAAGGGTGGGTGTTGGGCTATTGTCAGCGCAGTGAATGACTTTAGTTGCAGCGTGAGAATGTGGGATAGCGAGTACACCGTTGGGTTGCAGCATCTGAAATCTTACGAATACTTGCCAGCCGAATGTCAGCAGATGCAATTAATCAGCGATCGCATCAATCGGGTGTATTCGAGTGGGCTGGAGGAGTCGGTGCAGAAGTTTTTGGAGTCGCTAGGGAGGCTGAATCGGACTTATTTGACAGCTTTGGAAGACAAATTGTTGAAGGTTCTGGAGTTGGAAATTAGAGATTAAGGCAACAAAGAAGCAATGCTTTCTGTGATTGGTTGTGGTATTAAATTAATAAAATCTTGTTTTGGTTTAATATATTTCTGCTCCAGTTGTTTGTAGAAAGTAGTAATTTATGACAGGAACACAACAACAAGAAATAATGGATTTACGGGCATTGAATTTAACACCCAAACAAATAGCCCGAAAACTGGGTATGAAAGTGTCAGAAGTGAATGCAGCGATTCAAAATCAAGCACAGCAAACCACATTAGATAGATTGACCAAAGGAGAACTAGACCCTGTATATCAGTGTTTAGCAAGCGAGAGTCTTATCCAATTGTTACCGAAAATCCCACCAGAAAACAGCATCAAAAATATCCTGACAAAAATCCTACCTGTAAAAAATAATGACGATATTGATCGCGGTTTAGGATTGGTAGTTATTGCAAGGGTTGCCCGATACAATCAAATCACGGTCTGTACCTACCTTTTAGATATATGGTGCTTAGGCGTTAAAGATACCATATCACCACGTACAGTAGACAGGATAAAATTTAAAGAATTTACAGAATCACTATTCGAGCCATTTCCTGGGAAACCACACCTTGTTTCCCTTGAAGTTGCCCAAGGGATGATATTTAGTGCTTGCGAATACGCAGAAAGTTTAGGGTTTCAACCACACAGAGATTTTGAAAAATCGCGTTCGCACATCGGAGAATGGGATAGGAAAATACGTATTGAATGTGGTCGTGACGGGAAACCATTTTATGTTAATGGCCCCCATGATAACCCGAAAAAAATCATGGAAACATTGAAGAGAAGCAGGGGTGAAGGTAATTTTGATTTTCTGATTGGTTCAGATCCTATTGAAAAGAATTTTTGGTAAATGCAATTAATTTGATTTTCTGGTGCGTCATTACGATGTCATCCAGGTTTGAAATACTCAGCGCAGTGAATGATTTCAGTTTCACTGTGAGACTTTGGCATGGCGAACACACGGTTGGGTTGCAGCATCTGAAGTGCTTCAACTACCTACCCCAGGAGTTTCAACAGATGCAATCCTTGAGCGATCGCCTTGCGCGAATATATTCTGATTCACTCTTTGGAGACAGTCAAAAGTCTGTTGCAGCCGTTGGGTAAGTTGAGCCGTCTTTATCTTACTGCTGTCGAAGAGAAGCTGTTGACGCTTCTGGAGTCAGAGTGTGGGAGAATACCCTGAACAACTTTGGCAATTTGGCATCCAATGGCTTTGGGTTGCAGTTTCAATGGAGATATCACCACAACGGGACAGTAAGGAAGTTAAGTTGTACGAGGGATGTGGCAAAACTTTCCGCAACTGGTGTCCCGTGCTACGCCAGTTGTAAGCGTGAGTGCTGTAGAAACGCTCTACATAATTGATACAGCACTAAACAGAGTTCAGTTAAGGCTCTGCAACTGGCTAGAAATGAACAAAACTAAATAGAACCTCAAAAAATGAGAAATGTAGATAGCTGGATTGCTGTATAGTTTGGGTTATGCCAGATTATCCTCTCAAGAGTTGCTCTATGATTGCTCTACCTGGTATTACTATCCAAGACAAAATATACGAAAGTGACAATTCTCTGGTTTACCGGGGCATCAGAGACGATGGAGTACGGATCGTCGTAAAAATGTTAAAGCTTGATTATCCCTCTCCTGGTGAACTAACCCGCTACAGACAGGAATATAAAATTACCCGTTCCCTGAATCTGAAAGGAGTTGTCAAGGCATACAGCCAGCAGGACTATCAACGCACTCTGGTGATTATCTTAGAAGATTTTGGGGGAGAGTCCCTAGAGCAATGGATGCACAAGCGCCCAGATATATTCTGCCCCATGCCTTTATCCACTTTTCTAGGTGTTGCGATCGCTGTTTGCGACATTTTAGGCAGAATCCATGCAGCCAATGTCATTCATAAAGATATCAACCCTGGAAACATAGTCCTGAATCTGGAAACTGGCGTTGTAAAAATTATTGACTTTGGGATTGCGACCCAATTTAACCGCACGAATCCGACGTTCAAAAGTCCCCATGTGTTAGAAGGCACGCTTGCCTATTTGTCGCCAGAGCAAACAGGGCGGATGAACCGGATGCTCGACTATCGCACCGATTTCTACTCGCTGGGCGTAACCTTCTACCAACTGTTAACTGGACAGCTACCGTTCCCCACTCAAGACATCCTGGAGCTAGTTCATTGCCATATTGCCAAACCGCCGATTCCTGTGCATGAATTGAACGCCACAATTCCCAAACCCATTTCAGGGATAATTTTGAAGTTGATGGCGAAAAATGCGGAGGATCGCTATCAAAGTGCCTGGGGCATCAAAGCGGATCTAGAACGCTGCGCCGGGCAACTGGCAGAAATGGGTCAGATCAACGCCATGTCGTTGGGACTGCAAGATGTTTCAGAACAGTTTTGTATTCCTCAGAAACTGTATGGACGAGAAGCCCAGACTAAAGCATTATTGGCGGCGTTTGACAGAGTGGCCAGAAAAGAGACGTTTGGCGAAATTTGTCAACTAGAAGAAGGCATAGAAAATGCTCAATTCAATGTCGAACTCATGCTCGTTGCTGGTTACGCTGGCGTTGGCAAAACAGCATTGGTGCAAGAACTCTATAAACCGATCACAGCAAAGCACGGCTATTTCATATCGGGTAAATTTGACCAATTCCGGCGCAATATTCCCTACAGCGCCATTGTGGATGCCCTGCAAAAGTTGGTGCAGCAACTTCTGGGGGAACCGGATGAGCAAGTGCAACAGTGGCGATCGCGTCTGCTCACAGCATTGGGAAGCAACGGACAAATCATCATTGATGTGATCCCGGAAGTTGAGTTAATTATTGGCAAGCAGCCTCCGGTACCAGACGTTGACGCAACCCAAGCTCAAAATCGCTTCAATCTAATCTTTCAGAAGTTTGTACGGGTGTTTTGTTCAAAGTCACACCCGCTTGTTATCTTTTTAGATGATTTGCAGTGGATAGACTGTGCAACGCTGAAGTTAATTGAGTTGATGCTGCTTGATGAGCAAACCCAATCCTTATTTTTAATTGGAGCCTATCGAGATAATGAGGTAAATCCAACGCATCCACTGGTATTAACCTTGGAGAGACTGCGAAAACAAGGAGCAGTCCTTGGGGAGATTATCTTGGCACCCTTAACGCTCTTGCCGTTGAGTCAGTTGATTGCCCAAACACTGCATCGGAATGTAAACAGCGTTCGTTCATTAGCAGAGTTAGTATTGCGTAAAACCGAGGGCAATTCTTTCTTTGTCAACGAATTTTTGAGGACGCTGTATAGCGAAAATCTGTTGACCTTTGATGCACAACACTTAAGCTGGCAGTGGAACATTGCTCAGATTCAAGCTCAGAATATCACTGATAATGTTGTGGAGTTGATGCTTCACAATTTGAAGAAACTGCCAGAGAACACACAGCAAATTCTCCGGTTAGCGGCTTGTATCGGTGCTGAATTTAATTTAGATACGTTAGGAATCGTTTGTGAGCAATCCCCTAAAGCAATTTCTCTAGATTTATTGGCAGCTATCCAAGCTGGATTAATTCAACCCCTGTCTGAATTAGATGAAAACTTATTAGTTCAAGAATATAAGTTTTTGCATGATCGTGTACAGCAAGCAGCATACGCTTTAATCGATGAGTCGCACAAACAGGTGGTTCATCTCGAAATTGGTCGCAATTTACTTGAAAAAACGTTACCAGACCAGCTCTTTGAGCGGCTGTTTGAAATTGTGGATCATCTCAATTATGGAATTGAGCTGGTCACAGATCAACAAGAACGAAACGAAATTGCCAGATTAAATTTAATTGCAGGTCAGAAAGCAAAGGGGGCGATCGCCTATAGCACGGCTCAAAACTATTTAGCAATAGGAAGACGGTGGTTAGGTGATTCTAGTTGGCAAACCAACTATGACCTAACTTTAGAGCTATATCTAGAAACAACAGAAGTCACGTATTTATGTGGCGAGTTTGAGCAAGTAAAACACTGGGGTGCGATCGTTCTACAAGAAGCCAAGACGATTCTCGATACCGTAAAAGTTTACGAAATCAAAATTCAAACCTGTATCGCGCAGGTTCAACTATTAGAAGCCATTGATACGGCATTGCAGATTTTGCAACAGTTGGGAGTCAATTTTCCAGAAACACTCAGTCAATCAGATATTCATCTTGAACTAAGGGTTATCACATCCCGTTTCGATGAAACATCAATTGGGGACTTGATCCATTTGCCGGAAATGACCGATCCGAAGCAATTAGCAGCAATGCGGGTTCTATCTAGTATCACGATTGCTGCGTATATTGCCGCTCCTGATCTGATGCCTCTACTTGTGTCTAGACAGATCAACCTGTCGATCCAGTATGGCAATGCATTTGTGTCTTCCTTTGCCTATGCCAACTTTGGGTTAATTCTTTGTGGAATGGTCGGAAATATCGAGTCTGGCTACCAGTTTGGGCAGCTTGCTTTAGGGCTGTTGTCACAGCCGAACATCCATTTATACAAAGCTCGGACTTTGACTATTGTAACTATCTTCATCATCCACTGGAAAGAACATACTAGAGAACTATTAAAGCCATTAATAGAAGGCTATCAAAGTGGACTGGAAACGGGGGATTTGGAGTTTGCTGCCTATTGTGTTCACGGTTACTGCTTCCAATCCTTTATCTCCGGGAAGGAACTTATGGAGGTTGAACGCGAGATAACAACATATACTAAAGTAATCCATCAAATCAAGCAGAAAGCAGCACTCACCTGGACTCAAATACTTCAGCAGTCGATCTTAATTTTGATGGGATGCTTAACTAGTCCAACCTATCTAATTGGCGAATTCTACAATGAGGAGAATAGACTGTTACAATACGAAACAGCAAATGATGGACACACAATCTTTATAGTATATTTCAACAAGTTCTTCCTATGCTATCTATTTTATAAGTATGCTCAAGCAGTTGAAAACTCAGCCCTAGCGGAACGTTATTTGCTCCAAGTAGCAGCGTCAGCCTTTGTTCCTTTGTACTACCTCTATGATGCGCTGGCAAGACTTGCAATATACTCTGAAAGCAACGCTCAAGTACAAAAGGCAATCCTGGAAAAAATTGCGATTAGCCAGGAAAAAATGAAGCAGTGGGCAGATTACGCGCCTATAAATTATTTGCATAAATATCACTTAGTCGAGGCAGAGAAAGCGCGAGCTTTAGGTCAGTTGTCTGAAGCAGAAGAATTTTACGAACAAGCGATTCAAGGAGCCAGAGAAAACGAATATATCCAGGAAGAGGCGTTAGCCTATGAATTAGCTGCCAAGCATTATCTAGCGCGAGGTCTGGAAAAGTTTGCCCAACTCTACATGAAGGAAGCCCGTTACTGTTATGAACGCTGGGGAGCAACTGCGAAAGCAAGAGATTTAGAAACACGCTATCCACAGCTATTTCTTCAAGGAGTGGACGTGGCTTCGGCAACCCGTAAAACTTCAGGAACTACTTCTAATAGCTCAGACACCACTTTAGACTTAGCAGCGGTGATGAAAGCATCCCTTGCGATTTCAAGTGAAATTGAACTGGATCAGTTACTCCGTTTGTTGATGAAGATATTAATCGAAAATGCTGGCGCACAAACAGGTTTTCTAATTTTAGAAAACTCAGGAAAATGGGTGATTGAAGCGTCTGGTGAACTCATGGAGGGTGATAATATCTATGCTACACAATTACTGCAATCTATCCCAACTGGAAATCATCTACCTGAATCAATTATTAATTATGTGATTCGTACTCATGAATGTGTCATTTTAAATGATGCTACTCGTGAAGGTAATTTTATTTATGAGTCATATATTCAACACAATCAAATTCAATCAATCTTATGTTTGCCTCTGCTGAATCAAGGTAAGCTAGTAGGCATATTGTATCTAGAAAACAAATTAGCGGCTGGAGCATTTACACCAGAGCGAACGCAAGTTTTGAATCTGTTATCAACCCAGGCAGCCATTGCAATTGAAAATGCCAAACTCTACTCTAAGCTACGCGAAGGCGAAAGTAGAATGAAACAATTTCTAGAAGCTGTTCCGGTAGGAATTGGAGTATTGGATGCGGCTGGTCGTGTTTACTACGTCAACCAACGGGGAATCCAGCTAATGGGTAAAGGGATTGATCCTTCTGTGGCACCGGAGCAAATCCCAGAGATTTATCAATTTTATCTGGCGGGAACAGATCAAAACTATCCAACTGAGAAACTACCAGTTATTCGGGCATTGAGTGGTGAATGCACCACAGTTGACGATCTGGAAATTCACCAAAATAATGCAATAGTTCCAGTTGAGGTTTGGGGAACTCCAGTCTTTGATGAACAGGGTAATGTAGCTTATGCGATCGCAGCCTTTCAAGATATTACCCAGCGTAAACAAGCAGAGAAACTGCTAGTCAATTACCACCAAACATTGGAAAAACAAGTAATTGAAAGGACTTTGCTCCTTTCTCAGGAGATTCAAGAGCGTCAGCGAATTGAAAACGCCCTGCGCCAGAGTGAAGAGCAACGCAGGCTGACGATGGATTTCACCCATATTGGCAGTTGGAACTGGAATATCGTTGAGAATACAACACATTGGAACGATAACCACGCTCGATTGCTGGGGTTAGCGCCCGGCGAAGTTGAGAGTAGCTATCAGGCATGGCGTGATCGCGTTCACCCAGAAGATATTTATCGGGTCGAGCAAGCTGTAACAGTAGCGCTAGTAACTCATACCGATTTTGAAGCGGAATATCGAGTCATCTACCCGAATGGTAATATTCACTGGTTAGTTGGCAGAGGTCGAGGCATTTATAACGCAGCCAGACAGCCTGTGCTAATGTTAGGTGTGATTCTCGATATTAGCGACCGCAAACGCGCCGAAGAAGCCTCAATTCTGGAAGAACGCAACCGCATGGCGCGAGAAATTCACGATACACTGGCGCAGTCATTCACGGGTGTTATCATTCACGCTAGAACTGCTGCGAACAAGATAACAGTAGACCCTCAAAAAGCTCAGGCTCACCTAGCTCAAGTCCAGAATTTAGCCCAAACTGGACTCTCAGAAGCACGCCGCTCTGTAGAGGCACTACGCCGACCCTACTTGTTAGAAAATAGTGATTTACTCAATGCTTTCAAACATCTGACAAGTCAGCTAGAATCATCCATTGGTATAAAAATTATGTATGAAGCCATTGGCATTCCCTATCCGCTACCCTCTGAGGTGGAGAATAATCTGCTGAGGATTGGACAGGAAGCATTGACGAATGCACTTAAGTATGCAGAAGCAACTGAAATTCGTGTTGAACTAATCTATCAGTCCACGCAGTGCATATTACGAATTAAGGACGATGGACAGGGATTTGCACTTGATCGAGATTCTAGTCACAATGGCTTTGGTTTATTAGGGATGGCAGAACGTGCCGAACTCATTGGGGCACAGATCCAGATCCACAGTGTTCCTGGGCAAGGGACAGAAATCGCAGTGTCTGTGAATCAGAAAAAGCTATCATGAGCCAACTTAATGCCATTCGTGTTCTGGTTGTGGATGATCACCCCGTTGTACGTCAGGGTTTGGTTGCAATGCTGGAAGAAGCGCCAGATATCCAAGTTGTTGGACAAGCTGGCAATGGACAGGAGGCACTTGCTGTCTTTCGTCAAGAACAGCCAGATGCAACTTTAATGGACTTGCGAATGCCCCAAATGGATGGAGTTGCTGCGATTACTGCTATCTGTACTGAATTTCCTGCTGCCCGGATTATTGTATTGACAACTTACGAGGGCGATGAAGACATTTATCAGGGATTGCGGGCAGGGGCTAAAGGGTATTTACTCAAGGATGCCGAGCCAGAAGAATTGCTGTCGGCGATTCGCGCCGTTCACAAAGGAAAGAAGCATATTCCTCCCCGCGTCGGTGCCAAACTTTTAGAGCGCATAGCGAGTCCAGAATTAAGCGATCGCGAGTTGGAGGTGCTTCAACTCATTACAACGGGCAAGAGTACTCAAGGCATTAGCAAAGCTCTATATATTACTGAACGCACTGTCAATTTTCATATCAATCATATTTTAAGTAAGCTGGGTGTGGAGGATCGCACTCAGGCTGTGATTGTTGCATTAAAGCGTGGCATTGTTAACTTGTAGCGTCAAGTCGCTTTGCTCCAATTAAAAATTATTAATTAAAAATTGAATAAACAAATCTTAATTTTGCATTTTTAATTCCCGATAGCGTAGCGTAAAGCCTGCGGCATAGCTACGCTTAGAGCGAGTCCGCGTTCGCGCAGCGTCTCGTAGAGAGCGTCAGGGTGGGGGCTTTGACGTGAAGGATTAATTAAAAATTATTATTATTTTTAATTTTTAACTTTTGATTTTTAATTAAAAAAAGGTCATACCTGTCAAATTTGTCAGTTTATTAGCTGTCAAATTTGTCAGATGATCAACTGAAGTTTTTCTCAGCGACAAAATCGAGTCAACCCTCTAAATTGAGTGTATGCAACAGATAACAGAGCGACATCGGTTTATCCAATTGTAAAAAAGTCTCATTCATAGCAATCATCTGTCTGAATCTGTTGCACTCCTTTGCTTAGAGGTGCTTTCATGAGTCTTGGTGATTATAATCGGTTACTTGCGCCGATTTTAGAACAAGATCATATTCAGGGATTGGTAAGTTCTTCAGTGGTACTCGTCCAATATGGTGACTACCAGTGTTCCACTTGTGGCGAAACTCACCAATTAATTAAGGCAATCCAGCAACAGGACAATGACTTATGTTTTGTATTTCGCCACTTTCCACAGCCGCAAATACATCCTTATGCTCAACGTGCATCTGAAGCAGCCCAAGCGGCAGGCACCCAAGGTCAGTTTTGGCAGATGCACGACATTTTGTTCACCTATCAACAAGCATTAGGAAACGGCGATCTTGTGGAGTATGCCAATAATCTAGGACTCGATATTCCCCAATTTCTGCAAGATATATCCAGTCAAATACATATAGCTCGCATTAATCAAGATATAGAAAGTGGATTACACAGTGGAGTAACGGCTGCCCCAGCTTTATTTATTAATGGAATTCGATATACCAGTCGCTGGAACATTGAGCAGTTGATGGCAGCTATTGTCACTGCAAGGCATTAATGTTCCTGGCCTTTAAAAAAGAGAGGGTGAGCAGTTATGCAAAGAAGAACCAGTTTTGAAAGTAAGGGTCTAAAGTGTTCCGTCACCTTTTACACTCCGGATCAAGTCGCATCTGGCGAGCGCTGTCCGGCCATTGTCATGGCTCATGGAATTGGCTTGACCAAAGAAATGGGATTGCCGCAGTTTGCCGAGAAATTCGCTCAAGCTGGGTTTGTCGTTTCGCTGTTCGATTATCGCTACCTTGGTGCTAGTGAGGGAGAACCGCGTGGGCAAATGCTTCCAACAGAGCAGCATGAAGACTTTCGTAATGCTATCACTTGGACTCAACTACAAAGCGAAGTTGACCCTGAGCGCATAGGTCTGTGGGGTTTTTCTTATAGCGGCGGTCACGCGCTGCATCTGGCTGCATTCGATCTGCGTGTGAAAGCGATCGTAGCACAGATGCCTGCGGTGAATGCGTTTCTCATCTCCCGCCGTGTGGCCTCTCCACTTCAACTAGAAGAACTTACAAAGATGGTTTTACAAGACCGGATAAAACGGTATCAAACTGGAGAAGTAAGTTACCTCCCTTTGGTTGCTTTGCCTGGTGAACTCAGTTTCCTTGCAACACCTGACGCATTCACTTGGGTTGAATCGAACAAAAGCGCGAGCGAAGGAAGATGGGAGAATCGAATCTCCTTTGAATCGATTGAACACTGCCTCTATTACGAGCCGATTCCTCACCTCGAAGCAATCTTTCCTACCCGTTATGCCTGATTACGGGTAAGAAGGACTTTCTTTCACCTAGCCAACATGACCGCCGATGTCCATAGGCGTGCGATGGAGCCTAAGTCTCTGACAATCTTGAAGGGCGGACACTTTGACGGTTTTCAAGGTGAGGGCTTCGAGATTGCCAGTACAACTGCGTTGAACTGGTTCGAGAAGTATTTGAAGCAGGGATGATAGAACTCAACCTACAAAGCAGGCGATGGCGCGGAGCAATTGATCACTCTGATTAGTACAGCAATTAAACATCGACTTTATACCTATCCAAAAAGAGAAAGGAGCAATCTCATGTCACAATCACTTTGGTTGTTTGGTTCTCGTCTCACCATCATTGCTGATCACACAACTACCGCAGGTCAGTACGATCTGATCGAAGAATACTCCCTTCCTGGCTCACAGACACCCCTTCATCGCCACACGTGTTATTCCCAACAACTATACGTGCTGTCCGGAGAGTTCACGGTCTTTGCTGGTGAGAACAAGGTCGTGCTGAGTGCTGGTGACAACATCCTGATTCCTATTGGCACACCACACATGGTCGCTGTGTACAGCGATCAGCCAGCACACGGGTTAGTTATTAACGCACCAAGCGGACCTGCTCGGCTGATTACAGAAATGGGAATGCGGGATGAGACAGAAACACTTGATATGGCCCTGCTTGCGCGCATTTCTGCCGAGATGGGCGATGAAACCCTTGGTCCGCCTGGAACCCTACCCTCCGCTGCTACGAGAACATAGCAAATCCATTCCAGGCAACAGAGAAAGAGAATTTTATGACTCACTATGACTACATTGTGATTGGTGCCGGTTCGGCAGGATGCGTTGTCGCCAACCGTCTAACCGAAGACAGTGAAACAACTGTGTTATTGCTCGAAGCGGGTACCCGTACATGGAATTGAGGGGTTGGGTGTAGTCGATGCCTCCATCATGCCAACAATCACCACAGGAAATACAAACGCGCCCACCATCATGATTGGCGAAAAAGCAGCTGATTTAATTAAAGCCGTAGGTTGCCTTTCACAGCAAGTACCTTCAGCGAGCGCAAACTAACTCGCTCCTGCATAGACAAGGGAAAGGCTTCTGACAGCATGGATACTGTATATCGGCTCAGGGACAGCAAGTTGCAAAGCCCAACAGATTGCGAATCCATTTTCCCTATTTGGCAAAGCCAAACTAAAACTACTAAATCATGTTCAAACTATCCGTTAAATTGTCTGTTGCACTGGTTATTCTTACAGCATTAGTTCTGATCGGTTTGCAATCTTTTCAAGCAAAGCCTGTTCTATCTGAAACGCCAGATATACAAGCTCTGAATCAGTCAAGACTTGTTGCAACTGCCCCCACACCCCCCAGCCTTGTGCGTGCTGTATTGGGAGGAAGACCTGTTTATGTGCTGTACGTGACCCGATCCGAAGATACTGTCTTGGTGCGTTGTTACCCTACCTATGAACCCATAATCACGGTTCGAGCGATGGGGGGTGATACCAATGCCAACGCTCAGAGGGAAGGGGTCATGACCTGCCGTCCTTCTGCATAAAAACTATACTGTGCAACCCATCTGAAAATAAAACATACACCACGAAACTTTCATATGCACAACATGATAACGAAATTCTAAGTCCGCCTAAAACTTTACTTTCCGCATAAGATAACAAATTAATTCACAAAAAAGGAGACTCTAATGCCTTACGTTACTGTCGGTAAAGAAAACTCTGGAAACATCGATATTTATTACGAAGATTTCGGAGCAGGTCAGCCAATTGTGCTAATTCACGGGTTTCCTCTAAGCGGTCATTCCTGGGAAAAACAGGTGGGAGTTTTGCTGGACAAGGGCTATCGGGTCATCACTTACGATCGCAGAGGCTTCGGCAATTCCAGCCAGCCGTCGTTTGGCTATGACTACGATACCTTTGCGGAGGATCTTAACACGCTGATCGCAAAACTTGACCTGCGCGATGTTGTGCTGGTCGGTTTCTCAATGGGGACTGGCGAAGTGACGCGCTATCTTGGCAAGTACGGTTCGGAACGCGTCAGTAAAGCCGTGTTAATGGCTCCAGTACCACCCTTCCTGCTGAAGACAAACGACAATCCCGAAGGGGTCGATCGCAGCGTCTTCGATGGGATTATGAAGAGTATCGTAGAAGATCGTCCAGCATATCTGTCCGCATTTTTTAAAGACTTTTACAACGTGGATGTGCTTCTGGGCGATCGTATCAGCAACGAAGCCATCCAAATGAGTTGGAATGTTGCAGCAGGAGCTTCTGCTAAGGGGACTCTGGACTGTGTACCATCGTGGTTAACCGATTTCCGTGACGATCTGCCACACATTGATGTGCCAACCCTGATCATTCATGGAGATGGCGATCGCATCCTTCCATTTGAGTCTACCGCAGCGAGACTACCGAAGCTAATTAAAGACAGTCGCCTTGTGGTAATACCTGGCGGACCGCACGCTATAAACTGGACTCATGCAGATCAAGTCAATCCTTTGCTGCTGGACTTTCTTAAAGGAAATTAAGCAGTTTTTTATGGAAATTGGCACTCCGGCTGATGATCCAACTGCACCGCCACCCCCTGTCACGAATGCAGATATCCAAAAAAAGATCGCCCTGGCTCCCCAATACGGTCTGACTATTCTTCCTCCAGACTCCGCTATCGATTAAACGCTGCGTGAGAACAAAGATATCTCAAGAAATCATTTTGGTAGGAGACAATCTCTTCATTTCCTGGATTTCACATGAGTGAAAAATGCTGCCTATCGAGGGTAATTCTCGTATTTTCGCAACCCATTGCGGATGACTCTTTCATCCCTCAACAACCACAGGGCTGCTCATCATGAAAAAACTAGAAGGAAAAGTCGCTTTTGTCCCCGGCGGTACCAGCGGCATCGGTCTTGCCACTGTCAAGCGCTTTCTCGCCGAAAGAGCCTATGTCTTTATCACGGGTCGTGATTTGAAGTGACCCCAGACAGACTTTCTTTAGGAAAAACACAATTACGTTATGAAATATGAAATTCATTAAGATAACTGGAGAATTATCAACTATGAACTTATCTGGCACTTTTGTTTCTGGCGAACATCCTACCGAAGGAACAGTTCAGATTGTAGTAGAGTCCGAGCAACGATTTGTCGAGTTGCAGCCAGACTTTAAAACTTCCGATCTTGGCCCTGACTTACGAGTGGTTCTCCATCGCCTTGAAGATGTTATTGGTTCTACGATTCCTCCAGATTTTCCAATTAAAGAGCAAGAGCTTTTCCTGCTTGACCGCCTACAAAGCTTTACTGGGAAGCAACGTTACCCCATCCCATCCTGGCTAGATTTAGCAAATTATCAGTCTGTTGTTATTTGGTGTTATGCGTTCAATGCTACTTTTGGCGCTGCCAAACTTAATGGTCAATAACAGAAGAATCAAAATGTTACACAAACAGGTGCGCGATCAAGATTGCAACAGAACTTTGCACCATGAATAACAATAATTTACGAATAAACAACTTGTTTACTTGGAGACGACAATGACAATCAACGAGAAAATCACGCTTGACACGATCACTCAAACCGTTATTAATCATGGCGATCACGGCAAATCTCACCCGCGACTGTATGAAATTTACACAAGCTTGGTTCAACACTTGCATGACTTTGTGCGGGAGGTGAATCTGACTGAATCAGAATTGCAACAGGGACGTAATTTTCTCAACCAGGTAAGTCATCATACTCAGGAGATTCCCACTGGAGAGATCCATCTGTTGACAGATTTACTAGGGATCTCAGAGTTGGTAGAACTGCTGGATGATGCTCATGGCGGTACAGAAAGCAATTTAGAAGGACCATTGTTTTTAGCGAATGCACCAGAACGACAGATGGGCGAGCGCTTAGGCATTGATCCAGAAGGCGACACACTTTTCCTGTCAGGCAGGGTTTTAAATTTGAATGGTCAACCGATCGCTAATGCTGTGATTGATGTTTGGCAACCCAATTCCAAAGGATTATATGATATCCAAGATCCATCTGTGCCGCAGGGGAACTTTCGGGGACGTTTGAAAACAAGCGCCAGTGGCAAGTATACCTTTGAAACCGTTGTGCCACTAGGTTACAGCGTGCCAGTTAGTGGACCATCTGGGGAGTTACTGCGATTACTAGGACGGCATAGCTGGCGGGCGGCTCATATCCATTTTAAAGTCACTGCCCCAGAGTACACTTCGCTAACCACACAAATTTTTATTGCTGGCGATCCTCACCTGGATTCAGATACAACCTTTGCAGTGCGATCGGCGATCGTTAAATTACAAAAGCACGAATCACCGGAAGAACTCAAGGCACGAAATCAAAGTAAACCATTTTACACAACGGAATTTGATTTTGTGTTAAAACCCGTTACCCTTTGTAGCGGAGAATCATAAAGCACTTGCCAAGAATAAATCAGCCCAGCCGTATCAATAATATTTTTGGCAAAACCGAGATATCTAGGCGATGAAAGCCCTCAAGGCGAAAGCGACGGCTGGGCTGATTTATTTATTGGATCTCCCTAAAGCAACGGCTAAACATTATGTCTACACCATCAACCCAGAACAATCCGCTCATTGACATTTGGAAGTTAATTTCTGCAACTGCTATTCACGCTGATGGAAGGGTGACTTCAGATGTGTATGGTACTCATGCTGTTGGCTACATCACTTACACGTTAGATGGTCACATGATGGTGATGTTTTCTAGAAGTGATCGCCCACCGCTAAGTCAAGAGGTTCAATCGCCGCTGAGTCCACAGATGCAATCTCTACCTGTTGAAGAGCTTGCTCAAGCATTCACGACATTCAATGCTTACGCTGGAACTTATACATTGAGTGGCAACACAGTAACTCACCAGATCGAAATTGCATCGATTCCTAATCGGGTTGGTACAGCGTTAGTTCGTACCTTTACTCTGAGTGAGAACCGAGTGACGCTCTTGACAACACCAGTTTTGAGTGATGGTGTTGAGAAGGTTTTCGAGTTGGTATGGGAGCGTATTTAATTACTAATTTCACCACCTATAAAACTATAAGGAATAAAATCATGACCACATATCGCACGATCGCGATTGATGGTTTAGATATCTTTTATCGAGAAGCTGGCTCCCGCGAAAATCCAACAATTTTGCTGTTGCATGGCTTCCCGACCTCATCTCACATGTTCCGCAATCTGATCCCTGCGCTTGCCGATACGGGTTTAGTCGCGTGGGTAGTTCCGCTTATCGCCAAGAAGCCGCAGAATTAGGGGGCGATCACACGTTGGCGTTCTTAAAAAAGCATTTAGGGTAGCGGGACTTAAATGCAATTTGATGCACAAACATCTGTCAACTTCAACAAATGTGAGGTAAAAAGTGACAAAAGTCTTAATTGTTTACGCAACAGATTACGGCAATACAGAGAAGATGGCAGAAGCGATCGCTTCTGGTGTGACATCAGTTCCAGGTACTGAAGTGGAGGTAAAGTTTGCTGAGGATGTTACTGAAGATGATGTAATCGCCAGTGATGCTGTCATTGTTGGTTCCCCTGTACACATGGGGAGTCCAGATTGGCACGTGAAAAAATTTATCGATCAGGTTTGCGGTCCTCTTTGGATTAAAGATAGCCTCATTGGGAAGGTGGGTGCTGTCTTTGCAACTGGTGGCGGTTACGGCAATACAGGTGGTGGCGCTGAACTAACCATGCTGGCACTGCTAAATAACTTTGCTGAACTGGGAATGGTGATGGTACCTTTACCCAAAATCACACCAGGATATCCTCTTGGCGGTCTGCAATGGGGTCCCTATGGGCGTTCAGCAGGAGAAAATATGGAGCAGACAGGCGTTACTGAACAAAGGCTGGAAGCTGCCAAATATCATGGCGCAAATGTAGCACGAGTGGCTGCTGCTTTAGCAGGTAAAGAATTGTTTGCCAAGTAAAAACTCAGGACTTACGCAACTGTTACATGTGATCGCTTGCCAGTTTATATCTTTTTGCTTGACTTATGACTCATTTTGCCATTATCTGTTCAGCAGGAATATAGAGGTGACAACAAGGATGATTTTTACATGGAAAAAAGTTCAAAGATTTTTGCTGTTACTACTTGCATTTAGTGTTGTTGTTATGGTATGGATGCATCCAGCATCAGCCATTTTTAAGAAATTACCCCAAGCGTCCAACTCTAAACCTTCGATCGTTCTTGTTCATGGTACCAATGCCGATGCTACATCCTGGCAACATATCATTCCGCTTTTACAACAGGATGGCTATACAGTGACCGCTGTGCAAAATCCGCTTACTTCTTTGTCAGACGACATTGCCACAACCAAGCGGGTGATTGATGCCCAACGGAGACCCGTTGTTGTGGTCGGACACTCCTATGGTGGAAACGTGATCACAGCTGCGGCGGCTGGCAAACCGCGAGTGAAAGCATTGGTTTATATCGCTGGTTTTGCACCAGAACCAGGCGAAACGATTAGCGAGTTAAGTGGCAGATATGCTCCCCCTCCACTCAGCAAAGCACTTGTAGCTGATACAGCAGGGTTTCTCTACATTGATCGTGAAAAGTTTCACGAGGTCTTTGCTAAAGACGTATCGATAGTCGAGGCGCGGGTGATGGCAGCGACGCAGAAGCCACCCGCCAAGGCGGTCTTTGACCAATCAGTGGAAAGCGCAGCTTGGAAGACGATTCCCTCATGGTACCTCGTGGCTCAGGAAGACCAGGCAATTAACCCTGAGCTTGAGCGATTCATGGCAAAGCGAATCGGTGCTAAAACAACTGAGATCAAAGCAAGCCATGTGCCCTTTATCTCTCATCCAAGAAAGGTTGCCAACCTGATTGTTGAAGCAGCAAGCTCTACTGTGAAGTAACGTCAAACGCAAAGGAGATGGAAATGGATACCCAATACTACGACGACATTATTATCGGCGGTGGCAAAGCGGGTAAAACCCTGGCACCTGCACTAGTCGCGGACGGACGCAAAACCGCTCTGGTGGAACGTAGCTTAAATATGATTGGTGGCTCGTGCCCTAATATTGCCTGCATTCCCAGCAAAACGATGGTGGCAAGTGCAGAGGTGGCAAATACTGTGCGAAACAGCGCTGCCTATGGCATCAACACGGCACCGCCCACGGTTGATTTGGCGGCAGTGATTGGGCGCAAACGATCGGTCGTGCAGTCCCTGCGACCAATAAATCTTAACAACTTACACACCGCATTGGGGGACGATCTGATCATTGGCACTGCTCGCTTTGTCGCACCTAAAACGATTGAAGTGGCAACAAATGAAGGAACGACTCGCCTAGTCACCGCAGAACGATTGTTTATTAATACAGGCACACGACCATTGATTCCATCGGTGCCGGGACTCAAAGAAGCTGGGTTTTTGACCAGCGAATCGATCATGGAATTGGAAGAGTTGCCGGAGCATCTGATCGTGCTTGGGAGTGGCTACATTGGGTTGGAGTTTGCCCAAATGTTTCGGCGCTTTGGCTCTCGCGTCACTGTCATTGGGCAGAGTAAGCAAATCCTATCACAGCACGATCCAGATATTGCGATCGCCGTTCAAACACTCTTAGAACGAGACGGCATTGAATTCTTGCTGAAAGCGAAGGTATTAAGGATTGATCGCTCTAACAATGCAACTAAACTTCTGATTCAAGTTGGCGATCGTGAGATCAGCCTTGAAGGTTCGCATTTGCTAATAGCCGTCGGTCGTGCGCCAACCACCGATACCTTAAATCTAGCCGCTGCTGGTGTGGCAACTGATGCACGGGGATTCATTCCAGTCAATGAGCGCCTAGAGACGAACGTACTGAATATCTGGGCGTTAGGCGATATCAATGGGGGACCGCAATATACCCATGTGGCACTGGACGATTATCGGATTGTCAAAGCGAATCTGATTGATGGCGGCAACCGCAGTACACAAGGTCGCTTGGTACCATCCTGTCTTTTCATCGACCCAGAACTGGCTCATATAGGTCTGACCGAAACCGAAGCGCAGCAACAAGGGTATGCCATTCGAGTGGCGAAGCTAGATGCAAAAGACATTATGCGAGCGGTAACACAAAGTCAAACCGATGGACTGATGAAGGCGATCGTGGATACCGAGACGGGTCGTATTCTCGGTTGTTCACTCTTGTGCCATGAAGCAGGTGAAATAATTTCGACAGTGCAAATGGTGATGCAAGCTCAGATGCCCTATACCGTTCTGCGCGATGGAATTTTGACTCATCCCACGATGACTGAAGGATTAAATATGCTGTTTTCAAACGTGTAAAGGTAGCAAGCACAGACACCTCATAATTCTTTACACCAACTCTTTCAGCCCTCAACACCCATAGGACTCATCATGAAAAAACTAGAAGGAAAAGTCAGTCTTGTTACTGGTGGCACCAGCGGTATCGGTCTTGCCACTGCCAAGCGCTTTGTCGCCGAAAGTGCCTACGTCTTCATCACGGGTCGTCGCCAAACTGAACTGGATGCCGCTGTGGAAGTGATTGGTAAAAACGTCACAGGTGTTCAAAGTGATGCCTCCAATTTAGCAGACCTTGATCGCCTGTTCGCTACAATCAAGCAAGAGCAAGGACACCTCGATGTAATCTTCGCCAATGCTGGCGGTGGAGGACTCGCCCCACTCGGCGAAATCACCGAAGAACACTTTGACAAAACGTTCAACACTAATGTCAAAGGTCTGCTGTTCACTGTGCAGAAGGCACTGCCCTTGTTGCCAGAGGGCGCTTCCATCATTCTGAATGCCTCGACTGCTTCTACCGTGGGCACCCCAGCCTTTAGTGTTTACAGCGCTACCAAAGCCGCCGTGCGCTCGTTTGCTCGCAATTGGACACTCGACCTCAAAGAGCGCAAAATCCGGGTTAACGCCGTTAGTCCTGGTGTGGTTCCTACTACTGCCTACAATCACTTGGGACTGAGTGATGAGCAGGTGCAGGAATTCGTGAACAGCCAAGCCATCACTATCCCCCTGGGCAGAGTAGGCACACCGGATGAGATTGCCAAAGCGGTTGTTTTCCTTGCCTCGGATGACAGCAGCTTTGTGAATGGTATCGAACTGTTCGTCGATGGTGGTATGGCACAAGTTTGAATTTGGTTGCAAAATTACCTGACACAAAACTGCCGCTAGGTATATTTATCACGGTTGCCGATATCACTCAACTTTATGTGTGTAAGCAGTGCAATCCAGAGTTCCAGAGTTACTTTAATGCACTGCTCAATTTGAAGCTTTACCCCGAAGTTGGCGCGATTATTTCCAGCGGTAAATAGGTAAATAGAATTAAAGGTAAGGATTTTGTAGATTGCTTAAGGCACGAAACCTAACTAAAAAAGGAGAGTAGTTGCAATGACAATTCATCAAAACGGACTTTTTGTTCAACCGGATCAAGGTCGTTCTTACTACTTTGGTCAAGACCTTTATACCTTCAAAGCAATTGGTGAAGAGACAGGAGAAGCCTATGCACTTTGTGAGGTAATCGTTGCACCTGGTGGCGGTACGCCTCCCCATCGGCACAGCCGAGAAAATGAATCATTTTATGTTCAAGATGGAGAGATTGAATTCCAGCTTGATGATCGCACCCTTGTTGCAACGGCTGGAACCTTCCTCCATTCGCCCAAAGGTCAGCTTCATCGATTTACTAATACGACCTCTGTACCTGCCAAACTGTTAGTTTGGGTAACACCTGCTGGATTTGAGAAATTTATTGCCGAAGTTGGAAAGGCGGTGAATGGTCAAATTGCATCTGCCCCACCATTGAGTCCTGAAGACTTAGATAAAATTCTCACCACTTCACCTAAGTACGGCATCGAGATTATTCCTCCTCCTAGGCAATGACAAGAATGTCACGCTTGAAAACGTGAAACCTCGCGCTTGGCTATCTTGTTGGGGGTAGGGTTGCAGGTTCGTGTTTAAGACAATTAAACTTCAGTTGCGTCAAGGAGTTCAACATTTTCTTGATTCCCCAATACCTGCAACCCCACACCCTTTCATCCAGTTATATCAAGGGTTTGCGCTTAACAAGCGTGCGATTCGGCAATGACAACACGAGGCACGAGGACTCACCATAAAACTACCAGGACGAATGGCAAAACAACGAGTTTTAGCTAGGGACAATTGGTAACAATCATACAGATCATCATGAAAAAATTAGACAGAAAAATTGCAGTCGTGACAGGGGGATTTAAAGGAATTGGTGTCTCAATCGCCCAATACTAATAGCCAAAGGTAAGGAGAAAAATTATGAACATTAACAAAAATGACACCGCAATAGTAGTTATTGATCCGCAAAACGATGTCTTGAGCGAAACGGGGGTTTCCTGGGATTTGGTAAGTACTAGTGTCAAAGACAATAACACCATTGAGAATATCGAACGAATCTTCAAAGCCGCTAAACAGAATAAATTTGAGGTTTTCATCTCCCCTCACTATTACTACCCCACCGACTACGCCTGGAAATTTGCCGGAACTGTAGAGCAAATGATGCTTAAATCTAAGGAGTTTGATCGTAAGGGTGCGTTGAGCCTCGACGGTTTTTTGGGGTCGGGTGCTGACTGGCTTGATCGCTACAAGCCCTTCATTGAGGATGGCAAGACAATCGTGGTTAGTCCCCACAAAGCCTATGGGCCACAGAGCAATGACCTCGTTTTGCAACTGCGTAAGCGCAATATCAACAAAATTATTCTGCTCGGAATGTTAGCAAATATTTGTGTTGAAGCTCACTTGCGTGATTTAATCGAGCAAGGATTCGAGGTCGCCGTTATCAAAGATGCAACGGCTGCCCCTCAACATCCAGAACTGGGCGACGGCTACAAGGCTGCACTGATCAACTTTGGATATCTTGCCAATGCTGTTCTGTCCACAAACGAGGTTATAGAAGCAATGCAATAACGTCAAACTCAAAAGAGGCGGATTCAATTTACGACTCACATTCTTCATTTTTGATGCAAGTTGACGACACAATAATTCATTAATCATTTAGAGGATTATTTCCATGACTGTTCATAGCTTATTGACTCCCGAAAACTCCACTGTCATCTTTATCGATCATCAGCCACAAATGACGTTTGGCGTGGTGAATATTGATGGTCAGACGTTGATTAATAATACCGTCGGCTTGGCAAAAGCAGCAAAGATTTTCAATGTACCAACTATCCTGACTACTGTTGAGACCAAAGGTTTTAGCGGCTATATGTGGCCCCAACTGCTAGAAATCTTCCCTAACCAAACGCCAATTGAACGCACCAGCATGAACTCCTGGGAAGAGGCCAAATTTGTAGAGCAAGTCGAGCGCATCGGTCGCAAGAAGCTGGTAATAGCGGCATTGTGGACAGAAGTATGTTTAGTGTTCCCGGCAATTCAAGCGATAGAAGCGGGTTATGAAGTATATGCAGTTGTGGATGCGTCCGGTGGTACTAGTCAAGTTGCTCACGATGCTGCCATTCAACGCATTGTCCAAGCTGGAGGTGTACCTGTGACATGGCAGCAAGTGTTGTTGGAATATCAACGTGATTGGGCACGTAAGGAAACCTACGATGCCGTAATGGATTTGGTTAAGGAACACTCTGGAACCTATGGAGTAGGCGTTGAGTACGCCTACACAATGGTACATGGTGCGCCGCCGAGTAATAAGAAAGTGCCTGCCTTGTCTGATGATTAGAGTACAAGTATCTTGAGGAGTTGTAGTGTGAGTATTTGTCTTAGTACAAAGCTTGCACTACACTCAATCAATCGTTCTTTGTACTTCTACAGCAGTAACCTTGCACACGCAATTTAGTCCCAGTGGAGAAAAGCCTCGAATACAGTTACTCCCCCATCTCCAAGCGGCTGGATTTCGCTAGTCATTTCACCTCATGCCCAACCTTCTTGATCCCATTCGTTAATTTCCGTTTTATCAAGAAAGGCAGGGGTAGGAAGCAGGAAGCTCAGTTGGGAATTCTGACTCCAGCGCTGAAGCTCGTGACAATCATGGAGCAAGGGTTCAAGACCTACACTGAACTTCGTTTCAGTGGCAAAGAGTCAGGAGGGGTTTCTCTTACAAAGTTGCTCCTCTTGGGGAGACCCCAAGACCGCACTTTGCGCTGAATCCCTTTCTGACTTGTTCCTTCTGCCCGACGCTCTCTACGAGACGCTAAAAGCGAACACGGACTCGCTCTAAGCGTAGCTATGCCGCAGGCTTTACGCTGCACTATCTGCCTCCACCAAGAACTGCCTTCTTCAATTCAAAGTGTGCTGCCGAAAATTGCTGAAAAATCTGGTGTTTTTAGGATGGTTGTTCTCAATGAAACTTTTTTTTCAGTCGATTCTCTGGTCATGTCTGATCTTTGAAGTATACCTCACTCAACAATACCTTTTTGAGTCTGCTACTGCCCAGAATACGTTGCACGAGCAAGTCACATCTGTGAATCAGCTTACTGATGTGCAGCATACAGATTGGGCATTTCAAGCATTACAAGCCTTCGTTGATCGCTACGGCTGCATTGTTGGTTATCCCGATCAAAAATTTCAAGGCAATGTCTTACGACAAGCCGCTTTGCGTCTACGCTCAATCACTCGCTATGAATTTGCTGTCGGGTTGAATGCTTGTCTGGCTCGGCTCAATCAGCTACTAGAAAGTACGACAGCAGATGTGATTAACAGAGAAGATTTACAAACTTTGCAAAGACTTCAAAAGGAATTTGCAGCAGAACTCTCAATATTGCGTGGACGGGTAGATTCCTTAGCAACACGCACAGATCAATTCGAGTCTCAGCAATTCTCGACGACGACAAAATTTAGTGGAGAAGTAGTTTTTGCGGTGAGTGGTGCATTTGGCGATGATAAAGCTGTACCAGCAGGAGAAACACCTGGCTCCAGGGGTAAGGTCGGTGATAATATCATTTTTAGCGATCGCGTGCGGTTGATCTTTAACACCAGTTTTACGGGGCAAGATTTACTGAGAATTCGATTTCAGGCTGGCAATATTTCTAACTTTAGGGAAGCTACAGGAACAAATATGGCTCGCCTAAGTTTTGATAGTGATACAGGCAATCAGTTAATTTTAAATCAACTCTATTATCAATTTCCCATCGGATCTGCTGTTAAGGTGACTGCGATCGCCCAGGGTACCTTGTTTGATGTGGTCGATACGATTAACCCTCTATTGGGAAGTGATGGCAGAGGTTCTATCTCCGCATTTGGGATTCGCAGTCCCATCTACCGTGAAGAAACAGGCGGGACAGGCATTGGTATCAGTTATAACTTTAACTCAGCCATGAATTTGGCAATGGTTTATCTTGCTAGTGAAGCTTACAACCCTACTGCGAGATCTGGATTGTTTGATGGTTCCTACTCTGCTTTAGCACAACTGACGTTCCAACCCACGAAATCCTTGAGTCTTGGCTTAACCTATGCTCGTTCTTTGAATTCAATTGATATCAGTACAAGTAGTACGATTACCAATGACCCCTTCAATGGAGTCAGTAACAACATTGTTGGGAATAGCTATAGTCTTGCAGCTTCCTGGCTCATTAACCCTGCCTTGAGATTAGGCGGATGGGTAGGATATCTCCAGGCATCGGCGCAAGATATCCCCAATGATCCCAGCGCTGAGATTTTTTACTATGCTGTCAATTTTGGATTCCCAGATTTGGGCAAGGAAGGCAACCTATTGGGCTTTGTCTTTGGACAACCCCCCAAAGTGATCAGCAATGAGTTTGGGGTAGTAGATCGCAACACCTCATTGCATTTTGAAGCCTTATATCGATTTCAAGTGAACGATAATGTCTCAATTACCCCTGGTGCGATTGCTATTATCAACCCCGATCACAACAGCAATAATGACACGATTTTTGTTGGTACGATTCGGACGACGTTTCAGTTTTAGGGTCTGGGTCGAATGGCACGCTTGTTAAGCGCAAAGCCATGATATAGCTGGATCAAAGGGTGTGGGGTTGCAGGTATTGGGGTGTGGGGAATTAAAAAGATGTTGAACTCCTTGACGCAACTAAAATTTAATTGTCTTAAAACTACACCCTCCACCCTACCCCCAACAAGATAGCCCTGACAAGGTTTCAGCTTTACAAGCGTGCCATTTGGGTCTGGGTCTGTACAGGCACGGTAAGGCACAAGCCTTGAAAAAAGATACCAGCCGTGTTTCGAGTTGATTCGTTGTGTAGCGTAGATCTAGATTATGACGGCTGGTATCTTTGAAAGCGGTCTCCCTAAGAACCGTTTTCTTTTTTAACTATCAAATTTTACCCGGAACGTTAAATTCTATGTTCGATGAACCGTTAGCAATTAATATCAGTAAAGAAAGCTGTCCAGTCACTGCTGTGATCTCTCATGTAGTGAGACCGGGGCGTGAGCAAGGTTACGAAGCATGGTTTCATGGCATTGCCGCAGATGCACGAAAATTCAAGGGACATCTGGGTGTCAGCACTATTCGACCCCAGGATCACGCCCATCCTGAATACGTGGTCATTCTCAAGTTCGATTGCTACGGCAATCTCAAGACTTGGCTAGAATCAGATATTCGGCGGGAATGGATTGAGCGATTGCAACCCTTGATTGAAAAGCCAGAAGATATTCAAACCCTGACCGGATTGGAAACCTGGTTTACTCTCTCAAACAAACCTATAATGTCTCCACCACCCCGCTACAAAATGGTGTTAGTGAGCTGGTTAGGAGTATTCTTCACCCTTCCTCAGCTCAATCGTTTGCTAGTACCGTTACTGTCTGGGCTACCTGTATTGCTCAATCAACTGATTAGCACAGGACTCGGTGTCGCTCTGCTCACTTATGTGATTATGCCGCGCCTAACACAATTATTTCGCAAATGGCTGTACCCCTCTTCTGTCACTTTCGGGAGTAAATAAGTCAAATCATGCAGAAGCATAACAGTGTTTGAATTGATTTATTGTACTAATTAATTGATTGAATGCCAGCAATAAATTGGAATTGGGAAAAATATTAAACTAGGTATAAATTAACCAAAATTTTATTTGTCATCTATCATTTTTGGTCAAGTCAGTAAATCAAAAAGAGCTTTTCTGCAATATTTATTTACAATTGTTCCAGTTTGCACATATCTCGGCGACCACCCTATTAGACAATTGCAATAATTTTACTTTTCTTCTCCAATCCCGCAGCCAATCACCTAATCCACCACACTGAGGAATATCGAGAGGGCTGCTGATGCTGGCTATTAGATTGCTATTGGTCTCCCGTAGTAAACCTTGTGCAAAGCCACAGAAGTGCAAAACTAAGAAATTTAGCTGTGTTACCCCACACCAATCTATACTTTGATTAACGTGTCATTCAAATTCCTATGAGTTGCGAACATTTAGACAATTTAACTACGGAAACTCTGATTTCTAAAGCAAACTACCCAGTATTCCGTTGTGAAGAGTGTATCCAAATCAACAGTCGCTGGGTGCATCTCCGTATTTGTCAAAGTTGCGGAAAGATGCTGTGCTGTGATTCTTCCCTTCATCAACATGCCCGACGGCATTACGAGGAAACTGGACATTCAGTGATTAGCTCGGCTGAGTTAGGAGAAGAGTGGTTATGGTGTTTTCTGGACGAGCAGGCAAAGAACTATTAAAGTGAGCAATGTACTGCGATCAGTTTCAATTTCAAACTAATAAAATAACAGTTAGATATCCCTCTTATGTCACTTGCGGAAAACAATAATCGGAGCGAAACTCTGAAACTGTGATTTAATAAAGCTTTGAGCTTTTCTTTTCTAAGAAAAACTAAAATTTATAGCTAAAAACTGAAAAATAAAGCTCTCAAAAGCTTTCAGGCATTGGCTTCTCCCAAAGCGACAGAATAGGCTTAACATATCCGCTCTACATCACTAAATTCAGTGAGGTTGTAATGCAATTTTTAATTTTGGCGCGTGTTACTCAAGGGATTTCAATGGAACAAGTATTGCCCTATGTTAAGGCTGAGGCAGAAGCCGTCTGGCAACAATACTCAGTGGAGATTGTGCGAGCAATCCATTACATCGCCGACATGAGTGGTGCTGTACTTCTGTGTGAGGCTCCAGATTTGGAAGCCATGCAAGACATTGCCGCCCAGTTTCCAATGGCAAAAGCAGGTGTTTTAACATTTGAGATCCTGCCATTAAAACCATACACTGGTCTGGAAACGTTGTTTGCTAAATCATAATTGAGACTTCTAAAGAATAAATATTCCAAGAAAAACAAGAGACAGCATTTCTCAAGAATGATAATAATTAAAAAAGGGGGTGAGAAAAGGAGTTGCCGAGGGCAACTCCTTTTCTCATATGCATGAAGAATATGTTTGTCAGCAAATGCGCTTAATACTTTATTCGCGCTCAAAGACAAAAATTTGCTACTATTCATATCTGGATTCATATAACTTTATTAGTGGGATAGGTTCATGATTATTTTGCCTTTGTACTTTAACAGGCTATAACCTGCCTTGGCGATCTTATCAAGAGCGCATTCGCCTAGAATTGAATAGTTGCAGATAAAGCAAGAGAAATAGTTAATGGTGCTAAATCTTTGTGATGCCAGATCCGAGTAGGAGCAGACAACAAAGCGAACAGAAGCAGTATTAGAGAATAAGCTAAAAACACTGTAAATAGCTTTTAGCGTAGAACTAATGTATGTTTATAGACTCAACTGTGGAAAGTAAATCAGTAGAGTATTTCATAATAGTCCGATATTTTCTCCCAAACTTTTACCCAACAATTTTAGGGATGTTAATTTTCATGTGTTACTAGAAATTTATTCCTTTTCCCCTTTCTTAATAAGAGCTAATAATGCTACATTTTCTTTATTTGCAATACTTCAGAGTAATTTATGAACAAAGGCGAACTAGTGGATGCTGTAGCAGCGAAGGCCAACGTCACAAAAAAGCAAGCTGATGAAATCATCAGTGCTTTTTTAGCAGTCGTTACCGAGGCTGTAGCTAATGGGGAGAAGATAACGCTCGTTGGGTTTGGGTCATTCGAGCGACGCGATCGTTCAGAGCGTGAAGGGCGTAATCCCAAAACCAAGGAGACAATTACGATTCCAGCGACTAGAGTTCCTGCGTTTTCTCCTGGGAAGCTGTTTAAAGAAAAAGTAGCACCATAGATAAATTGCTTAACCATTAGCAATCTAATCACCGCAAAACCGTAGCCCTTAATATTCTCAAGAAAGCTTCGCTTTACCTTACACAATAAACAAAGGCGAACTAATTAGGTATCAAGAAATAATGTTGAAACGTCGCACAATACTAGTTGGTTTAGCTGCGCTTGGCTTAAAGTTAGGTGTTAGTACACAAGTTCATGGACAATCTCCTAGCGGCCCAGAAGCTTGGCAAAGTGTCTACAATGA
>JAESFO010000427.1_pt1 | contig 39259 bp, 36 predicted proteins | sample 9269421 | NCBI WGS metagenome assembly JAESFO01 (sample SAMN14502839, study PRJNA617101) | algae metagenome | isolation source: Nostoc desertorum CM1-VF14 and co-occurring heterotrophs from rocky... | place: USA: Clark Mountains, San Bernardino, California | collected 2000-06-05 | reverse complement strand
CCGATCCCATCCCGAACTCGGCCGTGAAACCAGACTGCGCCGATGGTACTATCGCCTAAGCGATGGAAGAGTAGGTCGCCGCCAGGCATTGCAGCCAGTGCGCATATCCAGGGAAAAACCCATTCACGAACGTATCCCCATCAGGGGACCCGCAGTTGGCGCGGGGTGGAGCAGTCCGGTAGCTCGTCAGGCTCATAACCTGAAGGTCACAGGTTCAAATCCTGTCCCCGCAACCAACGCCAAAACGATCAAAGGCCCGCAGGATCTCTGCGGGCCTTTTTCGCGTCCGCGCGCCCCTCGCCCATGTGATCGCCGCTGTGCGTGCGGCAACCGGAGCGCGTGCGCCGTTCGAGCATCCGCAGCGCGGGGTTCGCTCCAGCTTCTGTTCCCGCCGATAGTCTCGCGCGACCCGACCAGATCGTGGTTGACGGCCGCAGTGCAGCGACGGCATGCCGAGCCGTCGTGGGCAAGGGGGCAGCATGGCGGGCTGGACGATCGGTATCATCGGCGGATCGGGGCTTTACGGCGTCGAGGGGATCGAGGACGGCCATTGGGTCCGTTGCGATAGTCCCTGGGGAGCGCCATCGGACGAGTGCTTCGTCGGGCGCGTCGGCCACGCAAAGGTGGTGTTTCTGCCGCGGCACGGCCGCGGGCATCGGATCAGCCCTTCCGAGCTCAACGTCCGCGCCAACCTCGACGTGCTCAAGCGCCTGGGCGTGACCGATGTGCTGGCGGTCTCCTCGGTCGGGGGCCTGGTCGAGGACCGGCCACCGGGGAGCTTCACGATCGTCGATCAGTTCATCGACCGGACCAAGGGACGCCCGTCGAGCTTCTTCGGCAGCGGAATGGTGGCGCACGTCTCGATGGCCGATCCGGTCTGCCCGCGCCTTTCGGCGCTGGCTGCCGAGGCGAGCCGTGCGGCGGGCGCCGATACGCATGTCGGCGGCACCTATCTGGCGATGGAGGGGCCGCAATTCTCGACCCGCGCCGAAAGCCATCTCTACCGCAGCTGGGGCTGCCATGTCATCGGCATGACCGCGATGCCCGAGGCCAAGCTCGCCCGCGAGGCCGAGCTTCCCTATGCGCTGGTCGGCATGGTCACCGACTATGACTGCTGGCGCGAGGAGGAAGCGCCGGTGGACGTGGAGCAGGTCGTCGCGCAGCTCACTTCAAATGCCGAAAAGGCGCGCGCGCTGGTGATGCACCTGCTGCGCAGCCTTCCCGAAGAGCGTCCCGCCTCGCCGATCGACACCTGCCTCGACACCGCGCTGATCACTGCGCCCTCTGCGCGAGATTCCGCGCTGCTCGCCAAACTCGATGCCGTAGCGGGACGCGTGCTGCGATAAACGGCGAACAGGTGCTTCGGCCTTTCTTAACCATGGTCGGCGCAAGCTCCGGTCATGGCCGAAGGCATTGCGCGGGAAGTCGCTGATCGGGAGCTGCGCGGCGCACGTTCTGCACTGCGCCTTGGACTGCTCGCATCAATCGTGGCGATGATCGGGCTGCCGCCGCTGCTGCACTTCCGTGTCGACTATCTATCCTTCTGGGGCATCGCCCTGTTCGCAGCGATCCCCGGCGTGTTTGTGCCCTATGCGCGCTGGCGTCGCATGGCGGCGCTCCATTCGGTCCTCGAACTTGCGGCGACTGCATTGCTGCTGACCTTGCCGATCCTGATCGTCACCTATGCCGCGATGCGGCTCAACCTGCCGATGGCCGATGCGCGGCTCATGGCGCTCGACCGCGCGCTGGGCTTCGACTGGACGGCCTTCGTGCGTCTGGTGGACAGGAGCCCGCTCGCGTCGAAGCTTCTGCTGGAGAGCTATACTTCCTTCTCGCTGCAGGTCCTGTTCTTGCCCATGCTGCTGTGCGTCTTTCGGCTGCAGGCCCGCGCCTATCGCTTCCTGCTCGCATTCCTGCTTCTGTGCGTCGCGGCTGCCGCCATCAGCGTGCCCTTCCCTTCGATTGGGGCCTATGTCGCGCATGGACTCGACCCCGGCAGCCTGCGCAACGTCAATGCGCACTTCGGCTATTTCTACCTTGAGTCCTTCCGCGCCGTGCGGGAGCAGGCGGATTTCGTGCTGCGCGCTGGCAATGCAGCCGGGATCATCACCTTTCCCTCGGTGCACGCCGGCGTCGCGGTGCTGTGCGCCTGGGCCGCGTGGCGCTCGCGCCTGCTTCGCTATCCCTTCCTCGTCCTGAACAGCCTGATGTTCGTCTCAGCGATCAGCCATGGCGCACACTATCTGGTCGACGTGATCGGCGGCGGGGTGGTCGCGGCGGCTGCGATCTGGGCCACCGGAAGACTGTGTGCGCCCGGCTGGGCCGTTCGGCCCAGCTCTGCGCCGCTCGCGCCGGCGCAAGCGACGGTCTAGCGGCGCTGGGCTGAGCCTGGCGGCCAGTTTTGACTCTTTTCGCGGAAACGCGATCAAGCTCGCAATTTATTTCGCGCCGCCCGTCGTCATCTGCGCGGTGAAAGAGCAGGCGGCGCGTAGCCGCCGATCCCGGCAAGCAGACGAAATCCTACAAGCGCGTTTTTGCGGAGCCGCCGCCCGAACGAGGCCGGTGCGGCGGCCGCAGAACCATCCTCAGGCTGCGAGCTTGCGCAGCACGTAATGGAGAATGCCGCCGTTCAGGAAATACTCCAGCTCGTTGACGGTATCGATCCGGCAGCGTGTGAGGAAAGTCTCGCTGCTGCCGTCGGCGCGGGTGAGCTTGACCTCGACGTCCTGGCGCGGGCGCAGGCCCGCGACGCCGGTGATGGTGAAGGTCTCGCTGCCGTCGAGCTTGAGCGTCTCGCGCGTCACGCCCTCGGCGAACTGGAGCGGGAGCACGCCCATACCGACCAGGTTCGAGCGGTGGATACGCTCGAAGCTCTCGGTGATCACCGCGCGGACGCCGAGCAGGTTGGTGCCCTTGGCCGCCCAGTCGCGCGACGAGCCGGTGCCATATTCCTTGCCTGCCACGATCACGAGCGGCGTGCCGTCTGCCTTGTGGCGCATCGCCGCGTCATAGATCGGCATCACCTGGCCGCCATATTTGGTCATGCCGCCTTCGACGCCCGGCACCATCTCGTTCTTGATGCGGATGTTGGCGAAGGTGCCGCGGACCATCACTTCGTCGTTGCCGCGGCGTGCGCCATAGCTGTTGAAGTCCTTGCGGGAGACCTGGTGCTCCTGGAGGAAGACGCCCGCAGGGCTATCCGCCTTGATCGAGCCCGCCGGCGAGATGTGATCGGTGGTGATCGAATCGCCTAGGATGGCGAGCGGCTTGGCCTCGACGATGTCCTGCACCGGCGCCGGGGTCATCGACATGCCCTCGAAATAGGGCGGGTTGTGGATGTAGGTCGAGCTGGTCGGCCAGCTGTAGGTGTCCGAGCCCGTCACGGTGATGCCCTGCCAGTGCCGGTCGCCCTGATAGACGTTCCCATAGCGCGAGCGGAACATGTCGTCGTCGATGTTGGCGGCGATCAGCCCCTGGATCTCCTCGTTCGAGGGCCAGATGTCCTTGAGGAAAACCGGGCCATCGGTGCCCTCGCCAATCGGCGTCTCGTACATGTCCTCGGTCACGGTGCCCTTGAGCGCATAGGCGACGACGAGCGGCGGCGAGGCGAGGAAGTTGGCGCGCACGTCGGGCGAAACGCGGCCCTCGAAGTTGCGGTTGCCCGATAGGACCGAGGCCGCGACGATGTCGTTGCCGTTGATCGCGGCACTGATCGGCTCTGCGAGCGGGCCCGAGTTGCCGATGCAGGTGGTGCAGCCATAACCGACGAGGTTGAAGCCGATCGCGTCGAGATCCTCGGTGAGGCCGGCCTTATTGAGATAATCGGTGACCACCTGCGACCCCGGGGCGAGCGAAGTCTTGACCCAGGGCTTGCGCGTGAGGCCGAGCGCGCGCGCCTTTCGGGCGACGAGGCCGGCGGCGATCAGCACCGATGGGTTCGAGGTGTTGGTGCACGAAGTGATCGCGGCGATCACCACGTCGCCGTCGCCGATGTCGTGGTCCTTGCCCTCGACCGGAACACGCGCGGGGTGCTCCTTCTTGTAGACCTTGGTCAGGTCGCCGTTGAATACTTCGTCCACGGCATCGAGGCCCACGCGGTCCTGCGGCCGCTTGGGGCCGGCGAGGCTGGGCTTCACCGTCGCCATGTCGAGCTCGAGCGTGTCGGTGAACACCGGCTCGGGGCTGTCGACGTCGTGCCACATGCCCTGCGCCTTGGCATAGGCTTCGACCAGCGCGATGGTTTCATCCGGACGGCCGGTGAGGCGCATGTAATCGAGCGTCTTGTCGTCGATCGGGAAGAAGCCGCAGGTCGCGCCATATTCGGGCGCCATGTTGGCGATCGTCGCGCGATCGGCGAGCGTCATCGAGTGGAGGCCGGGGCCGTAGAATTCGACGAAGCGGCCCACCACGCCCTTGGCGCGCAGCATCTGGGTGACGGTGAGCACCAGATCGGTGGCGGTGATGCCTTCCTGCAGGCTGCCGGTGAGCTTGAAGCCGACCACTTCGGGAATGAGCATCGAGACGGGCTGGCCGAGCATCGCGGCCTCGGCCTCGATGCCGCCGACGCCCCAGCCGAGCACGCCAAGGCCGTTGACCATCGTGGTGTGGCTGTCGGTGCCGACCAGCGTATCCGGATAGGCGATCGTCGCGCCGTCGGGCGCCTGCGACGACCAGACCGACTGGGCGATATATTCGAGGTTCACCTGGTGGCAGATGCCGGTGCCGGGCGGGACCACCGAGAAATTGTCGAGCGCCTTCGAGCCCCATTTGAGGAACTCGTAGCGCTCGAGGTTGCGCTCATATTCGAGCGCGACGTTCTGCTCGAACGCCTTGGGGTTGCCGAACTCGTCGACCATCACCGAGTGATCGATGACGAGGTGGACGGGAACCTGCGGATTGATCTTGGCCGCATCCCCGCCGAGCTTGGTGATCGCGTCGCGCATCGCCGCGAGATCCACTACGCAGGGGACGCCGGTGAAATCCTGCATCAGCACGCGCGCCGGGCGGTACTGGATCTCGCGGTTCGAGCGCGCGTCCTTCTGCCAGTCGACGATCGCCTGGGCGTCGTCACTGGTGACCGTCACGCCGTCGTCGAAGCGCAGCATGTTCTCGAGCAGCACCTTCATCGAGAAGGGCAGGCGGCTGACGTCGCCGAGCTTCCTGGCCGCCTTGGGCAGCGAATAATAGCTGTAGGTCTTGCCGGCGACTTCCAGCGTGTCGCGGGTGCCGAGCGTGTCGTTGCCAATGGCGGTCATGGGCGCGGGTTTCCTTCCCTGTCTGTCCGGTCCCGGGGCGCTCGGGGAGGCGGCAGAGGCCGCGCGGGCGCGCCGGAAGATGTGCGAATGCCAAGATTCGTGTGCGCCTTAGCGCGGGACTCGGGCGGGGGGAAGGGTTGCGGCGCACAAGAGGCGGCGAGGGCGATGGACTCAACTCCCCTCCCTGCCCTGCAGGGAGGGGAGTTCCGAAGGAGGGCGGCTCAGATACGCTCGTTATCGGTGCGGGTGCCCGGCGCGGCGGGTTCGGCAAGCTGCTTCTCGCCTGCGAGCGCGTGGCCGATTTCGTCACGGCCGATCGTGTCGAGGTGCATCAGCCGGGTGATCAGCCAGCTGACGGGAATCGCGATCACGCCAATCAGGATCGTGCCCCAGCCGATCCAGTTGTAGACCACGAGCACCTGATCGGGGTTGGCGCCTTCGGTCGCCTTGGCGATCTGCGCAGCGAGGAAGTTGCCCGCGGCGGTGCCGAGGAACCAGGTGCCCATCATCAGCCCGACCATCGATCGCACCGAGAGCCGCGTCATGCTCGAGAGCCCGACCGGCGAGAAGCAGAGCTCGGCGGTCGAGTGGAGCAGATAGAGCAGGACGATGAAGAGCATCGGAGTCAGCGCGTCGCCGCGCCCCGCCCCCCACACGAGCACGATGAAGCCGAGCCCGACCTGCACCAGCCCGAGCGCGAACTTGAGCGGCGCGTTGGGCTCGAGCCCGCGCTTGCCGAGCCATACCCAGAGCATGCCGAACAGCGGCGCGAGGGTGATGATCCAGAAGCTGTTGACGGACTGGAACCAGCTCGCGGGCATTTCCCAGCCGAACAGGTGACGGTCGACGCGCTCGTCGGTGAAGACGTTGAGCGAAGAGCCGGTCTGCTCGAACAGCGCCCAGAACAGCGGCGAGAGCAGGATCAGGTAGAGCGCGGCGAGGATCCGGTTGCGCTCGATCTTGGGCAGCGTGAACAGCGAGCGATAGAAGATGTAGAGGAAGGTGATCCCGAAGCAGCCGAGCAGCAGCGTGCCGACCAGGCTCTCGTCGCGGATCAGCCACCAGGAGATCGCGACGCCGCCGAGCGCACCGAGATAGATCGTCCATTCGTGCGAAAGGCCGATTGCCGTGCGCTCGCGCAGCTTTGCCGGGTCGATCGGATCGCCGGCACCGTGGAGCTCGCGGCGGAAGAGGACGAAGACGACGAGCCCGAGCAGCATGCCGATGCCCGCGGCGCCGAAGCCCCACGACCAGCTGACGCGCTCGCCCAGATAGCCGATGATGATCGGGCCGATCAGCGCGCCGAGGTTGATCCCCATGTAGAAGATCGAGAAAGCGCCGTCGCGGCGCACGTCGTCGCGCGGATAGAGCTGGCCGACGAGCACCGAGATGTTCGCCTTGAGAAAGCCGGTGCCGACGATGATGAAGGCGAGCCCCAGATAGAAACCGTTGAGGTGGAAACCCTGCGCGCCCTGCGGCCCTTCGACCAGCGCGATGAACAGATGGCCGATCGCTATCAGCACGCCCCCGGCGAGCACCGCCTTGCGCGCGCCCAGATATTTGTCGGCGAGATAGCCGCCGATCACCGGGGTGATGTACACCATCGAGGTATAGGCGCCGTAGACCGCATAGGCGGGATCCTTGGCGAACAGGAAATGCTTGGTCAGGTAGAAGACCAGGATCGCGCGCATGCCGTAGAAGGAGAAGCGCTCCCACATCTCGGCGAAGAACAGCATGTAGAGGCCGCGCGGATGGCCGAGGAACGTCTTGGCGTGGGCGGGGACGCCCCCGCGCGCTGAAGCTGTGGTGGCCATGCGACCCTTTCAAATATTTCTTTGCCCGCTGCGGGGCTCGATCGGGGCAGACTAGCGGCGAATCCGGGCCTGTGAACCCGGTTGTTGCATCTGAAACCAATTGATAGGGCGCGGAAATGACCTTCAACGATCGCTCGACTCCGCTCTCGCTCCTCAAGACCCGCCGATCGGGCAAGCCGCGCGACCTGGTTGCGCCCGGGCCGAGCCCCGAGCAGCTGCGCGAAATGGCGGTGATCGCCGCGCGCACGCCCGATCACGGCAAGCTCGCGCCGTGGCGCTTCGTGATCGTGCCCGATGCGCTGCGGGGCGCGCTCGCGGAGAAGCTGGTCGCGATCCAGCGCGTCGAGAAGCCCGACGCCACCGACCGCGATGCGGAAGCGACGGTGCAGTTCGTCACCCAGGCGCCTGCGCTGGTGGTGGTGCTCTCGGCGCCGCACGAGGAGCACAAGATTCCGCTCTGGGAGCAGCAGCTCTCCGCGGGAGCGGCGTGCATGAACCTGCTCCACGCCGCGCATGCGATGGGATTCGCGGGCGGCTGGCTGACCGGGTGGGCGGCCTATTCGGACGCGGTGCGCGACCTGTTCGGTGCCGCGCCGCAGCGGATCGCCGGGTTCGTCTTCATCGGCACGCCCGGGCGTCCGCTGGAGGAGCGGCCGCGCGGCGAACTGTCCGAAATCGTACACGAATGGAGTCTCGGGGCTGGACCCACCGGCTGATTGGTGTATTATCGCACCATGACAGCGCTCGAGCATGAAGACAGCCCCGTTTACCTGAAGCTGCGTGCCAGCATCGCCGCGGCGATCCTGCGCGGCGAATACAAGGCGGGGGACCAGCTTCCCTCGGTCCGTGCGCTCGCTGCCGAGCATGGCGCCAACCCGCTCACCGTCGCCAAGGCCTATCAGAGTTTCCAGGACGACGGCTATGTCGAGGTGCGCCGCGGCGTGGGCATGTTCGTGCTGCCCGGCGCGGTCGAGCGGCTGCGGCTGGCCGAGCGCGAGCGCTTCCTCACCGGATACTGGCCGCGGGTGAAGGAGCATATCGCACTGCTGGGGCTGGACGCGCGCGAGCTGCTGGACCGCGAGCTGGCCTGAGGCCGATGGGCGCGGCGAGCGAGACGCCGAAGGGGAGCTGGTGGCGCAGCCTGGGCGGCTGGCTGTTGATCCTCGCGGGCATATTCGCCTTCCAGACCGTCGCCGCCAAGCCCTTCTACATTCCCTCCGGCTCGATGATGCCGGCGCTGATCAAGGGCGACCGGCTGGTCGTCAGCAAATATCCCTATGGCTGGTCCTATGCTTCGCTGGCGCTCCACGGCAGCGGCGTGGTGCCGGGCCGGCTGCTCGCACGGCTGCCCGAGCGCGGCGACATCGTCACGGTGGCACGGCACGGCGACGGGGCGGATCTGATCAAGCGCGTGATCGGGCTCCCCGGCGACACGGTGGAAGTGCGAAACAGCCAGCTGGTGCTCAACGGCAAGCTGGTGCCGCGCGTGGCGAACGGCACGGCGATGCTGCCGGTGGACGCCAACCTGCCGTGCGACGACGCAGTCGTCGTGCGGTTCCGCCGGCCGGGACCGGACGGCAAGCTCTATTGCCGGCTGCCGCTGTTCCGCGAGACGCTGCCGAACGGCGCGAGCTACGACACCGTCGATCTAGGCAGCACGATACTCGGGGGCGGCTATGTGAGCCCGGGGGACAATTTCGGGCCGGTGCGGGTGCCTGAGGGGCATGTGTTCCTGATGGGCGACAACCGCGACCAGTCGGCCGACAGCCGCTTTGGACTCGACGAGAAGGGGCTGGGCGGGCCGGTGCCGTTCGAGACGATCGGCGGCCGGGCGGAGGTGATCACCCACTCGTTCGACGGCAGCGCCGAATGGCTCAATCCGGTGAGCTGGGTGACCGCGCTCCGCGGCGGCCGTGCGGGCGAGGGGCTGCGGCCCGAGCGCCGCTGATGTGGGTGATCACCGGCACCTTCCGCGTGCCGCCCGACAAGCTCGAAGCCGCACGCCCGGCGATGGCTGCAATGATCGAAGCGAGCCGCGCCGAGCCGGGCTGTATCCACTACAGCTATGGCGAGGATGTGCTCGACCCCGGGCTGATCCACGTCGCCGAGCATTGGTCGACGCGCGAGGCGCTGGCTGCGCATGGGGCCTCGGCGCACATCCGGGCGTGGCGCGCAGCGTGGCCGGCGCTCGGGATTGGCGAACGCGATCTCACGCTGTTCGAGGCTGACGAGGGCGCGGCCTGCTGAGGTTCAGGCAGCGAAATTCTCGGCATCGATCGAATAGAGGACGTCGGCGCGTGCTATCGCGGACGCCCTGAGGCCGAGCGCCTCGGGAACGATCTGGGCGACATAGAAGCGGGCAGCGGCCGACTTCATCTTCAAGAACTTCGGATCGCCCTCGCTGCGGGTGGCGACGCGGCCCTGCGCCTCCATCAGCCAGCCGCATACCGCGACCGAGAGCATGGTGAGGAAGGGGTAGCTGCCGGCCAGCTTGTCGTCGGTGTCGGCGCCGAGCAGGTAGCGGCCGACTTCCTCGCAGATGTCGGTCAGCTGGAGCAGCACCGGGTCTTCGGCATCGGCGCGCATCTCCGCCAGCAGCGCGAGCAAAGTCGCGCCATTGTCCATGCTGAGCTTGCGGCCGACGAGATCGGCGGCCTGGATGCCGTTGGTGCCTTCGTAGATCGGCGTGATGCGCGCGTCGCGGAAGTGCTGGGCGGCGCCGGTCTCCTCGATATAGCCCATGCCGCCATGCACCTGGATGCCTAGGCTGGCGACTTCGTTGCCGAGATCGGTGCCGTGTGCCTTGGCAAGCGGCGTGAGCAGCTCGACTCGCTTCTCGGCAGCGGCATCGCCCGCGCGGGCGCGGTCGAGCTGGCCGAAGGCATAGTAGACGAGCGCGCGTGCGGCCTGGGTCTGCGCTTTCATCCGCAGCAGCATGCGGCGCACGTCGGGGTGCTCGACGATCGCCGCAGGCGCACCGGCACGTGTGCCCTGGATGCGTTCGCGGGCATAGGCGACCGCCCGCTGGGTGGCGCGCTCGGCGACCTGGACTCCCTGCAGACCGACGTTGAGGCGAGCGTTGTTCATCATCGTGAACATCGCGCGCATCCCTGCGCCCTCGGCGCCGACCAGTTCGCCGATGCAATCGTCATGATCGCCGAACGAGAGCACGCAGGTGGGCGAGGCGTGGAGTCCCATCTTGTGCTCGATCGAGACGGCGCGGACGTCGTTGAATTCGCCGGGGGCACCGTCGTCGCTCAGCCGGTACTTGGGGACGAGGAAGAGCGAGATGCCCTTGGTGCCCGCGGGCGCGCCCGGCGTGCGGGCGAGGACGAGATGGACGATGTTTCCGACCATGTCGTGGTCGCCGAACGAGATGAAGATCTTGGTGCCCTTGATCTTCCACTTGCCGTCACCGGCCGGTTCGGCGCGGGTCTTGAGCGCGCCGACGTCCGAGCCGGCCTGCGGCTCGGTGAGGTTCATCGTGCCGGTCCATTCGCCGGTCGAAAGTCTGGGCAGATAGAGCGCCTGCTGCTCGAGGGTGCCGTGGTGGATCAGGGTCTCGACCGCGCCGACCGTGAGAATGGGTGCGAGCGCGAAGCCCATGTTGGCGGTGCCGAGCGTCTCGAGCACTGCGGCGGTGAGGCTCACCGGCAACCCCTGGCCGCCGAATTCGGCGGGCGAGCCGATCGTCCCCCAGCCGCCCTCGACATAGGCGCGGTACGCTTCGGCGAAGCCCGCGGGCATCTTCACGCCCTGCTCGGTCCATTTCGGCCCGTCGGTGTCGCCGAGGCGATCGAGCGGCGCCCATTCGCCCGCAGCGAACTGGCCCGCGCCATCGAGCACCGCGTCCGCCATTTCGGCGGCTTCCGTGCCGAGATCGACGAGGCGGACGACGTGATCCAGCACGAAGCGCTGCTCGGCGGTGGCGGGAGTGAACATGGCATCCTCTCTTGTGGCTCGCTTGCCGGGCGTATAGCCCCGCCGGAGTGAGCCCGACAAATCCACGGATCTTACCCTACGGCGAGGCCGCGATCGCGGATGCTGCGCGCGTGATTCGTGCGGGCGGATGCGTCGCGGTGCCGACCGAAACCGTCTACGGGCTCGCGGCCGACGCCACCGATTCGCACGCGGTCGCAGGAATATACGCCGCCAAGGGGCGGCCGAGCTTCAACCCGCTGATCGTGCATGTGCCCGACCTCGCCGCCGCCGAGAGGATCGCAGTGTTCGACTCGGCCGCGCGCGATCTCGCCCGGCGCTTCTGGCCGGGACCGCTGACCCTGGTGCTACCGGTGCGGCCGGAGGCAGGGATATCGTCGCTGGTGACCGCGGGACTCGACACGATCGCGCTCCGGGTTCCCGACCATCGCGCGATGCAGGCGCTGCTCGATGCGGCCGGGCTGCCGCTCGCGGCACCGTCGGCCAATGCCAGCGGATCGATCAGCCCGACGCGCGCGGAGCATGTCGCCAAGAGTCTTGGCGGGAGGATTCCGCTGGTGATCGATGACGGCCCGACGCCCGCGGGCATCGAGTCCACGATCGTACGGGGAAGGGAAGTGTTGCGCCCCGGGCCGCTGAGCGCGGCGGACCTGTTTGCGGGCAAGCTCGATGCGGTGCCTAGGCCTTCGCACGCGAACGGCAAGGTGACCGCCCCAGGGCAGCTCGAGAGCCATTATGCGCCTGCCAAGCCGCTGCGGCTGGACGCCGCCGAGCGGCGGGCAGGCGAGTGGCTGATCGGGTTCGGCGCGCTGGGGGGAGACGACAATCTATCCCCGGGCGGAGACCTTGTTCAGGCTGCGGCCAATCTCTTCGACGCGCTCCATCGTGCCGACGCATCGCCAACGCCTGCCATCGCCGTCGTCCCGATTCCCGGGAGAGGCATCGGGGCCGCCATCAACGACCGCCTCCGCCGCGCCGCGCACCCGCGCGGATAACCCCGATTTACTGTCGCGCGGGAAGGCGTAGTCTGGCCTCCTCAGTACGACGCGTAATCATCGGAGAAACAATCGCGGGAGTGGGCAAGATGACCAACATGCAGCGTGGACTTGCGGAGTTTATCGGGACCTTCTGGCTGGTGTTCGGCGGCTGCGGAAGCGCCGTTCTGGCCGCGGCTTTTCCGGACGTGGGCATCGGCCTGCTCGGCGTTTCGCTCGCCTTCGGTCTCACCGTTCTCACCATGGCTTATTCGATCGGCCACATCTCCGGCTGCCATCTCAACCCGGCGGTGACCGTGGGCCTGTGGGCGGGCGGGCGCTTCGCCGCCAGGGACATTCCGCTCTATGTGATCGCCCAGGTGCTGGGCGCGATCCTGGCTGTGCTGGTGCTGCGCTACATCGCAAGCGGCGCCGAAGGCTATGCCGGCGGGCTCGCGTCCAACGGTTTCGGCGAGCATTCTCCCGGCGGCTATGCGATGGGCGCCGGGCTGGTGATCGAAATCGTGCTGACCTTCGGCTTCCTGCTCGTGATCATGGGATCGACCGATGCACGGGCGCCCGTGGGCTTCGCGCCGATCGCGATCGGCCTGGCGCTCACGCTGATCCACCTGATCAGCATTCCGGTGACCAACACGTCGGTGAACCCGGCGCGCAGCACCGGTCCGGCGCTGATCGAGGGCGGGATCGCGCTCCAGCAGCTCTGGCTGTTCTGGGTCGCGCCGATCGTCGGCGGCGTGCTGGGCGGCATCGTCTACAAGGCGCTGGGCGCCGAAGCCGCGAAGCGTCCTCCGGTGGAGGGCGAGCCTCTGCCTGCGGAGTAACCGCACCTGATCCCCTCCCTGTTTGCAGGGAGGGCAGGGGTGGGTGCGCGCCTCAGAGACTCTGTCGTCGATCAAAAGCGGGGGCCGAGGCATCGAGCCTCGGCCCCCGTTAACCCACCCCTTGATCCCCTCCCTTTCAGGGAGGGGAGTAGATCACTGCGCCGTCGCGCCTTCCCTGGTGCGGTTGGCGAAGCTCTTGCGGAGCTTGCGCAGCTTGGGCGGGATCACCGCCAGGCAATAGGGGTTCCGCTGGCCTTCGCCTTGCCAATATTCCTGATGATAGTCTTCGGCTGGCCACCAGTCGCCCAGCGTCTCGATGCTCGTCACGATCGACTGGGGCCAATCAGGCCGGGCGCGATCGATCGCGGCATGGGCTTCGGCCTCCTGCTCGGCCGAATGCGGGAAGATCGCCGAGCGATATTGCGTGCCGATGTCGTTGCCTTGGCGGTTGAGCTGGGTCGGGTCGTGCGTCGCCAGGAAGATGTCGAGCAGCTCGCCATAGCTGATCTGATCGGTGTCGAAGGCGATGCGGATCGCCTCGGCATGGCCGGTCTCGCCCGAGCAGACTTCCTTGTAGGTCGGGTTCGCCTTGGTGCCGCCGATATAGCCGCTCTCGACCGACTGGACGCCGATCACATCGTTGAACACTGCTTCGGTGCACCAGAAGCAGCCGCCTGCGAGCGTCGCGGTTTCGATCGTCATCAAAATCTCCTCACTTCGTCGCCCGAAGATAGGGAGCCCATGGCGTGCTGCAAACGGGGCGTATAGTGCTGCACCCGCGAAATGGAGGTAGCGAATGCGCGACGGTACGGTGCTGGTAACGGGTGGTGCGGGCTATATCGGGAGCCATGCGGTGCTGGCGCTGCTCGATGCAGGCTGGCAGGTCGTCGTCGTCGACAATCTCGTCACCGGTTTCGACTGGGCGGTGGACAAGCGCGCGAAGCTGGTGGTCGCGAGCATCGAGGACGAAGCGACCGTCCGGCAGGTGATGCGCGACGAGGGCGTGATCGCAGTGATGCACTTCGCCGGATCGGTGGTGGTGCCGGAATCGGTGAGCGATCCGCTCAAATATTATCGCAACAACACCGTCGCGAGCCGGTCGCTGATCGAGAGCGCGGTGGCTTCGGGCGTGAAGCATTTCATCTTCTCCTCGACCGCCGCCACCTATGGCATCCCTGAGAAGGTGCCGATTTCGGAGGATACGCCAAAGGCGCCGATCAATCCCTATGGCATGTCCAAGCTGATGACCGAGATCATGCTCAAGGACGTCGCGGTGGCGCACCCGCTCAACTATTGCGCGCTTCGCTATTTCAACGTGGCGGGCGCGGACCCGCAGGGGCGCAGCGGCCAATCGACGGCGGGCGCGACGCATCTGATCAAGATCGCAGCCGAGGCGGCGACGGGCAAGCGCGGCCACGTCTCGGTGTTCGGCACCGATTTCGCGACCACGGATGGTACGGGCGTGCGCGACTATATCCACGTCACCGACCTTGCCGCCGCGCATGTCGATGCACTCGACCTGCTGATTGCGCGGCCGGAGGAGAGTCACACGATGAACTGCGGCTATGGCCGTGGCTTCTCGGTGCTCCAGGTGCTCGACGCGGTCGATCGGGTGACCAACATGAAGATCGAGCGCCGGATGGAGGGCCGCCGCGCGGGCGATCCCGACGCGCTGGTCGCCGACAACAGCAAGATCCTGGCGACGCTGCCGTGGCGGCCGAAGCACGACGATCTGGAACGGATCGTCAAGGACGCGCTGGCGTGGGAGCGCGCGCTCGCCGAGCGGCAGGGCTGAGCCCGTTCAACGGGAGGTTCAGCGCTTGCGGAACAGTCGCAGCTCGATTCCCCACCAGAGCAGCGCCCAGCAGCTGCCGAAGGCCCAGCCGGCGAGCACGTCGCTGGGCCAGTGGACGCCGAGATAAACGCGGCTGATCCCGATCAGCCCGACGAGCAGCATCGCCACCGCAAGCACGAAGCCGCGCATCCGCCAGCCGCGGACCACCGGGAAAATCAGCGTTGCCAGCGTAAGGTAGACGATCGCGCCGTTGGCCGCGTGCCCGCTGGGAAAGCTGTGCGACGCCTCTTCCATCAGCCGCTCGATCAGGTCGGGACGCGAGCGGGCGATGAGCGCCTTGACCAGCGTCACCGCGAGCGCGCCGAGGGCAGTCGCAGCCAGGACGAACAGCGCCGAACGAAATCGGCGGCGAAGCGCAAGGAAGCTTGCGGTGACCAGCACGACGAGCGTCAACACCGTCGTGCTGCCGAGCGCCGTCACGTCGCGAACCGCGGAGGGAAGCCAGTGCGGCCCCAGCGGCTGCTCGGGATGGTCGGGGACGCGCATTGCGAGGATGATCGCGCGGTCGAGCCCGGCCGCATCGCCATCCATTACCTCGTGCCCGAACCAGATCACGCCCAGCAGCAGGAGCGCCGCCGCGCCGAGCATCGCGATCGGCCAGGGAACCCGGCTGGACGCCGTCCTTTCGGGTTTGAGCGTGGAGACGGGTTCGGGGGATGGGCCTTCCATACCCCCTTATTACCTTCTGCGGATCAGATCTCCACGCGCAGCGTCGCGCGGATGTCGCGGCCCGCGAGCGGGGCATAGTCCTTGAGCACGCTGGTGTGGCGGCGCGCCTCGACATCGAAGATGTTGTTCGCGGAGAGCGTCAGGCTGGTGTTCGACGCGTCGCCCCACGGCTTCCATGCGATCGAGGCGTTGACCAGGGTGAAGCTGTCGGTCGGAGTCTCGAATGCCGTGATCCGGTCCTGCTCGAAGCTGTGCTCGACCTCGACGCGGCCGGTCAGCGAATCCGATTGGGCTTCGAGGCCGCCGAGCAGGCGGAGCGGAGGAATGCGTGGCGCGGGGCCCTCGTCCACCACCTCGGCACGGACATAGTCGGCGAGCGCATCGGCGTTGATCGCGAAGCCGCCGACGGTCGCCAGCCGCGCCGAGCCTTCGATCTCGAAACCATAGTAGCGCGCATCGGCCTGATTGTACTGGAACACCGGCAGATCGTCCTCGATCTCGCCGGTGGGCGCGTCGTAGATATAGTCGCTGAACCAGTTGTAATAGGCCGCGGCCGAGAGGCTCCAGCCTTCGCCGGTTCCCTTGAGCGTGGCCTCGACCCCCCATGCCTTTTCGGTCGTGAAATCGGGATTGCCGATCTCGAACGCCTGGGTGCCGGCGTGCGGGCCGTTGGCGAACAGCTCCTCCTGAGTCGGCGCGCGCTCGCTGCGCGAAAGGTTCACGCCGAAGCGCAGCCGGTCGGCGAGCGCATAGCTTGCGCCCAGCGAGGCGGACAGGCTGTCGAAGCTGCGGTCATAAGCGGGGTTGCCGATATCGGCATCCGCCTGGGCGCGGAGATCATTGTGCTCGTAGCGCAGCGCCGCTTCAGCCTTGAGCGCGCCGAAATCGAGCGACTGGAGCGTGAACAGGCCATATTGGCTGCTCTCGGTGCGCGGCAGGAACTTCTCTTCGCCGACGATACGCGTGTTGCGCGTCGCGAATTGCGCGCCGGTGACGCCCTCCCATTCGCCGTGCGTTTCCTGGACCAGCTCCAGCCGGCCCTCGAAGCCCTGGCTGTAGAAGGTGGTGCCGACCTCGCCGGTGTCTTCGATTTCGCTGTGCTGATAGTCGGCCGCGGCGAGCCGCATGCGGATCTGGTGGATGCCGGCGGTCTCGGTGAGGATGTCGCCGCGCACGTCGAAGCGAGTCTGCTTGGCGTGGAGCTGCACAGCCTCCGCCTCGACCGACGGATCGAGCGAATAGCGGATCGGAACGCCGTAGAGGCTGTCGTAGCGCGAGACCGAGAAGCCGAGGCTGCCGCGCTCGTCGACGATCGCGGCGCCGCCGGCCACGTCCCAGGTGCGCGCGGCGGTGTTGGGGACTTCGCCCTTCAGGCCGGCGAGTTCCTGGATCTCCGGATCGGCGCTCGCCGCAGCCTGCGCGCGCAACTCCGGGGTCAGGACATAGCCGCCGCTGCGCATGTCGCCGGTCTTGGTGTAGCTGCCGTCGGCGTGGACGACGAGCTTGCCCGCCACGGGGATATCGGCGACGCCCGAGACCGAACGCTCGTCCGCGGCGGTGCCATACGTGGCCAGCCCGTCGAAATGGAGCGGGCTCTCCGCCATGTGGCGCGGGATGCGGCTGTCGATCACGTTGACGACGCCGCCGATCGACGAGGGGCTGAACAGCAGGGCCGCAGGGCCGCGCAGCACTTCGATGCGGTCGGCAGTGAGCGGGTTGATGATCGCGGCGTGATCGGCAGAGGTGTTCGACACGTCGATGCTGCCGACGCCGTCGATCAGCAGCCGCGCGCGATCGCCGGTGAAGCCGCGCAGCACCGGGCGCGAGGCATTGGGGCCGAAGGAGGTGGCGGAAACGCCGGGCTGCGAGGCCAGCGTCTCGCCGATCGTCGTGCGCCGCTCTCGGTTCAACTCCTCGTTGGTGAGCACTGCGGTTCCGCCGAGCACATCGGCCGTGGCGCGGGCGCGCGTGCCGGTGATGACGACCTCCTGCGCAGGCTGGTCGTGGTCCTGCTTCGGCTCGGCGGGGCTGGCCGGAGCATCGGGGGCGGGAGCCTTCTCCTCGGCATGGGCGGGTAAGGCGAGCAGGGCGGCAGAAGCGAGCAGGACGGTACGCAGCATGAACGATCCAGACATTTGGAGAGGCATTGCCGCGTCGCCGTAGCCGGTATGTTATATAGTATCAAGATGCGTTTGCGAGCTTTGCGGCGGGTCGTAGCGCGTGCCGCACCCTTTCCGGGCCGGTCAGCTCCGGAGCAGGAATTCGATGGGAGCGCTGAACTCGATGCGGTCTCCGGCAACGTCGTCGGGCGCCCTGGGGTAGGGCACCGCGCGCGCCAGCATCGCGAGACCTTCGCGATCGAGCAGGTCGACGCCCGAGCTGCCGACGACGCGGCCTTCGAGCAGCCTGCCGTCGCGGTCGAGGACGAAGCGGACCTGGACGATGCCCTCCTGGCGCCGCATCCGCGCATGCCTCGGATAGGTCTGGTGCGCGAGCAGCCAGGCGCGGATGCGCGCGGCATAGGCGCGGCTCTTGCCGTGCGCGGCGCCGGTGCTCGCACCCCTCGAGGCCGCCTGCGGGGGAGCAGCAGCGGATTGGGCAGGCGCCACCGGTCTCGCCGGTACGGGGCTGAGCGCGGCCGGAGCCGGCGCGCGGGCGGCGGCTGGTGCGGAGACGGGCAGGAGCGCCGGCGTGCGGAGGATCGGCTCGGGCAGCGGAGCGGGGGAGGGTGCGGGGCGTTGCACTTGCTGCGGGGCCGGAGGAGGCGGCTTGGCAGCGGCGGGCGCGGGTTCCGCCGGAGTTTCCTTGCCGCTCTCCGCGCCGAGCGCGATCAGCGTCATTGCGGGAGCGGGCGCGCGAGTCTCCTCGCGCGCCACGCCGATCAGCGCGAAGGCGGCGACCATCCCCCCACAGATCGCGGCCGAAAGCCCGGCGGAGACGGGATCGAGCGCGCGCCGCACTCCGGCCCGCTCCTAGAAGCCCACCGCGGCGCTGACCTTGAAGGTCCGCCCCTCGGCCGCCAGCGAGGACAGGTGCCGCTGGAAATATTTGTCGAACACATTGTCGATCGCGATCCGGAACTCGAAGCCCTGCGCAGCGCCCTGGCGAGGCTTGAACCCGAGGAACAGATTGTGGACCGAATAGCCCGGGGTCGCGAGCGCGGTGCTGGTCACCTTGTCCTGTGCCTCGGCGAACTCGCCGTTCCAGCCGCCGGAGAAGCCGCTGACCGGATCCGAATAGCCGAGCGTCGCGCGATATTCGTTGGCGGGGATCGTGTTGAGATAGACGTCGTCGAGCACGTCGCGCCCGTCGATCAGCGTCGCGCTGCCGCGGGCGTAGAAGGCGCCCAGTCCATATTCGGCTTCCACCTCGATTCCCTCGAACCGCGCTTCGCCGACGTTGACGAAATAAGGTGATGTGGCGGTGCCGCGCGTGATCAGATCACGCACTTCGTTGCGGAAGCCCGTGGTCTTGAGCCGCAGCTTGTCGGTGCGCGCGGCGAGCCCGTCGAACGCGAGGGTGAACCCTAGTTCGTAATTGTCGGATTTCTCGGGCTTGAGGTTCAGGTTGACGTTGTTGGCGGTGTTGCTGGTGCGGCTGTACAGCTCGTCGAGCACCGGCATGCGCACCGTGTGAGCGATCGAGCCGAACAGCGAGAACCAGTCGGTGAGCGCATAGCTTGCCGCCAGCTTGGGTGAGACGCCGCTGTTGCTCACCGGTGCCGCACCCGGGATATCGGTTTCGACGCCGCCTATGAGCGCCTTGCCGGGGGTCAGCTCGGTCCAGTCGACGCGGATGCCGGGGATGATCGTCAGCCTGTCCGACCAGAGGATCTCTGCCTGGGTGAAGATGCCGTATTTGGTCATGTCGCCTTCGGGGTGCGTCGCTGCCCCCGGCGTGATGACGCCGGTGGTGGCGCTCTTGCGCGGGTTGCGCCGTTCCTGCTCGCTCCACTGGCCGCCGAGGATCAGGATCGTCGACCAATCCCCGCCCATATCGAAGCGCGAGGTGTTCTGAAGGCGTGCCTGCTTGGTGGCGTAGGAGAACTCGGAATATTCCAGGTTGCCGAGGAAAGCCGTCTCGGTCTGGTGGACGTTCGAATCGGCCCACGAGAACTGCGCCTCGACGTCGAACCATTTGCTGCCGTTGAAATCGTTGACGTAGCCGACGACCGCGGTCTGATCATGCACCTTGCGGCGCACCGGCAGCGCGGCAAATGCTTCGGCCTGATCGTAGATCTGGGTGCTGTCGCTGATCCAGTCCTGGTACGACGCCCAGAAGGCGTGCTTGCGGTTGCCGCCGATCGCGACTCGAGCCTTGACCAGCCAGCTGTCGGAGAGCGCATCGGAGGGGATCACTTCGTCGCCGTTGCCGTCGGTATAGTGGCCCGCGCGACGATAATTGTAGCTGCCGAGCAGTTCGACGCCTTCGACCGGTTCGGCCGCGACGATGCCCGAGAGGAGGTGGGCTTCGGCGTTGGTTTCGGTTCCCGCCTTGAGGCGCACCGCGATCGGATCGCCGTCACGCAGGAAGTCCGACGCGTCCTTGGTAGTGAAATTGACCACGCCCGCCAGCACCCCGGCGCCGTAGAGCGTCGAGGAGGCAGGCCCGCGGAGCACCTCGACGCGCTTGTAGAGCTCGGGCTCGCCGAAGAAGGCGCCCATTCGGTACTGCTCGAAGAATTTGGTGACGCCGTCGACCGCCATCAAAATACGGCTGTCCGAATCGGCGAGGCCGGTGCCGAGACCGCGGATGTTGAACCCTTGGCCGAGCGCGCTGACTCCACCCTGCACGCTGATCCCGGGCATCGTCTCGAGCAGCGCGCCGACCGTGGTAGCCTGCGCCTCGTCGATGTCTTCCTGGTCGAGAGAGGTGACCGCCTGGGGCGTGTCGATCGCGACCTTCTCGGCACCCGCGGAGACGATCAGCCGGTCGAGCGTCAGCTCGGTCTCGGCCGGCGTGGGCTCCGCCTGGCCCGTCTCCTGAGCCTGGGCGATCGCCGGCAGCGCCAGCAGTACCGCGGTGCCGGCGCGCAGCAGCGCCTTCGAAAGCGTCGTCATCGTATCGAACCCCTTTGCTCGGTTTGGACCCCGCCCGTCGCATAGCGGCTGAAATTGATATTGCAAGTGCGTCGCAATAGCTCTAATTCACCGGCAGACAACAGGGGGATCGAAGAGATGCAAATTCGACGGATGGTACGGCTCGGCATGCTCGGCGGGCTGCTTGCGGTCGGAGGGGCGGCGCAGGCGCATATGCCCTACCTGCTCCCGAACCTGTTCGACGCGGGCAGGACCGATCACGTGACGGTGCAGGCATCGTTCGGCGAGGACGCGTTCCAGCCCGAAGTCGCAATGCGCGACGCGCCGTTCCATTTCGTGGGCCCCGATGGCGCACGCGGGGAGATCGGGGCGGTGACCTATCTTCGCGACCTCTCCATATTCGAGGCCGATCTCAAGGCGCAGGGCACCTATCGTCTCACGACGGGCCAGCGGCTCGGCCGTAAGGGCAAGATGTACCAGGTCGATGGTCGCTGGGTGATGCGGGGCGAGGGCGGTGCGCCGCCAGCAGGCGCGCAGCCGGTGGAGGTCCAGAGCGTGACGCTGGCCGAGGCCTATGTCACGCGGGGTCAGCCCACCACGGCCGCGCTGACGCCGGCGGGCCAGGCGCTGGAGATCCAGCCGGTGACGCATCCCAATGCGATCACCAGCGGATCGGACGCCGCCTTCGTGCTGCTGTTCGACGGCAAGCCGCTCGCCGACGCCGAAGTGACGCTGTTCCGCGCGGCCGGCAATTACGACGGCCGCAAGGTGGCCGGTCGGGTGCGGACCGATGCTTCGGGCCGGTTCACGCTGCGGCCGACCGACGCAGGCATCTACCTGATCCTCGCGCGGCACCGGACCGAGGCGCCCGCTGGAAGCCAGACCCCCTATCGCAGCTACACCTACACGCTCGCCTTCGACGCCGCCTGAGCGGCTCACCAGCCAGGAGATTTGCCATGAACTTTTGCCATCTGCTTGCCGCGGGCGTGATCGCTACGGGCCTAACTACGCTTCCCGCGGCCGCCCAGCACGCGGGCGACGCCTTCATCGCTGCATTCGATTCGAACGGCGACGGCAGCTTGACCCGCGCCGAATATGACGCCGCTCGCGCAGCCCGTTTCAAGGCCACCGACGCGGATGGCGACGGCGCGCTCTCCGAAGACGAATATGTCGCCGAGTTCACGACGCGGTTCGAGCAGCAGCTCGCCAAGTCGGATCGTAGCGCGGAGAAGAAGGCGGAGGAACGCCAGCGCCAGATCCGCCAGACGCATGTCCGCTTCGGCGTGCTCGACACCAACAAGGACAGCCGGATCGGCCGCGACAAATATGACCGCGTCGCCGAACGCTCCTTCGCCGAGCAGGATGCGGACAGGAACGGCATCGTGGCTGCGAACGATGTTGCGGCGACCACGGCGAGGCGGACCGCCGCGCGCGGGGAATAAGGAAGCTCGCGATGTACCGCTTTCTCGACCGGCCGATGCAAGTGCTCGACGGCACCTGCCGGCTGCTCGTCTGGGCGATGCGGACCTGGGTGGCGGCCGCGCACCGTGGCCGCTGCGCCTGCGCCCAGATCGGCCCCGCATTCGCCGCGGCCCGGATCGAGCCGGCGCTGCGCGATTTTGGCTTGGCGATGCACCTGCTCAACCGCGAAGGCACCGGGCAGTTGCGCTTCCGCCCGCCCGACTGCCATGCCGTGGGTGACGACGAAGCACGTGTGCTCGCGCTTTTCGCCGCGGCGATCGGCGGCATGCCCGAGCTCGACGGGATGGCGGCGCAACTGGTGCGCGCACCTTATGCACTTGCATTGCAGCGCGCTCTAAACGAATTGGCTGCCGCTTTGTGGAATGCCCCGGTCCCCGACGACTTCCCGATCAACTGGACGAGAGACTCCTTTTCATGAACATGCACGCGCCCTCTCCGGCGCTGATCCCCGAGCACTCGAGCTTCGCCACCTGCCAGGTTCGCTGGGTGAAGCATTGGAACGAGCATCTGTTCAGCTTCGCGATCGAGCGTCCGGCGAGCTTCCGCTTCCGCTCGGGCGAGTTCGTGATGATCGGGCTGCCCGTCGACGGCAAGCCGCTGATGCGCGCCTATTCGATTGCGAGCCCTGAATGGGCCGAGGAGCTCGAGTTCCTCTCGATCAAGGTGCCCGACGGCCCGCTCACCTCGCGGCTGCAGATGATCCGGCCCGACGACCAGCTCTATCTGTCGCGCAAGCCGACCGGCACGCTGGTCGCCGACGCGCTGCTGCCGGGCAAGCGGCTGTTCCTGCTTTCGACGGGCACAGGCCTCGCGCCCTTCCTCAGCATCATCCGCGATCCGGACATCTACGAAAGGTTCGGGCAGATCGTGTTGGTGCACGGCACGCGCCGGGTGAGCGACCTCGCCTATCACGATCTGCTCACCTCGCAGCTTTCGGGCGATCCGCTGGTCGGCGATCAGGCGCTGCTCCAGTTCCACTATATTCCCACCTGCACGCGCGAACCCTTCCGCACCCAGGGGCGGATCGGCGCGCTGATGGAGGACGGCACGCTCTTCCGCCCGCCGCTCGGAGGCGCGCGCGAATTCGATCCCGAGACCGACCGGGTGATGATGTGTGGCAGCACGCCGATGATCCGCGAGCTGGCGGCGCTGCTCGATGCGCGCGGGTTCGAGGAAGGCGCCAACTCGGCGCCCGGCCATTATGTGCTGGAGCGCGCGTTCGTCGGCTGAGTTTTGCCCTTTCCCCGGTTCGCGCTAAGCCGCGCCTCGTGCGCAAGACGGCGGGGCCCGGGCGATGATCTTGAGAGAAGGTGCGGCGGCGCTCTGCTGCCTTGCGGCGATTCCTGCGGCGGCCCAGGCGCCGGCGATCTCCGCGATCGACCGCGTCTGGTCGGCGCATCCTGTCCAGTTCGGGCTCGCCGCCGACGAGCGGCAGATCGTGGTCGCTTATTACGACGCGGAGCGGCAGCTCACCGTCGCGTCGCGTTCGCGCGCAAAGGGGGGTGCGTGGCGCTATCAGAAGCTGCCGAGCCGGACGGGGTGGGACAGCCACAATTACCTCGCCGTCGCGATCGACCGCGCCGGACAGATCCATGTGACCGGCAACATGCACAATGATCCGCTGGTCTATTTCCGAAGCGAGAGTCCCGGTGACGTGCGCTCGATGCGCGCCGTGCCTGCCCTCGTGGATCCGGCGCTCGAGCGGCGGATGACCTATCCGATCTTCCTCAAGACCGGCGACGGGCGGCTGGTGCTCAAATACCGCGACGGCGGGAGCGGCAACGGCAACGAGATCTACAATATCTACGACGAGGCGGCGGGCAGGTGGGCGCCGCTGCTGACGACTCCGCTCGCCGACGGAGAAAGCAAGCGGAACGCCTATTTCGTCGGGCCGGTGCGCGGGCCCGACGGGCGCTTCCACTTGACCTGGGTGTGGCGCGAGACGCCTGACGCGGCGACCAACCACGATCTTTCCTATGCGGTGAGCAGCGATCTGGTCAGCTGGCGGCGATCGGACGGGACTCCGATCACATTGCCCATCCGGCTCGGTACGTCGGAGATCGTCGATCCGGTGCCGGTGCGCGGCGGTATCATCAACAACAATACGATCATTGGCTTCGACAGCGCCGGGCGAGCGATGATCGCCTATCACAAATATGACGGTGACGGGCGCACCCAGATGTTCGTCGCGCGGCGCGAGGCGAAGGGGTGGCACGTCGCACAGGCGAGCGCATGGAAGGATTTCCGCTGGGATTTCGGCGGCGGCGGATCGCTGGACTTCCGACTGACGATCGAAAGCGTCGGGGCGCAGGGGGCCGGCGAGGTGCGGGTGCGGGTCCGTCGCGACGGCGTGCCGCTGGACCTGATCCTCGACGAGCGCACGCTGGCGCGGGTCGGCGAGCGCGAGATCGGACCCGATCCGCGTTTCGCATCTATCGAGCTTCCCCGGGACATGCAGCTGAACAGCGTTTCGGAGGGCGATATCGCGATCGCCTGGGCGACGCTGCCGCCGAACCGCGACAGGCCGCGTGCCGACATTCCCCAGCCGGCGACCCTTCATTTCATCGAGCAGTGAATCGAACCGAGCCCCGCCCCCTCGGGGTTGCACGACTCACGCTGAGACAGGCGGGGCACCGGGGTGCCTGCACAGCCCCTCGCGCCGTGCTAAGGACGGCCGCGATGACGAGCGAGACCGGGCAGGCGCTGAAGTTCGGGATCGGCGCGCACGCTTTCCAGCACGTGCCGCTGAGTCTCGGCGATGCGCTGCGCGGGGTACTTCCGCAGCTGCCGCCACTCGCGCGCGAAGCGCCGGGCTATGCGCTGACCTCGCTTCCCGAGACGATGGTGGAGGGGGCGGTCGCTGCATCGGGGAAGATGCTGCCTTTCATCCGCCGGCACGCAGTGCGGCGCTATGTCGATCTCGGGATCGGGTTCGACGCATGGTTCGCCGCGCTGGCGCGCCAGCTGCGCGACGAGCTGCGCGGCAAGGCCCGCAGGATCGCGGGCGAATGCGGGGGCGATCTGGATGTGCGCAGCTTCCGCACGCCCGCCGAGATCGCTGCGTTCCACGATCACGCGCTGCGGATTTCGCAGCGGAGCTATCGGTGGCGCCTGCCGGGCTGGACGCTGCCCGATACCGCCGAGTTCGCGGCTGAGATGCAGGACCTTGCCGCTGCCGATCGGGTCCGCGCCTGGCTGCTCTACGTGGCGGGAGAGCCTGCCGCGTTTCTCTACTGCCCCGCGCCGGACGGAAGCGTGGTGCTCGGCCATTCGGGACACGACCCGGCATTCCGCGACTGGTCGCCCGGCGCGGTGCTTCGGCTGGAGGCGCTGCAGGAGCTCTTCGACGAGGGGCGGTTCGCGCATCTCGACCTTGGCGAAGGCGTGCGGCGGAACGAGCGCGCCTTGGCGACGGGCGAGCTTGAATGCGTCGATCTGCTGCTCCTCCGGCCCAGCCTCGCCGACCGGCTGACCATCGCGGCGCTCGACGGCTTCAGGCGCGCGGTGCGCCTGGGGTTCGCGCGGAAGCGGCGCTAGGTTAGAAATGCACCTCCGCGCCGAAGCCATTGTCCTCTCCGTCCGGCCGCACGGCGAGCATGGCGCCGTGGTACGCGCGCTGACCGAAAGCGACGGGGTGCAGCCTGGCTATGTGCGCGGCGGGCACAGCCGGACGCTCCGGCCTATCCTCCAGCCCTCCAACCTCGTGCTCGGCGAATGGCGCGCGCGGACCGAGGAGCAGCTTGCGGGGCTGGCCGTGGAGCTGATCCACAGCCGCGCGCCGCTGTTCGGCGAGCCGCTTCCCGCCGCCGCGCTGCAATGGGCAACCGCGCTCACCGCGGCGACTTTGCCCGATGCGCAGCCTTATCCCCGGCTCCATGCTGCGCTGGATGGGCTGCTCGCCGCGATCGAAGCGGCACCGGCGGCGCGGGGCTGGGCAGTGGCGCTGGTACGCTACGAGCTGCTGCTGCTCGCCGAGCTGGGTTTCGGGCTCGACCTCGAACGCTGCGCGGTGACCGGGAGCAGTGACGATCTTGCTTATGTCAGTCCCAAGAGCGGAATCGCGGTCAGCCGTGCCGGAGGGCTCGGCTATGAGGCGAGGCTGCTGCCGCTGCCGGCATTCCTCACGCGGGGCGGCGCTGCCGGATGGGACGAGATATTGGGCGGGCTTCGGCTCACCGGCCATTTCCTCGAGCGCGATCTGCTGATCGGCAAGGGCGCCGAACTGCTCGCGGCGCGCGTGCGGCTGGTGGGCCGGCTCAAGCGGGCGGTTGCGTGACGGGGCAAGCGCGGGCAAAGCGTTCTTCTCCGTTCGCGCTGAGCTTGCCGAAGCGCCGTCCTTCATTCGAGGTTCGGTGCGAAAGAAGACGGGCCTTCGACGAGCTCAGGCCGAACGGGTCCTAACTGGAAAGAATCGAATGCCGCTGATTGCAGTTCTGCCCGGTGACGGGATCGGGCCCGAAGTCACCACCCAGGCGCGCCGTGTGCTGGAAGCGCTGAACCTGGACCTTCAGTTCGAGGAAGCTCCCGTCGGCGGCGCCGGCTATCTGGCGCACGGCCGTCCGCTGCCCGATTCGACGCTGGCGCTCGCCAAGCGTGCCGATGCGGTGCTGTTCGGCGCGATCGGCGATCCGCGGTTCGATGCGCTCGAGCGGCGGCTGCGCCCCGAAGCGGCGCTGCTCGGTATCCGCCGCGAGCTGGGCCTGTTCGCCAACATCCGTCCGGCGACCCTGTTTCCGGGAATGGAAGATGCTTCGTCGCTCAAGCCCGAGGTGGTGCAGGGGCTCGACATCGTCATCGTCCGCGAGCTGACCGGCGACGTCTATTTCGGTGAGAAGGGGCGGCGCACCAACGTCGAAGGCCTGCGGCAGGGCTTCGACCTGATGAGCTACAACGAGGCCGAGGTCGAGCGGATCGCCCGCGTCGGCTTCGAGATGGCGAGGCGGCGCAAGCATAAGCTCTGCTCGGTCGACAAGGCGAACGTGCTCGAGACCTCGCAGCTGTGGCGCGACGTGGTGAACGACATCGCGACCGAATATCCCGACGTGCACCTGATGCACATGTACGTCGACAACGCCGCGATGCAGCTGGTCCGCGCGCCGACCGAATTCGACGTGATCGTCACCGGCAATCTGTTCGGCGATATTCTTTCGGACCAGGCGAGCATGTGCGCAGGATCGATCGGGCTGCTGCCTTCGGCCTCGCTGCGCGCCTGGAGCGGCGACAACGGCATGTACGAGCCGATCCACGGCAGTGCGCCCGACATCGCCGGCCAGGGCAAGGCCAATCCCTGCGCGGCGATCCTCTCGGCGGCGCTGTTGCTGCGCCACTCGCTCTCGAACGAGGAAGCCGCGCAGCGCGTGGAGAAGGCCGTGCGGGGGGCGCTGGCGAACGGCGCGCGGACGGCCGATCTGGGTGGTAGCCTCTCGACCGAGGAAATGGGCGACGCGGTGCTGCGGGAGCTTCGGTGAACGACCGCCTGCTCGAGCTCGCGGTCGTCATCCCGACCTTCAACGAGCGCGGCAATGTGCCCGTGCTCGTGGCGAAGCTCGATCAGGCACTCCAGGGTCGCAACTGGGAAGCCATTTTCGTCGACGACGACAGCCCGGACGGCACCGCCCAGGCGGCGCGCGAGCTGGCGCGTGTCGACCCGCGCGTGCGGGTGATCCAGCGGATCGGGCGGCGCGGGCTTTCATCGGCGTGCGTGGAAGGCATGTGCGCCACTGCCGCTCCCTTCGTCGCGGTGATCGACGGGGATCTGCAGCACGACGAGACGCTGCTGCCGCGAATGCTCGACGCGCTGGAGGCGGACGCGGGGCTCGACCTGGTGGTGGGATCGCGCTTCGTGGAGGGCGGCGGCACCGGCGACTGGGATCGCGACCGCGTCGCCAAATCGGCTCTTGCCACGCGGCTTGCGCGGCACGTGCTCAAGGCCGAGCTCAGCGATCCGATGAGCGGCTTCTTCATGATCCGCGCCGAGATCGTCCGCGCGCTCGTACCGCGGCTCTCGGCGATCGGCTTCAAGATCCTACTCGACATCATGACTGCGTCGCCGCGGCCGCTGGCGTTCGCCGAGCTCCCCTACGTCTTCCGCGTGCGCACCGAGGGCGAGAGCAAACTCGATCACGTGGTGGCGATGGAATATCTGATCGCGCTCTACGACCGGATGTTCGGCAAGGTCGTGCCGGTGCGGTTCGCAATGTTCTCGGCGATCGGGGCAATGGGCGCAGGCGTGCATTTCGCCGTGCTCGGACTTCTGTTCCGCCTCGGCAGCATGACGTTCGTCGGCGCGACGATTCTCGCAACGTTAGTCGCAATGACCTTCAACTTCTTCCTCAACAATGCGCTCACCTATCGCGAGCGGCGGCTCAAGGGCTTCCGCCAGCTGCTCGACGGCTGGGTGAGCTTCTGCATCGTCTGTTCGGTGGGAGCAGTCGCGAACGTGGGCGTCGCGGCGTTCCTCCACGATGCGCGGCACGGCGACTGGCGGATTTCGGCGCTGGCGGGAATCGTCGTCGCGGCGGTGTGGAACTTCGCGCTTTCGTCCCGCTTCACCTGGGGGCGGTACAAGTGAGGCTCAGCGCCAGCTGCTGAACCACATCCAATAGTTGAAGCCCTGCGAATCCTGGAGCGGCGAGGCCGCGAGGATCGGGTAGAAATAGACGAACGCCACCAGCGCGAGCGCGGTGAACCATTCCTCCCATCCCTTGTTGCGCCCGCGGTCGAAATGATCGAACGCGACTGCGAGCACGGCGCACAGGAAGATGCCGGAGAGGTGATAATAGTAATAAAATCCCAGCGATTTGGGGATGACGATGTAGATGCCGAGCGACGCGGTCCAGAGCAGCGCCATCGCCAGCGGGCGGATCGCCTTGGTCCGGAACCAGGCCCAGAAGCAGGCGAGCACACCCACCAGCCCGGCCCACATGATCACCGGATTGCCGATCAGCAGCACGCCGCGCTGGGCGCCATTGTCCCACTCGTAGAAATACCAGATCGGCCGGATCAGCAGCGGCCAGCTCCACCAGTCGGACTCGTAATTGTGACGGGCGAGCACCTGGGTCTGCGCCGCGTACATCTCTGCCTGGAGGCGGAACAGGCCGGGAAGATCGATTGGGCCGATCGCGTAGAAGAATGCGGGCAGGAAAGTGATGAAATAGGTGGCGATGCTGACGGTCCCGAGCAGCAGCAGGCCCGGGATGGCGGGCAGGCCAGGCCAGTGGGCCTGCTCCTTGCCTGCAAGGGCATGCGCGAGCGGCTTCTTCGCCAGCCGCGCATCGCGGATGCGGATCACGAGAAATGCGAGGCCCGCCAGAGCGACATAGGGGATCGCCGCCCACTTCGTGCCGACCGCGAGCCCCAGCAGCACGCCCGCGCCGATCCAGCGCGCGAGCACCTGTCGCGGACTGCCGCGCATCGCCCAGAGCATCAGCACCATCGCCCAGATCAGGAAGGCGCCGAGGAAGATGTCGAGCATCGCGGTGCGCGCCTGGACGAACAGGCTCTGGTTGAGCGCTACGAGCACGGCGCCGACCAGCGCAGGGCGCATGCGTCTGCCCATCAGCAGCCAGAGCAGCGCGAAGACGCCGAGCACGGTGGCAGTGCCCGCGAGCGTAGCGAAGGCGCGCCAGCCGAAAGGATTGTCGCCGAAGATCGCCATGCCCGCCGCGATCAGCTCCTTGCCGACGAGCGGATGCTCGATGTTTCGCGGGGCCGAGAGATCGAGCAGCGCCTGCGCGGCGGGAACGTAATGGACCTCGTCGAACATGATCCGGCTCGGCTGGTCCAAGTGGATCGTGAAGAGCAGCTGGGCGGCGATCCCCAATAGCAGCGCGACAAGATAGGGACGGGTGCGGAGGGCCTTGAGGCGATCGAGCATGGCCTTTCGATAAACGATCATTTCGCCGACGTCATGCCGGACTTGGTTGACGGCGGGGGCGCCCCCCTTGCAAAGCAGAATGCATGAAGCGTCATACTGGCCAGGATCGCAGCGTAACCCGCAACTGGAAGCCCGCCACCCAGGCAGTGCGCGGAGGCACCGCGCGCTCCGAATGGGGCGAGACGAGCGAGGCAATCTTCCTCACCTCGGGCTATGCCTATGACTGCGCCGGCGATGCTGCCGCACGCTTCGCGGGCGACCAGCAGGGAATGACCTACTCGCGGCTGCAGAACCCGACGGTCGAGATGCTCGAGGAGCGGATCGCACTGCTCGAAGGCGCCGAGGCGTGCCGCACGATGGCGAGCGGCATGGCGGCGATGACCGCGGCGATCCTCTGCCAGGTGAGTGCGGGGGACCATATCGTTCAGGGACGCGCCGCCTTCGGTTCGTGCCGCTGGCTGACCGACACGCTGCTGCCGCGCTTCGGGGTCGAAACCACGGTGATCGACGCGCGCGATCCGCAGCAGTTCGAGGACGCGGTGCGGCCGAACACCAGGGTCTTCTTCTTCGAGACCCCGGCAAATCCGACGATGGACGTGGTGGACCTGGAAGCCGTGTGCGGCATCGCGCGCAGGCACGGCATCGTCAGCGTGGTCGACAATGCGTTCGCGACACCGGCGCTGCAGCGTCCGATGGAGTTCGGCGCGGACGTCGTCGCCTATTCGGCGACCAAGATGATGGACGGGCAGGGACGCGTGCTGGCGGGTGCGGTCGCGGGATCCGAGGACTTCATCAACAACGTCCTGCTGCCATTCACGCGCAACACCGGGCCGACGCTGAGCGCATTCAACGCCTGGGTGGTGCTCAAGGGAATGGAGACGCTCGACCTGCGAATCCGCCGCCAGAGCGAGAATGCGCTCAAGGTCGGCCGTTTCCTCGAAGGCCGCGTGCCCCGGATGAACTTCCCGGCGCTGCCGGGCCACCCACAGCACAATCTCTTCACGCGGCAGATGTCCGACGCGGGCTCGATCTTCTCGTTCGAAGTCGAAGGGCGGGCGCAGGCGCACGGGCTGCTCGACAGGCTGGGGCTGATCGACATCTCCAACAACATCGGCGATTCGCGCTCGCTGATGACGCATCCTTCGTCGACGACCCATTCGGGTCTCGCGGAGGAGAAGCGGCTGGAGATGGGCGTTACCGAAGGCATGGTACGGATCAACGTCGGGCTCGAGGACGTCGAAGACCTGATCGCCGATCTCGACCAGGCATTACGAGGCGTGGGCCTGTGATCATGAAGGGACTGTTCACCGACGAAGCCGAGACCCGCGGCATCGTGGTGCGCGTCTCGGTTTCCTATCTGGCCGAACAGTCCGAGCCGCATCGTGGGCGCTGGTTCTGGGCCTATCACATCCGCATCGAGAACGAGTCCGCGGTGACCGTTCAGCTCCTCACCCGGCACTGGATCATCACCGACGGGCGCGGCGTGCGCCATTCGGTGGAGGGCGAGGGCGTGGTGGGCGAGCAGCCGATGATCGATCCGGGCGCGAGCTTCGACTATGTCTCGGGCTGTCCGCTTTCGACGCCGACGGGTTCGATGCAGGGAAACTATCATATGATCGCAGAGGACGGTGCCGCTTTCGACGTCGCGATTCCCAAGTTCGCGCTGGTCGCGCCTGCAGTGACGGGGGAATTGTGAAGCGTACCCATCTTCCGCTGAACGGCCTGCGCGTGCTCGACGCGGCGGCGCGGCACCTGTCGTTCACGCGCGCGGCAGACGAGCTGGCGGTGACCCCCGCGGCGGTGGGCCAGCAGATCCGTGCGCTCGAGGATACGCTGGGCGTGGTGCTGTTTCGCCGCACGACCAAGGGCCTGGAGCTCACGCCCGAGGCGGAGGCAGGGCTCGCAGCGCTGCGGGCGGGCTTCCTTCAGTTCGAGGAAAGCGTGCGCGCCATGCAGGCGGGGCAATCGTCCAAGTCGCTGACGATCGCGGCGCCGCGCGACCTCACCGCCAAATGGCTGATGCCGCGGCTTGCCGAGATCGCCCGGGCCGATGGCGAATTGCGCTTCATGCTGGTGCCCGCGGACGAGGCGATCGACTTCACCGAGGCCAACCTGGATCTCGCGATCCGCTGGGGCGAGGGCCCCGGGGAGCACGAAGGCGAGGCGATCGAGAGCGACGGAATGGTGACGGTAGAGCGGCCGGGCGGCGGGGCGGACACACCGATCGCCTGGACGGGCTGCCGCGCGGAGGATGCCACCTCGCTGGTGCGCGTCGCGGATGCGGGACTTGCACTCGACGCTGCGGCCGAAGGGCTAGGCCGCGCCACCGTGCCCGAGTTGCTCGCGCGCGGCGATATCGCGGCCGGGCGGGTGACCGTGGTGGGTGAGGCCGAATCGTCTCGCCTTGGCTATTGGCTGGTCGCGCCGCTGCCGCAGTGGCGGCAGAAGAAGGTCAAGGCGCTGGTCGACGCGCTGGCGAACTGACCATGGCCCGACCCAACCTGAAGAATCCGGCTGAGCGCACCGCCTATCAGCGCGAGTTGGCGGGCGTGGCGCGACGACTGCGGCTGAGCGGGCTGTTCGTGGCGCTCGCGGGAGCCGTACTGGTGGTGCTCGCGCGCCGCGCACTGGTGCCCGTGCCGCTATGGGCCGCCGCGATCGTGCTCGGCTTCGGCATGCTGCTGATGATCACCGCCATCGCCACGCGCAGCCGCTACCACCGGCTGCGGATGGCGGAGGAGGAATAGGCCGCGGGAGCATCAGCGCTCGGCCAGTAGCTTCGCGAGTCTAGGTCTCCGGGACATCATGGGTGAGATCAAGCGATGTGATCCGTCCAGAGCTGCTGCGCCGGGCGATACGGCTGCCGGTTTCCGTCACGAGGTCGTGGACGTAGGAAAAGCGTTCGATACGCGTTGCGCCATCACTTCCCGAAAATGGCACGAGAGGGGCGTAGCGCCGCTGAGCCAGCGCTTGGAGCGCAAGCTTCGGCCAGTTTCCGCCTACATTCCCTGAGTCCCGCAATGTCTCGATATCGTGAACGGTGCCGTTGGCGGCGATGCGGAAGCGCACGTCGATCCACTCTGGACCGCCCTCACTTGCCGGGGTTGCTCCGCCTGACCCAGAGGCGAGCTTTTCGAGGCGGATCGGTGGCGAATAGATGAGGAGGGGCTTCCCGATTTTCTGCGGCGGTATCGCTGCTATCGCGTCATCGAGCGCTTTTGTGTCCTGATCCCAAACCGCGAGCTTGGCGCGTAGAATTTTAGCGGCGTGGCGAAAATCGGCGAGCTCCGGTTCTTGCGTCGCCTCCACCCTGGCGATCTTGCGTTCGGCGGCCGTGCGGAAAGACGGCCGCACGCTTGCGACTGCCCCATGGACGACCGCGTCGCGCAGCAGGGCATGACCCAGCACGCGAAGCTGCCCGGTTTTACGGGCCTCTTTGGCGACCTTGCTGTACATGTCCTCAGCGGCGCGCAATCGTCCGGCTCGCGCGAACTCGTCGCCGACCATCAGCCGCTGCATGAGGACGCGGGCGTCGTTGTCGTCAAGTCCCGCCTTGAGCGCGTCGAGCGCCTCGATCTGCATAAGCTGCCCGCTATCGGGGCGGCCATCGAAATTGCTGACTCGGCCATGCGCACGATTGAGATCGGATACTTCGATGGGCAGCGTCTCGGCGTAGCGATTGTTGCGTCCGCGCGATTTGCCGAGCGTGCGCCGCGCGCCTGCATAGTCGCCGGCCACGAATTGGTTCTCGGCATGTGCAAGCGACGCTTCGATATCTTCTTTCGGAGAACAATGCCGTGCGATGCAAGCCGCCAGGCGCGCCTCGCTGTCCGCCAGCGAAGTGCCGGTAATGACGATTGTCTGACTTTTCTCGTCTTGCTCTCGTGCCGCGGCGGGAGGCGTCAGCACGATCGCGAGCAGAATTAATATTCCGCGCATCTTCATCATCTCCGATGTCGCCAAGTGGAGAAGATCAGAATGCGGAGTTCTCCGCAAGAGCCCGCCCTCAGGCGTCGATGACTTCCTCGTCCAGCCTTGCCGCATTTTCCTGGATGAAGGCGAAGCGGTGCGCGGGATTGTTGCCCATCAGCCGGTCGACCAGATCCTTGACGTTCGCCCGCTCCTCATATTCCTGCGGCAGGGTGACGCGCAGCAGCCCGCGCGTCTTCGGGTCCATCGTGGTTTCCTTGAGCTGGTTGGGGTTCATCTCGCCGAGCCCCTTGAAGCGGCTGACCTCGACCTTCTTGCCCTTGAACTCGTTCGCCTCGATCTCGATGCGGTGCGCGTCGTCGCGCGCGTAGAGGCTCTTGCTGCCGACCGTCAGCCGATAGAGCGGCGGCTGGGCAAGGTAGAGGTGCCCGCGGCGCACCAGATCGGGCATCTCCTGGAAGAAGAAGGTCATCAGCAGCGTCGCGATGTGGGCGCCGTCGACGTCCGCGTCGGTCATGATGATGATGCGCTCGTAGCGCAGATTGTCGGGCACGCAGTCCTTGCGGGTGCCGCAGCCGAGCGCCTGGACCAGATCGGCAATCTCCTGGTTGGCGAGGATCTTGGCCGAGGTGGCGCTGGCAACGTTGAGGATCTTGCCGCGGATCGGCAGGATCGCCTGGGTCTTGCGGTCGCGCGCCTGCTTGGCCGAGCCGCCGGCCGAATCTCCCTCGACGATGAACAGCTCGGTGCCCTCAGGGCTGTCCGCAGCGCAATCGGTGAGCTTGCCGGGCAGGCGGAGCTTGCGACCCGAAGTCGCGGTCTTGCGCTTGACCTCGCGCTCCTGCTTGCGGCGGAGGCGATCGTCCATCCGCTCGAGCACATAGCCGAGCAACGCCTTGCCGCGGTCCATGTGATCGGAGAGGAAATGATCGAAATGGTCGCGCACCGCGCGCTCGATCAGCGCGGTCGCCTCGGGCGAGGTCAGCCGGTCCTTGGTCTGCGACTGGAACTGCGGCTCGCGGATGAAGACCGAGAGCATCAGCTCGGAGCCGACCATCACGTCGTCGGCGGTCAGATCCTTGGCTTTCTTCTGGCCGACGAGCTCGCCGAATGCGCGCATCCCGCGCGTGAGCGCCTGGCGCAGCCCCTGCTCGTGCGTGCCGCCGTCCGGCGTGGGAATGGTGTTGCAGTACCAGCTGTAGCTGCCGTCGCTCCATAGCGGCCAGGCGACTGCCCATTCGACGCGACCCTGGCCGTCGGGGAAGTCCTGGGCGCCCGAGAAGAACTCGGCGGTGGCGCATTCGCGCGTGCCGAGCTGTTCCTTGAGGTGATCGGCGAGGCCGCCGGGGAACTGGAATACGGCCTCGGCCGGGATCTCGTTGTCGGCGATCAGCGACGGATCGCACTTCCAGCGGATTTCGACGCCGGCGAACAGATAGGCCTTGGAGCGCGCCAGCTTGTAGAGTCGCGCGGGCTTGAAGTGTAGTTCGGGGCCGAAGATTTCGGGATCGGGAGTGAATGCGACCGAGGTGCCGCGCCGGTTGGGCGTGCCGCCGAGCTGCTCGAGCGGCCCGAGCGTCCGGCCTTGGCTGAAGCGCTGACGATAGAGCTGCCGGTCGCGCGCGACTTCCACGACGGTGTCGACCGACAGCGCGTTGACCACCGACACGCCGACGCCATGGAGACCGCCCGATGTGGCATAGGCCTTGCCCGAGAACTTGCCGCCCGAGTGGAGCATCGAGAGGATCACCTCGAGCGCCGACTTGTCGGGGAACCTGGGGTGCGGATCGATCGGCATGCCGCGGCCGTTGTCGACGATGGTCAGCCGGTTGCCCGCCTCCAGCGTGATCTCGATCCGGTTGGCGTGGCCGGCGACGGCCTCGTCCATCGCATTGTCGAGCACCTCGGCGGCGAGATGGTGGAGCGCGCGTTCGTCGGTGCCGCCGATGTACATCCCCGGACGGCGCCGCACCGGCTCGAGCCCTTCGAGGACTTCGATCGAGGAGGCGTCGTAGGTGCCGGAGGGAACGCCGGGTGCGGCAAACAGGTCTTCTGACATGATCGAGTTATAGGGTCCCGGGTTTTTGCGGTGCAAGGGCGGCGCGGCAATTGACTCAGATTGACTCGCTTGCGGGTTTTTCCGGTGCGGTTGACTCAACTAAGTTATTGATTTTGTGTAAGGTGCAAGTTGCCGCCCGTGCCGAATGCCAACCAAATGGTTGGCAATCGTAAAGGCGTCTCCCGAGCCTGTCGTGACCCTAGCAGCGAAAGCGCGCGTAGGACAGAACGAAAAGGAAACATTCTCAACCCGGAAGACCGGCGGTGCGACCGGAAGCCCGAAGCATCCAGCCGCCGACCCTCGCGCGGAAGCCGGCGCTGTGCAGGCAGGCCGCGCCGAGGAAGCCGATGAACGCGCCGAGCAGCGTGTCGAGGAAGCGCGCCGTCATCAGCGCGTCCGTATCGGCGTGGCCCAGCGCAGGCGCTTCGGTGAGCAGGATTGCGAGCGGCGTGATGAGAACCGCCGCGAAGCCATAGTGGCGCACCACTGCGGTTTCGATCACGAAGGTGAGGAGGATGATCGCCGCGGCGATCTCCCAGGGCGTGGTGACGACGCTCACCGCAGCCCAGGCGAGCAGCAGCCCGATCGCGGTGCCGAGGATGCGGTGGACCTGACGCGTCCAGGCCGCGCGCAGTGACATGCCCTGGATCACCGCGAGGCAGCTCACCGGCACCCAATAGGGCTTTTCGAGCTGGAGCAGCTCGGCGATCGCGAGCGATATGCCGACGAAGAGCCCGATGACGATCGAATCGAAGATCACGAAATCGAAGCTCGGCGGGGGGAGCGGATCGACGGGGACCGGTGGGCGGCGGCGCAGGATGTGAAGGCTGTAGAGGAGCGCGATCACCGCGGCGTGGATCGTGCCGATCGCGAAGATGCCTGCCTTCGCCGGCAGATCGGCGAGATCGCCGGGCGAGAAGACGCCGATCGACATCGCCATGACGAAGAACAGGCTGCCTGGCGGCCCGAGCCGATAGAAGCGGCAGACCATCGTCACCAGCACTGCGCCGATCGTGACGACGGGCACCTTCGCGACCGGCAGGAAATGGCTGGCCGTTCCCAGCGTGTAACAGGCGATCATGCCGAAGGCGCACGCCATCAGCGTGACCATCCGGTGCTGGAGCGCAGTGGCGGGCAGATAGAGGAACACCAGCCCTGCCAGCGAGCCGATCAGCCCTTCCGCCAGCCGGCCGGACGCCGCGCCCGCAAGCATCGGCCCGCCGCTGGCCAGTGCCGCGGCGACCGGCATCTCCCACGGACGATCGCTCAGCGCCCCCGGGCGCCGCCGAACGGCAGTGGGGGCGGGGGGCGACGGTCGCGGCGCGGGAGCTGGGCCTGATAGGCCTGGCCGCAGTGCGCGACGCAATAAGGGAAGCCGGGGTTCACCTTGTCGCCGCAGAAGTGGAAATCGGGCTCGCCCGGATGGCCCAGCGGCCATTTGCAGATCTTGTCGTTGAGATCGAGCAGCGTGGTCTTGCCCGCGATCGCCTCGCTCGGCTTGGCGGGGACCAGGCGGCGCGGCGGGGCCGGCGCGATCGGCGGGGACTGCTCGCCCGGGTTCTGGCGAACGAAGCCGCCGGGACCGACCGAGCGGAGCACCGGCCCGTCAGATGCCGGGCGCGGCGGCGCAGGCTCGGCCACGGGAGCGGCGGCGCGCGGTGCCGGGGGCGGCGGAGCCTGAGGAGCGGGCGCCGCGGGCTGCGGCGCAGCAGCGGCGGGCGCCGCGGCCTTGGGCGCGGACTCGGCCTTGGGCTCGTTGGCCTTGACCGGAGACGGACGCGACTGGAGGCCCAGCCGGTGCGCCTTGCCGATCACGGCATTGCGCGACACGCCGCCCAGTTCCTCGGCGATCTGGGTCGCGGTCATGCCGCTGTCCCACATCTTCTTCAGCGTATCGATGCGCTCGTCGGTCCAGCTCACGTATCTTCCTTCAACTTGCGGGCGGCGCGGCCAGCGTCTACGCGAACCCGCGATGAGTAGCCCTACCGATACCGGTCATAGCCTCCCCGAGCCCGGCGTTCCGGCGATTCGCAACGTGAACTGGGGAGGATTGCGTACGCTCTATATCAAGGAGGTGCGCCGTTTCTTCAAGGTGCAGCTCCAGACGATCTGGGCGCCCGCGGTGACGACGCTGCTTTTTCTGGTGATCTTCACCGTCGCGCTGGGCGGCGGCGGACGTACCGTGGAGCTCCAGGGGCAGCCGATCCACTTCGCCGATTTCATCGCGCCGGGGCTGATCGTGATGGGGATGCTCCAGAATGCGTTCGCCAATTCGAGCTTCTCGCTGCTGGTCGGCAAGATCCAGGGGACGATCGTCGACTATCTGATGCCGCCGCTTTCGACCGGCGAGCTGCTGGCGGGGCTGTGCGGGGGCGCCGTCACGCGCGCTTTCTGCGTGGGCGCGGCGGTGTGGGTGGCGATGCTGCTCTGGCCGGGAGTCCATGTGACGCCCAAGCATTTCTGGGCAGTGCTGTGGTTCGGCTTCCTGGGATCGCTGTTCCTGGCGTTCCTGGGCGTGCTGACGTCGATCTGGGCGGAGAAGTTCGATCACGCCGCCGCGGTGACCAATTTCGTGGTGGCGCCGCTCGCGCTGCTTTCGGGCACCTTCTACTCGGTCGACAGGCTCTCCCCGCTCTTCCAGACGATCAGCCACCTGAACCCGTTCTTCTACATCATCTCGGGCTTCCGCTACGGTTTCCTGGGCGTGGCGGACTCGCCGATCGTGACCGGGAGCGGGATCATCCTGGCGCTCAACGCGGCACTGGGGCTGTTCTGCTATTGGCTGCTGCGCAAGGGCTGGAAGCTTAAGAGCTGAGCCGCGTGTTTCGCTGCCGCAAGCGAAAGGGCGCGCATGCCGCCGGCTATGCCATCCGCACCGAAACGAATGTTGACGGGACCGGCGCCGCGCCCGTAAACACCCCGTCCGGGCGGTCCGGTTAGGCCGCCCTTTTGCGTTTCTGGAGTTTCGACCCAGTTTTTTCTCGAGGAGGTACCCTGCCGATGACCATCACCCCGCTCATGCCCGTCTATCCGCGGTGCGGTGTGCGGCCGGTGCGAGGCGAGGGCGTCTACCTCATCGGCGAACGCGGCGAACGCTATCTGGATTTCGCCGCGGGGATCGCGGTCAACGCGCTAGGACACGGCCATCCGCACCTGACCAAGGTGATCCAGGACCAGGTCGCGACGCTGATGCACGTCAGCAACCTCTATGGCTCGCCGCAGGGCGAGGCGCTGGCGCAGCGGATCATCGACGTGAGCTTCGCCGATACGGTGTTCTTCACCAATTCGGGCGTCGAGGCGATCGAGTGCGCGATCAAGACCGCGCGCCGCTATCATTATGCCAACGGCAATCCCCAGCGGCACAAGCTGATCACCTTCAAGAACGCGTTCCACGGCCGTTCGCTTGGCGCGATCAGCGCGACGGATCAGGCCAAGATGCGCGACGGCTTCGAGCCGCTGCTGCCGGGCTTCGACTATGTGAAGTTCAACGATCTCGAAGGCGCGCTGGCAGCGATCGACGACGAG
>JAESFO010000426.1_pt1 | contig 39637 bp, 36 predicted proteins | sample 9269421 | NCBI WGS metagenome assembly JAESFO01 (sample SAMN14502839, study PRJNA617101) | algae metagenome | isolation source: Nostoc desertorum CM1-VF14 and co-occurring heterotrophs from rocky... | place: USA: Clark Mountains, San Bernardino, California | collected 2000-06-05 | reverse complement strand
CCACGCGGGTGCGGAGCCCGGCGTCGGCACGCAGGTCGGCGTGCAGGGCCTGCCGCGCCCCGAACCGGTAGCTGTAGGACAGCATCGCGAAGTCCGCGGCCAGTACCAGCAGCCAGATCACCAGGCTGCCGACGTCGCCGGTCGCGACCGCGCGGTCGATCACCACGCCCACCAGGACCGGTACCAGCGCCTCACCCACCTGGTGCCCGCAGAGCAGGACGGTGGCCGCGGCGACCCGGCCGCGGAACGACCTGATCGTGCTGCGGACCACCTCGCGTGCGGTGACCCGTGCGTCACCGGTGCCCCTGTGCTCGGTCATGAAGAGAGGCTAACCTCACCAGCGCGTGGCGATCATGAGGGCGGGGTGTGTCCCGCCGCTCCCCGGTCGGCGCACCGGTCGCCGCCCGTCATCGGGTCCCGTCCCAGGAGGAGGTCGACACCTCGTGCGTGTCGTGTTGTTCGGATACCAGAAGTGGGGAGCCCGGCTGCTCGCCGACCTGCTGGACTCGCGGCACGAGGTGGTGCTCGTCGTCAGCCACCCGGAGGAGGGCGAGCCGTCCCCGGTGATCTTCCAGGAGTCGCTCGGTGACCTGGCCCGTGAGCACGGGATCCCGGTGCTCTACCGGGAGAAGGCCGTGGACGCCGAGCTGGTCACCGCGATCACCGGGTCCGGTGCCGAGATCGGGGTGGCCTGCAACTGGCGCACCTGGATCTCCCCGCAGGTGTTCTCCGCCCCGCCCCGCGGGACGGTCAACACCCACGACTCGCTGCTCCCGCGCTACGCCGGGTTCTCCCCGCTGAACTGGGCGCTGATCAACGGCGAGAGCCAGGTGGGCGTGACCGCGCACTGGATGGACGCCGAGCTCGACCGCGGCCCGATCATCTGCCAGCGCACGGTGCCGGTCACCCCGACCGACACCACCGAGGACCTGTTCGAGCGCACCGTGCTCCTGTTCGGACCGCTCGCGCTCGAGGCGTTCGACCGGGTCGAGCACGGTCCGCACGAGTGGCTCACCCAGGACCCGGCGCACGCGTCGTTCTTCCACAAGCGGGCCGACGAGGACAACCGCATCCCCTGGGACCGTCCGGCCGCCGACCTGGTCAACCTGGTGCGCGCGCAGACCGGGCCGTACCCGAACGCCTGGTGCCTGCACGACGGGGCGCGGCTGCGGGTGCTGGAGGCGACCGTGTCGCGGGAGCGCTGCGGCGGGACCAACGGGCGGATCTTCGCCCGCGAGGGGAGCGGGGTGGTCGTCGTCGCCGGGCCGGACGCCTGGCGTGGCGGCCAGTACGGCCTGGTCCTGCAGCGGGTCAAGGACGCCGACGGGGTCGAGCACGTCGCCGGCGACCACTTCCGCCGCATGGGGGGTTACCTGACCTGATGACTCCCGACGCCCGCCGGGAACGGATCCTGCGACACGCCCTCCTCGACATCGGCGCCGATCCGGCGCCGGGTCCGCTGGTCCTGCCGTTGCCCGCGGTGGGGATGGACGTCGTCGCCGAGGTCGAGCACGCCTCGCCGGTCGGCCTGCACCGGTTCTCCCGGATCGCCCTGGCCACGACCGACGGTGCCGTCGACCCCCACCCGGGTCCCGACGAGCTGGCCGCCGCGCTGCGTACCGAGCTCGCCGCCCGCGGCGGCCCCGGACCGCTGCCGCCGGGTCCGGTCCCGGCGGCCGCCGACGGTCCCGCCCCGGAACAGGGGCCGGCCGGCGGCCCGCCGGAGCCCGTCGGTGGCACCGACCCGGTGGCGGTCGCGCTGGCCCTGCTGCACCACGAGGCGGGTCGCGTCTCCGACGCCGACCTGACCGACCGGGTACTGGTGTCGGGCCTGCTGCCGCTGGTCGGGGCAACCGGCCCCGCGGCTCGGCCGGAGTACTCGGAGCTCACCGCGCTGGCCGAGCGGCTCACCGCGGCCCGTGACGCCGAGCGCCCCGGCCGGGTGCGGCGGCTGCTGCATCATTGGCTGACCGCGGCGCACCTGTGGCGTCGCCCGGTCCTGCACCCGGCCCGGTGGCACCGCACGCCGAACCCGCTGCTGCGGCCGGGTGCGCCGGCGGTGACCGACCCGCCGGTGCCCGGCCGCGCGGGGGAGTACCTGCTGCGTCCGGCCCGTCCGCACGGCGCCGACCTGCGCACCGTCGGGGACTGGATGCGCAGGCCCGAGGTGGTGCGCTTCTTCGGTCAGCCCTGGCCCGACGAGCGCTGGGCCCGCGAGCTGGACGGCCACGGCGCCGGGTCGGGTACCGCCGCCGTGCTCGTGGAGCCTGCCGGCGACCCGGCCGCCGGACCGATCGCGTACCTGGAGATCTACCGCCCGGTGCGGCACGCGCTGGCCCGCGCGTTCCCGGTCGGCCCGGGCGACGTCGGCGTGCACGTCTGCGTCGGTGCCGCGCACCGGCGTGGCACCGGTGGCGCGCTGCTCGCCGCGGTCGCCGACGCGCTGACCGCCGCGGGGTGCCCGCGGGTGCTCGCCGAGCCCGACGCCCGCAACACCGCCGCGCGGGGGGCGTTCGGCCGGGCCGGGTTCGACGAGGCCGAGCGGATCGCGCTGCCGCACAAGGACGCCGTCGTCATGGTGCGCACGGCGGCCTGAGCCTCAGCCGAGCGGCCCGCCGTCCCCGTCCCCGGAGGGGCGCCGGTCGGCGGGGAGCAGCGCGTGCAGGGCGTGGTAGCCGACGAGCACCACGATCGTGCCCAGCGCGATCCCGGACAGCTCGAACCCGCCCACCGACAGGCTCGCCCCGCCGATGCCGATGATCAGCCCGGCGGACAGCGGCACCAGGTTCGCGGCGTGGGCCAGGTCGACCCCGTTGCGGATCCAGATGGCTGCCCCGAGCAGCCCGACCATGCCGTAGAGGACCACGGTGAGCCCGCCGAGCACCCCGCCCGGCACCGCGACGATCAGCGCCCCGAACTTCGGGCAGAACCCCAGCAGCACCGCGACGGCCGCGGCCACCCAGTACGCGGCGGTGGAGTAGACCCGGGTCGCGGCCATCACGCCGATGTTCTCCGCGTAGGTCGTGGTGGGGGAGCCGCCGACCAGGCCGGCCAGCGTGGTGCCCGCGCCGTCCGCGGCCAGCGCCCGGCCCAGGTACGGGTCGAGGCGCTCGCCGGTCATCCCCTCGACGGCCTTGACGTGCCCGGCGTTCTCCGCGACCAGCGCGATCACCGAGGGCAGCACGAGGAGCGCGAAGGCGAACGAGAACGTCGGCCAGTGCCAGCCGGCGATCTCCATGCCGTCCGGTCCGGTCTGGGTGGCGGGCGGCAGCCCCACCCAGTCCGCGGACCCGACCCCGGACAGGTCGACCCGCATCCGGGTGCCGACGTCCCCGCTCGCGTCGGGCGCGGTGATCGGACCGGTCGTGGCGTCGAGCAGCAGCGAGAAGGCGAACCCGGCGACCAGGCCGATCAGCACCCCGATCCGGCCCCAGAACCCCGGCAGCAGTACCGCGGCGGCGATCACCACGACCATCGTCACCAGCGCGGCCCACTGGTCCTGTGGCCAGTAGACGGTCGAGGCGACCCCGGCGAGGTTGAACCCGATCAGCATGACGACGGCGCCGGTCACCGCGGGTGGCAGCAGCCGGGACACGACGCGGGCGCCGACCAGGTGCACGACCACACCGACCAGCAGCAGCACCACCCCGGCGACGACGATCGCGCCGGTCACGGCCGCGGAGTCCCCGCCCTGGGCGCGGATCGCCGCGACCCCGCCGACGAACGACGCCGAGGACCCCAGGTAGCTGGGGATCCGGCCGTGGGTCATCAGCAGGAACAGCGCGGTCGCGACGCCGGACATCAGGATCGCGATGTTCGGGTTCAGTCCCATGAGGACCGGGAAGACGAACGTCGCCCCGAACATCGCGATCACGTGCTGGCCGCCGAGGCCGACGGTGCGCGGCCAGGACAGCCGCTCCTGCGGGCCCACGACCTCGCCGGGCGGCGGGGCCTTGCCGCCGTGCACCACGGTCCAGCCGCGCCGTCGTTCCCGCGTCGAAGTCACCGAGCCCCCTCACCGTGGCCCGCCGCCCTGACGGGGCCGCGATCACAGTCGTCGGCGCGGCGGGGCGGGACAAGGGGTTGCGCGCACCGGTGACGTGACGTTCACGGCACCGGTGCGCGGGCGCCGGCTCAGCTGCCGGGGGCCCGGCCCTGCAGCGCCGCGTCGAGCTGCGGCACGACGGTGTCGATGGCGTAGGGCAGCGACAGCGGGCTGGAGTAGCCCAGCGCGGCGGCGAACTCGGTCTCGAACGGCCCGAGGTAGGCGACCCGGCCCTGCTGGACCGCCGGGATCGCGCGGAACACCGGGTCGGCCTCGGACTCGGCGCGCGAACGGCCCAGCACCACGAGCACGTCGCTGTCGAGGTCGCCCTGACGCTCCAGCGAGAGGGTCTGCGAGTCCGGCCGGACGGTGAAGCCGAGGCCGGCGAAGATCTGGGCGCGCAGGTCGTCGGTGCCCATGTCGTAGGGGACGCCCTCGATGAAGAAGTCCATCTTCAGGTTCGTGCCCGCGAAGTCGGGGTGGGCCGCCTTGGCCTCGTCGAACTCGGCGCGGGTCGCGGCGATGACCTGCTCGGCCTGCTCGGTGCGCCCGGTGGCCTGCCCGGTGATGCGGGTCTGCTCCTCCCAGCCCGCGGCGTTCGTGCCGTCGGGGGTGCCCTGGGCGACGGTCGGCGCGATCTGCGACAGCGCGGTGTAGGTCGCCTGGTCCATGAAGGAGTAGACGCCGAGGATCAGGTCGGGCTGGAGTGCGGCGACCTGCTCGACCGGGATCTGGGACCCGGTCAGCAGCTGCGGCTGCGTCCCGCCGAGTGCCTCCTGCGCCCAGGGGCGCTTCGCGTAGTCGTAGTCGCCGATGTTCTCGCGGACCCCGACCGGCTTCACGCCGAGGGCGAGGGCGAAGTCGGCGTCGTTGAAGCCGACGGTCACGACCCGCTGCGGCGCGGCGGGGATCGTCGTCTGCCCGAAGGCGTGGGTGAGGGTGACCGGGAACGCCCCGGTGGGGGCGTCGTCGGCGGGGGCGGGCTGTGCCGCGTCGCCGGAGCCCCCGGAGGAGCAGCCGGCGAGTGCCAGCAACAGGACCACGCACGCGGCGAGCGCGCGGAGCAGGGGTCGGGGCATGGGGGCGGTCCTTTCGACGGGACCCGTGCGGGCGGGGTGCACCGGGCGCCGGGGGATCAGGTCAGTACACCCTTCCGGGTGGACAGGCGAACCTTACCCACGGCGGTCACGATCGGGCAGACAGGACATCCCACACGACCTCGAGGTGCTCGCGGCCCGTGGTGACCCCGCCGAACGCCACCCGCACCACCGGGTGCCCGTCGACCTCGGTGCCGGTGAGCAGCACCCGTCCGTCGGCGTTGGCGCGCTCCAGCAGCGCGGTGGTCGCGGCGTCGCCGGAGCGCGAGCGGAGGCAGACCAGGGACAGCACCGGCGCGCACGCCAGCTCCAGGTCGTCGTGCCCGCGGATCCGCTCGGCCAGCTCGGCGGCGAGGTCGACGTGGCCGCGCAGGTGCGACCGCAGCCCGGACAGCCCCTGGCCGTGGAGCACCGCCCACAGCTTCAGCGCCCGGAACCGGCGCCCGAGCGGGACCTGCCAGTCCCGGAAGTCCACGACGGCGCCGGTGTCGGAGTGCGCGTCGCGCAGGTAGGCCGGGGTGATCGACAGCGCGGCCGGCAGCGCGCGGGCGTCGCGCACCCAGAGCAGCGAGGCGTCGAACGCGGTGAGCAGCCACTTGTGGGCGTCGGTGCAGAAGGAGTCGACGCCGGGCCCCGGGCCCGGGTTCACGCCGTCGAGCACCCAGCGGTGCTCCGGGCAGAGCGCGGCGACGCCCGCCCACGCGGCGTCGACGTGCACCCAGGCCCGGTACGGCCGCGCCGCCGTGACCAGCGCCGCGACCGGGTCGCTCGACCCGGTCGAGGTCGTCCCGACCGTCGCGCACACCAGGACCGGGACCAGCCCTGCGGCGACGTCCGCGGCCAGGGTGTCGGCCAGCGCGGCCGGGTCCATCGCCCGGGAGCCCGGGGTGCACGGGACGGTCCGCAGCCCGTCCGCGCCGAGCCCGGCCACCCGCACCGCCTTGGCCAGCGACGAGTGCGTCTCGGCCGTGACGTAGACGCGTTCCCGGCCGGTCACCCCGCGCACGCGCCAGCCGGAGTCCGGGTCCGGGGCAGCCCGGTGCAGCGCGGCGGTCAGCGCGACCAGCGCCGCCGAGGACGCCGAGTCCTGGATCGAGCCGCCCCCGCCGCCGTCGTGGGTGAACGTCTCGTCCAGCCCGAGCGCCCGGGCCACCTGGTCGGTGACCGCCTGCTCCACCTCGGTGCACGCGGGCGAGGTCGACCAGAGCATCCCCTGCGCCCCGGCGCCGCCGGAGAGCAGCTCACCCAGCAGCGAGGTCAGCGAGGCGTTCGCCGGGAAGAACGCGTGGAACCCGGGGTGCTGCCAGCGGGTGTCGGCGTCCCCGGTGACGGCCTCGACCAGCGACGGGAACGCCGCGAGCGGCTCGGGGTCCTCGTTCGCCTCGCGGGGGAAGCGGGCCCGCACGGTGCCGGGCTCGACGACGTCGCGGACCGGGTGACGTTCGATCCCGGCGCGGGCGTCGGCGACGGCGTCGACGAACAGGTGGCCGAGGGCTCGGAACTCGTCCGGGGTGAGGTCGGGCACGTGCCCGGACGCTACCCGGCCACGGGCGTGTGCTCGTGGATCCCGTGATCGTGCAGGTCGTCGAGGTCCCAGGTGGGCAGCGGGTCGTCCAGGTCGCGCCAGGAGCCGGGCCCGGCGAGCAGCTCGTCGTCGGTGAGCAGGGCCGGGTCGAGGCGCGCGGTGACGGCGTCGCGGGTCAGGCCGAGCCCGATGAACACGATCTCCTGCCCGCGCGGCCCGTCGAACGACGACCACGGCGCCGCCGGATCCAGGGCCATGTTCGGGCCGGCCTGCGACCACAGGCCGGCGACGTCGGGCCGGGTCGCCAGCCAGCAGAAGCCCTTGCTGCGCAGCAGTCCGGGCCACTCGGCGAGCGCGTCGAGCAGCCGGGCGGGGTGGAAGGGGCGTCCGGCCCGCCAGGTCACGCTGGCGATCCCGTACTCCTCGGTCTCGGGGGTGTGGCTGCCGTTGAGCTCCTGCGCCCAGCCGGGTGTCGCGGACGCCGCCGCCGGGTCGTAGCGGTGGGTGTCGAGCAGCTCGGCGACCGGCACGTCGCCACGCACCGCGCGGACCCGGCGTGCGCCCGGGTTCATCCGCGACAGCAGCGCCTCGATCCGGCCCAGCGCGTGCGGCGCGACGAGGTCGGTCTTGTTGAGCACCAGCAGGTCCGCGAACTCGACCTGGTCGGCGAGCAGGTCCGACAGGGTCCGCTCGTCGCCCTCGGCGGCCTGCAGCTCGCGGTCGGCGAGCGAGTCCTCGCTGGTCAGGAGCGTCTCGAAGGACGAGGCGTCGACGAGGGTGACCATCGTGTCCAGCCGCGCGACGTCGGAGAGCGCGGTGCCGTCGTCGAACGTCCACTCGAACGTCGCCGCGACCGGCATCGGCTCGGAGATCCCGGTCGACTCGACGACGACGTGGTCGTAGCGCCCCTCCGCGGCGAGCTCGCCGACCGTGGTCAGCAGGTCCTCGCGCAGCGTGCAGCAGATGCAGCCGTTGGTGAGCTCGACCAGCTTCTCCTGGCTGCGGTGCAGGTCGACCAGCGCGCCGTCGATGTTGACCTCGCTCATGTCGTTGACGACGACGGCGATCCGCCTGCCGTCGCGGTTCGCGAGCAGGTGCTCCAGCAGCGTCGTCTTCCCCGCGCCGAGGAAGCCGGACAGGATCGTGACGGGAACGCGACGGTCGGCCATAGATTCACGATAACCATTGTCGATAATCGCGATGTAGGGTGCCCCCGTGCGCACCTCCCGTCCGGTCTGGTGGCGGCTGCTCCCCGCAGCCGCGTAGACGCACGTCACCGTCATCCCGGGCTGCCCGAGCAGCCCGGCGGCAACCGGTGTGTCTCGTGCAGCTCCCCGTTCCCAGGAGCTGATCATGGATTCCCTCGCCGCCACCGTCGCCCGGATGCCCGCGCTGCGTGCCGCCGTCGCCGCGGACCCGTCGTCGCACCGGGTGCTGACCGGGGAGCGGCCGACCGGCCCGCTGCATCTCGGGCACCTGGTGGGCACGATCTCCGAACGCGTCCGGCTGCAACGCTCCGGAGTGGACGTGCTGGTGATCCTCGCCGACTACCAGGTGATCACCGACCGTGACGTCGCCGACCGGCTGTCGGACCACGTCCGCGGCGCGGTGCTCGACCAGCTCGCCGCCGGGCTCGACCCGGACCGCACGACGGTGTTCGCCCACTCCGCGGTGCCCGCGCTGAACCAGCTCATGCTGCCGTTCCTGTCGCTGGTCACCGAGGCCGAGCTGCACCGCAACCCGACGGTGAAGGCCGAGCACGCCGCGTCCGGGCGGGCGTTGTCGGGGCTCCTGCTGACCTATCCGGTGCACCAGGCCGCGGACATCCTGTCCTGCCGCGCCGACCTCGTGCCGGTGGGCAAGGACCAGCTCCCGCACATCGAGCTCACCCGGGTGCTGGCCCGGCGCTTCGCCGAGCGCTACGGCCCGGTGTTCACCCCGCCCGAGCCGATGCTGACCGACACCCCGGAGCTGCCCGGGCTCGACGGGCACACGATGTCCACGTCCCGCGGCAACGCCGTCCCGCTCGGCGCGACCGCGGACGAGACCGCGGCGCTCGTGCGCCGCGCCCGCACCGACCCCGAGCGGCGCATCACCGTCGACCCGGACGGCAGGCCCGGGGTGTACGGGCTGCTCACGACCGCGGCCCTGTGCCTGGGTCGCGACCCGCACGAGCTGGCCGCGACCCTGGACGGGGCCGCCGCTCTGAAACGCCTCACCACCGACGCGGTCAACGACCACCTCGCCGGACACCGCGCGCGGCGCGCCGAGCTGGCCCGCGACCCCGGGCTCGTCGACGACGTGCTGGCCCGCGGCAACGCCCGCGCGAACGACCTGGCCGACGAGACACTCGACGAGGTCCGCGCGGCCATGGGGATGCGCTACGGGCGGGTCAGGACGCGGTCCGCCGGGTGACCGTCTCCCGGATCCGCGGCAGCAGGTGCTCGCCCGCGGCCAGCAGGTCCGGGAGGCGGGCGGGCTCGGCGAGCAGTGCCCGGAACGCGTCGGCGACGGTGACGCCGTGCCCGGGCCGGTGGTCGACGGTCACGGCGTCGCCGGCGCGGATCTCGCCGGGGGACAGGACCCGCAGGTAGGCGCCGGGGCGGGCGGCCGCGGTGAAGCGCTTCACCCAGCCCGTCCGCTCCAGGTGCGCGGCGAAGGTCCGGCACGGGATGCGCGGCGCGGTCACCTGCAGCAGCACCCCGCCGACCCGCCAGCGCTCGCCCAGCTCCGCGCCGCACACGTCGACGCCGCGGGTGGTGAGGTTCTCCCCGAACATCCCCGCCCGCAGCGGGCCCAGCTCGGGGGAGAAGAACTCCAGGTCCTCCCGGGCGTAGGCGTAGACGGCCTGGTCCGGGCCGCCGTGGTGGTCGGCGTCGCAGATCGTGTCGCCGGCCAGCCCGCTCGCCGCGGGCGCCGGGACGTCCACCCGGACCGGACCGGGTACCGGCCGCTTGTCGATGCCCGAGGTCCCCGCCTTGGCGAGGATCGGACGGGACACCCCGGTGTTCACGGACTCCACGACGGACACCCCCGCGACGCTAGGCGTCCCACCGCCGCCGACGCGAGCGGGTTCGTCTCACACGGACCCGTGGAGGCGGCGCAGCTCGGTCTTGAGCACCTTGCCCGACGGGTTGCGCGGTAACGCCTCCACCAGCGCGAGCCGGCTCGGCTGCTTGTAGCGGGCCAGCCGGTCGGCGCACCACGCGGTGAGCGTGTCCAGGTCCGGCGGGGCGGCGGGGTCGGCGGGCACGACCACGGCGAGCGGGGTCTCGCCCCAGCGCGGGTCCGGCACCCCGACGACCGCGACGTCGGCGACGCCCGGGTGCGCGGCCAGCACCTCCTCGACCTCGGCGCTGTACACGTTCTCCCCACCGGAGATGATCATGTCCTTGGCGCGGTCGACGACGTAGTAGAAGCCGTCCGGGTCCTCGCGCACCAGGTCACCGGAGTGGAACCAGCCGCCGCGGAACGCCTCGGCCGTCGCCTCCGGGCGGCCCCAGTACTCCCGCATCACGGTCGGACCGCGGTAGACGATCTCGCCGACCTCGCCGCGCGGCACATCGTTCATGTCCGCGTCGACGACCCGCACCTCGACGCCGACCATCGGCGTCCCCACGGAACCGATCTTGCGCACCGAGTCCTCGCCCCGCAGTGCGCAGGTGACCGGGCTGCACTCGGTCTGCCCGAACGCGGTGACCACCATGGCCTGCGGGAACGTGTCGATCATGGTGCGGATCAGCGTCGTCGACGCGGGGGCGGCCCCCCAGGTGATCCGGCGCAGCGCCGACAGGTCCCGCTGCGCGATGCCGGGCACGGCGCAGATCGCCTGCCACTGCGCCGGGACGAAGAAGCACGACGACACGCGCTCCCGCTCCAGGGTGTCGACCGTCGCGACCGGGTCGAAGCCGCCCGACGGTGGGATGATCACCCGGCCGCCCGCGATCAGGGTCGGGAGCATCCCGGACAGCCCGGCGATGTGGAACAGCGGCGCCCCGGACAGCGACACCCGGTCGTCGCCCGCGGTGCCCAGGTGCGTGATCGACAGGAACGCGTGCAGCATCAGGTTGCGGTGGGTCAGCACCGCGCCCTTCGGGCGGCCGGTCGTCCCCGAGGTGTACATGATGTAGGCGGGCTCGTCGTCGGCGACGTCGTCGCCCCAGTCGCCGGGGTCGGTCCCGGCGAGCAGCGCGCCGAACCCCTCGCCGAGGGTGAGTACCGTCCGCACCGACGGTGCCTGCTCCCGCGCGGTCCCCACGGTCGCGGCGAACCCGTCGTCGCAGAGCACGGCGGTGGGGGTGCAGTCGGTGAGCTGGAAGGCGACCTCGCCCGCGGTCAGCCGGAAGTTCAGCGGCACGCAGATCGCGCCGCGGCGCAGCACCGCCAGGTAGCTCTCGACGAGCTCGACGGAGTTGAGCCCGAGCACCGCGACCCGGTCCCCCCGGTCGACCCCCCGGTCGGCGAGCACGGTCGCCAGCCGGGACACCCGGTCGTCGAGCTGCGCCCAGGTCCGCGACGTCCGCGGGTCGGCCAGCGCCGGCCCGTCCGGTGTGGTCCGTGCGTGCCGCGCGACGATGTCCGCCGCGGTCATCCCGTGTCCCGTGATCGTGCCCACCGGTGGCCTCCCGAGCCTCGACTGCCCTGCCACTGTGGTCCCGATCACCCCGGTGGGGCAAGATCACGGGCCGCCGTGCAGGGTGACGCCGGTGAGCACGACCCCCGACGGCAGCGGTCCCGACGGAGCCGACCCCGACGGAGCCGATCCCGGCGGAGCCGACCCCGGCGGTGCCGTCCCCGACGGAGCCGTCCCCGACGGAGCCGATCCCGGCGGAGCCGATCCCGACGGAGCCGACCCCGGCGGTGCCGTCCCCGACGGCACCCGGCGGCTCCGGCTGCTGCAGCTGGCGTCGCTGACCAGCACCGTCGATCGGTTCGCGATCGCGCCGCTGCTGGTCCCGATCGCCGCGTCGTTCTCGGCGCCGCTGGCCGCGGCGGCCGGCGCGGCCGGGGGCTACTTCCTCGCCTACGGCCTCATGCAGGTCGTGTGGGGGGTGCTGTCCGACCGGATCGGCCGGGTCCGGGTGATGCGCCTGGCCCTGGTCGGCGCGGTGCTGGGCGGGGTCGCCTCGGTGCTGGCCCCGACCCTCTTAGTGCTGGTCGTCGCCCGGGTCGTCACCGGCGCGTGCACGGCGGCGCTGATCCCGGCGGCGCTGGTGTACGTCGGTGACACCTGGCCCGCCGCGGTCCGGCAGCGGCCCCTGTCGGACCTGCTCGCCGCGACCGCGCTCGGCACCGCCGTCGCCACGGCCGGGGCGGGCCTGCTGGCCGACCTGGCCGGGTGGCGCGTCGTCCTCGGTGCGACGGCGGCCGGCTGCGCGGTGCTGTTCGTCGCGCTGCGGGCGCTGCCCGAACCCGACGGTGCCCGCACCACCTCGCGCGGGATCGTCGACGCGGTGTTCCGCCCGCTGGCCGCGGTCGCCGGGAACGGCTGGGCGCGGCTGGTCCTGGCGCTCGCCTTCGTCGAGGGCGCCGTCGTGCTCGGGGTGCTGACCTACCTGGCCCCGTCGCTGCAGGCCGGGGGCAGCTCCGCCGCGCTGGCCGGGCTCGCCGCCGGGGGCTACGGCGTCGGCGCGGTGCTGTTCTCCCGGGTCGTGCGACGCCTGGTCGGGCGCCTGCGCCCGGCCGCGCTGGCCGCCGTCGGCGGCGGGTTCCTCGTGATCGCCTGGGTGTTCCCGCTGGTCGTCGTGCACCCGGCGACGGTCGCCGTGGCCGGGCTCTGCCTGGGTGGGGCGTGGGCGTTCCTGCACTCGACCCTGCAGACCTGGGCGACCGAGGTCGTCCCGCAGGCCCGCGCGACCGCCGTCGCGCTGTTCGCGACGCTGCTGTTCCTGGGCAGCTCGGCCGGGACCACGCTGGGGGCCCCGCTCGCCGACGCCGGGCGCTTCGCCCCGCTGTTCGCCGCCGCCCTGGTGGCCTCGGTGCCGCTGGCGCTGGTCGCCGCGTGGACCCGGGCCCGCTACGCCCGCCGGGCCGCCTGACCCGCGCCGTGTGTTCCCAGGGTCACTCTCGTGGCTTAGAGCGCCACGAAAGTGACCCTGGGAGCACGGTGGGGCGTCACACGTAGCGGTCGCGCAGCTCCCGCTTGACCAGCTTGCCGGTGGGGGTGCGCGGCAGGAAGTCGGTGAAGTCCACCGACGACGGCGCCTTGTAGTGCGCGATCCGCTCCCGCACGAAGTCGATCAGCTCGCGCTCCAGCTCCGGGCCGGCGTCGACGCCCTCCGGGGGCTGGACGACGGCCTTGACCTTCTCGCCCATCTCGTCGTCGGGCACCCCGATGACGGCGACGTCGAGCACCTTGGGATGCAGCGCGAGGGCGTCCTCGACCTCCTGCGGGTAGATGTTCACCCCGCCCGAGATGATCATGAACGCCTTGCGGTCGGTGAGGAAGAGGTAGCCGTCCTCGTCGAGGTAGCCCAGGTCCCCGGTGGTGGTCCAGTTCTCGTGCTCGGGGTGGGTCGCGGCGAGGGTCTTGCCCGGGTCGTTGTGGTACTCGAACGGCCGGACGTCGCGCTCGAAGTAGACCGTCCCGATCTCGCCCGGGGCCAGGACGGCGCCGGTGTCGTCGGCGATCCGGATGGTGCCGAGCCCGGCGCGCCCGACCGAGCCGGGACGTTCGCTCCACTGCGCCGAGTCGATGAAGGTGATGCCGTTGGACTCGGTCGCGGCGTAGTACTCGTGCAGGACCGGACCCCACCAGTCGATCATCGCCTGCTTGACGTCCACCGGGCACGGCGCGGCCGCGTGGATCGCGACCCGCATCGAGGACACGTCGTAGGCGGCGCGGACGGACTCCGGGAGCTTGAGCATCCGCACGAACATCGTCGGCACCCACTGCGAGTGGCTGACCGAGTACCGCTGGATCAGCGCCAGGGCCTTCTCGGGCTCGAAGCGCTCCATCACCACGACGGTGCCGCCGAGTGCCTGCACCGTGGCGGTGAACCGCAGCGGCGCGGCGTGGTAGAGCGGGGCCGGGTTCAGGTAGACGGTGTCGGTGTCGAAGCCGTACATCGACCCGAACAGGGCCTGGTAGGTGTCGCCCGGCTCGTCGACCTGCCGGTCGGGCAGCGTCGGCTTGATGCCCTTGGGTCGGCCGGTGGTGCCCGACGAGTAGAGCATGTCCGCCCCGCGCGGCTGGTCGGCCGGCGGCTCGGCCGGCACCGCGGCGAGGGTCTCGTCGTAGTCGGCGTAGCGCGACGCACCGGGGATCTCACCGCCGAAGGCCAGCCGCACCGGGGTGTCGACGTGGTCCTCGATCGCCGCGGCCAGACCGGCGACACCGGCCGAGACGACGAGCGCCTTCGCGCCGCAGTCCCGCACGATGTAGGCCGCCTCGGGCGCGGAGAGGTGGTGGTTCACCGCGGTGATGTAGAGCCCCGACCGCTGGGCGGCCCAGTAGACCTCGTAGACCCGCGCGGTGTTCTCCGCGACGAGTGCGACGACGTCGCCCCGCTGCAGACCGGCCGCCCGCAGGTGGTTCGCGAGCCGGGCGGACCCCTCCTCCAGCTCACGGAACGTCAGGGTCGCGCCCGAGCCCCCCATGATCACGGCCGGCTTGTCGGGGGTCGTGGCGGCGTGCGTGCCTGGGTACATCGGGGCCTCTCCGTCGGGGCGCGCCGCGGATCGCCCGGCGCACGTCTCTCGTCGGCCCGATCCTGCCATCCGGGGCGACCCCGGCGGCGGCAGCGGTCAGGAGTGCGCGTTCTGATAGGCCTCGAGAACCGAGGACGGGATACGCCCGCGCTCGGAGATCTTCATGCCCTGGGCCACCGCCCATTCCCGCACGGCGCGGTTCGCGGCGCGTTCCGAGGAGCTGGAACCGTTCGACGACGAGGCGCCGGAAGCGGGACCGCGCCGACCGGACCCGCGACGGGCGGCCGCGACGTAGGGCGCCAACGATTCCCGCAGCTTCTCGGCATTCCCGGCGGACAGGTCGATCTCGTAGGCGCGGCCGTCGACGGAGAACTCCACCTGCTCGTCGGCCTCGGTGCCGTCGAGGTCGTCGACCAGTGTGATGGTCGTCTGCTGCGCCACGTCGTCATTCCTTCCACGGGGAATCACCGGATCGGCCGGAGACGGGAATCGCCCGGTCGGAGCCGGAACCGATTCTTCGGGCAGAACGATAAAGGATGCCGAACCGACCTGTCGAACCCCTGCCCGGAAATAGTCCGGCGCCGTCGTTTCGGGTCGGGGGATACGGCGTCCGGGCGACGGGAATGGGCGAAAAGGGTCAGCGGTGAACGTGACGTGAATCAGCGCGCGGTCGGCCACCACGGTTCGGTGGGAACCGCGGCGCGCGCGTCGTCGACGGTCGTGACGCCGGTCAGGTCGATCCGCTCGCCCGGACGCGGCAGGGCCAGGACCACGTCCTGGTCGGCGGCGGCCTTGCGGGCCCGCTCAGCGGGCTCGTCCCACGGGTGGAAGCCCAGGTTGAACGTCGCCCAGTGGATCGGCAGCAGCACCCGGCCGCCCAGCTCGCGGTGCGCGGCGACGGCCTGCTCCGGGTCGGCGTGGATGTCGGGCCACAGATCGGCGTAGGCGCCGACCGGCAGCACCGTCAGGTCGAACGGGCCGTGCGCGGCCCCGGTGCGCGCGTGCGCCCGGGTGGCGCCGGTGTCCCCGCCCAGGTACGCGGTGTGCCGCGGCCCCGCGACCTTCCAGGCGGCCCACAGCGTCGTGTTGCGGCGCAGCCCGCGCCCGGAGAAGTGCCGGGTCTCCAGGCAGGTCAGCTCCAGCCCGGCGACGGTCACCACGCCCTCCCAGTCGCGCTCGACGACCCGGTGCCCGGGCACGCCCCAGGCCCGCAGGTGCGCGCCCACCCCGAGCGGGCCGACGAACACCGCGGAGGTGTCGCGGGCCAGCGCGGTGACCGTCGGACGGTCGAGGTGGTCGTAGTGGTCGTGGCTGATCACGACGACGTCCGGGGACCCCAGCGCGGACAGCGGTCCGACCGGCGGGTGCAGGCGGCGCGGCCCGAAGCGCGGCACGGGGGAGGCGTACTCCGACCAGACCGGGTCGGCCAGGACCCGTCGGCCGTCGATCTCCAGCAGCACCCCGGCGTGACCCAGCCAGGTCACCGCCAGCCCGGCGGGCTCGTCGGGGGTCCGCAGCGGCGCGAGCGGCACCGTGGCCGGCGCGACGCCCTCGGACCGGCGGCCCACCAGCATGTTCAGGATCATCCTGGCGGAGGCCTTGGCCCGCGGCAGACCCGGCTCGGTGTTGGCGAACACGCCGTCGACGGCGTTCGGCGACCCGGAGGCGATCCGGTGGAGGTCGCCCGCGCGGGCCCCCATGTTGCGGCGCACGTGCACGCCGAGCGCGGCGAGGGCCCCGGTCAGGGCGATCGGGACGGACAGGACGGCCGCGGTCGGCACGCGCTTGCTGCGGGACACGATCACCACAGTACGAAGGCCCGGGCCCGCTCCCCACCTACAGTCGCGATCGTGACGGACGGCATGACGGGGACACGGGTGACCACCGAGCGGCACGGGCACGTGCTCCTGATCCGGATGACGCGCCCGGACAAACGCAACGCCGTCGACGCCGCGATGACGGCGGGGCTCGACGAGGCGCTCAACACCCTCGACGACGACCCGGACCTGTGGTGCGGCGTGCTCGCCGGGGACGCGACGGCGTTCAGCGCGGGCACCGACCTGGCGGCGGGCTCCGGCGGGCCGACGCCGCGCGGCGGCAACTACGGCGTCGTCCGGCGCGACCGGCGGCGCCCGCTGATCGCCGCCGTCGAGGGCGTCGCCTACGGCGGTGGGTTCGAGATCGTGCTGGCCTGCGACATGGTCGTCGCGTCGACGACGGCGCGGTTCGGGCTGCCCGAGGTCGCCCGCGGCCTGGTCGCGAACTGCGGGGCGCTGTTCCGGGCGCCGCGGCCGCTGCCGCTCAACATCGCCAAGCAGCTGCTGGTCACCGGGCGACCGCTGGACGCCGAGCGCGCGTACACCCTGGGACTGGTCTCCGAGCTCGTCGAGCCGGGCGGGGCGGAGGCGGCGGCGCTGGCGCTCGCGGCCGCGGTGTGCGAGAACTCGCCGCTGGCGGTGTCGGTGTCGCTGCGCGCGCTGGAACGTGTGGTGTCCGAGCCGGACGAGCGCGGCTGGAACGCCACCGAGATCGCCTCGGCGGCGATCGACCGGTCCGCGGACAGGACCGAGGGGATCGCGGCCTTCCTGGAGAAGCGCCCGCCGCGCTGGACGGGGCGCTGACCCGCGCCCGGTATGTCTCGCCGCACGCGACTAGGCTCGTCGGCATGCCTGCCCGGACGCGACGTGAGGACCTGGTCGCGCTGCTGCAGGACTACGCGGGCGAGGCCGAGCTGCTCGGCCAGGAGTTCGCCGGGCGGCACCGGCTGCACCCCACCGACCTGCACGCACTGCTCGCGGTGATGCGCGCGGACTCCGCGGGCGAACCGCTGACCCCGGGCGTCCTCGGTGCCCGGCTCGGGCTGTCCACGGGTGCGACGACCGCGCTCGTCGACCGTCTGGAGCGCGCGGGCCACGTGCGCCGCAGCCGCGAGTCCACCGACCGGCGGCGGGTGACCCTGCGCCAGGCCGAGAACGCCGCCGAGGTCGGCGGGGCGTTCTTCGGCCCGCTCGGCGCCCGGATGGACGCCGTGCTCGCCGGCTTCGACGACGACGAGCTCGCCGCCGCGGCCCGCGTCCTCACCGCGATGAACGCGCTGGTCGCGGACTACCGCGCCGACCTCGCCGCCGGGCCGGCGCAGAAGTCCACGCCGGCCTGAGGGGTCACGCGTTCGCCGCCGCGGTGTCCAGGTACTCCGCGAACTTCCGGCGCGCGGCCTCGGTGCGGGTCGGGACGTGCTCGGTGGGGACCTCCACCGGGGTGTAGCCGCGCAGGATGCGCCGCGCGACGGACTCCTTGTGCACCTCGTCGGGGCCGTCGTAGATGCGCGCGGCGCGGGCCGCCCGGTACATCTGCTCCAGCGGCAGGTCCCCGGAGAAGCCCAGCGAGCCGTGCACCTGGATCGCGCGGTCGATCACGTCGTGCAGCACCCTCGCGCCCCAGTACTTGATCATCCCGATCTCGATCCGGGCGTTCGAGGCGCCGACCTGGTCCATCGTCCACGCCGCGTGCAGGGTCAGCAGCCGCGCCGCGGCCATGTCCGCAGCGGACTGCGCGATCATGTCCTGCACCATCTGCTTGTCGGCGAGCCGCGTGCCGCTCGCCGTCCGCGACACCGCGCGCTCGCACAGCATGTCGAACGCCCGCCGGGACTGGCCCAGCCAGCGCATCGCGTGGTGGATGCGCCCCGGGCCGAGCCGCTGCTGGGCGAGCTTGAAGCCGTCGCCGGGGTTGCCGACCAGGTTCGTCGCCGGCACCCGGACGTCGCGGTAGAACACCTCGGCGTGGCCGCCGTAGATCTCGCCGCCGACGTCGGGGTGGTCCATCACCGGGATGTCGCGCGCCACGTCGACCCCCGGGGTGTCGGTCGGGACGACGATCATCGAGGCCCGCTGGTACGGGGGCGCGTCCGGGTCGGTCACCACCATCGCGATCAGGAAGTCCGAGCCGGTGGCGTTCGAGGAGAACCACTTGTGGCCGTTGATGACGTAGTCGTCGCCGTCGCGGACGGCCCGGGTGGACAGCATCGTCGGGTCCGCACCGGCGCCGGGCTCGGTCATCGAGAAGCAGGACCGCAGCTCACCGCGCAGCAGCGGGTGCATCCAGCGTTCCTTCTGCTCCGGCGACCCGCCGATCGCCAGCAGCTCGGCGTTGCCCGAGTCGGGGGCCTGGTTGCCGAACACCCCCGGCGCGTAGCGGCACTGGCCGAGGATCTCGTGCATCAGCCCGAGGGAGACCTGGCCGAACCCCCCGCCACCGAGCTCGGGGGGCAGGTGCGCGGCCCACAGTCCCTGCTCCTTGACCTGCTCCTTGAGCGGGGCGGTGATCCGGGCGAAGGTCTCCCGGTCCAGGTCGAGGGTCTCCAGTGGGATGATCTCGTCGCGGACGAAGCCGCGCATCCACTTCAGCTTCTCCTCGAACTCCGGATCGGTGCTGAAGTCCCACGCCATCGCGTCCGCCTCCCGACGAGCCTCGTTGCCACTGCGAACGTATCCCAGCCCGCCACGACGTGGACAGGGCCGCCGCCGAGCCGGTGGTCGACGGGGCCACAGCCGACAGGGCCGACGGTCGGTGGTGCCGGTGGTCGACGGAGCCGGTGGTCGGTAGCCGGCCGAGCCGGTGATCGACGATGCGCGCGCAGATCCGCTCCGCGCGCGCGTCCGGACGCGCGCGCGGAGCGGATCACCGCGCGGACGGTGGATCACCGCGCGGACGGTGGATCACCGCGCGGACGGTGGATCACCGCGCGGACGGTGGATCACCGCGCGGACGGTGGATCACCGCGCGGACAATGGATCACGCGCGGGCTCGGGATCACGCTGCGGGCGGGACCACCGTGCGGGCGGGACCACCGTGCGGGCGGGACCGTGCGCGGACGGCGGGTCACCGGGCGGGCGGGGGCGATTGCGTGCCCGGGCGCTGCCGGGGAGGCTCGGGGGATGACCGACGAGGCTCCCGTCCCCGTCCACCCGGCGGGTGTCCCGGCCGACCTGGTGGACCTGTCCTACGAGCCGCTGACCCCCACGGCGTTCCTCGACCGGGCCGCGGCGGCGCACGGTGACCGGGTCGCGGTCGTCGACGGCGACCTGCGGTTCACCTACACCGAGTTCCGGGACCGCTGCCGGCGGCTGGCGGGCTCGCTCGCCGCGCTGCACGACGGGCGCCCGGTCGCGGTCCTCGTGCCGAACACCCACGTCGGGCTGGAGGCGGCGCACGCGGTCCCGTGGTCGGGGACGGCGCTGGTCGCGGTCAACACCCGGCTGTCGGCGGGCGAGGTCGCCTACATCCTGGAGCACTCCCACGCCTCGGTGCTGGTGGCCGACCCGGTGTTCGACGACCTCGTCGCCGAGGTCGTCGCCCGCCTCGACACCCCGCCGCACACGGTGCGGGTCGGCCCGGACTACGAGCGCCTCGTCGAGGAGGGGGAGCCCACCGCGGTGCGGCCCGCCGACGAGCGCGGCCTGCTGTCGATCAACTACACGTCCGGGACCACCGGGAACCCGAAGGGCGTGATGTACCACCACCGGGGCGCCTACCTGCAGGCCCTGGCGATGGTCGGCCACACCGGGCTGACCGCGTCGTCGGTGCACCTGTGGACGCTGCCGATGTTCCACTGCAACGGCTGGTGTTTCCCCTGGGCGGTCACCGCGGCCGCCGCCACCCACGTCTGCCTGCCGAAGGTGGAGCCGACCCGGATCTGGGAGCTCGTGCGCGAGCAGGGCGTCACCCACCTCAACGGCGCCCCCACCGTGCTGTCGATGATCGCCTACGCGCCGGAGGCCGGGCCGGTGGGGACCCCGGTGGCCGTCGCGACCGGGGGAGCACCGCCGAGCCCGGCGATCCTGCGCCGGATGGCCGAGCTCGGGTTCGAGGTGACCCACCTCTACGGGCTCACCGAGACCTTCGGCCCGGCGATGATCTGCGACTGGCGTCCGGAGTGGAACGACCTCGACGCCGACGCCCGGGCCCGGATGAAGGCCCGCCAGGGCGTCGGGAACATGATCGCCTGCGCCGTCCGGGTGATCGACGACGACGGCGCCGACGTCCCCGCTGACGGGGAGACGACCGGCCAGATCGCGTTGCGCGGCAACAACGTGATGCTCGGCTACCTCGACGACGAGCAGGCCACCCGCGACGCCGCGCCGGACGGCTGGTTCCGGACCGGCGACATCGGCGTCATGCACCCCGACGGCTACGTCGAGCTCCGTGACCGCTCGAAGGACGTGATCATCTCCGGTGGGGAGAACATCGCCAGCGTCGAGGTGGAACAGGCCATCGCCGACCACCCGGCCGTGCTGGAGGTCGCGGTGATCGCCGTCCCCGACGAGCGGTGGGGCGAGGTCCCGGCCGCGTGGGTGACCCTGCGCGAGGGCGAGAGCGCCACCGAGGACGAGATCGTCGAGCACGTGCGCGGGCGACTGGCGCGGTTCAAGGCCCCCAAGCGGGTCACCTTCGCCGAGCTGCCGAAGACCTCCACCGGGAAGATCCAGAAGTTCGTGCTGCGCGAGGAGGCGTGGGCAGGGGAGGAACGCCGGATCCGCTAGCGGTGACGTGCCCCCGCGGGAGACGGCGACCAGGTCAGGGCGGGTCGGCCACCGGCGCGTCCCGCCGCACCAGCGACAGGGCCGTCTCATCGCCCATCGGCACCCGGTGGGCCCGGGGGTGGTGACCCGCCTCGGTCACCACGAGGACCACGTGCGTGCCCGGCGCCACCCGGGCGCCGTCCACCGGGACGGCGAGCCGGCCGTCGGGTCCGGTCACCGCCCGGGCCAGCTCGGCGCCGCCGGCGTCGATCACCGTGCCGACCGCTCCGGCCAGCGGCCGCCCGCGGCCGTCCCGGACGATCCCGCGCACCACGGGTGGGACGCCGCGCATCCGACCGTCGGCGTGGGCGTCGACGGGGGAGCCGACCGCGGTGTCGGGATCCGCGGTGACCCGAGCCGGCCGTCGTTCGGCTGCGGCGAGCACGAGCGCGAGGAGCGCGGCGACGACCGCCGACCCCGCCAGGAGCACCCACCCGGCCCGGACCGAGCCGAACTCCGACGGCAGCCCGGTGGTGTGCACGCCGATCACCGAGACGAGCAGGGCCACGCCCAGCACGGACCCGACCTGGCGGGCGGTGTTGATCAGCGACGAACCCGAACCCCACTGCGGTGCGGGCAGCGCGGAACCGACCACGGACGAGAGCGTGGGCAGGATCAGCCCGACGCCGAGCCCGGTGAGCAGCTGCCCGGGGAGCATGCCTGCGGCGTAGTCGGGCGTGAGGCCCAGGTGGGCCAGCCACCAGACGGGCCCGGCCGCGAAGGCGAGGGCCCCGAGTGCCGCCGTCGCACCGGTCCCGATCCGCGCCGACAGCCGACCGGCGAGCCTCGATACGACGACCACGACCATCGGCCCCGGTGCGAGGGCCAGGCCCGCGAGCTGCGCCGTCCAGCCCCAGGTCCCGGTCAGGTAGAGCACGTTCACGACCAGCATCCCGGCGAACCCGCACGTGAAGGCCACCATCGTCAGCGCGGCGAACCCGACGGCCGGCACCCGGACGACGGCGAGGTCCAGGGCCGGGACGGCGTGCCGCCGCGACCGCAGGACGACCGCGACCAGGCCGAGGACCGCGATCCCGCCGGCGGTGAGGACCTCCGCCGAGCGCCACCCGTGATCCGGAGCGCGGACCAGGGCGAAGGCGAGCGCGCCGATGCCCACGACCAGGGCCAGTGCGCCGAGCAGGTCGGGCATCCCGGTCGGTGCGACGTCCGACTCGCGCAGCACCCGCGCCCCGGCCAGCAGCGCCGCGACCCCGACCGGGACGTTCACCAGGAACACCCAGTGCCACGACGCCTGCACGAGCAGCCCGCCCAAGGGCGGGCCCAGCGCCGCGGCGACCGCGCCGATCGAGGCCCACGCGCCGACGGCGCGGCTGCGGTGCTCGGCCGGGTACGCGGCGAGTAGCAGCGACAGCGAGGTGGGCATGACGAACGCTGCCCCCACGGCCTGCACCGCCCGCGCCGCCACCAGCAGCCACACGGTCGGCGCCACCGCGCACGCGACCGACGCGAGCGTGAACACGGCGAGCCCGGTCAGGAGGATCCGCTTGTGCCCGAAGCGGTCGCCGAGCCGCCCGGCGAGGGCGAGGAACGCCGCGAACACCACCGTGTAGCCGTTGAGGATCCACGACATCTGCCCGAGGTCGGTGCCGGGGAACGACGCGCGGATGTCGGGGAAGGCGATGTTGACGATGAACAGGTCGAGGCTGGACAGGAACGCCGCCGCCGACGTGATCAGCAGCACGGCACCGGGCCGGGGCGCGGTCATGGGTGTCCTCTCGTGACGGACCGATCGGTCCGACCCGGCGTACGGGCAGGTGGGACGGGTGCGACGGGTCGTGGGGTCAGGCCCCGACGAGGTGCCGGGTGAGCCGTACAGCGGTGTCGGCGCCGCGCCGGACGTCGGCCGGGTCGCGGTGGGCGGCCTGCATGAACAGCCCGTCGACGAGCAGGCAGAGCTCGTCGGCGAGCCGGCCGGGGTCGTCGGTCCCGAGCTCGCCGACCAGTCCGTCGATGATCGCCCGAACGTCCGCCAGGTGTTCCCGGGCCAGGACCGCGGGTGTGTCGGCCCCGGCGGCGGTGTCGGCGGCGTCGGTGGTACCCGCGGCGTCGTCGGCGGGGGTGTCGTCGGGGAACTCGACGAGGTAGTTGCGGAAGGCGCAGCCGCGCGAGCCCGTGCGGGTCACCAGGTCGCCGAGCTCGCCGACCAGCGCGACCAGACGGGCGCGCGGGTCGTCGCCCGCCGCGTCGAGGGCCCGGTGGATCGCGTCCGCCCGGCGCTCGCGGACCCGGGCGAGGTAGCCCGCGACCAGGTCGTCCTTGGTGGTGAAGTGCTGGTAGAGCAGGTTCTTCCCGGTGCCCGCCTCGGTGATGATCCGGTTCATCCCGATCGCGCGGACCCCGTGCGCGTAGAACAGCCGCGACGCGGTCGCGAGGATGCGTTCCCGGGTGCCCGGGGCGGGCGTGCGAGCCATCCGGGCATGGTAGCGGACCGATCGGTCCGAGCGTGCTGCGGTGCCGGGGGTGGCTGGTCCCGGCCCCGGAGCCGGCATCAGGGCCGGCTCGCGGCGGCGCCGTCGAGGGGGACCGGCGCGCCGCGCTCGGCCCACAGGCGCTCGCCCGGGGTCCCGGGGCCCGGTGGGCGCAGCCCCTGGATGAGCCAGAGGTCACGGGAGGTCTCGTCGACGTGGAGCTCCCAGTCCAGGGACCGCTCGGCCATGAAGGGGGTCAGCAGGTCGCCGACCCGATCGACCAGGCGGTCGCGTGCGGACGCGTCGGGCAGGGTCCGGGCGATGTGGTCCACCTGGATCCGCACGAACCGCTCCCGGGGTGCCCCGCCGATGAACAGCGCGCCGGGCGCGGCCGACTGGTACACGACGCCGACGTAGAACGGCGGCAGCATCGGGTAGATCCCCGTGATGCCCTCGGCCAGGGTGCGTCGGTCGTCGGGGCCGAGGCAGTCTGCGCTGTGGTGGACGGTCCAGAGGGGCATGGGGCGCCTTCCGTCGGTGCCGGGTCGGGTCGACCATAGCGGACCGATCAGTCCCGGACCAAGCGGTCCGGTTCGTGCGGAGGCGTCCCCGGCGGGCGGTCCACCGGAGGACCGGGGAAGGGGCGGTCAGGACAGCGCGCTCAGCGAGCGCCACTCGTCCCAGGGGATCGTCCAGTCGTAGAGGTCACCGTCGCGGGCGGTCAGCGGCTGCGAGCTGCCGGTCACCTCGACCGGGTCGCCGAACACGGCGCCCGCGAAGAACTCCTTCGCGTCACGGGTGGAGAGGTTGATGCAGCCGTGACTGACGTTGCGGATGCCCTGCGCCCACGACGACGCGGGGTTGGCGTGGATGAACTCGCCGTTGTTGGAGATCCGGACCGCCCAGAACTGGGGTTCGTCGACGTAGCCGTAGTCGGGGTTGCTCATCAGCACCTTCTCCGACCTGGCCATGACCACGTGGATGCCGGAGCGGGTCACCCGGCGCGGGTCGGACTCCAGGCCGTAGGACGCGTCGTAGCGGGCGACCTCCGTGCCGTCGCGGACGACGACGATCGCGTGGCTGCGGGTGTCGGCCTTCACGATCTGGCTGCGTCCCACGGTGAAGGTCCGGTCCAGGTCCTCCGTCATGAAGGTGCCGTCGCCCAGGTCGAGGCCGCGCAGCGCGCCCCGCACGTGGACCTGCGTGTGCGCGGGCCAGTAGGCCTTCGGGCGGTAGTGCACCCGCGAGCCCTCGGCGGTGTCGGGCAGCCACGCCCAGGCACCCTCGACCGTCCGCGACGCGGTGACGCGCAGCGCCCGCTCGACGGTGGCCTTCGCGGCGTCGGGGAGCTTCTCGCCGAAGGTGAGCACGACCGGGGCGCCGATGCCGACCTCGCCGCCGTCGCGGATGTTCATGGTGGCGTCGACGGTGTCGTCGGGGTCGACGGTGGTGAACGGGGCCGGGGGCACCGGGCGCCGGTCCTGCGGGCCCAGCACCCAGCTGCCCGACCAGTGGTAGGTGGTGGCGAGGTCCAGCGGCTCGGTGGCGGTCCAGCTGCGGCCGTCGGGGGACAGGGTGCCCGCGACGGTGACCGGCCCGTCGTCGCCGTCGGCGGTGAGTGCGACGCCGTCGAGGGTCCCGGTGCTGACCTCGGTGCGGACCGGGCTGCGCGGGGCGACCGGGGCACCGCCGGCCGGGACGCTGGTGAGGACCTCGGGGACGGGGGGTGCGGGCGGCACGGCCGGGGCCGGACGGAGGCGGTCGACGGCACCGGCGAGGTTGCGGGCCAGCGAGTCGACGCCGCCGCCGACGGTGTCACCGATCCGGCCGCCCGCCATCGCGGCGGTCCCGCCCGCGAGCAGGACCACCAGTGCGACCAGCGAGGTCGCGAGCACCGCCCAGGTGCGGCGGTGCACCGAGCGTCGCCGCCGGCGTGGGGTGTGGCGCCCGCGCGAGTGCTCCCAGGACCTCGACATGCCGAGGATCATGGCTCGCATGTCACCCACACGGGCGGTGCGACACCCCGACGACATGTGATCGTTGCCCGGGCGCGTCCGCGGCGACGGCGTGACAGGGTTCCGCCATGAGCTACGACGTCGCCGCCGTCCGCAGCCGTTTCCCCGCCTTGCGCGCCGGGATCGCCCACTTCGACGGGCCCGGCGGCTCCCAGGTCCCCGACTCCGTCGCCGGGGCGGTGGCCGCCGCCATGACCTCCCCGCTGGCCAACCGCGGGACGGTCACCAGCGGTGAGCGCGCCGCCGACGCGATCGTGCTCGGCGCCCGCGCCGCGACGGCCGACCTGCTCGGCGCGGACCCGCGCGGGATCGTGTTCGGGCGCAGCATGACCGCGCTGACCTTCGACCTCGCCCGCACGCTGGCCGCGACCTGGTCGCCGGGCGACGAGATCGTCGTGACCCGCCTCGACCACGACGCGAACATCCGCCCCTGGGTGGGGGCCGCGCAGGCGGCCGGGGTGACGGTCCGGTGGCTCGACTTCGACCCCGCCACCACCGAGCTCGACGACGTGACGCCGCTGCTGTCCGACCGCACCCGGCTCGTCGCGGTGACCGGGGCGTCGAACCTGGTCGGGACCCGCCCCGACCTGCCCGCGATCGCCGCAGCCGTGCACGCCGCCGGGGCGCTGTTCATGGTCGACGGCGTGCACCTGACCGCGCATGCTCCGATCGACCTCGCCGCGACCGGCGCCGACTTCTACGCCTGCTCGCCCTACAAATTCCTCGGCCCGCACTGCGGGGTGCTCGCCGCCGACCCGGCGCTGCTGGAGACCCTGCGCCCGGCGAAGCTGGCACCGTCGAGCGACGCGGTGCCCGAGCGCTTCGAGCTCGGCACCCTGCCCTACGAGCTGCTCGCCGGGACCACCGCCGCCGTCGAGTTCCTCGCCGCGCTGGACCCGTCGGCGACCGGGGACCGCCGGGCGCGGCTGCAGGCGTCGATGGCCGCGGTGGAGGAGCACGAGCGGCCGCTGCGCGAGCGCATCGAGACCCACCTCGCCGCCCTGCCCGGGGTCACGGTGCGCTCCCGGGCGGCCCGGCGGACCCCGACCCTGCTGGTGACCTTCGACGACCGCGACGCCGCCGACGCCTACCGGCACCTGGCGGAGCGACGGATCGCGGCGCCCGCCTCGTCGTTCTACGCGCTCGAGTGCTCGCGGCGGCTCGGCCTGGGGGACACCGGATCCCTGCGGATCGGGCTGGCCTGCTACGCCGACGACGCCGACGTCGACCGGCTCCTGGACGGGCTCTCCGACTTCGTCGGGGCCTGATCCACATATGTGAGACTGTTCAGGTGACGCGTTCTCGGTGGGTCTTCGCGGCCCTGCTCGCACTGTCCCTCGTCGCCGGGTGCTCGGCACCCGCCGCGGCACCGCGGGTCCCCGGTGGGACCGGCGCGGCGGCACAGGACTGCGTGCCCGGCGCCGCATCCGCCCCGGACGGCACGGTCGCCTTCAGCCACGCCACCAACGTCACGATCACCGGCGGCGACGACTACCGGGTCCTGACCGTCCGCACGCCCTTCCCGGGAGGGCAGCCGCAGTCGGTCGTGCTCGTCGGCTGCGGACAGGGCGACCCGGCGCTGCCCGCGGCGCTCGCCGGGGCCCCGGTGGTGCACACCCCGGTGAGCGGGATCTTCGCCGGTTCGACCACCCAGCTACCGATGATCACCGAGCTGGGTGGGCTCGACCGGATCACCGGCGTCGGCGGGGCCGCGCTGGTCACCGACCCGGCCGTGCGCGGTCGCGTCGAGTCCGGTGCCGCCGTCGACTTCACGCCGAACGCCACGATCGACGCCGAGGCCGTCGTCGCCGCCGCGCCACCGGTCGTGCTGTCGGCGGGGACCGACGACCCGGCCTTCCCGGCGCTGGCCGCCGCCGGGATCCCGGTGGTCGGCTGGACGGACTACCTGGAGACCGGTCCGCTCGGCCAGGCCGAGTGGATCAAGGTCGTCGGCGCGCTGACCGGGCAGGACGCCCGCGCCGCGGAGGTCTTCGACGGCATCGCGGGCCGCTACACCGACCTCGCCGGTCGTGTGCGCGGTCTGCCGCCGACCCCGATCGTCGCCGGGCAGCCCTACCAGGGCACCTGGAACGTCCCGGCCGCCGAGTCGACCGCGGGCATCCTGTTCCGCGACGCCGGCGCCACCTGGCTGGGCGCCGGGATGCCCGGCACCGGCACCCAGGCGCAGTCGCTGGAGCGGGTGCTGGCCGACGACGGCGACGCCCGCATCTGGCTCGCCGACGGCCCGTTCGCCTCGACGGCCGACGTCGCGACGCTCGACCCGCGGCTGTCCTCGCTCACCGCGGCCCGCCCCGGCGGGCAGCTGTGGACCCGCGACCGGGCCACCACCGCCGACGGCGGCAACGCCCTCTACGAGCGCGGCGCGCTCCACCAGGACGAGATCCTCGCCGACCTCGTCGCGATCCTGCACCCGCAGGCCCTGCCCGGGCACGCGTTCACCTACTACCGGCAGGTGCCCGCCGGATGAGGCAGGCCGCACCGGCGTCGCCCGCTCCGGCGCCCCGGGCCCCGGACCGGGCCGGACAGCGCTCGGGACGCCGGGCGCCGCTGGTCCTGGCGCTGCTCGCCGCCGGTGTCGTCGTGCTGTTCGCCCTCGCCGTCTCGACCGGGTCGGTGGTGATCGGGCTCGACCGGACGCTGTCGGCGCTGCTCGGCATCGGCACCCCCGACGTCCGGCTCGACCTGCTCGTCACCGACCTGCGGGTGCCGCGGGCGGTGACCGCGACGGCCGTCGGCGTCGGGCTGGGCACCGCGGGGCTGCTCACCCAGACCCTGTTCCGCAACCCGTTGGCCGAGCCCTACGTGCTCGGGGTCAGCGCCGGGGCCGGGCTGGGCGTCGCGCTGGTGACCACGCTCGGCGCGGCCGCGGGGACCGCCGCGTTCGCCACCGGCGGGCTCGGCGCCGCACCGGTCGTCGGGGGTCGGCTCACGACCGTCGCGGCCGCGGCGGTCGGTGCCGCCGCCGTGCTCGCGCTGGTGCTGGCACTGTCGCGGTTCGCCCGGTCGGTCACCGCGCTGCTCGTGATCGGCGTGATGCTGGGGTCGGCGGTCACCTCGGTGGTCAGCCTGCTGCTGGTCTGGACCGACCCGCGCACCGCGCAGCAGTACCTGATGTGGGGCCTCGGCTCGGTGTCCGGCGTCGGTCGCGGCGAGCTGCCGGTCCTCGGCGGGATCGTCGCGGCCGGGCTGCTGGCGGTGGTCGTGCTGGCCAAGCCGCTCGACGGGCTGTTGCTCGGCGACGACTACGCCCGCACCGCCGGCGTCGACGTCGCCCGGGTGCGGCTGGCCGTGCTGGGTGTCGCCGCCGTGCTCGCCGGGGCGGTCACCGCGTTCTGCGGGCCGATCGGGTTCCTCGGCATCGCCGTGCCGCACCTGGCCCGGATGGCGGTCGGCACCGCGCGGCACCGGGTGCTCGTCCCGGCCACCGCCCTGACCGGGGCGCTGGTCGGGCTGGCCTGCGCGGTCGTCGCGAACCCGCCGGGGCTGGGCACGGTGATCCCGCTGAACGTGGTGACCTCGCTGGTCGGGGCGCCGGTCGTGATCGCGGTGCTCCTGCGCTCCCGACGCCTGGGCGCGGCCTGGTGAGCGCCGGGCTGGTGCTGTCCGGGCTCGACGTCGGGTACGCCGAGGGCGGGGCGCTGCACCGCGGCCGGGTGCGCCCGGTGCTGTCCGGGGTGGACGCCGTCGCCGCACGGGGCGAGCTGACCGTGCTGCTCGGGGCGAACGGCGCGGGCAAGTCCACCCTGCTGCGGACCCTCGCCGGGCTGCTGCCCGCGCTGGGCGGCACGGTCACCCTCGACGGCACCGACCTGCTCGGGCTGCGCGCACCGGAACGGGCCCGCCGGGTCGGGGTGGTGCTGACCGACCGGCCGGACCCGGGGCAGCTGACCGGCCGCGACGTCGTCGAGCTGGGGCGGCTGCCGCACACCGGCGCCACCGGCGTGCTCACCGCAGGCGACGAGGCCGCCGTCGACGCCGCGATCGACGCGGTCCGCGCCGGCCCGCTGGCCGGCCGCCCGCTGGCCCGGATGTCCGACGGCGAGCGGCAGCGGATGATGGTCGCCCGCGCACTGGCCCAGCAGCCCTCGCTGCTGCTGCTCGACGAGCCGAGCGCGTTCCTCGACGTCTCCTCCCGGGTCGCGCTGCTCGGGACGCTGCGCCGGCTGGCGGGGGAGCAGGACCTCGCGGTGCTGTTGTCCACCCACGACCTGGAGCCGGCACTGCGTCTGGCCGACCGGGCCTGGCTGCTCGACGGCGCGGGCGCGCTGCACACGGGGACGCCCGGTGAGCTGGCAGCCTCCGGGGCGGTGGGTGCGGCGTTCGACACCGACGAGCTGGCCTTCGACGCGCCCACCGGCACCTTCCGCCTCCGCACCCCAGGGTGACCGCGTCCGCGCCCCCCCCGGCACCCGGCCGCGCCGCCGGCGCCACCGCTCCCGGCCGCCCGGGAGGTACCCGGTCCGACGGCGGGCGGCCGCCGCCCCACCGGACCCGCGCCGCACGGCGTCCGACCGCACCGCACACCTCCGGACATGGGCGGCGGGACCGGAACCTGTACGACGCCGCGCGTGTGCCGCGGGTGCGGGGCCGGAGCGCGGGATGAGTCGGAGCTGCGGAACGGACGCCGGACAGTGGTGTGGATCACTCGGATGGGGTCGTGACCGGCGGATGCGGGCCGGTCGTGCACGACCGGCCGCGCCGACGGCGCGGCGCCCGGTCCCGGTACCGCAGCCCGGTCGGGATGTCCGTGGCGTCGTCGGGCACGACACGACCCGGAGTCGCTAGGTTCGCGCCGGACGCGCCGCCCGTCCGGGTGCGCGCATCGGAACACGAGGAGATGCGATGACGCACGCCGCGAGCGCGGCCGAGCTCGAGTCGCTGCTGCTGACCCGGTCGCTCGACGACCCGGAGCTCGCCGCGGCCACCGAGCGGACCCCCGACATCCGGGTCCTGCCCGACGTGTCCGTGGTCAAGGTCGGCGGGCAGAGCTTCATGGACCGCGGCCGCGAGGCGGTGTTCCCGCTGGTCGAGGAGCTGCTGGAGGCCCGGTCCGCGCACCGGCTGCTGATCGGCACCGGCGGCGGCACCCGTGCCCGGCACGCGTACTCCCTGGCCGCCGGGCTCGGCCTGCCCACCGGTGTGCTCAGCTCGGTCGGCAGCGCCGTCGCCGGGCAGAACGCCACCATGCTCGGCTACCTGATGGCCCGGCACGGGGTGCCGGTCGTCGCCGGGGGCGGGTTCGACGCACTGCCGCTGTCGCTGTCCGAGGTCCGCGCGGCGATCTTCGCGGGCATGCCGCCGTACGCCATGTGGCAGCCGCTGCCCGACGAGGGCGTCATCCCGCCCTACCGCACCGACGCCGGCTGCTACCTGGTCGCCGAGACCTACGGCTGCAAGAACATGATCTTCGTCAAGGACGAGGACGGTCTCTACACCGCGAACCCGAAGAACGACCCGTCGGCGACCCTGATCCCCGAGATCACCGTCGACGAGCTCATCGAGCGGGACCTGCCCGACCTGATCGTCGAGCGCCCGGTGCTGGAGCTCATGCGGCACGCGACGCACGTCCGCTCGATCCAGATCGTCAACGGTCTCAAGCCCGGCAACCTCACCCGCGCGCTCGCCGGCGAGCACGTGGGCACGATCATCACCGCGGGAGACGCCCGATGAGCACCACCCACCCCAAGGACGTCGAGTCCCCGCTGGCCCGCCAGACCCTGCTCGACCGCGAGCAGGTCCGCCCCGTCGACCAGCAGCAGCCGGTCATCCGGATGCTGCCCCGCCTGCGCGTGGTCGTGCTCGGCGGCCGCTCGATCGTCGACCGCGGCCGCGACGTGCTGCTGCCGCTCGTCGAGGAGCTGCGCGCCGCGATCTCCGGCGACCCGCTGCTGATCGCCACCGGTGCCGGGATCCGTGCCCGGCACGCGCTCGGCGTCGGCCTCGACCTGGGCCTGCCGACCGGTGCGCTCGCCGAGATCGCCGGCCGTGAGGCCGAGCAGAACGGGCACCTGGTCGCCGCGCTGCTCGCCGAGCAGGGCGTCGCCTACCTCGGGCACGACACCGTCGCCCACCAGCTGCCGGTGCACCTGGCCGCGTCGAACGCCGCCGTCACCAACGGCTATCCGCCCTACGGCGTGCACGAGCTGCCGACGGCGGCCGGGAAGATCCCGGCCCACCGCACCGACACCGGCGCGCTGCTGCTGGCCGACGCGTGGGGCGCGGCCTCGCTGACCTACGTCCGCGACGTCGGCGGCGTGCTCGACGGGGACACCGTGCTCCGCGAGGCGTCCGCGGCCGACCTGCTCGCCGACGCCGCCCGGACCCTGCCGATCGACCGGGAGGCGCTGCGCACGCTGCAGCGCGCCCGGCACGTCCGGTCGGTGCAGATCGTCGACGGGACCGTCGCCGGGAACCTGACGAAGGCCCTGGCCGGGGAGCACATCGGGACCGTCGTCTCGGCCTGACCTCCGAGGACGGGATCCGTCCGGGTCCGGTGCCACGGTCGTGTCGTGGCGCCGAACCCGTTCCCCGTCCCGCAGGCGGAGATCGACCGCCTGCACGCCCGACTCGACGACACCCGCCGGCCCGACGTGCCGTCCGGCGCCGGGTGGTCCTCCGGCGTCCCGCCCGACCATCTGCGCGCGCTCACCGACCACGGGCGGCACCACGTCGACCGACGGGCGGTGGAGGAGCGGCCGGCCGCGGACTCCGTCGTCGTCGACACCCCCGACCACGCCGGGGTGCACGCGCTGGTCCGCCGCTCGACGCGGTCCGACGCCGTACCGCTGCTGCCGGTGCACGGCTGGCCGTCCACCCCGGCGGACGTCCTCGACCTCCTGGGCCCCGCTCACCGAGCCGCTCCTCGACGACCTCCGGGCGTTCGCCCACTCCCTCGGACCCGAGTCCGGCGATCGATCAGTACCTCAGGGCGGTCGCGTGACGGGGGGACAGCGCTGAGGTACTGATCGATGTCGGCGCGGCCGGGAGCCGGCGAGCGCAGCCCGGGCGGCGCCGGGGCGGGGTCGGGCAGCCGGGCCTCAGCCCACCGGGACCGGCGGGACCGGCGGGACCGGCGGAGCGGCACCGGGCTCCGTGCGTCGCCGCCGTCGCCGACCCGCGACGAGTGCGGCGCCCGTCAGCAGCACCAGCCCGGCGACGGCCGCCACGAACGGCACCGAGGCCGGGTCCCCGCCGTAGGCGCCGATCGTCACGAACGCCACCGCCGAGGGCGCCACCCCGAGCACCGACCCGGCCAGGTAGTCGCGCAGCCGGATCGCGGTCAGCCCGCAGGCGTAGCTGAGCACCGGGAACGGGATCACCGGCAGCAGCCTGCCCCCGGCGACGGCCCACAGCCCGCCCCGGCGCAGCCGCGCGTCGAGACGGCGGATGCGGGCGCCGCCGATCCCGGCGACGACCTCGCGGCCCAGCGTCCGCGACAGCACGAAGCCGATCAGCGAGCCCACGGCGACGGCGGTCATCGTCGTCGCCAGGCCGACGGGCAGGCCGAACAGGACCCCGGCGGCGATGCCCATCACGGTCGCGGGCGCCGGGACCAGGGTGAACCCGACGAACAGCAGGGTGAACAGGACCGGTGCCGCCCAGCCCGCGGACGCCGTCGTCGCACGGACGCCCTCGACCGTCGGCCAGCCGGTGACCAGCAGTACCGCGGAGCCCGCGGCCACCAGCGTCACCAGCAGCACGGGCCGCCACCATCGGGCCACCGTCGACCACCTCCACCCGGGTCTACGAGTACGGGTACCCGCGGGGTTCGGGTGAGCACCGGCACGGACCGGTGAACGGCGACCGGTGTGCGGCGGACGACGGTGTCCGGTGTGACACAGTCTCGGCCTGATGAGACGTCCGGCGCGCACCCGCACCCTGCTGGGGTGGATCGCCGTCGCGTTCGTCGGGGCGTGGATCGTCGGGACCGTCACGCTGATCGCGGCGGCGGGGGAGCGCGGTGCCGACGACCGGGCCGCGCTCTACGAGCGGGGCGAGGCCGCGCTGCGGACCCCCGACGGTGGCGGTGCCCGGCTGCACGAGCTGCTGCTCGACGCCCCGGACCGCGGTTTCGTCGACGACTACGTCGAACGCCTCCAGGCGGCCGGGTCGCCCGCCGTGCTGCCCACCGGGCCGGACCGGGTCGAGGTGCGCTCGGGACCGGTGCTGGTGACGCTGTCGGTCACCGAGGAGGCGGGCCGCTGGTACTTCAGCCTCCTGCCGCCCGGGGAGCGGGAACCGGGCTGACCACCGGGCGCCACCACGGCGTCCGCGACCGGGGCGCCGGCCCGGGGCCCGCCGCGACGACGACACCGGGGAACCCGGTCAGCAGCCGCGGCACCGCGCGGCGCAGCCGTCGCACGGCGGCGGCGCCGTCGACGTCGTCGAGGCGCGCCTGCAGGAACAGCCCGCCCCCGTGGCGCGCGGTCCGCACCCGGGACAGCTCGGGCAGCGTCCGCGCCAGCACACGCAGTTCACCCGCGGTCAGCGGACAGCCGGCGACGACCACCGTCGCGGTGAAGGGGCGCGTCCCGTCGTGCTCCGAGCTCATGGAGTCCCCTACGAGCGGAGCCCCCGTCCGGATGCGGTCCCGGCCGGGAGATACCCACTTCTCATGACGCCGGGACCTGGGGTTACTCCGTCCGCAGCAGCTCCGTGACGTCCGTCCGGAACTGCATCGCCCGATAGGGCCAGTTGGTCGTGGTGTTCCACTGGCTGACGACCAGGTGCAGGTCGTCGAGCGTCGAGCCGGGGACGACGTAGCCGCCGTAGAGCTGTGCGACGCGGCCGGTGGCGTGGTCCTCGTCGTCCCAGCCGCAGCCGGTGAGCACCGTGGTCCGCGGGGCGCGGTGCAGGTCGGCGTTCGGGCGGTCGAGCAGCAGTGTGTCGATCCGGTAGTTCCCGGCGTCGAAGACGGTGAGCAGCAGGTGCTCGCGACCGTCCGGGCCGGGCACCCGGCGCAGGTTGAGCTCGCCGAACGCGCCGGGGAGGGTCAGCGTCGGCGGGTTGCCCCAGTCCCAGCGCTCCCCGGCGAAGCCCCACGGCTCCCACGCGTCGCGGTCGGTGATCCGGTCGGCGGGCACCCGGTGCAGCAGCAGGCCGTCGCGGCGCTGGAAGCCGGTGGTGTAGGCGTAGACGTAGCCGTCGCCGCCGTCGCACCAGGTCAGCTGCTGGAACAGGCCGTCGTGGTGGTCGCCGGGCCAGTCGCAGCCGGTCCGCTCCCAGGTGACGCCGTTGTCGCGGGAGGCGACGATCTCGCTCCACAGCACGTTGCCGAGGCCTTTGTTGGCCATGACGTGCAGGTACATCGTGTCGCCGACGGTGATGACGTCGGCCGGCAGGATCGTGGTGACGCGCCGGTGCAGCCGGAACCAGTTCGTCGCCGGCTTGCTGACCAGGCGGCAGGCGTAGTCGGCCGCGTCGCCGCCGGAGCCGGTCCAGCGCAGGCCGCCGCGGACGTCGTCGGGGTCGGCGAACAGCACGACCGGGGAGCGCCAGCCGGGCCCGCCGACACCGGCCCGGTCGAAGGTGTCGCCGAAGACGGCGACCAGGCGCCCGTCCGGGGCGGTGGCGAGGATGCCGAGGTCGGTGCCGCCGATCCCGAACCGGTCGGTGTACCCGGGCCCGGTCAGGTCGGCGATCTTGGTCGTGACGGCCATGGCGCGACCCTACGGGCGGTACCGCGTGATCGCGTCGCGGGTCGCGGGCAGTGCGAACACCTCCGCGAAGGTGTCGACGCTCGCCTCCACCGAGCCGGTGATGCCCTGCTCGCGCCAGGTCTCGAGCAGCTCCTTCTGGGCCGACAGGACCTCGCGGGTCGGGGCGAGCAGCGTCGCGACGAGGTCGTCGACGGCGGCGTCGAGCCCGGCGGGGGAGTCGACGAGCCGGTTCACCAGCGGCGCCGTCCCGGGCTCGTCGACCCGGTGCACGCTGCCGGTCAGGACCATCTCCTGGGCGAGCGCGGCACCGACGTAGCGGGGCAGCAGCGCCGCGTCGACCACCGACGGGATCCCGAGGCGCACCTCGGGCAGCCCCACCCGCACCCCGGCGTGGGCGACGCGCAGGTCGCAGGCCAGTGCCAGCTCGAACGCCGCACCGAGGCAGGCGCCGTTCAGCCGGGCGATCGTCGGCACCGGTGCGGTGCGCACCGCGCGCAGGCAGGTCGCGAGCCGGGTGATGATCGCGCGACCGTCGCCGGGGGCGGCGTCGCGGAACACGTCGAGGTGCATCCCGGCGCCGAACGCGCGGTCCCCGGCCCCGGTGACGACGACGACCCGCACCCGGTCCGGGAGGTCGGTGACGGCCGCGGTGATCGCGTCGACGTCGCCCGTGTGCAGTGCGTTGGCGGCCTCGGGACGGTCCAGGGTGACGGTCCGGACCGCGCCGTCGTCGTGCACCCGCGGAGTCCCCATCAGTGCACCGTCCACGGTGGCGGGGCGGTGTGTGGGGGGCGTCGCCGCAGCACCAGGACCAGCACCAGCAGCACGATCGCGCCGACGCCGGCCGCGACCGTCGTCAGGATCGCCAGGATCAGCGGGGCGATCCCGGCCGCGGCGACGACCAGCGCGACCCCGATCCCGCGTGCCCCCGGCGCGGCCGACAGCGTGACGGTGCCCGGCTCGTCGACCTCGAACGACCCGATCAGGAAGCCGGAGCGGGCACCGACGGAGTAGGTCTCGTCCATCGTCGCCGGGACCAGCGGCACCGGGCCGGACGGGCCGGTCACCGTCGGCAGCGCGTCGGCGGAGCCGTACCCGCTGCGGGTCTCCAGGTACACCCAGCGGGTCCCGGGCCCGGTGACCGCGACGGGACCGCCGGTGGTCGCGGGGACGGCGACGTCCGCGGGCAGCCCGGCCCAGCGCACCCAGGACAGCAGCGCCAGGAGCGCCAGCACCGCGACCGCCGCTCCGCCGATCCACCGCCATCCCCGGACCACGACGATCATCGGACCACAGCGGCGGCCGCGACGACAGGTCCTACCGGGCGGCCGCCGCGGCCACCGCGTCGGCGAACACCTGCGGCGCCTCGACCGGGACGAAGTGCCCGACGCCGTCGACGGGGGTGACGGTCACGTCGGTGAAGAACTCCCCGACCCGGTCGGACCAGTCGCGCGGGAACAGCGGGTCGTGCTCGGGCCACAGGAACGTCGTCGGGACGGTGCCGCGGTCGGCCGGGTCGGGCGCGGTCTCGGCGAGCGAGCGGGCCACCGCGCCGCCGCCAGAGCGGTACCAGTTGATCGACGCGACGAACGCGCCCGGCGCCCCGTACGCGACGGCGAGGTGGTCGAGGCGCCCGTCGTCGGGGGTGAACCCCGGGCCGGACCAGTGCGACCAGAAGTGGCGCAGGTACGCGCGGGCGGCACGGGCGTCGCCGTCGACGAGCTCGCGGGCCAGGTCGAGCTGGTGGAAGGACTGGTACCAGAACTCGCGCACCGGCTGCTCCGCGAGGATCCGCCGCCCGACCCCCGGCGCGGGCGGGGTGACCACGAGCGCGCGCAGCAGGTCGGGCCGGTCCTTCGCGACCTGCTGGCCGACGCGGCTGCCGACGTCGTAGCCGGCGACGACCACATCGGACAGGTCCAGCTCGCCCAGCAGCGCGGTCAGCGAGCGCGCCTGCGCGGCCGCCGAGTACTGCTCGGCCGGGTCGCGGTCGTGCGAGTCGGACCCGCCGAACCCGCGCAGGTCCGGGACGACGACGTCGTGCGCGGGGGCCAGCCGCTCGGCGACGGCGGTCATGTCCGTCCGGTCGCCCGGCCAGCCGTGCAGCAGCAGGACCGGCGGCGCGCCGGGCTCGCCGTGGCGGTAGTAGGCCAGTCGGAAGCCGTCGGTCGTGGCGGACAGTGGCATCGCGGGGATCCTCCGGGATCGTGGGACGGGCGGCTCGGTGTACCGAGAAATGATGATGGGGCGCCCGGGTCGCGACGGCGATACTCGCGCGTGTGAGTGAGCGCCGGAACCCCGACGTCGAGGTCGACTGGGACGACCCGGAGACCCCCACCCCGGGCTGGATGGGGTTCCTGCTGGCGCTGTGGCTGCTGCTCGCGCTCGCGTGCGGGTGGTCCGCCGTCGACGACCTGCGCCTGGCCAGCGGCGCGGTCGGCGCGCCCGGGGTCCTCCAGGTCACCGACTGCACCGAACTGGGGGAGGGCCGCTACGACTGCAACGGCCTGTTCCGGCCGGACGCCGGCGGTGACCCGATCGCCGTCGACGCCTCGCCGGACTCGTCGGCCGGGGAGGTCGTCGCGGCGCAGCTGACCCCTGCCGGTGACCGTGCGGTGCCCACCGGGACGACCGGGGTGCTCGCCGCACTGACCCTGCCGTTCCTCGGCGTCGCCCTGCTCGGCTACCTGCCCTGGACGACGGCGGTGGTGCTCGGCGCCCGGCGCGGCCGCCGCGGGCTCGCCGTCCTCGGGCACGTGGTGACGCTCGTCTTCGGGACCGCGACGATCGTCGGCCTGGTCCTCTCCTGACCCGTCCGGTCGAATTGTCGGGCCGTAACGGTTACCGTTCGCCGACCGTTCGGCCGACACGTCAGGGGGAACCGTGTCCCAGGCACCCACCACCGGAACGACGGAACGTCACCGTCTCCCGGTCCGGACGCTCGTCGCGGCGTCCATCGGCAACGCGGTCGAGTGGTACGACTGGACGATCTACGCGACGTTCTCGATCTACTTCGCGACGCAGATCTTCCCGCCCGAGAACGCGGCGCTGGCCCTCATCTCGACGCTCGCGACCTATGCGCTCGCCTTCTTCTTCCGGCCCCTGGGCGGTCTGCTGCTGGGGCGTTTCGCCGACCTCAAGGGCCGCCGGACCGCGATGCTGGTGACGATCCTGCTGATGGCGGGCGGGTCGTTCGTCATCGGCCTGCTGCCGACGTTCGCGATGATCGGCTGGTTCGCCCCGGTCCTGCTGCTGCTCGCGCGCATCGCCCAGGGCATGTCGCTGGGCGGGGAGGTCTCCAACGCCTCGGCCTACCTCGCCGAGATCGCCCCGCGCGAGCGGCGCGGGCGCTACTCGTCGTTCTTCTACATCTCCACCGGCACCGCGGTGCTGTTCGCCTCCCTCACCGGCTTCGTGCTGGCCGCGACGCTGACCGAGGACCAGCTGGCCTCCTGGGGCTGGCGGATCCCGTTCCTGCTCGGCGGGGTGCTCGGGATCATCGGGCTCTGGATGCGGCGCCAGATGAGCGAGAGCGAGCAGTTCGAGGAGAACAAGGAGTCCGCGGCCCGGATCCGCAACCCGCTGATGCTGACCCTGCGTGAGCACCCGAAGGCGGTCGCGCAGCTCGTCGGCTTCACGATCCTGCACACGCTCTGCTACTACACCTTCTTCTCCGCGCTGACCCCGTACGCGACGAAGTCCCGCGGGGCCGACGCGTCCGAGGTCTTCCTCGCGCTGTCCATCGCGACAGCGATCTTCGTGCTGCTGCAGTACCCGATGGGGGCCGCCGCCGACCGGTACGGCCGCAAGCCGCAGATGCTGGTCTGGTCCGCGGCCACCGCGGTGCTCGTCGTGCCGCTGTCGTTCCTGATCGGGCCCGGCTTCTGGAACATGTTCGTCGTGTTCGTCGTCGGGTTGTCCCTCTACACGGCGATGACCTCGGTCGCGCCGGCGATCATGAGCGAGCTGTTCCCGACGAAGGTCCGGGCCCTGGGCATCGGTGCCTGGTACAACCTGACCGTCGCCGTGTTCGGCGGGACCGCGCCGCTGGTCATCGCCTCGCTGCAGGAGGCGGACCTGGCGATCCTGTTCTTCGTCTACGTCGCCGTCGGGGCGGTGATCTCCTTCGTCGCGGTGCTGACCCTGCCGGAGACGAAGGGCTCCGCCCTGCGCTGACCGGGTACGCTCCATCGAAACGACGCCGTTTCGATGGAGAGCTCGCGATGACCAGCACCGCACCGGCCGACACGCTGCGCCACCTCGCGCACGGCGCCACGCTCGAGGAGGGCCTCGGGTTCTTCGACGCGCTGCCCGCCGTCGGGGTCGCGGAGATGCTGGGTGACTGGTCGGGCGGCGAGATCCCCACCGGCAACCCGATGGACGGGCTGCTGGGGCGTTTCGGCTGGCACGGCAAGCGGTTCGACGGCGTCGACGACGTCCACCCGCTCGTCATGGACCACCCCCGCGGCGGCCGGTTCTCGCTCAACCCCGCCCTGGTCCCGCTGCCCGCGCTGCTGCGCCACCCGGCCGCGCTGCGCCACGCGACCCTGGCGCGGATCGCCCGCACCGCGGGCCCCGCGCTCGCCACCCGGGCCCCGAAGGCGCGGCTGCGCAC